>Ga0210394_10006818_pt1 | contig 12258 bp, 12 predicted proteins | sample IncBWC12MmetaG_FD_160121 | JGI IMG/M metagenome (GOLD analysis project Ga0210394, IMG submission 160121) | Forest soil microbial communities from Barre Woods Harvard Forest LTER site, Petersham, Massachusetts, United States - Inc-BW-C-12-M | ecosystem: Environmental > Terrestrial > Soil >... | reverse complement strand
TGCCCACGAATCTCGACCCGCGCATCGGCACCGACGGTCAGTCCGAGAGAATCGACAGCCTGATTTTTGACAGCTTGACCGAGCTCGACGATCGCCGGATTCCGCGCGGCGACCTGGCTGAATCCTGGGAACAGCCCGACCGGCTCACGTACGTTTTTCACCTTCGGCGCGGCGTTACATTCCACGACGGACGCCCGCTGACCTCGGCGGACGTGAAGTACACCTTCGACTCCATCGTGAACGGCAGCGTGGTGACCTCCAAGCGAGGCTTCGTCCGACAGGTAAAATCGATCGACGCGCCCGATCCCGCCACGGTCATTTTTCGGCTGACGGAACCGGACGGCTGGTTCCTCACCGACATCTGCCGCCCGGCCTTCGGCGTCGTGCCCGCAGGCTCGGGGAGCGACGCGTCGGCGCATCCCATCGGCAGTGGTCCGTTTCGCTTCGTCAGCGCGAAGCAGGATGACAGCGTCATCCTCGAACGCAATCCGGCGTTTTTCCGCGCGCGCCCCCAGATCAGCCAGGTTCGCTTCCACATCGTGCCCGAAGCGATCGTCCGCGCGCTCGAACTGCGCAAAGGCTCCGCCGACCTCGAAGTGAGTTCGCTCGCCCCGGACATGATCCCGGTGCTTCGCCAGCAGCCGAGCCTCGATGTGACTCAGGAGCCCGGAACGAATTACGCCTACGTGGCTTTCAATTTCGACGATCCGATCCTCGCCCGCCGCGAAGTACGCGAGGCGCTTGCGTTCGCAACGAACCGCGAGGAGATCATTCGCTATTTGTACCGCGGCCAGGCGCGCCTCGCCGATGGGCCGCTGCCGCCGAATAGCTGGGCATATGAGCCGGACATCGCGCGCTACGCTTTCGATCCGCAGAAGGCCGAGCAGTTGTTGGACTCGGCCGGATACCCGCGGCAAACGGAAAAGGGTGGAGTGAGAATCAACCTCACGCTCAAAACTTCGACGGAGGAAACGACGCGATTGCTTGGCGCGGTCTTGAAGGAACAATGGCGGAAGGTCGGAGTGGACCTGGATCTCCAGTCCATGGAACCGGCGACCCTGGGCGCGGAAATCAACCGCGGCGATTTCCAGCTCTACACCTTGCGCTGGATCGGAGCCAACAACGATCCCGAATTTTTTGAATTTGTATTCAGCTCGAAACGAATGCCGCCGATGGGCGGCAATCGCGGCCACTATCGCAACGCGCAGCTCGATGCCCTTCTCGATCAGGCGCGCACCGAAACGGACCAGGCCAAACTGAAAGGCTTGCTAAGCGAGATTCAGAAGATCGTCGCGGAAGATGCGCCATATCTGAGCCTGTGGTTCATGGATAACGTCAGCGTGCACCGGAAAAGAATCGGCAACGTCGAGCTTTCGCCCACCGGGGACTACGATTTTCTGCGGAATGTAGCGGCGCGGTGAGCGCTGCGAAAGAGAAGGTTCCGAAACACCCAATTTTGTCATTCCGAGCGGAGCGAGGAATCTCCCTTCGGTTTAGACGCCGGAACAGAGAGATTCCTCGCTCCGCCCGGAATGACAAAAGGGTGGGGCTGGCGAAGGGATTTGTTACGCGTCGGACTTACGCCTCGCATCTGCTCCTCGGAGTTACTTGCCGGGGGTACTCGCGGGAGCAAAGCTACGAAAGATTACGCTTCCGCCTCATCCTCGAGCGCGGCGCGAATTTCCTGCTCGGTGATCACGCCTTCGCGCATGATTTCCCAGTCGTCGCCTTCGAGCTTCACGATGGTTGAGGCCAGATTTCCCGGCGTTTCGCCCGCGTCGATGATGAGCGGCAAGCGGTCGCCCATCTGCTCGAGAAGATCGATCGCGGAGGCGCAGGCCGGCTGCCCGGAAATATTTCCGCTCGTGCCGGTGATGGGTCCCCTGGTGCGATCGATGAGCGCGTTCACGATGGCGGATTTCGGCCAGCGCAACGCCACATTCCCGGTGTGCGCGGTGATTTTCAGCGGCACGCCCGTGGACGCTTCCACCAGGATCGTGAGCGGTCCCGGCCAGAATTTCGCCGCGAGCTTGTGAAATGTGTAGGGGACGTCGCGCGTCATGGTGAGCGCCTGCGTCGTCGCGTTGACCAAAATGGGAAGCGCGCGCGTCTCCGGGCGCCCCTTCACGCGATAGATCTGCTCGACGGCCGCCAGGTTGAACGGATCGGCCGCAATCCCGTAAAAGGTGTCCGTGGGAATGGCGACCAGTTCTCCTCGGCGAATGAAGTCGGCCGCGTAGCGGATGGCGGCGGGGTCCGGATTTTCGGGTGAAATTCTCAGCAACTCAGCGGACAATGGGCGATCCCTCGTCAGTTGCAACCAAACGTGGCCACTTGCGGCCGCGACCGTAATCCGGTGAAACTACCATAGTCGCGTAATGCATTCAAGGAACGAAACTTAAGAAGTTTCAGGCGATTCCGGCCGCGCCGCCCCGGCTTTACCGCCGGGAAGGGGTTTGCTAGGCTGTCCGCATGGCTCGCTTGGTTCGCCGCCCCGTACAGCCGCCCTCTCAAAGCACCGGTGCGATGATCGCCAGCCGGGACAACCGCTGGCTGAAGCGATTTCGCGCGGCCCTTTCCGGCGAGCGCGGCGACGATGGCGTCGTGGGGGTTGAGGGCGTTCGCATGGTTGAAGCCGCCCTTGGGTCCAAGTTGCCCGTCGAGGCGCTGCTCGTCAGCGAATCGGGCGCCCGGCACCTGCCGCGCGTCGCGCACGTTTTGGCGCCGGACGTTCCCGTGCTGCGGACATCGGACAAATTGTTCGCGGGCGTGGCCGATACGCGGACCCCGCAGGGGCTGGCGGCGCTAGTGCGGCCGCGGCAAGCGTCCGTCGAGGATCTTGTGGGCGCAAGCACGGCGCTGGTCGTGGTGCTCGTGGGCGTGCAGGATCCCGGCAACGTGGGGACGATCATCCGGGCGGCGGAAGCTCTGGGGGCCACAGGCGCGGCGACTTCCGCGGCGGACGGTATCGGGTCAGCCGATCCGTTTGCGCCCAAAGCGCTGCGGGCCTCGGCCGGATCGGCGCTGCGGTTGCCGATCGCCCACGCGATCTCCACGACCGTGCTGCTGGCGCAATTGCGTGTTCTGCGCACAAGGGTGTTCGCCGCAGTCGCGGGCGGAAACGGAAAAGACTCAAAGACCGGCGCGGCCCCGGATGGCGCTCCGGCTTTGTTCCCTTCGTGGGGAGTCGATTGGAAGATTCCCGCGGCCATTCTGATCGGCAATGAGGGTTCTGGCTTGCCTGCGGAAGTCGTTCGGGCAGCCGACGCGCGCGTGTACATCCCGCAGGCGTCGTCGACTCTTCCGGTTGGGCTTGAATCCCTGAATGCGGCGATGGCCGCGAGCGTTCTTCTCTACGAAGCCATGCGGCAAAGAGGCGGCGCGCGGCGGCGGGAAGACTCATGAGCCTGTTCGCAAAACTCGAGCCCGAGGAAGGTCCGGGCGCGGCCAATCAGCCGCTCGCCGAGCGCATGCGCCCGCGCACGCTCGACGAGTTCACGGGGCAAGCGGCGCTCGTCGGACCGGGCAAGCCGTTGCGCATTCAGATCGAGCACGACGACATCGGCTCGATGATTCTCTGGGGACCACCCGGCTGCGGGAAGACGACGCTGGCGCGCCTGATCGCCCGGCTCACTCACTCCGAATTCGCGGCGTTCAGCGCCGTGTTGACTGGAATCAAGGAGATCAAGGACGTGATGGCCGCCGCCGAGCATTCACGGCGCGCAGGACGCAGAACGATTGTTTTCATCGACGAGGTGCACCGCTTCAACAAGGCGCAGCAGGACGCTTTTCTTCCGCACGTCGAGGCGGGGAACATCATCTTCATCGGGGCGACCACAGAAAATCCGTCGTTTGAAGTGATTGCGCCGCTGCTTTCGAGGACGCGCGTCTACGTCCTCGAAGCACTGACCAGCGCCGAAATCGAAGCCCTCCTGCGGCGGGCGCTCGCGGATCCCGTGCACGGACTGGGAAAAGAGAAGATCGAAATCAGCGACGAGGCCATCCAGCACATCGCCATGCTTTCGGGAGGAGACGCGCGCGCCGCGTACAACACGCTCGAGGCGGGAGTGCGCGCCGTCCAGCCGGACGCGGCGGGAAAGCGCACGATCACGAAGGAACTTCTCGCCGAGCTGATGCAGCGCAAATTTCTGCTCTACGACAAGTCCGGCGAGGAACACTACAACCTGATCTCCGCGCTGCACAAATCCGTGCGCAATTCCGATCCCGATGCGTCGCTCTACTGGCTGGTGCGCATGCTCGAATCGGGAGAGGACCCGCTGTACATCGCCCGGCGGCTCGTGCGCATGGCGAGCGAAGACATCGGCCTTGCCGAGCCGGGCGCGCTTGCGGTGACGGTGGCCGCGATGCAAGCCGCCGATTTCGTCGGCCCGCCCGAAGGAAATCTGGCGCTGGCGCAAGCGGCCGTCTATCTCGCGCTCGCTCCGAAATCGAATGCGCTCTACACCGGCTACGGCGCTGTCAAAGGGGACCTCGAAACCACGCGCGCAGAGCCCGTCCCGTTGCACCTGCGCAATGCGCCCACGCCGCTGATGAAAAATATCGGCTACGGCAAGGGATATCAGTACGCGCACGACATGGACGACAAGGTCGCGGACATGCAGTGCCTGCCCGAATCGCTCGCGGGAAGAAACTACTATCGTCCTACCGACCAGGGATTTGAGGCGCGCCTGCGCCAGCGCCTGGAAGAAATTCGCAAGCTGAAAGCGAAGCCGAAAGCATGAGCTCTTCCATGCCTGCGCCCGAAATGCGTCGCGCGGATTCGCCCGCGCCACTGATGCGGCCGATCCCCGAGGGATGGTTTCTCATGGGCTGCGACGCGGGGCGCGACGATGAGAAGCCCGCGCACCGCGTATGGGTCGACGCATTTGAGCTGGCCGCGTCTCAAACGACGAATACGGAATACGCGCGATTTCTGAAAGAGACAAATCACCCGCCCCCGCTCTCGTGGAACGATTCCAATTTCGACAAGCCGGAGCAACCCCTGGTCGCGGTCTCCTGGTTCGACGCCGTCGCCTACTGCGATTGGTTGAGCCGCGCGACCGGCAAAAACTTTCGGTTACCCACCGAGGCGGAATGGGAACGCGCCGCGCGAGGCGGCGCGGAGGGCGAGACGTTTCCCTGGGGCGAGTGTGTGCCCGAAGAACTTCCCAACTACGCAAGCCGCTGGAAATCGGGACCCGAACCCGTAGGTTTGTACGCGCCGAACGCGTATGGCCTCTACAACATCGGAGACAACGTCCACGAATGGTGCGCGGATTGGTACGACGCCGCGTACTACGTTGTCTCACCCGAACGCAATCCGCGAGGGCCGCTCGCAGGCACCCGTCGCGCGTCGCGTGGAGGCTCCTGGCGCCACCACATCAAGGTGACGCGCACGGCGGCGCGCTCCAGCATTCCTCCCGAATTTAAGTACGCCGATTATGGATTTCGCGTCGCCGGGGGCGGGGATTTCCGCTTGGAGCGGTGACGGCGCGTATGCCATCATGAATGTGTCCCAACTGGAGGAAATTCATAATGAAGCTGAACGGCATTTTCCCGGCGCTGACGACCCCATTTGACGCCGATGGCGCCCTCGCGTCCGACCGCTTGCGCGAAAATATCAATCGTTACAATCGCTTGCCATTGACCGGGTACGTCGCCGTGGGCTCCACGGGCGAATCCGTTTTGCTCTCGCGCGCGGAAGTCGAGCAGGTCTTTACCGCGGTGCGCGAAGCGGCGGCGCCGGGCAAGCTTTTGCTCGCAGGAGTCGGCTCCGAATCGACTCCGGAAACAATCTCCCGAGCCAAGGCCGCAGCGAACATCGGTTTCGACATCGCTCTCGTGAAGACGCCCAGCTTTTTCAAGTCCGCGCTCACTCCGGACGCGCTCGTCGAGCACTACCGGCGCGTGGCCGATGCGTCCAAGCTTCCGGTTTTGCTTTACGCGATTCCGCAGTTCACGGGCGTGGCGCTCGAGCCGGACCTGGTTGCGCGGCTTGCCGAGCATCCGAACATCATCGGCATCAAGGAGAGTTCCGGGAACGTGCAGCGCGTTGGGGAAATCGTCGCTGCGGTGCCCGCGAATTTCCAGGTGCTTGTCGGATCGGCGGATACGCTCTACGCGTCGCTCACGCTCGGGGCAGTGGGCGGCATCCTGGCGTTGGCCGATTGCTTGCCGGAGCTGTGCCTCGAGCTGCATAGCGCATTCACGGCGGAGCAGACCGCGACGGCGCGCGAACTCAATCGACGGATCTTGCCCGCTTCCAAAAAGCTCGTGCGGCAACTCGGAATCGCCGGGGTGAAGGCCGCGATGGACTACCGTGGCTACTACGGCGGGCCGGTGCGAGGGCCGCTGCTGCCGCTGAGCGCCGCGCAAAAGCGCGAGGCGGAAGCAGTCGTCAATTCGCTGGTCGCGACTGCCGCGGCCGACTAACGCGCTGCTGTAATGCCTATTTTTGTCATTCTGAGCGAAGCGAAGAATCTCTCTGTTCCGATGTCAACACCGAAGAGAGATTCTTCGCTTCGCTCAGAATGACAACGTTGTGGTTTTTTTTTCGCGCTCTTTTCGCCGAGCGATACGATCAGCTCAGTCTTCCCGCTCCATGCCGATGACGGTAGAGTCCACGAGGACTCAGCGCGCACTCTGAGGGAAAAGGACTGTACCCTTGACGGCCCAGGCCGATCCTTCGACTCGCTCCCCCCTGGAAATCCGAACCATGCGGCAGGTCGCCTGGCGCCTCCTGCCGTTCCTGATGCTTTGCTACTTCGTTTCGTTCGTCGATCGCGTCAACGTGGGCTTTGCCGCGCTGCAGATGGTCAAGGGACTGCACATGTCCCCCAGGGTATTCGGATTCGGCGGGGGAATCTTCTTCGTCTCCTATTTTCTGTTTGAAGTCCCCAGCAACCTGCTGCTCGAAAAAGTCGGCGCGCGCCTGTGGATCGCCCGGATCATGGTCACCTGGGGATTTCTCGCGGCGGGAACGGCGTTCGTCGTGGGGCCTCTGTCGTTCTATACGATGCGCCTATTGCTCGGCGCCGCCGAGGCGGGTTTTTTCCCCGGCGTGATTCTCTACCTCACCTATTGGTTCCCCAGCGCGTACCGCGCGCGCATCATCGGGATGTTCACGGTCGCGATTCCCGTTTCGAGTTTTCTCGGCTCACCGATTTCGGCGGCGCTGCTCGGCGTGGACGGCTGGCTCGGCCTTCACGGCTGGCAGTGGATGTTCATCCTCGAAGGCGCGCCGGCGGTTTTGCTCGGACTGTTTTGCCTCTTCGTGTTGAGCGACAAGCCCTCGGGCGCGCCCTGGCTCGGCCCGGATCAAAAAGAGTGGCTGAGCGGCAAGCTCCTGTCGGAGGCGGCCGGACGGAAGCGCGTGGGAAAAACCGGCGTGTGGAGCGTCCTCTGGAACAAATACGTGCTGGTGTTGAGCGTGACGCTCGCAGGCAGCACCGCCGTCAGCAGCGGATTGCAAATCTGGCAGCCGCAGATCATCAAATCGTACGGCCTGACGAATATGCAGACGGGCCTGGTCAACTCGATCCCGTTCGCTCTGGCCTCGGTGATCATGGTCCTGTGGGGCGAGCGCTCGGATCGCAGGGGCGAGAGGGTGTGGCACTCAGCCCTGCCGCTCTTTGTTACGGCGTTTAGCCTGGCGTCGGCGATGGTGTTCCATTCCCTGCCCGCGATCATCGTGATTCTCTGCCTCGCCGTGATCGGAATTTATGCGGGCAAGGGGCCGGTGTGGGCGCTCTCCGCCGAGTGGCTCTCGGCAGATACCGCTGCAGCCGGGCTCGCGCAGATGAACGCGATCAGCAATCTCGCGGGGTTCGGCACGATTTACGTTGTGGGGTCGATCAAGCAGGCTACGGACAGCTACCCGCTGGCGATCCTGCCGCTCGCGTGTTTGTCAGGGATCGGCGCGCTCGCGGTGCTATGGATCGCGCGCGGTCCGTCGATCAGCGGGTTGGCGGAAGTCAAGCAGGCCGCGCTCAGCAAGTAGTTGGGCACATCAGGGATTGTGGATCAGGCTTCTAATGCTTGCTGCACGCCCTCCGGGCTGCGAGCGATAACGGTGAGATAGGCTTGCGTTGGCTGATCGGGCGTGGCCCGGCCTTGCTCCCAATCACGCAGCGTGCCGAGGGGTATGTGGTACCGAGTTGCAAACTCCTCCTGCGTCAGACCCAGGGCTCGGCGAATAATCTTCACTTGAGGCGTGCGTTTCATTCGCTGAAAGTCCGCGCTGCTCAAGGGCTGCGCATCCGGGTCGGCAAGCGCGGCGCGCTCGATTGCGCGTTGCGTCATGGGACGCAACCCTTTAGGAATTTTCCTTGAAGTACGTTTCCTGTTCATTTTTCGTCGCTCTGCGCGCTGAGATAAGCCTGATCGCGTCCGCCCGCTCGGTATACACAACATAGAAGAGGCGGCCTTCGACCGTTCCCATCATGACCAGGGGTTCTTCGCCGTAGTCTTGCCGGTCATCCACAAACCCAACGGCAAACGGATCGCTAAAGACCTCTTTCGCCAGGTCAAAGCTGACTCCACGCTTGGCGTAGTTGAGCTTTGCCTTGGGTTCATTCCACTCGACCCTCAGATTCATATAGTACGGGATTCCAGTAGTCCAGTCAAGCCGGCTGACTCCCGTTCGATTCAGGTTGCTACTAGTGCCCGCAAACGCAGAGTTATCTCGGGCTACTTCGCGGCGGCAGGCTGCTCCGGCATGGGCGAGCCTTGCGCCAGGACGACTTTCCATTCGCCATTCTGCTTGGCGAAAACGCGGAGGAAGCGATATTCGCCGCCGAACGGGCGGCCCTTGTCGGTGCCGTCGACGGTGACGTGCTCGGTGAGGATCGCCACCTTGCCGTCGCCGTAGAAATGGACCTGGAATTCGCGCGGGTTCAGCACCTTGAGCGTGCGGTCGGGCCGCTTGAGATTTTCGAGTTGCTGCTGCTTGTTGAGCAATTTCCCTTGCGGGTTCAGCGCGAAGAAATCGTCGGCCAGAATTTTGTCGAGAAACGCCGTGTCCCGATTCTCTTCCGCCTCGATGTAGCGGTTCCTGAATTCGATCAGCTCCTGCGTGGCCTTGTCGTTATTCGCCGCGGCAGCCTGCGCGTGCGCCACAAAGGGTGCCGAGAGAATCAGCGCCAGAATTGCGATTAACCTGCGTTTCATGATGAACTCCTCAAAAATGGATTTGTTTCTCTTTCCTGCCCTATCGTGGTCGCTTCCCCGTGCCCAGGATACACAATCGTGCTGTCCGGCAGAGAAAGCAATTTGCCTTTCAGCGAGCGGATGATCTCGGGGAACGATCCGCCCCAGAGGTCCGTGCGGCCAATGCTTCCGGCAAAGAGCGTGTCTCCCGCGAACAACAGGCCGGCGTCTTCGCGCGCTTTCGCAGAACCGCTTCTATCCGCTGCCTCCTGGAAAGTAGCGGCAGGCATGTACAGACAGATGCTGCCTGGGGTGTGGCCGGGCGTGTGAATGATGTGTCCTGTGTAGTTGCCCCAATTGACCACGTCCCCCTCGCCCAGGAGCGCGCCGATTTCCGTCTGCTCCGGAGTTTTCCAGCCCAGCCATGCGGCTTGCTGATCGAGGTGGCGATAGAGTTCGAGATCGTCTTTGTGGACGTAAACCGGGGCGCCCGTCGCTTCGTGAACGCGGCGCAAGCCGATGACGTGATCGATATGCGTGTGCGTGATCACGATGGCGGTGACTTTCAGGCGATGCCGCTCGATCACTTCGAGGATCCGGCGCGCATCGTCGCCGGGATCGACCACGATGGCTTCGCGTGTTTTCGGGTCGCCGACGATGTGGCAATTGCACTGCAGCATTCCGACGGGGAGAATTTCGTGGATGAGGTTTTCGGATTCGTGCATGGGGGTTCAATATAGCATTGGCGGGCTTGGGAGGATTGGGCGCGAGGCCCCGCTGATGGCTTCACGGCTGATTCGAGACTTGTTGTTTTCGCCGCCGCTCCGGTGGGTTAGTATCGCCATTGCGGGAAACCCAACAGGCTGAAAGCCTGTTCTACTTGAACCATGCCCACTCTCCAGCTTGCTTACTCCGGCGAAATTGCAACTATTACGCTGAACCGCCCCGAAAAGCGCAACGCGATTTCCGCCGAAATGATCGTGGAGCTTCTCGCGGCGTTTGACGAAGTCGAAGCCGGCGCCGCGCAAGTCCTGATCATCACCGGCGCGGGCAAAGCCTTCTGCTCGGGGATGGACCTCGACGCGCTGAAGACGCTCGCCACGCAATCCCCGGCGCAGCATCTGGAAGACGCGCGCACGCTGGCGCGGCTCTGCCGCCGGCTCTGGAGCTTCCCAAAGCCGACGATCGCTGCCGTGAACGGGCACGCTATCGCGGGCGGATGCGGCATCGCCACGCTGTGCGACTTGACAATCGCCGTGCCGGAAGCGAAATTCGGCTACCCAGAGGTGCGTATCGGCTTTCTCCCCGCCGTCGTTTCCATTTTTCTCGTGCGACAGATCGGCGAGAAGCAGGCGCGCGACCTGCTGCTTACGGGCAAAACGATCGATGCCGTGGAGGCGCTTCGCCTCGGCCTCATCACGCAGATCGCGCGGCCGGAAGGATTGATGACGGCTACGCAAGACATTGCGGCAACTCTGCTCTCTTCGAGTCCGACGAGCCTGCGCGTAACCAAGAAATTGCTCTGCGAGTTCGCCGCTCCGGAAGTCGACCGCGAACTGGCGCTCGCCGTAGCGGAGAGCGCGCAAATCCGTGCCACCCAGGACTTTCGCGAAGGCCTCGCGTCGTTCCTCGAAAAGCGCCAGCCGCGATGGACGGGCAAGTAGGACAGGCTTCCAGCCTGTCGGTTTAGATTCAACCGCGCCCAAATCAACCGCCTGGAGTACTCTGACGGAACCCGACAGGCTGGAAGCCTGTCCTACTTGAAGCATCTGCTACAATTTTGGTCCCCATGAGCGAATTCATCGAGACGGTCGTGCGCGTCCGTTACGCGGAAACCGACAAGATGGGCATCGTCTACTACGCGAACTATTTTGTTTATTTTGAGATTGGGCGCGTCGAATATCTGCGGCAGCGCGGGCTTGATTATCGCCAGATGGAGTTGGAAGACGACAGTTTCACCGTGGTCGCTGAAGCGAAATGCCGCTATCGTCGCCCCGCCAAGTTCGACGACCCGTTGCGCATCCGGACGCGCGTGACTTCGGCGCGGCGCCGCACGATTACCTTCGGATACGAGATTCTCCACGGCGAAACCGCCGAGCTGCTCGCCACCGGCGAAACGATTCACGTCGTCTGCGATAGCAATGGACGCCCCAAGGCGCTGCCGGAGAAATATCACCGGTTTTTCGATTACGATGCGTCACCCTCAACTTCGAATTTGAAGGAAGACTGACCCAGAGGTTCAAGTGGCGCAGGCTTCCAGCCTGCGGGGGTCAGTCGCGGCTTGATCGATCTTGCTGCAACCAAACCCCACAGGCTGCAAGCCTGCGCCACGTGAATCGCGTCCGCGATTCACGCAAGGGATTCAAATAAAAAGAGACCCAGCCGGACGGCGGCGGGGACCGCGAACGGCAGCAGCTCGAGCGAATAGTGCCCGCAGGGCAGCGTCATCGTTTCGAGATCGATTCCCTTTTTCCGCAGCGTCTCGAACATCTCTGCCGTGAATTCATACCAGAACGTGGGGTCGTAGCGCCCGCCGATCATCAGCATGCGCTGGCCCGTTCCGCGCAGCCGGTCCATATAGGGAACGGGACTGATCGGCGTCCAGTAGCGCCGCAATTCGTCTTCCGTGACTTTCGCGCGGAGCCCCTCCCACACGTGCGAAGTGTTCATGCCGGTGCGAACGACGTCGGCGAAATACGTGGACACGTGCAGAAACGCGCCCGCGCGCGCGCTTTGATCGTGCGCCATGGTGATCGAGCCGATCGCGGAACCGATGCTGGTGCCAACGAGGCCGAGCTTGCCGTAGCCCTGCTGCGCGAGCCAGAGCAGGCAGCGGCGCGTGTCCAGGATGGCTTGCCGCGTGGCCTGGATGGTCAGCCCGACATTGGAACCGACGAGCTGGTCGGCGCGCTGGTGGCCGGGAGCGACGCGGTAATCGTGATACGGCAGCGAAAGGCGCAGCACGCTGATGCCTAGTTTCGTCAGCCAGAGGCAGAGGTTCACCTGGCCGTGCCACTTCGCATTCCAGTTGGGCAACAGCACGACCGCCGGCCCGCTCGAGCGCGCGCGGAAAAATCGCGCGTGGACGAGATTGTTGTTGGCCCACGGCGA
>Ga0210394_10006815_pt1 | contig 12260 bp, 12 predicted proteins | sample IncBWC12MmetaG_FD_160121 | JGI IMG/M metagenome (GOLD analysis project Ga0210394, IMG submission 160121) | Forest soil microbial communities from Barre Woods Harvard Forest LTER site, Petersham, Massachusetts, United States - Inc-BW-C-12-M | ecosystem: Environmental > Terrestrial > Soil >... | reverse complement strand
CCTGCAGTTGTTTGAACTGCGCGACCTGTTGCGAGGCGCGGGTCGTGACTTCGTCCAGATGGCCGGCAATGTCGGCGACTTCGACGCCCAGATTGCCGATGCGGCTCGCCAGCTCGACGATCAGCGGTTGCTTTTGCCCTGCCATCGTTAGTCCACCGGGTGGCTCAGCGGCACCTGGAGTTCTCGTTGTGAAGTGCGATCGATGCGGTAGTCAATCCGATGATGCAATGAACCCGCCTTCCGGCAGGATCGCCGCGCCGGCCGCCGACGTTACCGACACCCCGCCCGTGAGCGCTAGAATACCGCAACCGCCGGGCGCGGACCGGGCCTGAGAATATCGTCCAGAAGGTTTATAGGTTATCACTTCTTCTTATTGATAATAAACAATTAAATACAATAGCTTTCGAAGTTTGACGGGCCGGCGGATGGATCACTGTGCGGCCCGCAGGTTCTCGAGCCCCGCTTCGCGCAGATCCAGCTCACGTTCGATGCGGCGGCGTGCCTCGTCCTTGAGCTTGCCGTCGCGATACAGGTCGTTGACCACCTGGCGTTCGGTGTCGATCAAATTCAGTTCGACATCGTCGTACAGCTCGACCAGCTTCCTCTGGCTGTCATGACCGTCGATCCTGTGTTCCAGATTATTGAGTCGATCGTGCAGTCCGGCGCGCAGCGGCGCGACCACCGCCTCGGGCAGCTTGCGCGCCGCGGCCATCTGCTCGAGCCGCTCGGCCGCCGCCCCAACCGCCTGGCGTCGGGCGTCGAATTCCTCGATGGCATCGGCCTGATGCTCGCGCCGGCCCGCATTGGCCAGGCCAAGGGCGCGTATCACCGCGGGCAACAGCAGTCCCTGTCCCACCAGTGTCACCAGGATCACAAAAAATGTCAGAAACAGGATCAGGTCGCGATCGGGGAACCCGGCCCCGGTGGCGATCTGCAGCGGAATCGCCAGCGCCGCCGCCAGCGAGACGATTCCGCGCACGCCGGTGAAGGAAAGCACGAACGGTACCTGCCATGGCGGGGAAGGATCCTTGCGACGGATCGAGGGCACCAGCCAACGCGGCAGATAGGCCGCCGGATAGGTCCAGACGAAGCGCGCCACAATCACCACGGCACTGACGATGAGCCCCGACATGGTCAGCTCGGACAGCGAATAACCGCCCACCGCGCTGAGCACCGCCCGCGCTTCCAGTCCGGTGATCAGAAACACCATGCCCTCGACCATGTAGATCAGGAAGTCCCAAAAGAAGATGCCTTGCAGTCGCGTCGCCGCGCTGATCAGCCGCAGCCCGTTCCAACTGATGTACAGGCCGGTGACCACGGTCGCGAGCACGCCCGAGCCGCCCAGCTGCTCCGGAGGCAGATAGGCAAGGAACGGCGTGAGCATCGACAGCAGGATCTCGACCCGCGGGTTGTCGACCCAGCGCCGCAGGCGCAGCATCACCCAGCCCACCCCGATGCCCCAGAGAATCTCACCGGCGACGATGACTGAAAACATCGCCGCGGCATGACTCAGTGAGAATGCGCCGACGCTGACGGCCGCGGCCGCGAAGCGATAGAGGATGAGCGCCGTGGCATCGTTCGCCAGTCCTTCGCCCTCGAGGATCACGAGGATGCGGCGCGGCAGCTGCATGCCACGGGCGATGGACAGCGGCGCGACGGCATCCGGCGGCGACACAATGGCCCCCAGCACGAATGCCACCGGCCACGACAGTCCCAGCATCCAATGCACCGCCGCCGCGGCCGCGAGGGTCGTGAACACCACGCAGCCCACGGCCAACAACGAAATCGGCCGCAGGTTGAAGCGGAATTCCCGCCAGCTCATCGCCACCGCCGATGAATAGATGATCGGCGGCAGCACCAGCAGCAGGACGAACTCCGGCGCGATACTGACTCTGGGAAGCCCGGGAATCAGTGCCAACACCACGCCGGTGAGTACCAGCAGAATGGCCGGCGGCAGATGCAGGCGCCTGGCCAGCACCGCGATGGCACCGCCCACCGCCATCAGCGCGATCAGGACTTCAATCTTATTTACCATCTATCCAGCATCCGTCGTAGCGGCATCTGAACCTGATCGACTGTAGCGAAATATCAGCCCTGCGGCATTGGCCGCACTATCCTAACGGCCCTGCGGTGGCGACGCGCCACGACGCGCCACGACGCGCCACGGCGCGCGGTCGCATGACATTCGAGGGACGCCAGCGATGACCAAGTTGATCGGCATATCGGGCAGCCTGCGCCGCGCATCCTTCAATACCGCGCTACTGCATGCCGCCGCCGCGCTGATGCCGGACGGGGCGACACTTTCGATCAGGACGCTGCATGGCATCCCGCTGTACAACGCCGACCTGGAAACCGCCGAGGGCTTGCCGGACAGTGTCGGCGCACTCAAGGAGGCCGTGGCAGCCGCCGACGGGGTGCTGCTGGTCACGCCCGAATACAACAATGGCATCCCCGGGGTATTCAAGAACGCCATCGACTGGCTGTCGCGCCCGCCGGCCGACGTGCCGCGCGTTTTCGGTGGCCGGATGTTCGCGCTGATGGGCGCCTCGCCGGGGATCTTCGGCACCACGCTCAGTCAAGCCGCGTGGCTGCCGGTGCTGCGCACGCTCGGCACCAGCCCCTGGTTCGGCGGCCGGCTGATGCTGGCGCGCGCCGGTGAGGTGTTCGATGAGGCACTTGCGATCAAGGACGCGGCCGTGCAGCAGCGCGTGCGGGTGTTTCTCGCCGGCTTTGTCGCCGCCGTGCGGCGATCGCAGCGCTAAAGCGATGCACTTCGAGTCGATCGATCTGCGACACGATCGCGCCGCCGCCTCCTATGCGAAGCACGAGGACGTGCAGGTGGTGTTTGCGCTCGCCGACGGCCAGATCGCCAGCCGTGAAGGCATCAACCATTATCGCGCCGGGGATGCGCTGGTGACCGGCTCCGGCGGCGATCGCTGGAGCGTGTCGCGCGATCGCTTCGATCGGCGCTATCAGCCGCTGGCGCCGCTCGCGCACGGCAGCCACGGCGCTTATCGCAGCCTGCCGCGGCCGGTGCTGGCGCGACAGATTGGGCAGGCTTTCACGGTACGCCGCAGTGCCGATGGCGACCTGTTGCGCGGCGACGCCGACGACTGGCTGCTGCAATACGCCCCAGGCGACTGGGGCGTCGTCGAGGATGCCAAGTTCCGTCGGCTGTACCGGCGCGCCTAGTGGGCGCGCCGGTACTGGCTACGGACTCTTGGGTGCCCCCGGCGCCGTCGGCGCCGTCGGCGCGACCGGAGCCCCAGGCGCCCCTGGCGCGCCCGCTGCCGGGGGCGGCGGAGGCGGCTCGATCGAGACCAGCTCGATGTCGAACTCCAGCGTTGCGCCAGGCATGATCTTGGGCGGCGCGCCACGATCGCCGTAGGCTAGCGTCGCAGGACAGATGATGTGGCTCTTGCCGCCCACCTTCATCAGCTGCAGCGCTTCGGTCCAGCACGGAATGATGCTGCTGACCTGCAGCGTCGCGGCCTGCCCGTGCTGCGCCGAACTGTCGAACACCGTGCCGTCGATCAGACGCCCCTCATAGTTGACCTTGACCCGATCGGTGCGCGTCGGCGTCGCGCCGCTGCCCGGTGACACCGCAATATAGAGTAGACCGGAGGCGGTCTTGGTCGCCCCGGGTGCCGATGCGGCTTTATCCAGGTACGCCTGCCCGAGGTCTTTTTGATGCTGCGACAGCGCCGCCACGCGGGTGCGCTGCAGCGCTTGAATCTGCGGCAGCAACGTGTCGGCCGATGCAGCCTCAGGCTTCTTGTGAAAGCCGTCAACGATGCCGGCTTTGACGTGATTGAACTCGGCTTCAGACAGCTGGAACGTCTCCAGGTTGCGGCTCAACAGCACCCCGAGCGCATACAGCGCCTTATCCTGCTCCGCATCCGATGTGCCGGATTTGGCGGCGGTCGCGCTCTTCGGCACCGCGGCCTTGGTGGTCGCGGCCGGGGCTTGATCCGCCGCCATGGCCAGGCCGCCGAGCACGAGGCTGAGCGCAGGCAACAGCCCGCGCGACACAAACTGAGTCATACCACACTCCTATAAGGGTTTATTCGGGTCATCGCGGCGAGCGGCGAGCGCCACCGCAACCTGATCGGTCATGATAACGCGGGACGCTCGAGCGCGTCCGCTTTGCGTGCAGCGCCGATTCGGTGAGCAACACGATCGGCGGCAGCGCCTTGTTGAATGCATGTGCGATACCCCGCGCCACGCTGCCATCGTCAGTGAGCGGGCACCGACGGCCGCTGTGGAGTTACGGACCCTCAATCGCGTAGCCCTCGGCGCGAAACTTCGCCAGCGGCCCGTCGGCGTCGAGCAGTTCGTAAATCGGCCGCATCGCGAAGCTGACCCGATTACGCGTCAGGGCCGACTCCGCCTCGCTGCGCCACGCCTGCGCCAACCTGTCGATCAGCCCTTTGATGCGTGGCGAGTTCGACAGCGCGCTCAGACACACCTCGCGCTGATTCGGGTACGGCAACGCGCGCAGGCGATCGACGTCACCGGTTGCCCAGGCCTTGGCACGCTCCTGCATGCTCGGCAGATCGGTTTCGATGCGGGTCACGGTCGCCGCTACACAATCGATCTCCACGGTCGGCGGCAGTGCGCTGACTTCCTTGAGCGCGCCCGCTGGGTCCTCGACCTTGAGCTCGGCTCGCTGGATCGGGATGCGCCGCCGCTTGGCCAGCTTGATGACGGTCTGTTCGACTTCATCGTGTACCGTCATGCCGGCGGCTTCGACCGCGTGCTCGTACAAGCGCAGTGCCGCGAAGCTCGGCCGCAGCTCTTCGATACTGTTATCGCCGGGATCGAAGCGCGCCTTGAGCGCTTCAAAGCGCGCGTACAGCGGCGCCGGCAACCAGACATTGAGCTTCAGGGCATCGGGGCTCTTCTGCGTGCGGCGCCACTGCACGTACAGCCGGATGGCGCCGATTGGCCCAACGCTCGCCGATACCGACGGACCGCTGGTGAGCAGCTCCTGCGACTCGGCCAGCGCCGCGTCGACTTCACTCGAGCGCCAGGTCATGCGCTTGGGCAGATGACTGAGCGTGCCGAGCAGCCACAGCACGTGATCGCCTTTGGAGATTTTCCACAGCCGCGGTCCCGGTCGCTCACCGACGACCGCAATCTCCTCGAGCTGCTGCGGAGCCGCGGCGGCCGCAGCTCCCGCCGTGACAGCGCGTGCGGCGGTCGAACACAGGCTGCTCAGCAGCGTCGCATACAGGATCAGTGCGGCCGATCGGCCGCCCATTTCTTCACCGCGGCGAGCGTGTTGGCGACATGCTGGTCGGGGCTCATAGCCGAATAGCTGTAGAGGATCTTGCCCTCGGGAGAAATCACGTAGGAGGTGCGGTCGGCCAGGGTCGGCTTCATCTTGAGCACCGCGTCATAGGCCTTCATGATGTGCTGGTCGGGATCGGCGGCCACGGCAAATTTGTTGCGGCATTCGCTGACCGAGAACCTGTTCAATGTCTCGATGTCGTCGTGCGAGACCCCGATGACGGTGGCGCCCAGGGCCTTGAAGTCAGCCGTCGCCTCGGCAAATTCGTGCGCTTCGACGGTGCAGCCCGACGTGAACGCGGCCGGGTAAAAATACAGTACCACCGGACCCTTCTTGAGCGCGTCGGCCAGCGAGAACTGGAAGGCCTTGCCGGCCAGCGTCGCCTGGGTGGTGAAATCCGGTGCGCTTGCACCTGGCTGCAATGTGGCCCAGGCCGAGCCGATGCCGGCGCCTACCAGCAGTAGCACCAGAAATCGTTTCATGATCGCGTTACCTTGAGCAGTCGGGGAACGCGATTATGGGTCCGTGCCGGGCGCGCCGCAAATCTGTGACCGGAGCCTCAATCTCTGGATCGTCAGGCCCGCATTTCCGTCTGTCCGACACCAGATTGTGATCCCGGGCGCTACCCTGCCTGCCGCCGGGTACCACAGTCACAGTGCGATGAAGCTACAACCGCATGATTGGGCGCAGCTTGCCGACATCCAAGCGGTAGGCACCCATCGCACCGGCAAATCAAGCGCTACAGTCCATCGGCGCACCGCGCCGCCCAGCGTGGCCGGTTCCAGCGGCACTCCCCCGCTTACTCTGGCGCGCTCAACCGGGCCGATCCTGGTCGTGCCGGCGCTGGCGATTGCGGCCGGCGCCTGGTCGCTGGCGGCCGGACACGGCGGCCATGCATGGGGCGGCCTGCTGGCCGGCGGCGCCGTTACCGCAGCGCTGCTGCTGCCGATCATGCTGTGGCTGTGGCAGCGCGCACGCACGCTCGGCACCGAGGCGAGCGCCGCGGGCCGCCAGCAGGCGAATATCCTCGGCAGCCTGCGCGAAGGGCTGTTCCTGATCGGACGCGACCTGCGCCTGAGCGCCACCTGTTCCGCATCGACGGGCGAATTGCTGCATCTGGCGTCGCCCAGCGGCCGACGGCTCGAAGATGTGCTGCGGCCGCTGCTCGACGACGAAGAGACGCTGGCCGCGGCGCTGACGTTTCTGCAGCTGTTGTGGAACGACGAGGCTGACGAGGATGCGATCGAGTCGCTCAATCCGCTCAGTCAGGTACAGGTGTCGTTCGCCGATACGCACGGCGGCAGCGAGCGGCGCTATCTGAGCTTCGCATTCCGGCGTGTGGCGGGCGATGGGGTAAGCGATGACTGCATTCTGGGGCTGGTCGCCGATGTCACCGATCGGGTGCTGCTGGCGCTGGAACTGGAACAGGCGGAAGCCAACGGCGACTCGCAGGCCGATTTGCTGCTGCAGCTGGTGCGGGCGGACCCGGTGGCGCTGGTGGCTTTTCTCGACGATGCCGATACTGCCTTTCGAAAGAGCAATGCGATTCTGACGTCGCCCGGTATCGGCCAACAGCATCTATACAAGCGACTCATCGGCGTGCTGCGGGAACTCGATGCGGTCACCAGCGCGGCCGAGGCGCTGCCGTTTGCGAGTTTCGCGCAGCGCCTGCAGAGCATCGACGACCTGTTGACCGGCCTGAGCGCCAAGACGTCGCTCACTGGCAATGATTTCCTGCCGGTCGTGATCAGGCTCGACGAACTGATGAGCCACGCGGCAACCATGCGCGCGATCCACCAGCACATCGTGCTGTTGCGCGCGGCGTCGGCAGCACTGGCGGCGCTCGACCTGCGCGAGTCGAGCGTCGACCGCGTTGCGGCGCCGCTCGAGCTGTCGTGAGTACCGAATTCGAAGTCGGCGTGTTCGTGAATAGTGTGATGCACTATTTCGAAAGCGCGGTGCAGCAGCCGGCGGCGTGCGGCATACCGCACCTGGCGGTGCGCCGCAGTCCTGAGCTCGCCGACTACACCGGCATCGTCCGGATCAGCGGCCAGCGCGACGGCGTGGTGGTGTTCACCGCCCCACGCAGCATGCTGTGCGTCATGCTGATGTGCATGCAGGACACCGACCTGAGCCATGAACATCTGCGCGAGCTGGTGGGCGAGATCGCCAATACGCTGTCTGGCGATGCGCAGCGCAACTTTCGCCATCAATACAGCGTGTCGGTGCGCTCGGTAGTACATGAGGGCGATGCGCCGCTGGTCTATCCGCCGTACCGGCGCCCAATCGTGATTCCGATCGCCTGGCGCAGCTACCAGGCCCGCCTGGTGGTGTGTCTCGACAGTTAGCCGGCCCGGCGCGTGCTCGAGGCGCCGGCGCGAAACTCGCGGATTACCTGCGGCAAGGCGCCGGTGTTGAGCGGCGCCATCAGATGCACCCCGGCGACGCCGGCAATCTGCTGCATCTGCTGCATCAGCTCGATGCAGATGCGACGGCCTTCGAGCCTCTGGTCCGCCGCTGCCTCCAGCCGCTCGATCAGCGCCTCGGGGACGATCGAACCGTACAGGTGCTGGCGAATCCAGCGCGCCGATCGCGCCGAGGCCAGCGGTGCCAGGCCGATCAGCACGAACAGCTGCTCGGTGAGCTGGTGCTCGCCCAGGCGCTCGATGTATCGGCGTACCACGCCGGGGTCGAGGCAGAACTGCGTCTGCACGAACTGGGCTCCGGCCTTGAGCTTGCGCTTGAGCCCGTCGGGCTTCCAGTCGGCCGGCGGGTCGATGGGCGTGTCGGCGGCCCCCAGGAAAAAATCGGCCTTGCCGCCGACCGCGCGGCCGTGCGGCAGCTCGCCGCGGTCGCGAATCGCCGCCGCGGTAGCCAGCAGCGTATTGGAATCCAGGTCGAACACCGGCTTGGCTTCGGGCTGGTCGCCGGCCTCAGGGTTATCGCCCCTGAGTACCAGGATGTTGCGCAGCCCCTGGGCGGCGGCCCCTACCAGCATGCTCTGCAGCGCGATGCGATTTCGATCGCGGCAGGTCAGTTGCAGCACCGGATCCATGCCCGCGCGATCCAGGATCGCCGCGGCCGTCAGCACGTCCAGATGTGCCCTGGCACTGGCGCCGTCGGTGACGTTGACCGCATCGGCAACACCGCGCAGCGGCAGCGCCATATCGAGCAGATCCTGAGGATCGGCCGAAAGCGGCGGGGTGATTTCAGCGGTGATGACAAATTCGCCGGCGCGCAGCCGCCGTTCCAGAGCCACACTGGTCATGCTTGCTCGATCCGACCTTAGAGACAAATCAGGGGCTCAGTCTATCAATCTGAAGCGCGCGCGGGCCGCTTTTGCCGGTCACGTACTCGATCTGTCCATACAGGTCGCCGCTGTGCGAAATCGGGCTGCCCGAGGTCGAGATGCGCGCGATCACCGATACCTTCTGCCCCGGCTGCACGCCGCGGCCCTCGATCATCGAGTCGGCCGCCGACAGATCCACGTCCTGCGGCAGGCTGGCGGCACTGCGCTTGACGGCCAGCGGCGGGCCGCCCTGCGGCGAGGGCACGAACACAAACAGCGAGGCGTTTGCGGGCAGCTTGCCGGCCAGTGCCGGGGCCAGCGTGACATGCAGATGAATCGCCGTGGCAGCGTCGATCGCCGGATGCTGCTTGGCGTCGATCTCATCGATTTCCTTTTGTAGCGCCGCGCGCACGTTCTCGGGCGGTGACAGCGCCAGCATCGACGAAAAACGCGCCCGCGCCACGTCCAGACGGCCCTCGCGGTAGGCAATGATGGCCCCATAGAACAGTGCCTTGGGCGCCTGCGGCTCGAGCCGCAGCGCGCGCTCGAATAGTTCGGCCGCCTGATCCGCCCGGGTAGCGTCGCCGCTGAGCATGATGGCCTCGCCCATGCCGGCCAGCGCGGCCGCATCACCGCCCGGGGTCAGCCGATTGGCGCGTTCGTAGGCACGCAGAGCCAGTGCATATTCGCCCAGGCCGCCGTAGGCCGCCCCCAGCGACAGCCAGCCAGACTGGTCCTGCGGCTGATCCTCGAGGTGGCGCACCAGCTCGACGATGGTGCGATTGCCGTCGTTGGCACTTGCCGCTTCGCTCCAGGCGCGATTGCCGAGAAAACGATAGATCAGCGCGCTCGCAGCGATCACCAGCAGCGCCGCCAGCGCGGCGACGATCGGCGCGGGCCGCGACTGCGGCGCGCGACGCAGCAACGGCACCACCAGGAACAGCACCGCCACCAGCGCCAGCAGCAGCGCGCCCAGCATAAAGGCCATCATGGGTCGGGCGAGTCGTCGACGCGCGACTCATCGGCGTCGGCCAGGCACGCGCGATTGCGCAGGACGCGCCATCCGACCACCACGCCGATCGCCATCAGCACGGCCGGCGCACCCCACAGCCAGGCGTTGCGCCAGATCATGCGCGGGCGGAACAGGATGAACTCGCCGTAGCGCGCCACCATGTGATCGCGAATCTGATCGTCGGTCTGACCGGCCAGCAGCAGCTCGCGCACCTGGACGCGCAGATCCGCGGCCAGGCCCACCGAGGAGTCGGCCAGCGCCTCACTCTGGCACTGCATGCAGCGCAGCTCGTGCGTGAGCGCGTAATAGCGCTGCTGCAGCACCGGATCGGGCAGCGGTGGGGTGGTATCGACCGCGACCGCCGCGCCGCCGAGCGCCAGCACGGCACACAACGCACACAACAACACCTGCGCACCGATCCGACGCGGCTGTCTCATGCGCCCGGGCTCAGGGCACCGCTGACGCGCGGCAGGAATTCACGCTGCCACACCTGCAGCGTCATGGCACCGATATGCTTGTAGACCACGGTGCCGGCCGGATTGATCAGAAAACTCTCCGGCGCCCCGTAGACGCCCCAGTCGATCGCGACCCGGCCATCGTTATCGGTGCCGATGCGCTCGTAGGGGTTGCCGAGCTGCGCCAGCCAGCTGAGCGCATCCTCGTTCTGATCCTTCCAGTCGATGCCGATGATCGGCACGCGCGCCTCCTGCTTGATCTGCAGCAGCACCTCGTGCTCCGCGCGGCACTCGACGCACCAGGTGCCCCAGACATTGACCAGCGACCAGTGTCCCTTGAGCGTCTCGGCATTCACGCGCTGGGTGTTATCGAACAGGTTAGGCAGCGTGAATTGCGGCACCGGTTTGCCGATCAGCGGCGAGGGCAGGTTGGATTTATCCGGCGCGCGCTTCAGGCCCACCAGCAGCACCGCCAGCAGCAGCACAAAGCCCGCCAGCGGCAGCAGGAATCGGTTCAAGGTGCGCCACCCTGGCCGCGCAGTTCGCCGCGCTCGGCCGCGCCGAGCGCTGCCACCGCGCCATCCGCCGCCAGTCCGCGCTGGCGCCGCCCGACCACGGCGGTGACGCCGCCGATGGCCATGATCAGTGCGCCGATCCAGACGAAGCGAATCAGCGGGCGGTATTGCAGACGCAGGCTCCAGGCCCCGGCGCCGACGTCCTCGCCCATCGCGGCCAGCAGGTCGCGATTGAACGCCGGGGCGATGGCCGCGGTGGTCTGCACCGTTCCCTGCACCCAGTAACGGCGCTTTTCAGGGTACAGCACGCTCACCGGGTTGCCGTTGCGGGTGATGCTGACCTTGCCGCGAAAGCCTTCATAGTTGGGACCGACGATGTCCTGGCCGCCTTCGTAGCGAAACTGATAGACGCCCACCTGCGCCGACTCCCCCGGCTTGAGTGCGATGTCGCGCTCGATGGTGTTCGACTGCACGAAGGTGATGCCGAGTACGAATATACCCAGCCCGATGTGCGCGATCGACATGCCCGCCACGCTCCCCGGCAGGCGCAGGCCGCGCCGCAGCCGGTCGAGCGGATCGATCAGCGCCGACAGGATGATCCACAAGCCGACCGTGGCACCGATCGGTGTCAGCTTGAGCGGATGCGCATAAACGCCCAGGCTCAGGGCCAGCCCGAGTATCAGCGCCACGCCCAACGCCAGCAGCAGCGGCCGCCCGGCCTCACCCAGGCCGCCGCGCCGCCAGCGCGCGTGCATCCCGAGCGCCACCAGCGACAGCATCGGCAGCACCGGCACCAGGAAACTCGGGTTGAAATACGGCGGGCCTACCGACAGGGTTCCGAGCCCCAGCGTATCGGCGATCAGCGGCGCCAGGGTGCCGCCGAATACCACCGCCGCCGCGATCGTCAGCAGGATATTGTTGAACAGCAGAAACGATTCGCGCGAAATGAAATCGAAACCGACGTTCGATTTCATCAGCGGGGCGCGCCAGGCGTACAGCCCAAGTGCACCGCCGATCATCAGCACCAGCAGCGCCAGGATGAAGATGCCGCGGCTCGGATCGGCGGCGAATGAATGCACCGACACCAGCACCCCCGAGCGCACCAGGAAGGTCCCGAGCAGGCTCAGCGAGAACGCGGTCACCGCCAACAGCAGCGTCCAGCTCTTGAACAGGCCGCGCTTGTCGGTTACCGCCAGCGAATGAATCAGCGCGGTACCGATCAGCCACGGCATGAACGAGGCGTTTTCGACCGGATCCCAGAACCAGAAGCCGCCCCAGCCGAGTTCGTAGTAAGCCCACCAGCTGCCCAGCGCGATGCCGCAGGCCAGGAACGCCCACGCCATCACGGTCCAGGGCCGCATCCAATGCGCCCACAGCTGATCGCGCCGGCCCTCGATCATCGCCGCGCAGGCGAGCGCAAAGCTGACGCTGAAGCCGACGTAGCCCATATATAGAATAGGCGGATGGATCGCGAACGCCGGATCCTGCAGCACCGGATTGAGGTCGTGGCCATCGAGCGCCGCCGGAATCAGGCGGGTGAACGGATTGGAGGTGGCCAGCGTGAACAGCAGGAAACAGCAGCTGATCAGACCGAGCACGCCGAGCGCACGCGCGGCGAACAATGGCGGTAGATGGCGCGCATTGGCGACCAGGGCGATGGTCCAGAGCGACAGCACCAGGATCCACAGCAGCATCG
>Ga0210394_10006814_pt1 | contig 12260 bp, 10 predicted proteins | sample IncBWC12MmetaG_FD_160121 | JGI IMG/M metagenome (GOLD analysis project Ga0210394, IMG submission 160121) | Forest soil microbial communities from Barre Woods Harvard Forest LTER site, Petersham, Massachusetts, United States - Inc-BW-C-12-M | ecosystem: Environmental > Terrestrial > Soil >... | reverse complement strand
ATACCAGAAATTTTGATTCTGGCTGCCTATCGTGCTCGCGCAATCTCCCTGCGTACAATGTCAGTGTAATCGAACCTTCGCCGGCGCTGTGTTCTGAGGTACGGGCGAAGGTGTCCCAGCTAGGTGAGCAAGGCTAGAGCGATTTGCAAGCGGTAAGTTCCCGAGGACCCGACGATACCAACTATGGAATGGCTCACCCCCGCCGTCGCAGCTAATGTGGGATACGCAGTCTGCATCATTCTGTTTGGACTGCTGGTTCTTTCGGTGAGGAACCGGAAGATGGCGTCCAAGGTTCCTTACAGTTTCTATAGTCCCATGCTGCACGGCAGCGCGCCCGGTGCGCGCCCCGCCGCCCCGAGCCGGCCATCGCGCGCCTCGCAACGCTCGACCCGGTCATCCGGACTTTTTTTTGGTAACGGTCTTGATTACACGCCGCGTGAGCGGGCGAATCCCAGGATGACGGAAAGTCCCCTGAAGCAGTCCTCTGTCTCCCTGGAATTTCCGGCTACGCGAGCTTCCCATGAGGTGAAAATGAGTACCGAACCGATGCTGCTCGAGAGTGTTGACGCGGTTGTGGCGCCCGAAGTGTCCGCGGCGGCTCCTGAAATCTCCGAAGCCGCGCCCGAAATCGCCGAGATGGCTGCGCCCGCCTTCGCGCCGTCCATGCCGGCCGAGCCTCTGGCTCCGCCCTTCCTATTGGGGATCGCGGATATTGAAGAGCGCATTGCGGGAGAGCTGGCCATGGCCCCGCAACTTTCCGCAGCGCAGGAAACAGCCCCCGAAACCGCGCCCGAAATCGCCATGGCAGCAGCGGCGGGCGCGTCCGGCGAGATTGCCGAAGCCGCCGCAGATCTGCAGGCAGCGCCTGCTTCCGCGCCCGCCGAGAAATCGGCGGCAGACAATTTGCTGTCCTTCTACGGATTGCAGCAGCAGCCCTTTGACGTGACGCCCGACCCAGCCTACCTCTACTTCACGCCGTCGCACCGCGCGGCGCTGACCTCGCTCAAGGAAGGGATCGAGCACTTCCGCGGGTTCATGATGCTGGTGGCTGACCCAGGCATGGGCAAGACAACGCTTCTCAACCGGCTGATGGAAGAGCTGGCGGAGTCGGCGCGCATCGTGTTCCTGTTCCAGACGCAGTGCACTTCGCGCGAGCTGCTCTGCTTCATCTTGAATGAACTGGAAGTCGACCACACCGGGATGGACGTGGTGGCCATGCACCGCGCTCTGAACCAGGCCCTGCTCGAGGAGATGCTGCGCGGCCGCCGCTTTGTGTTGGTGGTGGACGAAGCGCAGAACCTGTCCGAGCCGGTGCTGGAAACCATCCGCCTGCTTTCCGATTTCGAGACCACGCACTCCAAGCTGATTCAGATCGTGCTGGCCGGGCAGCCGCAGCTGGCCGATTCGCTGATGCGGCCGAGCTTGGTGCAGCTGCGCCAGCGCATCGCCGCTCTTTCCAATCTCAAGCCGCTGAGCGTTGCCGAGACCGCGGAGTACATCACGCACCGCCTGCGCTCGGCGGGCTGGGCGGGCAACGCTCTCTTCACCGACGAGGCGCTGGAGGCCATCGCGCAATTGAGCGGCGGCGTTCCGCGCACCATCAACAACCTGTGCTTCAATTCGCTATTGGGCGGCTTCCGCAACCGCGAGGAAATGATCAACGCGGACATCGTGAAGCAAGTGGCGGAGGCGCTCAACCTGGATTCGCTGGCGCGGCATCCCGAGCCGGAAGCGGCACCTCAGGCAGCCAACGCAGGGCCTGATACCGTGGGCACCGTTGGCGCCACCGAGTTTGCGCGTGCCCTGGCCTCCGCGTTCTTCGCGGAAGCCCGCGGCGAAGCGAGTGCCGAACCGTTCATCGGTCCCAAACCGAATCCCGGGGTGACGCTGACGGGCAACGTCACGGAAAAAGTGCGCAGCCAGAGCTGGAGCAAGCGCCACGAGTACCGCATCCTGGTCACCCTGGAGCGCGAGGCTACATCCGGCCTGGCCGTGGCCGATCACTACTACTGCTGCAGCATCTACGTGGACGAAGCCATGGCCAATGGCCTCGAAGTCGGCAAGCCGGTGCGCATCAAGCTGGAGCAGGACTAAGTAGCACAGGCTTTCAGCCTGTGGGGTTTTCGTTATCTCCCGCGCGCTGAAAAGCCGGCAGGCTGAACCCGGCGCCGCAAGAGAGAAGCAGATCCCTCACCCACTCGCGAAGACGCGAGTGAGTTCGGGATGACAGGGCTGCAGGGCAGCGGACACACCTCGATGGACATGGTACAAAGCATAGTGCAAAGTAACCCTTGGCTATGGATCGCGCTGGTCGTGGTGTTCGTGGCCCTCATTTTTGTGCACTTCCTGCGGCGGAACGCCCCTCCGGCTCCCGGCGGTTGGAAGGGTCCCTTCTATGTCAACCCAGCTGACCCGGCCTTGTTTGTCCGGAGCAGATGGGGATTTGGCCGGGTCAGGGGCTACACGTTCAATTTCGGCCACCGATGGGCGTGGGTGATCCTCGCGGCGCTCTTGGTTTTGTCACTCGCGCCGCTCTGGTATGTCACCGTCGCTCTGCGCCAGGTGTTTGCTCTTCCTTCGAACTAATCCCCCAATTTGTTCGCGGTTCAAAAAGAGGCCGCGATTGAATCTCACCGCGCGGCTTGCTCGAGCTGGGCTGCCGCGGAATTGATCAGTGCGCTTTCGCTGTCGAGCACGGCCGCGTCGCGCACGATTTCCGAATCGGCTTCCGCCCAGCGCTTTTCCTCGATGGCTTCACGAATGCCGGGCAGGGTCTTCACGCCGTAGCCGGAGTAAACACCGGGGGCGTAGATCATGTGCTTGTACCAGGGGCGGCGCAGCAGGCCGTCGGAAGTGGTCAGGTGGCGCTCGCTTTCCATCAATTTCTGATTCACGTCCTGCATCGTGGCTGCGGGAAGGCCCGCGGGCCAGGCTTTCTTAAGCGCAGCCTGGTAACGGTCCGCGCTGCGCGTGAGCGCGTCGGCGGCGTTGTCCAGCGGCGTGAAATTCACATAGGGCGGAACGTCTGCGTGCGGCGGGGCGACCTGCGGGCGGCGCGGATCATTGCCGGCGGCGAACACGCCTTCCTCGATTTCCTTGTTGCGCTCGACGATTTCCGCTCTCTCGTCGCCGGCCAGTTTCTCCACTTGCTTTTGGTAAAGATGAATGGTGTCGGCGAGGTCGGTGAACTCAAAGGGAAGCAAATCGGCGTCGGCCAGGCGCAGGATCATGGTCCCGACGGTTTGCGAAAGGGCGCGGCCGTAGACGAAGTCGGTGTCGGCGAAGTGCGTGAACCAGTAGAAATCGTCGTAGGCGGAGTGATAGATGCCGGCCGAACTGTCCTCTCCGGAAAAGCGCACGTCCATGGACGCGATGCCGATATGGTCGAGGAACGCGGTGTAATCCGAGCCCGAGCCGAGCGCCTCGATGCGCAGGTCGGCGCGCTGGCGAAGCTCCCTGCGCTCGTCCTCGGCGCGGGCCGTCTCGATTCTGCGTAACTGCAAGCGGCGGGAAATCGTCAGCTTCGTCTCCGGGTCCGGTATCTCGCGGGCCACGTCGTTCACCAGATGCTCCAGCGTGTGCGAGCCCTCCACGGTGAGGTAGCCGCGGCCGCTGGAATCGCTGTTGATGTAGGCGACGGCGTGCTGCGCCAGTTCCTTGTCGTGCTCCTCCACCCATTCGGTTGAGCCGAGCAGCATGGGCTCCTCGGCGTCCCAGGCGCAATAAATGATGGTGCGCTTCGGCTTCCAGCCTTGTTTTACCAATTCTCCGAGCGCGCGCGCTTCTTCCAGCAGCGCCACTTGCCCCGAAATTGGGTCCTGCGCGCCGTTCACCCACGCGTCATGGTGATTGCCGCGGATCACCCATTCGTCCGGCGTCTGTGAGCCGGGAATGCGAGCGACCACGTCGTAAATTTCCTTCATGTCCCAGTTGAAACTCACTTTCAGGTGAACTTTCGTTTTGCCGGGACCGACGTGGTAGGCAACCGGCAGCGCGCCGCGCCAGTCCTTGGGCGCCAACGGCCCCTCGAGGGAGGCCAGAAGCGGCTGGGCATCGCCGTAGGAAATAGGCAGATCGGGAATTTTGGTGAGGCCCGGCGCGTCCTTGATCGCCAGGCGCTTGGCGCCCGGAGTGGCGCCCACTCCGGGCGTCAAAGGATCGCCGGGGCTGGTGGATGGAAAATCCAGGACGCTGCCGCGCTGCACGCCGTCGGAGGGGCGCATGGGGCCGCGCGGGAACACGTCGTCCACGGCGTAGCCGTCGTCGGCGGGATCGGAATAGATGAGGCAGCCGACGGCGCCGTGCTCGGCGGCGACTTTAGGTTTGATCCCGCGCCAGGAGTTGCCGTACTTGGCGATGACGATGGCGCCCTTCACGGAAACCCCCAACCGTTCGAGCTCCTCGTAGTCCTTGGGCAGTCCGTAATTCACGAACACCAGCGGCGCGGTGACGTCGCCGTCGATCGAATACGCGTTATAGCTGGGTAGTTGCTCGCTCTGCTGGTTGCTGGTGGGGTCCACGGCCAGTGGCGGCTCCTGCAGTTTTGCGGTGAAGCGCGTGGGCTCGAGCATCTCCAGGACGCGCTCTTTCGGCGTGGGATAGAGCACCGTAAAGGTTTCGATCTTGGCGTCCCAGCCCCACTCCTTGAACTTGGAAAGGATCCACTCGGCATTTTCCTTGTCGTAGGCGGAGCCGACGTTGTGCGGGCGGGCGCTCAGGCGACGCATATACTCGCGCTGGTTGTCCGGGCTGGGCAGGGCGCGAAACTTGGCCTCCCAGTCGCGTTCCGTGGCGGCGGTGTCACGCGTGAAGCCTTGCAGCGGCTCGTCCTGCGCTCCCGTGGAGGCGAGACTGAAAAGGAAAGCCAGCAACATCCCCGTCATTGCTATGCGTCGCATGATTGCACCTGACTTTCGTGCCGGCGTTGTTTTTGAGTGGACAGCCAACCCCTCGCAGAGCTCGGGGTAAAGAGTGATGTCCCACTCGGCTTCGGAAGGGAAGCTTACTGCAAAGGAATCGCGGGTCAAAGTCCGGAGCTTTGAGCTGCCACGCGGAAACTCAGACCCGCCCGGTCTGCCGGGTCTTGAATTCGCCCATCAGCATCAAGCTGCGCTGCGAAAAGGGAAGATAGAGCAGCGCCGCGGTGGCCGCGAGAGCCAGGCCCACGCCGACTTCGTCCACCAGAAGAAAGGGCGCCAGCGCCCAGAGTTCGTCGAGGAGAATCACGAAGGGAAACAAGCGCAGGAACTTCACCGGCAAACCGCGGTAGCCGAAGATGGAAGCGGACAAAAGGTACAGCCGGATGGGGATTCCCGCCAGCGCTGTGACCAGCAACAGCATCAGGAGCCACCGGGGATGCTCAACCGCCTGGGACAGCACCGGCTCGACCCGGCGCAGCCTGGCCAGGGAAATGACGTAGAAGGCCAGATACATCACTTGAATGAGCGAGAAGAGCAGTTGGATGACACCGCGCGGGGCGTCGGGCAAATCCGCCGGATCGCTCAGCGCGAAGTTGCGCTTTTCCCCGGCCGCGGGTGCCGGCGCTTCGCCGTCTTGCGATTCCGCGATGGATAGAGGGGCCGTCGCTGCTTCGTACACTTGGTCCACCGAGGCGATGAAGCGATAGCCGCGCCGGGGAAGGGTCTGAATGAAGCGCGGGTTGTCGGCGGAATCGCCGAGGGCGTCACGCAGTTTGTTCACCGCCGTGTTGAGGCTGTGGTCGTAGTCGACGAACGTGTCCGCGGGCCAAAGCTGCAGGCGCAATTCCTCGCGCGTCACCACGTGGCCCGCGCGCCCAAGAAGTTGCAGCAGCACTTCGAGCGGCTGCCCCTGCAGGCGCAAGCGCAGCTTGCCGTCCTTGCGCAATTCGCCGGTAGCGCCATCCAGCTCATACAAGCCGAAGCGGAAAACAGGATTTGGCTGGGTCGATCCGGGCACTGGTAAGGCTCAGTAATCAATTCAGAAGTGACTATTCTAGTGGATGTTGACGGATAACACTAAACCTTTATTGGAGTTACAAAATGATTCGAATTCGAGCGGATTTGAGGCGGCGTGCATTGCCCGCCGGCAGCGTTTCGGGCATGCTCGCCTGGCACAAGGAGGTGGCCATTCGAAAGAAATGTCATTTTCGCCTGCGAGTTGCGCTCGCCATTAGCCTGTTTTTCGCTCCCCTTCCGGCCGGCGCGGCGGAGCTGAAGCCGGAAGCGGTGAAGGGGTTCGACAATTACGTTCGCCTCACCGAAAGCCGGATGCAGGCCGAGCTGGCGCCGGGCGGCGTGTTTCTTTGGGTTGACGGCTTGCCGGAGCCGCGACGCGCCGAAGCGCAGGCCCGTCTGCAGCGCGGCGAGGTGATTTCCGCGAAGCTGCTGACGGCCGATCCGTCGGGGCATTCCTCGACGCCGGGCGCCCTGATTCATCACTGGGTGGGCACCATTTTCATTCCAGGAGTTTCTCTCACCGACGTATTTGTCGTGGTCCGGGACTACGACCGCCATGCCGAGTATTACAACCCGCATGTCATGCAGGCCAGGGCCGTCGAGCACAGCGGCGACGAATTCAAAGTCCACTACCGCCTGCGCGAAAAGAAGATCATCACCATCTACCTCGACGCCGACTACACCGTGCATCACTACACCCTGGATGCGGCGCGCGCCTACAGCACCTCGGTCAGTACGCGTATCGCGCAGGTCGAAAATCCCGGCGAGCCCGGCGAGCGCGAACTGCCGCTCGGCAAGGACGGCGGATATTTGTGGCGGCTCAATTCCTACTGGCGCTATTTCGCAGCAGGTGGAGGCGTATACGTGCAGTGCGAGGCCGTCACGCTGACGCGCGACATTCCCACCGCGTTGAACTGGCTGGTCGGCCCGTTCATCGAGAGCGTGCCCAGGGAATCGCTGGACTTCACGCTGTTATCGACGCGCTCCGCGGTGTTGCGCCTCCACGCGGGCAAATAGAACGCGCGCGCACGGAACCTTCAACAGGAGGCTTGTCATGAGCGAACGAGTGACCATGCTTCGAACGCCATTCACGGGAAAAGTTTCTGCGGTCCCGGAGCGGAAAAAGCAAATTCCGTTCCGCGATGCCCTACGGCTGCAGGAAAGCTTCACCGCGGCGGCCGAGCGGAGGGCACTGGCGTGGCTTGCAGAACGCATCCCGGCGTGCGTGAATTCGGACCACCTGACGCTTCTGGGACTTGCGGCCATGTTCCTGGCGGGTGCGAGCTACGCGCTGGCGCGCACGCACCGCGCGGGTCTGCTCCTGGCCACGCTGTGCCTGGCGCTCAACTGGTTTGGCGACAGCCTGGACGGCACCCTCGCGCGGCTGCGCACCTGCCAGCGGCCGCGCTACGGCTTCTATGTCGATCATATGATTGACACCTTCGGAGGATTTTTTCTGATGGGAGGCCTAGCCCTCTCCGGCCTGATTGACTGGCGCATCGCCACCGGAATGTTTGTGGCCTTCCTGATGCTTTCAGTTCAGTCGTACCTGGCGGCGTACGCGCTGGGCCAGTTTCAGCTGTCTTTTGCCAAGTTTGGCCCCACGGAAATCCGCATTCTGCTTGGCGCCGGAAATCTCGCGCTATGGCTCCGTCCGGACCTGCGCGCGTTCGGCTCACCCTATCGCCTGTTCGATGTGGGAGGGATAATCGCCATCGCGGGCATGGCGGTGATGCTGGTGGCGTCTGCGATTTCCAATACGGTGAAACTCTACCGCGCGGAAACGCTGCGGTAGGACCGATGGTGGTCGCAAAGGAGGTTACCCTGCGTTTGCGCCGGCTGGATGCCGGCCCGGGCGGCTTGACAAGAGCGCGCGCCTGACAGAGCATGGAGGTATCCCCGACAGGAGTTACCATCATGTCACTGACTTTCAACGAAGCCTACTCCCTGCTCGCCGTAGCCGTGCTGGTGGCGTTTTACCTGTGGATGTCCGTCCGCGTGGTAGGCCCCACCGAAGTGGGCCTGGTCATGAAGCGCTTTGCCATTCGCAAGCTCCAGGATGACAACCCCATCGCTTTCCACGGCGAAGCCGGCTACCAGGCAGATCTGTTGATGCCGGGGCGCCGCTGGAAGCCGTGGCTGCTCTACGAGGTGGAAATGCATCCCTGGGTGCAGGTGCCCGCGGGGGAAATCGGCGTGGTGATCGCCCAAGCGGGCGCGCCTTTGCCCATTGGGGCCAAGTCCGCAGTGTACAAAAAGGTGTTCGGCAATTTTTCCGACCTGCGCTCCTTTGTGACCAACGGCGGGCAGAAGGGCGTGCAGCGGCCGGTGTTTCCTCCGGGGACGCTGGCTCCGATGCATCCCGTCGGATTTGTCGTGATTACCAAGAGCCGGGTGTACGGCCTGCCGATCTCGCCGGACCTGCGCGGCAAATCCGGCAAGTACGACACGCTGACGCCGGACGCCTTCGGCTTGCGGCCCGAGCAGCTCAACTTGGTGCGCATTGAGCCCAAGGCCACCGGAAAAGACGGCGCCATGCTGGACATGGTCGGAATCGTCACCGTGTTCGAGGGCGATCCGCTTCCCTCCGGCGACATTGCCAGCCGCCTCGGGGGCTTCGCCGATCTGGACAAAATGGAAGCTGCCAATGCGACCGACGGCGACATCATCGAGGTCCTGCTCGGCAACAAGAACAACCTGCACAACAACTACCAGGATTTTCAGGCCTTTCTCGATAACGGCGGGCGCATCGGTTTGCAGCACGATCCGCTGCTTTACGGCGCCTATGCGCTGAATCCGTTTCTGGTTACCGTCGAGCTGGTCTGGATGCTGGTGGTGCAACAGGGCCAGGTCGCGGTGATCAAGGCGTATGTCGGTTTGCCCACGCACGACACCTCCGGCATTGACTTCAAATTTGGGACGCTGGTGCGTCCGGGACACCGCGGCATCTGGCAGGAGGCGCTGCGCACCGGAAAGTATCCGCTGAACCCGCGCTGCTACCAGGCGGAGATCGTGCCGACCTCGATTCTGACCCTGAATTGGGCGGATGAAGTATCGCAGGCGCACAACCTCGACGCGCAACTGAAGCAAATCGTGGCCAAGAGCAACGAAGGTTTCGTCTTCGCCATCGACCTGCAGGTGCAAATTCACGTGCCGGACACCAACGCGCCGCGCGTGATCTCCATGGTCGGCACCATGATGAATCTGGTGAACGAAGTGCTGCAGGCGGCCGTAGGAAACCACTTCCGCGACAAATTGCAGAGCATGCCGGCCATCCGCTTCATCGAAACGCGCCAGGAAGTGCAGGAAGAGGCGTTCAAGCACATCAAGGACCAGCTGGACCAATACCGCGTGGAGACGCGCGGCGTTTACATTCAGGACGTCATACTTCCGCAGGATCTGGTCAAAGTTCTAACGCAACGCGAGATCGCCAACCAGGAGATCGAAACGTACCGCAAGCAGCGGGCTTCGCAGGAAGAGCGTATCGCCATGGAAAACGCCAAAGGCACGGCGGAAATGCAAGCTGACCTGGCGAAATCCAAGGTGGGTGTGGACATCAAGACCAACAACGCCAACGCGCGCACTGAAGAGGCGCGCGGCGAAGCCGAGTATATTCGCCAGACCGGCACGGCCAAGGGCGCCGAAGTGGAGGCGGTCGGCCTGGCGCGCGCCCGCGGCTACGAAGCGCAGGTGCGCGCTCTCGGCTCCAACGCCACGGCGCTCGTCAACGTGATCACCGCGCTGGCCGACGGCAGTTCGAAATTCGTGCCGGACATTTTGGTGACCAGCGGTTCGAACGGCGGAGGGGCGCTCGACGGCCTTGCCGCCACAGCGATGAAGTATCTCGGCGGGAACGGCGGCCCGAAGGGCTTGCCGGGGGGACAGGCTGCAGAACCGGCTGCCGGCGCGCCCTCTAAGGTGCCTGTGGTGCCGACCGCGCAGGGGCCGACGAAGTAGCGACCCGAGACGAGGTATTTTCCGAGAGGTGCGCTACGCCAAATTCACGCGGTGGTTTTGGTAGGACAGGCTTCGAGCCTGTCGGGTTTTGGCGGGCGGACGCGCAAGGATCGGAAAGCTGAAGGCTGCCGCATCTGGTAGTCGTTGCGGCAGAAACCCGACAGGGTGCAAGCCTGTCCTACTGGCTTACCCGCGCAGTACGCCCGGGGAGATGTTGTGTTGGCGCGCCAGATCGCTCAGCGCATCCAGCCGCATTTGCGCGTCGTCCACCTGGGCCTGGAACAAGGCGAGGGCAGCATCGGGTGTAACACCGACCGAAGGCTTGTCCAGGGCCACTCCGGGGGCGGTGACGCCATCCTTGGCCTCGGCCAGCGCGTTCCGCTCCTGCTGCAGGGCGGCAATAGCGTCGTCCAGCGCGGATTGAAGCTCGGCAGCTTTTTCCGCATACCAAGTGGGGTCTTCCAGGCGCGATTCGTAAACCGGAAAGCTGATCTCGACGGAAACCGCTGGCGCGGCCTGAGCAGGCGCTTCCTGGCCGACGATGGAAATCAGCCCGCGGGTGCGGAGCTGGCCCATGTCGTCATTGGTCCAGACTTTTTTGGGCTGTTGTGTACTGGTCTGCGCGGGGCGCGGTTTTTTCGCAGCGGGCGATGCGCCGGCTGTCACGAAAATAAGAACCGCCACGAAACCAAAATATAGATTCCTCATGTCTACTCCTCGACGGGTACAGCTTCAGTGTACATCCAGCGGTAATTCGGAAGGAACGAAAACTTACCCTACCTGCATTTTGTACAAATGCAGGGAGCCCACTGAGCGCCTCGCAGATACTATCTAGAAGGCGGCCACAGGTTGCCGACAGCTCCTGGATAAAATCGATCACCAGAACCTTCCATCGAGCCTGCTTGCGGCCGCAGTTTGAGGCCGAGCTGCTCCTGGAGAGCCGGCGTATTTACGCCCGGGTCCAGACATGATAGAAATCGCCAGTGACTCAATGAGGAGGACCGGATTCCATGAGACGCCTTTCCGTTCTTGCTGTCTTTATTACGCTTGCGCTCGTCCCTGTTACTTTGCTCTGCCAGGAATCAGCCAAGTCATCGCAGTCCGCTGCGGGCGCAAACACCGAACAGGTTATCAAGCTGAGTGAGCAGCTCATGGCCGCCGAGGTACAGCCGGATGTCGCCTTTGTCGAAAGCATCCTGGCCGACGATTACAGCCATACCCACGCGAACGGGGTTGTACAGTCGAAAGCGGAATTCATGGAAGGCCTGAAATCCGGTTCACACGGCTACGCTTTGCTCGACCTGAGCGACGTCCACGCGCGCGCTTACGGCGCCACCGTGATCGTCGAAGGGCACGTCCACATCAAAGGAACCAACATGGGCAAGCAGACGGGCGAGGGACGCAACTTGTTTTCCGAAGTCTGGGTCCAGCAAGGCGGCAAGTGGCGCCTGGCGGCCTGGCTGACGCTTCGCCTTCCCGCGCCTGCTGCAGGTCAATAGTCCGGCGTCAAATGCTGCGCGCTTCCGGCCGGTACGCGGCGAATAGGAAATCCCTCATTGCACTGCCTACGATGTGCCTTGGTCACAACGTGAAAATCGCAGATATCACCGATCTTTCAGAATTGGAAGTGGGTAATCCTGAAAACGACAATTAGGAGCACTCCATGAAACCGATGCTCAGGTTTTCCATCGCTGTTGTGACGGTCGGGATCTGTTTTCTCATGTTTTGCGGACAGGCGCGGAATGATGTAGTGGCCGCCCAAGGAGGCAAACCGGTGATGATGTACCGGTTCTATACGGGCAAAGATGGGCTGTCGCACGTGGAAAAAATTGAAGTGACGAATTTCGACCCCAATAACGTCGCCAACCTAATGGAAACGACAACGGGAGCCACGCTCCGCAGGTCAAAACCCGATGCACCCGGCGCGGATTTCGGAGCGTTCCATCCAGGACCGCGCCGGCAATATATTTTCGATCTCGCCGGACGTGAGGAGGTTGAATTTTCGGGAGGGGAGAGAATCACTCTAAATCCCGGAGATATAGAGCTCATTGAAGATCTCGCCCCGACCAAAGGCCACCGGAACCGCAACCTCGGACCTGAGGACCGTCTGGTGTTGTGGGTACCGATCGCCGATCAGACGGTGGTGCGTGATTCGATTTCGAAATAATCGTGACCTGTGTGCCGTGGCCCATTTCAGCGAGGTCCTGACAGGCGGCTTCTCGAAATGCGGCCGGGGGCGAAAAGCCAGTTACCGAGAATCCGTGCCGGTTCAACCGGTCGATGCAACACCCGTCTGGTCGTTCGATCTGACAATACGTTTCTGGGGACCAATCATTTGGGGTCGCAGTTCGCTTTTACTTAAACAGA
>Ga0210394_10006813_pt1 | contig 12262 bp, 10 predicted proteins | sample IncBWC12MmetaG_FD_160121 | JGI IMG/M metagenome (GOLD analysis project Ga0210394, IMG submission 160121) | Forest soil microbial communities from Barre Woods Harvard Forest LTER site, Petersham, Massachusetts, United States - Inc-BW-C-12-M | ecosystem: Environmental > Terrestrial > Soil >... | reverse complement strand
GCCGCCGGGCGCGGTCGCGCCCGTGCAAACGGCTGCGAACTATTCACGGCCAACCGGGGAAGAAGGCGGCTCTGCTGCTGCGCCTGCCGCTTCGTTGTCGGCAGGAAGAGTTCCCCCGAGCGCCCCCAGCCGCGACGCCCAGGCCTTCGATGATCTCTCCAAGGCGAAACAGAGCGATCGATCGGTGCGCAATGAACCACTCGCTCAACCGGGTGCGCCGGCGGACGCGACTCGCGAGCCTGCGGTCTCCACAACCGCTCAATCAGAGGTCGCGGGTGCCCTCCAGCCGCGGGCCGCCGTTGGTCAGGCGGTAAGTGCTCCCGCAGCTGCGGCCGAACCGCGACCGTTGGCTCCCGCCCCAGCCCAAGGGCCTGGCGCGCAAAACCGCGCCGTGACCGCACAGTCGCCGCCGGACGGCCTGCCACCCAGCACGAATCAGACGGTCGTGGTGACCGAAATGACGCCTCTGGCCGGCAGAGCGGTCATGTCTGGCGTTACGTCAGCGCAGCGGCAGCAGCAAACGGATCAACCAGCCCGCGCTGCGCCGATCCAGATCAATTTGTACACGTTTAGTCCCCCCGACGGCAGCGCAACCTGGCGCCTTGGCACACGGGGCGGCATCGAGCGTTCGACGGACAAGGGACGCACCTGGGAGCCGCAATCGAGCGGCGTTACTGTGGATCTGATCGCAGGCTCGGCTTCTTCCAAGGATGTCGCCTGGGTAGTTGGCCGCGGCCATGCCATCTTGCGCACGACTGACGGCGAACATTGGGAGCCAATCGCGGGTCCCGCCGGTGTGACCGCGGATTGGGCGGTCGTGGCGGCCCACAGCGAGGTCAGAGCTACTGTTGTGACGTCCGACCTTCGCAGCTTCGCGACAGAGGATGGCGGTCGCACCTGGACCCAGCAGCGAATCCCTTAATTGTTGCTTTTTGCAGCCCTCTCAAAAACCGTGCAAGAAATCTCCGGTGGGCCGTTCTACCCATGAGAACGATTTCACCGACGGGCGCGGGCTGTACTTGCAACCCGCGCGCGAATGACGGGTGCGGGCTGTACTTGCAGCCCGCGCGAATGAAAGGACCACCATGCGAAAACTGCTGCCCAAAACCATGCTTCCCGCAGGAGCACTGGCGCTGCTGTTTCTGATCGGCGCGCCGCTTTTCCCGCATTTGCTGGCGCACCCCGCCACCGAATCTGGCCGCTCGGGCGAGCCGGCGCCAGCCCAGGCCGCGGGCGCGCAAGCCACTACCACGCAAAGCGACCAGACGGATCTGAGCATTACCGTGTACAACTCCGATTTGGCATTGGTGCGGGACGTCCGCGATGTGCGCCTGCCCAGCGGCGTCTTCCCGCTCAAGTTCATGGACATCGCCGCTTCCGTCAATCCAGCCACGGTGCATTTCCGTTCGCTCAGCGACGCCGGTCGGCTGGCAGTGCTGGAGCAGAACTACGAATACGACCTGCTTGAACCGCAGAAGTTGCTGGCCAAATACGTGGGCCGCGAAATCACGCTCGAGCGCGCGCGCACCGTGAACGGCTCGACGGACTGGGAAGACGTCAAAGCCACGCTCATCGCCGACAACAACGGGCCCATCTGGAAAATCGGCAACGAGATCGTCACCGGCTATCCCGCTGGAACGTTCCGCTTTCCCGAACTGCCGGGAAATCTCTATGACCGGCCCACGTTGCTCTGGACCCTCGACAACACCGGCGGTCAGCGGCAGCGCGTCGAAACGTCCTATCTGGCGAGCAAACTTTCTTGGAGTGCGGACTATGTTCTCACCGTGAATCGCGAAGAGACTTCGGCCGACCTCGACGGCTGGGTCACGCTGGTGAACAACAGCGGCACCGCGTTTGAAAATGCCAAGCTGCAACTGGTGGCCGGCGACCTCAACCGCGTCCGGCCGGAAATGCAATATCAAGTCATGGGCGCGCTATCACGCGCTCAAGATGCGGCCGCGGCGCCGATGCAGCAAGAAGCGTTCAATGAATATCACCTCTATACCCTCCAGCGCCGCACTTCGGTCAACAATAATCAGAGCAAGCAGGTCAGCATGCTCAACGCCACGCGCGTGCCGCTAGTCAAGACCTACGAAGTGGATGGACAGAGCTACTACTTCCGCCAGGCGCAGCGTCCCGGCGCGCCCGTGAAGGATCCCGTGCAGGTCCTGTACAAATTCAAGAACGACGAACGGTCCAGCTTGGGCATGCCGCTGCCTGCCGGCACGGTACGCGTCTATCAAGCCGACTCCAGCGACAGCACGCTCTACGCCGGAGAAGACCGCATCGAGCACACGCCCAAGGACGAAGAGGTCAGCCTGCACACCGGCAACGCCTTCGACATCGTGGCCGAGCGCAAGCAGACCGACTTCCGCGCGCTCGGCAGCAATCTCTACGAGATGGAGTACGAGATCACGCTCCGCAATCACAAGACGGTCCCCGTGACCGTCGAGGTGAACGAGCCCATCGGCGGCGACTGGCAGATGCTCAGTTCCACGTTTCCGTCGACCAAGACCGCGGCGTTCGCAGCGCAATTCAACGTGCCCGTCGCAAAAGACGGCACATCGGTCCTGCGCTACCGGGTCCGCGTGCACTGGTAAGGCCGTACGCGCGGTTTACCGCGCCGCACGTCATTCCAAGGAGCGAAGCGGCGAGGAATCTCTCCTGTACTGACCAAAGGGATTCCTCGGTCTCCTTTCGTGGACTCTTCGCGATGAACCATCTCTTGGTCGCTACTGTGTGAGGTTCTCCAGGAAGAATTGCGTGACCCGGTCGAATGCGTGAATGCGCGCGGCCGCGTCGCTGATGCCATGGCCGCGGTCGGCATAGATCAGGAACTCGGCGTATTTCCCAGCGTCCACGAACTTATCCGCAAGCGCCAGTGTGTTGCCGAAGTGCACGTTGTCATCGCCGGTGGCGTGAGCGATGAGTAATTTGCCGCGCAGCCCGGCGGCGTAGTTCACCGGGGAGGAGTCGCGATAGCCGTCGGGATTGTCTTGCGGTGTGCCCATGTAGCGCTCGGTGTAAATGGTGTCGTAGTAGCGCCAGTCGGTGACCGGCGCGCCGGCAAATCCAGCCTTGAACGTGTCGCCGGCGCGCAGCATGGCCAGGCAAGTCATATAGCCGCCGTAGCTCCAGCCCCAAACGCCGATGCGATTCCCGTCCACGTACGGTTGCTGCTTAAGCCATTTCACTCCGGCCAACTGGTCGGCCAGTTCCGCCTCGCCGAAGTGATGAAAGATGGCGGTTTCGAAGGCGTGTCCGCGGCCGGCCGAACCGCGATTATCCACGGTGAAGACGATGAAGCCCTTTTCGGCCATCATTTCGTTCCACAGGAAATTCGAGCCTTGCCACAGATCGCGCACCAGTTGCACGTGCGGCCCGCCGTAGAGATAGACGAGCACGGGATATTTGCGTGATGGATCAAAGCCGCGCGGCTTGATCATCTGGGCCTGCAGCATGGTGCCGTCGGCGCCGGGCACGGTGAAAAATTCAACGGGCGAAAAGCGATAGGTATCGAGTTCGGCGACCTTATTTTCCGCCAGCACGGCCACGCGTGAGCCGTCGGCGTTGTCTAGGTCCTGGCGCGGCGGCGTCATGGCCGTGGAGTGAGTATCGAGGAAGTGACGCGCATCGGGAGCGATATTGACGCCATGGCTGCCGTGTTCAGGCGTGACGTCCGACGGTTCGCCGCCACTGAGCGAAACGCGATAGAGGTGCCGCTCGATAGGGCTCGCCTGTGTGGACGTGAAGTAGACCTGTCCGGCGCCTTCGTCCACCGACTCGACGGCGTCCACTTCCCAGTTCCCGCGCGTCAGCTGCGCGAGTTGCTTGCCGGAAAGATCGTAGAGATACAGATGACGGAAGCCGGAACGTTCGCTCGACCACAGGAAGCGCTGGCCGTCGGCTAAAAAGCGCAAGTCGTCGGAGAGGTTGATCCAGCGGGGGTCCGTCTCACTGAGAATTGTCTGCGCGCGGCCGGTTTCTGCATCCGCGAAAAACAGTTCGAGCCGGTTCTGCACGCGCGGCAGCCGCTGGATGGCTACGCGCCGCGAATCCTTGAGCCAGTTCACACGAGCGAGGAGTACTGTCTTGTCCGCGCCGCTATCCATCCAGTGAACTTGCGATGAGCTGCCGCCCGCGACGGCCACGACGCCGACGCGCGCGATCGGATTCGGTGATCCGGCGATAGGGTAGCGCTCTTCGGTCAGCTCGCCGCCGTAAGGCAATTCGTCAACCAGCGGATATTTGGCGACCGGGCTCTCGTCTAATTGCAGAAAGGCGATCTTGCTGGAGTCGGGCGACCACCAGTAGCCGGTCTGTAGGTCGAGCTCTTCGGGATAGACCCAGTCGAGATCGCCGTTGCGCACGCTTTCGCTGCCGCCGCGCGTGAGTTGGCGCGGTCCGGCCGCCGCGGCGGGCTGGCTCGCGTCGACACTTACGACCCACAGATCGTGGTTTCGGATGAAGCTTACCCACCGGCCGTCCGGCGAAATCTTGGCATCGTCGACCGTGGTTTCGTTCGGGTCTACCACGGTGGCAGGCGCGGGAAGAAGATAGCGCGAAGCCCGCGATTTCAGGTCGTACCAGGCGAGTTGCTGCGCGCCGATGAAGAGTAGCGCTTTGCTGTCGGGCGACCATCGGTATTGCGAAGGCGTGAGCCGGCCGAGCCCGGTCTGCTGGCCGCGGGAAGCTGGCGGCAGCAGCACGTCGCGCAGGTGCGCCGCGTCCACCAGCGCGTGGCGCTCGCCGCTGTTTGCGTCCATCACCGAGATTTCCGCGCGCTCGCCGACGCCGTCCAGATAGCTCAGCCATTTGCCATCAGGACTCCAACGGGTGTCGCGCATGAGCTGCCCGCTGAGGCTCGGGAGCCTGTAAATGCGGTTGACGGTAAGGTCATTGGGCTGCTGCGCGAGCACAGCCTGGGCCGGTGCGAGAAGGACGGCGCACAGAAGCAAGGCCGGAAGCAAAGGGCGGCCGGGCAGTGTCTTGTGACCCGTTTTCATGGTGGCCTCCTCAGTCGGTGCAGCCCCGAACTTCCGGGCCGTCTACTTTCGCTTTCGTGGCGCCGGCTTCTTGTTGCCGCGCCGAGCCGGCCGGGCGGAAGACGATTTCGTGATGATGGCTTCGGCTTCGATTTCGACCAGCATCTCGGGAGAGACGAGGTTGCTGACCTCGACCATGGCGGTCGTTGGGCGAATGCTTCCGAAGACTTCTCCGTGCGCGCGGCCGATTGCTTCCCAGTCGCCTATGTTTCTCACGTAGAGCCGCGTGCGCACGACGTCTCCGAGGGTAGCGCCGGCCTTCTCTAGGGCTTTCGCGATATTTTCAAGAGTCTGGACGGTCTGCCGGTAAGGGTCGCCCACGCCGACAATTTTACCGTCCGCTCCGCCGGCGGTGGTACCCGAGACGTGTACCACATTGCCTACCCGCACCGCGCGCGAATAGCCGATGATGGGTTCCCACTTCGTACCCGTTGAAATATTCACCCGCTTCATGCCCGCCCCCGCCAAGTGGAATCTCTCTCGGCATCGACCATTGTACGCTGCCCCGTGAAGTCGGTGAACTAGAGGTCTTCCGGCCTCAGGCCGGTGCGCTTGGCGATGCGAGCGAGCATGCGCGGCCCCAGTTCTTCGTCGTCGTGGAAAGAGAAGACGAAATCGGGCCAATTGGGACGCGACCATGTGCGATGGGAACCGGACTGTCGTTTGATTTGCCAGCCGATGCGGAGGAGCGTGGCCAAGACACGCCGCGCTTTCGTCGCCGGCCAGCCGCTCACGCTGCTTTGAATGTAACGTTCAGAAATTCCGCGGGGGCCTCGCGGTGATCGAGGCGTTCGGCGATGACGCGAAGCGCCAGGGCCTGAACTTTTGCGACCGCCTCGTCGCGATCCTGGCCATAGCAGAGGACACCGCTGAGGGCGGGCACTTCAGCGAGCCAGCGTCCGTCGTTTTCCTGTTCGAGTTCAATCGTAAACGTCACGTTTGTACTGTAACATTCGCCGAGGTCGGCCAACAAGGCGCCGGGCGCGATCCAGTGCGGAACAGGTCAGGAGCAACCTAGGTGAAGAAAATGAAGCGGCAGATCATCGCCATCGGCGGAGGCAGCTTCGCCTCTGAACCTGACAACCCTGCGCTCGAGTTGTACGTACTCGACCAGGCTCGCACTCGAAATCCGTCGGTGTGCTTTGTGCCGACGGCTGCCGGCGATGCTACCACGTATGTCGCCAAATTCTACGCGGCGTATACCCGGCTGCGTTGCCGCCCGACCCACCTGCCATTCTTCGAACGCACGCCGGACTTGCGGAAGTTATTGCTGGCGCAAGACGTGATTTACGTGGGCGGCGGAAATACGAAGAGCATGTTGGGAGTGTGGCGCGAATGGCAGATGCCGCAGATTCTTCGCCAGGCGTTGCACGCGGGCACGGTGCTTGCGGGAATCAGCGCCGGGGCCATTTGCTGGTTTGAGACGGGCATTACCGATTCATGGGCGGGCCGTCTCGCCCCCTTGCCCTGTCTTGGCTGGCTGCCGAACGCGTGTTGCCCTCACTATGATGGAGAGAAAGAACGCCGCCCGGCCGTGCGTGAGCTCGTATCGAAAGGACTGGTGCCGGAAACGCTGGCCCTGGACGATGGAGCCGCAGCGCATTTCGTGGGACGCAAACTGAAGCGAATAGTGGTTTCGCGCCCGAGCGCCGGCGCGTATCGTGTGCATCGAGTCGGTCGCCGCGCGATCGAAACGCCGTTACCCGTTGAGCGTTTGCCGAAGGCGAGCCTTTGAATCGGTGCGCAGGCTTTCCGGTCAGGCCTTCTGCTTATGAGCGATCAAACGCGTGCCGACCGCGCCGCATAGGATAAAGAACACCAATAAGATCCGGTCTTGCGAACGGGCAATGGTCAAATTTCCTACGGGGGGCAAGATTTGGCAGAGGACAATCGCAGCGACCGCCAGAGTCATCCAGGATGCGAGCATGCCTCTCGCGTGGGCTGTGACGAGCACCAACAATAATAGGATCAACGTCGCAAAAGCGATCCGATGCAGATGCACCACAGCGAAAATCGCGCCGGAGGCAACCATCAAGACCACAATCAGCGCGATCCCGCGCCACGGCTCAGGAACAGAGCGCTGGAGATAGTCTCCGTCCGGAATGCTGTAGACGACCAACAGCAGAAGCAGCGTTCCCAAGGCTCCCAGCAGACAACCGATTACCACGCCTAGCATGAATCCCGACATCTCGGCCGCTCCCTCGTCGCAACATGGTACGAAGAAGAAAGCCCGCTGTGGCTGAGCGATCTCTTGTACATGCCCTTGTAGTCAACAGCCCACAATAACGGGCGAGCCGGGGGTGCGTGATACACTTCCCGCTGCGCTGCCGAGGTTCGGCCGACAACATGAAGTGCAAGAACATTCTCGAAACGATTGGGCGGACGCCGCTGGTGCGCCTGAACCGCATGACGCGGGACTTCCGGGCGGAGGTCTACGTCAAGGCTGACTTTCTGAATCCTGGTGGTTCGGTGAAGGATCGCATCGGCATCTCCATGATCGACGAAGCCGAGCGCAAAGGTCTGCTCAAGCCCGGCGGGACGATTATCGAGGGCACTTCGGGCAATACCGGACTGGGCCTCGCGCTGGTGGCAGCGGTGCGCGGCTACAAGATGGTTTTCACCATCACGGACAAGCAGTCCAAGGAAAAGGTCGACCTGCTCAAGGCGTTCGGCGCCGAGGTGATCGTCTGCCCTACGGCGGTCGAGCCTGACGATCCGCGCAGCTACTACTCGGTGGCGAAAAAACTGGGGAAGGAGATCCCCAATTCGTTTTATCCGAACCAATACGAAAACCCGATGAACCCGGAGGCCCACTACCGCACAACGGCCCCGGAAATCTGGGAGGATTCGGAAGGGAAGATCACGCACTTCGTTTGCGGGATGGGCACGGGTGGCACCATCAGCGGCGTGGGCCGTTTCCTTAAGGAAAAAAATCCGAATGTGAAGATCATCGGCGTCGACCCGGTCGGGTCGCTGTACTACGAATTTGCGAAGACTGGAAAGGTCGGCAAGGCGCGTACCTACGTCGTGGAAGGAATCGGCGAAGACATTTTTCCCTCGACGATGGATTTCAAGGTGCTCGATGACGTTTTGCAGGTGACCGACCAGGAATGTTTTACCTGCGCGCGCAAGCTGGTCAAGAGCGAAGCCATTTTCACTGGCGGCTCGGGTGGCGGCTGCGTTTCAGCGGCGCTGCGCGTGGCGCACGACCTGCCGGCGGGAAATTTCGTCGTCGCGTTTCTGCCGGACACCGGCATGCGCTACCTCAGCAAAGTCTACAGCGACGAGTGGATCCGCGAGCGAGGGTATGCCGATTCCGACGTCAAGCTGACCGCCGGAGAAGTCGTGGCCGCCAAGCAGCGCGCGGGCAAAGCGCGAGAACTGCTCCTGGTGCGCCCCTATCAGACTGTCTTTCACGCCCTTCGCACCATGCAGGAGCAGGATATTTCGCAACTTCCTGTGTTTGAGGAAGCGATTGTCGTCGGCACCATCTACGAAGATCAGATCCTCAACCTGGCCCTGCAAGGCAAGGACCTGCGCAAGCTGGTGATCCGCGAAGTCATGGCCAAGCCCCTTCCTCAGATTGCCCACGATTCGCCGGTCGAACGCGTCACGCATCTGCTGAGCCACGAGAGCCCGGCAGTATTCGTGGTCACACACGAGGGCAAGTACGAAATTCTCACCAAGTACGACCTCATGGGCACGATCGCCGAATTGATGGAGCAGAAGCGCTAAGCTGCTTCCTCGCGCCGCCTGCGGAATCTCTCCCTCGCTAATTTGCCGTTTGCGCAGTGTTATACTGTCTCACTTGTCTTGCCCGCGAAGGCAACCTGTATGTGCAGGGCGGCAGGAGACCAATGAAGATCGAAGAGTTTCAGCAGCGCCTGGAGAACACGGTGCTCGTGGCGGATGGCGCCACGGGCACGATGCTCTTCGAGTGGGTGGGCATGCAGCGCTGCTTCGAGGAACTGAACCTCACTCAGCCGGAGGCCGTTTTTCGCGTGCACCAGGCCTATATCCAGGCCGGCGCCCAGATCATCGAAACCAATACCTTCGGCGCCAACCGCTCGAAGCTCGCTCCACTGGGGTTGGCCGATAAAGTCATTGCCATCAACCACCGCGGCGTAAAGATGGCCAGAGAAGCTCGCGACGCGGCGCCGCACGAAATCCTGATCGCCGGTTCCATCGGACCCGTCAACGTCGCGCCGGTCTACGGCGATCTGCCGCGCGAGGAAATCCTGGCTGCCTACCACGAGCAGGCCTCCGCTCTCGAAGAACGCGGCGTCGACTTTTTCATTCTGGAGACGTTCTCTCACCTCGACGTGCTTCTTCTGGCGATCGAAGCGATCCGCTCCTGCTCTTCGCTGCCCATCGTGGCGCACATGACATTTTCTGAAGAAGCCACGACGCAGGGCGGCATGCCGGCACGCGAAGTAGCCGTCCGCCTGGCGGCTGCGCCGGTGCAAGCGATCGGCACCAACTGCACGCTTGGCCCACAGTCCATGCTGCCGGTTCTGGAAGCCATGGCCCCTGCGGGCCGGCCCCTTTCGGCCATGCCCAATGCCGGCCTGCCGCAGCGCGTGGGGGACCGCGTCGTCTACCCACGCTCCTCGCCCGAATATTTTGCGCTGTTCGCCCGCGAAGCCGCGGCCCTCGGTGCGCGCATCCTGGGCGGATGCTGCGGCACCTCGCCCGAGCACATCCGCGCCGTGGCCGAGGCCGTGCGCGGCCTGCGCCCCGCCGCCCCGAGCGGCGCGCGCGCGACGGCCGCCGTAGCCGCCGTGAAAGATTCGGTGCCGGTCCCGCCCGCCGCAGCGGGCCAGCCCGAAAGTAAACTCTGGCGCAACATACAAGCCGGCAAGTTCGTCGTCTCGGTCGAAATCGATCCGCCGAAGGGCATCGCGCTCGAACGCGTACTCGAACAAGTCGACAAAATCATGGCTTCCGGCTGTGTCGATTCCATCGACATCAATAGCGGCTCCATGGCTCGCGTGGGCATGGACGCCATGATGGTCGCCGGCGCGCTCGAAGCTCGTCATATCGAAACGATTCCGCACCTCACCACCCGGGACGCCAATCTCATCGGCTTGCAGGCGCTGCTCCTGGGCGGCTGGTCGGTGGGCGGCGTGCGCAACGTCCTGGCCATCACCGGCGATCCGCCGACGCTCGGCGATCATCCGGACACCAGCGGCGTATACGAAATTGACGCCGTCGGCTTGGTCAAGGTTCTGGCGCGCCTTAATCGCGGCACCGACTGGGCCGGCAAAGCGCTGGGCGGTGCGACGAATTACGCCATCGGCGTCGCAGTCAATCCCGTCGCCGAAGACCTCGACTACGAAATCGGGCGATTCCGCGCCAAAATTGAAGCCGGCGCGCATTTCGCCATGACCCAGCCGCTCTTTGATCCCGAACACTGGTACGCCTTCCTCAAGCGGCTCGGCGGCCCGTCGCCGATTCCGGTGATGCTCGGCATCTGGCCGCTCTCCAGTTACAAGCAGGCGCTGCGCCTCAATAACGAAGTTCCCGGCATCGTCATCCCCGAGCCGCTCCTTAAGGAAATGGAAGCAGCCGGCACCGCCGCGCGCGATCGTGGTTTCGCGCTCGGCCGTCGCATGCTCGCCTGGGCCCGCACCGAACTCGCGGGCGCTTACATCATTCCGCCGTTCAAACGCTACGAAGAAGTGCTCGACCTTTTCCGCTGAGCCGCGGCCGCGCCATGGTGGACGAAAAAAGACGCCGCGTCTTCGTCGCCAACGGAGAAGCTCAGGCCCAGCAAATCTGCGCATTCCTCCGGGCCTGGGAGATTGAGGCCACCGTCCGCGGCGAAAGCCTCCGAAAAATCGACGGACTCAAAGTCGGGAAGCTCGGCGCCGTGGAGATTCTCGTGCCGCCTGCGGACGAGGCCCGCGCCCGCCATCTGCTCGAATCCGTCGAAGCCGGCGACTTCCAGCTCGACGAAGACCACGAAGACCAATCGGAATAGCGCGCCGCTTCCTTGACACCGCCGCGCGCCGCTGCCTACACTCCAGGATTCCGCACATGGCCATAGCCTCCACAGAGAGCGGCGGGAAAGTCATCATTGTCGGCATCACCGGCGCATCCGGCGCCGTACTGGCGCAGACCGCGCTCCGCCTGCTCGCCGCCGACGCCCGCGTCGCGCGCGTCCATCTGGTCGTCACCGACGCCGGCCTGCGCCTGCTCGAACAGGAACTCGGCATCGCCGCTCGTTCGGCCGAACTGCCTCCGCAATTGCTTGGCCTGCCCGCGGCGGGTGCCAACGCGGCTGCTGCGGCGGCGAAAATCGAAATCCTCCCCAACGCCGACGTTGGCGCTTCCATCGCTTCCGGCAGCTACCACGCGGACGCCATGTGCGTCATTCCGTGTTCGATGGGCGCGCTCGCGGCGATTGCCTCCGGCGCCAGCACCGACCTGCTCTCGCGCGCCGCTGACGTCTCGCTCAAGGAAGGGCGCCGCCTGGTGCTCTGCGTGCGCGATACGCCCTTCAGCCGCATCCATCTTGAAAACATGCTGCGCGCGCAGCAGGCTGGTGCGGTCATCATGCCGGCCATTGTGTCGTTCTACCACCAGCCGAAAACCATCGATGATCTGGTTACGCAGTATGTTTGCCGGGTGCTCGATAAGATCGGCCTGCCGCAGACGCAACAGTTCACATGGCAAGGCGGGAGTTCGCGCAAGGCCCATTCGGCGTAGGAGCAATGCTGATCAACGCCGTCATTCCGAGGAGCGAAGCGACGAGGAATCCCTCATTCTTTCTCTGAAGCAGCCAGGCTCAGACATATGACCACCCGCATCCGCACTGTTCTCGAAATGATCAAATTCGAGCACTCCGTCTTCGCCTTGCCCTTCGCGCTCACCGGTGCGCTGCTGGCCGCTCGCTACGGCCTCCCGCACCCAGCTTGGCCCACACTGCAACGGCTTCTCTGGATCATTGTGGCTATGGTCGGCGCGCGCTCAGCGGCCATGACCGCCAATCGCATCGTCGACCTGCGCTACGACTGCGAAAATCCTCGCACCAGGAATCGCGCCCTGGCTACCGGCGCACTTTCGCTCGGCTTCGCCTGGGCGTTCACGTTCGCCAGCGCCGGCGTCCTGGTCCTCGCGGCGTGGCAATTGAACCCGCTTGCCCTTGCGCTCTCGCCAGTCGCCCTGGCGGTGCTGCTGCTCTATTCCTACACCAAGCGCTTCACCTCCTGGTC
>Ga0210394_10006812_pt1 | contig 12264 bp, 11 predicted proteins | sample IncBWC12MmetaG_FD_160121 | JGI IMG/M metagenome (GOLD analysis project Ga0210394, IMG submission 160121) | Forest soil microbial communities from Barre Woods Harvard Forest LTER site, Petersham, Massachusetts, United States - Inc-BW-C-12-M | ecosystem: Environmental > Terrestrial > Soil >... | reverse complement strand
CTCCCCGCACAAACGAAACGAGGACTGGCTGGCGAAGTTTGAAGGGCGAGTACAGTTTCATTTCACGCCGACCTCGGCCAGTTGGCTGAACCAGATTGAAATCGTATTCAGCCTGCTGCAACGCAAGGCACTCAATGGAGGAAGCTTCAAAACCAAGGATCAACTGCGCGCCGCCATTGAAGCCTTTTTCCGAAAACACAACGAGCACGCCAAACCCTTCCGCTGGCGGAAACGCGAGGTCAAGGGCAGCCAACTTCGCAATACAATTGTGAACTTACACAGTTAAGCACTAGCATGCTTAGATCGAGCATTCTAGCATTAGATTCCGTGCGTCGATCTGTCGGGCGATGGTGTAGTCGACGAACCGGCAAGCCACGCCGAACGCGCCGCCATGGCCTTGCGGCACGACACGGACAACCTCAGCGCGAAAGCGTAGGACCATGTCATGCTCAAGCAATTGTCCCGGCTTGTCGCTGGGGATTACGAGCTCACACTCAAGGGTCTCATGAGGCGGAAACACCCGCTCCGAGATACAGAAAAAACCTTCACAACTGAGGTCTTCGGTTTTCGCCTCTACCCGTACTCCCTCACCGGGTTGATGCAGGCGAATAGGATATGCAAGTCTCACGCGCGGGCGTCGGCGACGATCCGGCTCAACACCGGTTACGACTTTAGTCAGAAGCATAATGTAAAGGCCACTTCGTCACCAAGCCCACACGCCCAAAACTGCCTCTCGCCGTAAAGTTTTCCGGATGGGATGAGGTAAATCTTACACGCTTCTCAAGCGTTTCGTCGCTTAGTGCATTGGATCGCACCGCAATTTTGACTTGCAGAGCGTGAAGCAAGCGTGATGCCATGTCTTTGTCGAGGTCATAACTTAGAGCCCCTCTTTAACCTCCTAGAAACGTTGCCATGGTTTCAGCTTGTAGTCCAGCTCTAGGTCGAATTTTCCACAACAATAACAACTGCTTTATCAATTACATAAGGCCCGTACTTGTGCATCCCTTGTGGAAAAAGCATTTCCCGCTCTTGCGGTTCTGGTGGCTTCCACGGGCTGCGGCCCTTGACCGAGCGTGACCGCATTATAGGCACCCTTCCCGGCGCGCACCGCCCAGTTTCCTTCGGGTTCCACCCAAGGTCTCTGCCGCGTTCAGCTACCCCAGCCCGCTCTCGAACTACCTGGGGACGTCGGCCGGCTTTGCGGCCACAAGATTGGTGGCTCTCAAGAGTGAATCGAAGGTCACGGCGTTCAATCCGTACGCAGCGTAGCCGGAACCAATAGGTAAAGCATGGGCGTCGGAGCTATTGGCGGAAGGGCGCGCCCGGGCAGATCGAAGGCGTCTTGTGTTGCCGGGACCGGATGCTCATTTCGGTTACGTTGCCGGGCTCTGCCGTGCGGAGGAAGAACACATCTTATTGTTTCGAGAGGAAGTTCCGGAAGTTCGATTAGCCGAAGTTTGCGTAGCAGTTTCGCAATCGGATTCGTGAGAGCACCGAACGTCTGACGGCGGAAGCCAGTTTCGAAGTCGAGTTCATCGCAAGCGAAACTTCCGGAAAGAAGACCAGGTGAAGAAAGCACTCGAAAAACGCGGGGAGGATCCATCCCGGGCTTTTAGTGTGCGTTTTCTCGCCGATGGAGCCGGGCCCAACACTGAGTCGCCTATTGAGTGTTCTTCGAAGGAGCGTGCGTATCAACTATCATGGGGAAGGCTGCCGTAGCTTGTTCGAATATCCGCTCTCATTACCCCTGACATCCACAGACGTGACCCGCACAAACCGAAAGAAGATCGCTGGTTGAAGCGCCACTCGAACGTCCGGGCGGGCCATTATACAAGAGTCAACTCGACTGCGACCTCCGGGACCAGCTATACCGATAGCAACGTTCGAGCCGGACAGACCTACTACTACACGTGTTTAGGTTGTCCAGCACCACGTAGATTTCTCGACCTGGATGTTCGGCCACAATCCCGTTCATGAAGTCCAGAAACTCGCGCCGGCTGCCGGCGGCTGTAGTGCGCTGCCTTCACCAGCCCCGTGGTGATTTCCTGTGCCGCATACAGCGTGGTCGTGACATGCCGCTTGTAGCCGTGACTGAACCCGTTGACGGCCTTGCCATCCGGTAATCGCAGATATCCCTCGCCCTCGCTCCAGCGCTTGAATCGAGGGCTTCTCATCCACTGCTAACACCAGCGCATTGTCGGGCGGATTCAATACAGGCCCACGACGTCGGCAGCCTTCGGTCGAAATTCCGGATCGGTACTGATGCACGCAGATGTCGTGACGGCGGAGAATCCGGCGCACTTCTCGGTGGCCTGATCGTACTTGGCAGGCTTGCCGGAGCGCGCCGCTTCGCCCAATCCTCCCAATCGCTTGGCTCCGCGCTGGCGCCATTTGGAGACCCGCGCCGTGCGTGGGCGCAGGGCTTCCGCAATCCGTTGGTCGGTCCGCCCGGCATTTGCCAGCAGGACGATCCTGGCCCGTTCCACGAGCCGATTCTCCTTCTTGCCTCTTCGGGCCCATTCCTCCAGAGTCTTGGATTCCTCATCGGTGAGGCGGATCGCGGCGGTTGGCTGGCGCATACTCAAGTACGCCAGATTAGGCTAACTCTTGCAAGTATCTAATGTGCGGAGCCGGACCCCTCCTGTGATCACGCGCCTGTTTCATCACGCCGCTCAGTTCTCACCAGAAGGAACAGCACTGGCGCGAGCACAAACAGAGCCAGAAGAGAAAACGGCAAGCCGCCGTACCTGTGGAGCCGGCCGTGCAGAAACCCGGAGTCCACATAAACGCCGAGCCACGAGAGTGTCACAATACGCACCGCGTTCTTGACGATGACGATCGGGATGGTGAACAAAGCAAACGAAACCCGAGACCAACTGGACCGAAGAATGAGGTAGCCAGCCACGATGCTGCCAATGAACATCGACTGAGTTGAGCGTATGCCGCTGCACTCTTGGGCCACCTCGATGGTGACTCCAGGCAGCGACAATCTGAACATGCCTTCCCGGAAAACCGGCATCCCGACGAGCTTGAACAGCCGGTAGGCCACTTCAGCGGATCCCCTTTGCAAAGCCACCACAGTATGATCCAAAACGCCCGACGGGAGCGGAATCGCCAGGAGAATAAAGACGAGTGGAAATATGCAGCCTCGAGCTGCCTGCATCCCGTAACAGCAGATAAATGCTCCTGCGCAGACGAGGAGGAGAGCGAAGGTCCTCACGGAGAGAGCGTACTCTGCCCGGATATGAGTTGAAAACGCAGTGATCATCAAAAGAGTTAGTCCAGCCAGCGCGAACACGAGTCCAGCCCCAGGGGAATAGCGCGCGTCGGCAAAGATGGTTCTTCTCCTCACCCATATGAGAGCGAAACTGATAAACGGGACCGCGAGAGTGGAAGTATAGCGGTCATCTTGGAAGGCGAGACGGACCAGTGCCTCGAGCGGGGCACGAAACACAATGAGCGCAACGACACAGGCGCACAGAAATAGGAGGTGCGGGGCTGCCGGTTGGCGAGCTTCCAGGCGGGCTCTTTCGGATTGCGGGGACATCGTCCTTTGAAGTGTATCGTGAATCATCGGCTCATGCGCCTGTGAAGCAGGCGTTCGCGATCCGCCAATCGCCTACAATCAGATTTACCGCTCTGTCGCCGAGATAGTGCAAGTGTTCCAGGAAGCGCCGGTGAGTCCGACTGCCCGGTGCCCGTTGTCGAAGAGCACCACCACCGACCACGTTTGGCTGGATTCGAGGGAGAGTTAATTGTCGAGTCCCGGGTCAGAATCGCTCCCGGGCCGACGCCACTCGCATCCACCGTGAAGATCGCACGCACCGATGGCGCTACGGACAGCGGGAACCCCGCGATCACTTGGCCGACGCTCATCACCAACATCTGTGTAACGTCTTGTCCCGAAACCCCATACGGAAGGAGGGCGTTAATCTGATTTGGCGCAGCAGAAAGCAACGGTGCGGGCTTTCCATCCAATAGCACGCTGGTACCACCCAGCGACAGGCTCCTCGCCGACGAAGCAGGCTGCGCTGCAGCGGCTGGACCGATCCCGGAACCAATGAGCGTGATGATTTCCCCGGGAGCAACGGAGCCGGAAGCCAAGCTTCCCGCGCTCAAGACACCCGCGAGTTGAAGCCGCGAGCCGGTTGTCCCTCCCACGGTCACCGATCCGTCAGTGCCGGTGGCAGCGGCGCGTTGCCCTGACGGATCTGTGCTCCAGATATTTGAGAACTTCAGCGCGTATGGACCGCTCGGGGCGCTCTGGTTAGATCGATGAATTCTGGTTCGTTCCAACCACTACGAAGCGTCCTTATCGGGAGCCACGTCGTTGTAATAGATCCCCGAACTCCTGACGCCGTGTCCCGCGGTCGCGATCCAAGGTCATGGCAGAAGCGCCCGCGAGGTAAAGAATGTCCGCGTTTCCGAGCTGCACCCTGAACACCAAGTGGCGGCAAGCTAAGGGCTTGCCACAAAATAGCATTTACCATTGGGACTGTTGAGCGACGCTGAGCGAGGCAGTAGCGAATAGTTCCATTCTGGATTTCGACGATGTGGCTGAAGATGCAGTTGCTTGATTTGCGAGTCGGTGATCTTCACTCCGGTTTCATAGATGCGTCCTCGGATCTGACGTCAGACTCCAGGGACTCTTCAGCAGCAGCGAACGGCTGCGCTTGAGCAACACGTTCTCCTTGGCGCCCAAACGGCGCATCTCGTTCTGCCGGACTTCTCCGACGGTTTCGTCCAGATGCTTGAAGGTGTGAAAGCCGTTGAACAGACCTCGGCGCTGGGCGTGTGACGGAAGCATCACTTAAGGAAACTCACTGCAACACCTCTCTAAGATTTTCCTCAAGAATACCGATCTGGCTGGCCGCAATGTGGTTGTCATCCTTGTAAATCGACACGCCGTTCACCTGGGTGATACAATTCCACTTAGCGCAAAGACTCTTTCTCGGATCAAACACATCGGCGCCCGCGCTCTTAGCTACCGACGTCACTTGATCCCGCAGCGCGGGCAAAGTTATGTCAGTGGCCACCCCATCTAATCCAAACCTGCCGAAGACTGCATTTCGGATCTCGAGATCGGGGATCGACTTATCAAACATAGGAAATGGCAAGGATACGATTACCCTTTTACCGGCCACTGTAAGCGTCTGAATATGCTCCGACAATTCCTGAAGAATACGATTGCACGTCGCTTCTAGAGAGAGTCTTCCAACGCACCTACCGTCGACCGACGGGCAGACATCCTCATGTACAGACCACCATGTGTTGAATCCTATAAATACCGTATCAACATCTTCTGCTTCGGCACGTCTCATAGCAAAATTGGCGAACGAGTCGCAATGATAGCCCTTGCCCATACTATTCAGATGTTCAGTCGGGGGACATCCGTTCGCGATGGCCGCTACTACTCCATGATCGTGCAAGCCGCCCTCGTCATACATCTTCTTAATCAGAGGGTATAATTGCTGAACATGTGAATCCCCCCAGAACATGATCTTCTTGGATGAGTTTGGCCCCATTTGACAGAAATTAATATCAGCCATGCTGTGAACCGAGTTTTTCCAATTTGTGCATACCTCCTGAAAATCGTCCTTTCGGGCGATGTTGTTCGATATAAGCCGTCTCGTCAAATCATCGTGGCGTCCGGGGAATCCTTCAAGCCAATAAATCCCTAATCCAAGAGTAATCGACAGCAGGCTTGCGGCGAGCCCTACGGAAAAGACCTGCCGTCTGGTAATCGGAGAATCGCCGCCCCTGAAAGGCCGCTCAATAAATTCAAAAGAGATAAATGCCATCACCAAAGATGCCATTAGGGCTATCGCCGTATCGACGCCGCTTAGATCTCCAGCGGAAAAATATCTACTGAAAACAAGGATTGGCCAGTGCCACAAATAAAGGGAATAGGAAATGACGCCTATGAAGACGACTGGCGGGAGGGTTAGAATAGTCTTCACGCATGAGGGACCATCCTCCCCGGCGTAAAGGATCAGCCATGCGCCCAGACAAGGAAATAGGGCGTTTAGCCCGGGGAACGTCGTATCCTTGGTAAAGGCAAAGACTGCCCACGCAATCAGCCCCAAGCCGACCAGCCCTGCGATCTCGCGTGATACGCGGTGCCTGAGGGGCGGTACAGCCTTCATGGCTAGGAGGGAGCCTATGAGCAACTCCCAGGCGCGTGGAATAAGAATATAGAATGCACTGAGCGGTTTATACTGTGTTGTCCAGATGTTGATGAGAAAGGAAACGATGGCGACGAGAAATAGACGTACAATCACCCGTCCCTTTGCCCATCTGGTTAGCAGAAGTAGCGCCGTGGGAAAGAAGAGATAAAATTGCTCCTCCACCGACAGAGACCAGGTGTGCAGCAAGGCTTGCGCGTCAGAAGTTCGGTCAAAATACCCATTCGGTCCCGCAGTATGCTTGAAGAATACATTGCTTGCAAACAATGTCGCAGCAATCATACTTTTTCCGAAAGCTACAAAATCCTTTGGGACGAACAAGACCGCTGCGGCCGAAGTGCAGAAAAACATGATCGAAAAGAGTGCCGGAAAGATTCGGCGCATTCTCCGTTCGTAGAACGAAGAGATGGAAAAGTTCTCGCGAGCGACATCCCTTATAATAAGGGACGTAATTAGAAATCCGGAGATGACATAAAAAATGTCGACGCCGACGAATCCCCCCGAGAAACCGACGACGTTAGCGTGAAAAAACAGAACCGGTAAAACGGCAACGGCTCGCAGACCGTCTATGTCTGGACGGTACTTGTTGGACCGAGCGAGGGTTGAGTGGAATGTAATGTTCATAAGAAGACCTGAAGAGAAGAATATTTAGGATGAAGAACTCCCGTTGTCGCTACTTCTTTAGATCAGGCGGCGACGCGTCGGTATGAGCGCGTTGGCGAGGCATAGAGAGTTGTGTCCTAGTAGAGTAGGCCACTCATTCTCTCGGAACATGGCGTAGATGGTGATCGCAGGGAGCGTAGCCTGATCATTTCGGCGCTCTGCTCCTGTTCAGGAAATATCGGAGACAGGCTAGGGACAGCAATGCGCTAGCTCAGAGCCCGCATATCGGAACTGACGCCGTTCTGACTTCCAAACGCCAGACGAAAGTCACTCGCGGTCAGTTGCAACCCCTATCCGAAATGCCTGTAAATCGCCGTGCCGAGCGCACCGAGGACAGCGTCCGGCATGCACGGAACTACGCGTCTTGCGATTTGGTGTTTCCACCCTCCAGGTGCCGGCGAAGCGGTCGGCAGTGCGGCAGTTGAGAGCGAGATTCTTGAATAAATTAGGTCCAAACGCTCCGCGCCCCAGCGATCCTTGAATGTAATGAGTCCTGGTTTTTCCCAGTCGGAGCGGCCCAGGTCAAACAGGCGCAGCCCGTCCTGTTTTGCCTCCTGGATTGATCGCCAGAGCAACTGATGAATTCCGCCAAGGTTATGGAACTGCGCATTCGAGCACCCGTATTTGTAAACCATCACATCTTTGAACCGGAGCGTAAGAATCGCCGCGACAGGCTGCCGGTCCCTGTATGCTACGCGAATCTTCAGCCCATCTCTAAAGCACTCGATGAGGTTACGAAACCAGTTCGGCGGCTGGGGAAGAACCCCGTGGCGACGGCGCGTGAGCAGCGATAGCCGCATAAAAGCATCGAGAAGGAAACTGGACGTTCCCTCTTGATAAGTGAGACCCTCCCGTTCCGCACGGAGGATCTTTCGTTGCGTAGAATCCTTGTGAAGACCGTCAAAGAGCGATTCGATGCTTGGCCTAAGATCCAGGAGATGCAAGCAGTGCGTCACAACCGGTCGACGCTCCCTATGCCCGTTAGCAAAAGGCCGGATCGGACGCAGCTCGATGTAGCGCAACCTCTCCCTCCTTAGCACTTCCGCCAGACCAGCTTGGATGCGATACCAATCAGACTCAGTGTCGACTAAGACGTCACAATGGTCAGAGAACGGCAGCGAAACCAATCGCCGACCGGTCAGCCAACTCTCGATCCGGCAAAACAAAACAGCGTTTCGCAATTCCTCGCTCGGGGGGCAGGTGCTAAACGCGACTGGGCCATATCCGTATGTACGGCGAAGCGCCTCAATCCAAGCCGACGAGTGAAAAACAGAGGCATGCGGATGACGCCGCAAGAACCGGTCCCACCGGTCGTCAGACAAGGGATCGAAGCGATATATTGCGCTCAAATCTTGCACCGGCGCAGTTGCCTCCTCCAGTTTCCAGAGACACGTCTTGAACCGACCTATGTACTTCGGCAGGCGAGTTGCGGAAGCGTGCTGAAACCCAACCATTTTTTGGGGGCCCCTATCATCTGGATGAAACTAAACTTAAGGAGTAGCGGGCTTCGAAAACAACCCCATGGAGGCCGTCCAAATGGTTACGAACAGAACTCAGAATAGCGGGAAGAGGCCCGTCAAAAAAGGCTTCGCTGGCATGGCGCTGGAACCTAATAGAATCGGAGCTTCCACGTCCTCTGCGACTTTTCCGGTAAGAATCTGGGTATCTGTTCACCGCATGAGATCGCCGGATATAGCCGTCGCCGCGCGTCGCACAAGCGGAAAAACGTAAATATCTTTGACCGCCCTGGCCGTGTGCGTTGTGGTCATGGTCCATGCGGTCCCGCCCGGCGGTTTCTCCCACGTAGATCCAGTTGGCGGCTCGGTAGCACACGTTCCGCGAAAGCGGTTTCCATGCACCAGGGTTTCTATGCACCAGGGTTTCCAGGAGCTGTGGACCGTGGCCTAGTGAAAGGCCTAGTGACGCTTTCACGCTCCACGTCGCATCCGCAATGCGGGCAGCGTTCCGGCAACGGAACCGCGACGTGTTCATTCGCGCGCGACGTGACAGGACGGCACGTTTGCCGGACATAACGCCGCCCGGCTTTCGCCCACGCCGCTTCGGGATGGCTTTTGGGCTGCCTCGCGAATGCGGCGCAGCTTGACACTTGCTGAATCGTAGCGCCGCTTCCAGCTCCCGGAACAGCCGCTCGGTCTCCTGTTTTAGGCGCTCGTTTTCTTTCTGTCGCCGTTCGCTCTGCTTCCGCAGCCGCTCCAGTTCCTGCTGCGGGCGGCCGGATCTCGTCTCGGAGCAAACTCGAGGCGCTCAGGCTGATTGTTTGGGCCGGCCCACTGGTCGCATCCAACCCAATGTAACCGAAGTCGCCCCTTCTGTTCAGCGAAATCCTCAGGAAGGTGATTTCAGAGCTCTCTCAGGCTGGTAAACCAAATACACCCCAAATTTGATACAGTGGCTACGTGGAGTCAGGCATCCTCCATCCCAAAGGTACGGGACGTGATTCGCCGGTTTCCGTGAGAAGCACGAATCCGACTGGGAGAGGCCTTTTTCGGTTACAGGTGGGGGAGCAGTCTGCAGTGCCGGAGGCTGATCGCTGTCAATGGCGGCCACCCTGGTGTCCGAGATCCGTGAAATGGGCAAGGACCGCATCTTCTGAGTGTTCTCATACGGCGCCGCCGTAAGGGGTCTATGGTACCTTGGGCTCGTCCGGTCTAAAGAAACACGACGCCGGTGCCGATAGATATGTAGCGGATGCCGATCAAGACCCAGATCGAAGGTTAACGATGAAACTCAAAGTTGCGCTTCCCTTCCAAATCGCCATTTTTTCGGGGTACTCAGCAGCTGCGACTCGCCAAGCGGTGCCTTCTTCCAGCATGATCCCTTTGACGGCCCCTTCCAGTAACCCAGATTACTTTACCGACGATACCGGAAAGGCTATCATCCTGACCGGCTCTCAAACCCGGAAGACTTTTCAGGATACGAGTCAAGGCGCTCCTCCGGCACCCTTTGACTTTGCAGCTTTTGTCACGTTCCTCCATACCCATTGCCAGAGGGCTATCGTACTTTGGACGATGGACCTGCCTACGCACTGCAACTGGGGACCGGGCGGCGCTTGGCAGGAACTCGATGCCGGAGGCACAGCCTGGACCGCTTACGGAAGCGCAGCAAGAGTCGTGGGGGCCGGCGATCTCAGCGCCGGGACTTCCGCACCGACCTGCACGTTTAATTACGCCTCTACAGCCTTTTCCTATGCGGCGATCATCGCCAATTTCGAGCCGAACTAATGCGAAACTTTACCCTTCTCCTGATGTTTTCGTTCCTTCCCTTGTGGGGCGTAACATGGCCGATCACGGTTTCTTCGAATCGCCGTTATTTCCAGGACTCCGCCGGCGTGCCGTTCATCATGAACTTCGACGTGGCCCATGCCATTATCGGAGGAGTTTGTCCCAGCACTTCAGCCTCGGGGTGCTCGGGAGCGACAACCACTTGGGCGAACTATTTCTCCTCCCGCCAAGGATATGGGTTCAATGGCACCCAGATTTGGGCCACCACGCTCAAGTTCAGCTCCAACGGTCAATCCAAGGACGGGCAGCTTCCGTTCACCTCAGGCACCGGGCCGTCCACCTACGATCTCTCGACTCCGAACGCGACCTACTGGGCGGAGATCAGCGCTTTCGTGTCCCAAGCCGCATCCGCTGGGATGATCGTAGCCATCGATCCCCTCCCCGGCCAGCTTTACGATTGCAACAGCGGAGGATGCGAGGAGACCGGTTCCGCCCCGACGTTCGCCAACAACGGGGCCACTAAGGTCACGAACTTTGGCGCATATATTGGGAACCTGCTCAAGGGATATTCCAACGTGATGTACTATATCGGTGACGACTGCGGCACCTTTTCGACCAATTCGAGTGGGCCGAATTCGAGCTACTGCAATATGTCGCTTGAAGCCGATCTGGTGAGCGGAATCTTGAGCGCCGACTCGACCCACCTGATCTCGTTCGAAGGCTCATGGTATTACAGTTACCAAAATCAGTATTGGTCCTGGGCTGGAGCGAGTCCGCAGCTTTCCGCCATCACCGGAATCTCCTCGGTCTGGTCCGATCTTCTCTACTCCTACTATGAGAGCTATGGGATCGCCAAGGCGGCGTATGCCTCCTCCCCAACCTCTCCGTGCTTCATGGGCGAAGCCTATTATGAAGGGTCTACGGACGATGGTCTTTCGCCAGCAGCGACCACGTTCATCCTCCGCGAGCAAGCGTGGTGGACATTCTTATCCGGCTGCTACGGCTATCAGTGGGGCAACGCATCTGTCAACCACAACGACGGGAGCTATCCAGGAAGCTTGACATCGGCTGGGGCGGCAGAAGCAAATATTCTCCCAGCCCTAATGCAGAATTATAAATGGTGGACCCTGGCTCCTGATTCAAGCAATTCAATCCTCACCTCCGGTTTCGGCACCAGCGCCCCAAGCAACATCGATCTCTACACGGCAAATTACGCCTCCGGTGCGTTCGACGGAAGCACAAACGGCACCGGGACAATCGGTTTCGTCTACGTCCCAGGGGGGACCAATGGGACCGTGAGTCCGGTCGTCAACATGGCGCACTTCGCCAACCCCGTTGTGGCCCAGTGGTTCGATCCGAGCAATGCCAAATATACGTCCATAAGCGGGTCACCGTTTGCGAATTCCGCCAGCCACACCTTCACTACTCCCGGATCAAACCACGATGGTAATAACGATTGGGTCCTTGTACTTCAAGCAGCCGCTATTCCAACCATCTCCTCTTTCACGGCCTCTCCTTCATCAATCCCGCTTGGGCAATCTTCCACGTTATCGTGGAATGTCTCGGGCGCTGCCACTCTCTCGATCTCAGGTGTGGGTGTCGTGAGCGGCACATCTGTCACCGTCTCTCCTACAGTCACCACCACCTATACGTTGACTGCCACCAATAACGCTGGTTCAGCCACTGCTGCGGCGACCGTCACAGTGACCTCGCTGGGGCCAGCCCCTCCGACGGATCTCACAGCCGTTGCTCACTGAGGTTTCCGTCACAGATCTCGCGCCGCCGCAGTTCCTTCGGCAACTTGTCGCCGCGCTGACTGAGGTTCCGCAGTATTTCGATGTGGATCTTACGAAAGTCTGAGATGCTCCGGACGTCCGGCTCATCGTCCGCCGCCAACATTTGAACGGGATATCTTCTTGCACCCGCTTCTGAATCCGTCGCGGGCTGAACACTCGGTGCAGTAGCCGTATACCAACAACAACTTCGTCATCAAGCGCGGATCGTAGGGAGGGTGCCCTCGCTTTTCCTTCTCATCCACGGCGTAGTTTGCAGACAAATCAAGTTGGTCCACGACATCGCTTACGAAGTAGACCAGATGATGTTCAGGAAGCCATTCCCAAGGCTTGGCGGCGGCAGCAACTCTTCCCCCGAGAGGTAGGTTGGTAGCCCTTTAG
>Ga0210394_10006811_pt1 | contig 12264 bp, 8 predicted proteins | sample IncBWC12MmetaG_FD_160121 | JGI IMG/M metagenome (GOLD analysis project Ga0210394, IMG submission 160121) | Forest soil microbial communities from Barre Woods Harvard Forest LTER site, Petersham, Massachusetts, United States - Inc-BW-C-12-M | ecosystem: Environmental > Terrestrial > Soil >... | reverse complement strand
CGACTAAAACTTTGAGGCTGAGACGTTCCGACCTCATCGTATAATCTCCATTGGAATTGACTTGCCCTTACGATGCGCCATCGCCTCATGAAGGATGCGCGCCAGATTTCGTCCTCGTCTCGAAGACTGAGATCACCTTGGAATTGTCGGCCTGTGAGTCGCCCGCGTCAACCCGCGCTCTCGGCTTTAGTCATCGCTCTTGCGGTGTTCCTGGCGAAGGCCGCCCAAATTAGCCCTGCTGCGCCGCCACCGCCCCAGGCGCAAGAGTCACCACAAAAACAGACGTCCGACCCGCGCGCCAGAATTCGCACTACCGTCGAGCTGGTCGTCGTGCCGGTGACGGTAAAAGACTCGAAAGGCAATCTTGTCGCTGATCTTGGGAAAAATGACTTCCGCGTCCTCGAAGATGGCGTCGAGCAACAGGTCTCGGTCTTTGCGACCGAGGCGGTTCCGCTTTCTGCCGTGGTCCTGCTCGACGACGACCTCAAGCCCAAAGCCGCGGACCAATTGCACAAGAGCCTGCTTGCAATCGCCGGCGCCTTCAGCGAATCCGACGAAGTAGGCCTGGCCAAATTCGCATCATTCTTCACGCCCGTCATGGAATTCACCAAAGACAATGACCAGCTGATGGCTGAACTGAAGCGGATCATTTCAGGCGAGGACAGCTTGCCCGACCCGGAATCGAACGCACCGCACCCCACAGCTGGCGACCATCCCATTCCCGGGTTCCCCACCGGCCCGCAGCAAGCAACAGTCGACAAGAGTACGAAGCACATTGACGACGCCGTTCACGCCGCCGCCGAAGCTTTGCGCGTCCGTGACCGCGAACGGCGCAAGATCATCATCCTGGTCTCCGACGGAGTGAACGCCAAAACCAACACCTATAACTACGATCAGACACTGGCGCTGCTGCTCGCGTCCGATGTATCGGTCTATGCCATCGGCACCGATGCCGCACTGTTGCGCCGCGGCGCCAGCCCCCTTTCGCGCTATGCGCGCGCCACCGGCGGCGACACGTACTTCGTGAGCAATCAGGCCGCGCTTTCGCGTGCCTATTCCCAAGTTGCCGAACAAGCGCGCCACCAATACACGATTAGCTACGCACCAATGGGAACCGATCGCACCCAGAATTATCACTCCATCGAAGTACGCGTGGAGCGGCCCGGGCTCGAAGTGTTTTCACGCGACGGCTACTACCTCGCTCGCCTCCCCTGATGTTGGCACCGCGCCGCAATTAGCACAGCGTTTCCTCCAGAGTTCGCTTGTCCAGAGCCTCGAAGGGTGCGGCCGGCACCACAACTTTCGCTTGACATAAAAAGCCGCGGACCTTAGAAAGTATGGCAGCGCGTTTCGCACGAAACTTTTCGCGAAACGCGCGAGGATCCCGAAGGGGAGAAGCCTCTCGACGAGAGGCAATGCGCGGCAAGGCGGAAGAGACGGACCCGGAGCAGCCAACTTTCTCTTCCTGATATTTCAAAGCGGGGCGCTACGGGGCGTCCCGCTTTTTCGATTCTCACCAATTCATGCGTTAATTTTGTTTCAGGGACGAGCGAACGGCTTCTTGTTCTGCAGGCTTGCCGCTTTCGATTTGCACTGACCGCGATTCCTGCGCAGGACACAAAAAGCGAAATTCGCAGTATTTGCAGATGAAGCCCGGGCGTGCGGGAAATTCGCGCGCGCGAATATCGAACGCGACTTCCTGAATCGTCCCGTGCAGCTCTTGAAGCTGCTTGTCTTCGCGTGAAGCGAAAACGCAACTGTTGTCTTGCAGGTTGTAATAAATCAGCCGGACCGGCTTTACATCGAGCACTTCGCGAGCCGCCAGTGCATAGACACTTAGTTGCAAATCCTTCTGAGCGTGCGTCTCTGACTTCGGCTTTCCCGTCTTGTAATCGATAATTTCCACTTCGCCTGGAGCGACGCGATTGACCTGATCCATGCGGCCGATCAATTCAATGCCGTTATCGCACTTGATCGTGAAGCGCTTTTCCTGCGCGGTCACGTGAGCCGGGGTATTGAGCGCGGTCGTATGAAAGGCCCGCAGCTGTTCGATTCCATCGTTCAGGTAAAGCTCTTCCTGGTGGCGGTCTTCGAAACCCGCCGAAGTCCACTCGCGCTTGAAAATCGTCACGACCTCCTCGAAGCTGAGCCGCAGGCCCTTGCGTAACGCGGCGATGAATTGGCGGATCGTGTTGTGCATTATGTTGCCGAAAGTCGTTGCCGCCGCCGGACCGCTCCCGATGCCCCAGACTTTGCTGAACAGATATTTCTGCGGACATTTCTGATAAGTCTCGATTCCGGAGGCGCTCAATTGCAATGGTTCGAAAACCGGTGGGCGGTAGCGCTCCGCCCATCGCGCGATCAGCGAATAGATCCGCGGCTCGGCGTCCGTAAAAAGCAGCGGCTCGGCCACGGCGGGCATGCGTGCCGCTTTTGCTGCAGGCGCAACCGGTGAGGCTTGCTCCACATTTTGCTTCGCAACGTGAGGCGCGCTCAAAATGTCTTCAAGAAAAACAGAAGGCCGCGAGCGTTTGTGCACCACCGTCGTCAAAGTCAGCCGCTCGCGCGCTCTGGTGATCGCCACGTAAAACAAACGGCGCTCCTCCTGAATGTGGAAGTCGCCGCGCGGCAATTCCTCTTTCATCAGCGCTTCCGGAAACTCGAGCACCGGAGCGCGCGGGGCCATGGGAAATCCGCGATGGGTCAGCCGCAAAACAAACACATGCTCGAATTCCAATCCCTTCGCAGCATGCACGGTCATCAGTTGAACGGCGTCGCGCGAATCCTGCTCCAGATTGATTTGCCCGCCGGCCTGCATGAAGTAATCGAGATATTCGACAAATTCCGCCAGGCGCGAAGTTTCGCCCTTGGATTGCCATTCGCGAACAAATTGCGCCAGCCTCCGGACGTAGGGCCGATCGGCGGAACGGATACTCAGCGGAAGTTCCAGCCATTTCTCGAGCGCTTCGAATAGATCCGTCGCATCGATCGCGCCGCTTCGCAGGCGCAGCTCGTTCAGTCCGGCGATTAAGTCATTCGTCGCAGGCGCGCGGCCGCTGAAAGACAGTTCGCCTTGTGGCGCTTGCAGTTCATCCCACAGCGAACGCCTGGCCTTGCCGGCTCGCTCGCAACTCCGCACCAGGTCCGCGGGATCGAGTCCCCACGCAGGCGCGGCCAGCACGCGCGCGCAGGCGATATTGTCGGCGGGATTTACGATCAGCCGCAGATAGGCCAGCAGATCGCGCACGAGCGGATGATCGAGGATCGAGAGATTGCGGATCACAAAGGGGATGCCGCGTTCTTCGAGCGCGCTGACCAGTTCCGCGCGATGTCCGTGAATGCGATAGAGTGCCGCGAATTTCCGCCAGTTCAAGCCGGCCGCATGCAGGCGATCGATTTCCGCCGCGATCCACCGAGCTTCTTCCTGCGCCGACCCGAATTCCACGATGCGCACTTTTTCGCCGTCCGGTTTGTGCGGCACGAGCTCTTTCTTGGGCACGAGCGGCGAATGATCGATGAAAGAGACCACCTGACCGGCCGTGCGCAGAATGCGCGCCGTGGACCGGTAGTTATCTACGAGCGGCTGAACAAATCGTGCGGCCCCGGCACTATCGCTGCGAGGCACACCGGCGAAGCGCTCCAGGAAAATCGTGAAGCTCCCGAACGAAGCGCCGCGAAAACGGTAGATCGCCTGCGCGTTGTCCCCCACAGTGACCACGTTGCGATGATCCGCCGCGAGTTGCCAGAGCAATTCGATTTGGGCGATGTTGGTGTCCTGGAATTCGTCCACCAGGATGTAGCGATAGCGCGCGCGGAGCGTCGCGGCAAAGTCGGAATCGCTGCGAAGCAAATGGACGGCGTCGAGCAGTTGCATGCCGAAGGTAAGCAGGTTCCGTTCGCGCAGCAGCCGGTCGCTGGCTCGATAAGCCCGGGCGATCTCGCGCTGTTCCGCGATCCCCTCTTCGCGCAGTAGCTGTTCATCCTCAAGAAGCGTTTGTTTTCCTCGCGCATACTTGTCAGCCAGGGATTCGACGTAGCGCTCGTAATCGTTCGGCGTAACCAATTCATCCTGGCAGCGCGAAAAGAATTTCACGAAGTCGCCCAGGAACTGCCCCGGCTCCGCCAGCCGCCGATAGCGCTCCAGCGCCAGCACCGAAAGATTCCGGCGCAGCAGGATCCAGTGATCGACGTCGTCGAGGGTCTGCAGCTTGGGATTGCGTTCCAGCAGCAGGGCGTTGCAGAAGGCGTGAAAGGTTCCCACAAAAACGCCTTGGCCACGCTCGCCCGCAGTGCGAATCACGCGATGCTTCATCTCGCCCGCGGCCCTGTCTGTGAACGTTAACGCGAGAATGGATTCGCCCGGCAGCTTCGGATCGGTTTCCAGCAGGTGGCGGATTCGTTCCGTAATGACCCGCGTCTTGCCGGTGCCCGCGCCGGCAACCACCAGCAGCGGCCCTCCGCCGTGGTGCACAGCGGCGCGCTGCTGATTGTTCAGGTCCTCGCCGAGTTTGGCCGCTGGCGAAGCTAAATCGAAGAGATTACCCACGCCGCCATCCTAGCCGATTTGCGCCCACCGCGCACGAAAGTCTACGCTGCCAACGGGTCAGTTTTCCTCAAGACCGCTTACGCTGAGTGAAAAAGATTAGCTAAATTTGACTTAAACCGCTTTCGTTGCATCAGTTATTGGGTGATTTGGCTTTTCCTCAGCTCGGACGAGGCGTTCTGCCGTTTATGGGAGGCTTACGAATGGTAAAGCGGACGTGAAAATTGGGATCAATCTCCTCGGGCTGCTGCCGGACGTCATCGGCGGCGGCGAGACCTACATCCGCGGCCTGCTGTACGGCCTGAATCGGCTTGATACCGACGACGAATATGTCCTCTTTACCAACCGCGACAATCATCCGACATTCGCTGATGTCGGTCCGCGCTTCAGGCGCGTGCTGTACGATTTCTCCGCTCAATGGAACGTGCCTGCTCTTGCGATGACCCGCGTAATCGGTGAGCAGTTCTATCTGCCTTGGCGGGCCGCCCTCGACCGGCTGGACGTGATCCATTCGACGCTCGACACGGTGCCGCTGTTCGCGCGCTGTCCGTCAGTAATGACCCTGCACGACGTCAACTTCGCCGCGATGCCCGAGGCGACCAACCCGGCTGAGAACCTCATCGCCCGCACTCTGGTGAAGACCTCGGCGCGACGCGCCCGCGCGGTTCTGACGGTAAGCGAATTCAGCCGCCGCGAGATAGCTGCAACCCTCAACGTCGACCCCGCACGCATTTTCGCCGTACACAATGGCGGGTTGAGGGACGCTCAGGGTTCGGTCCAACAGCCGCAGGTCGCAACCGCAGTCGATATCCAAAAGCCCTACGTATTGGCCTTCAGTAGTGTCAATCCGCACAAAAATATTGGCAATTTGCTCCGGGCGTTCGCACGCATACGGCTGCCACAACAAGTGCCACTGGTGGTGATAGGGAGAATGCCCCTGGGCGGAGAATCGCTTGCCGCTCTCGCACGCACGCTTGGAATCGAGAACAAGGTTTCATTCACCGGCTACCTGAAAGAAGAAGAAAAGGCGCAGGTGCTGCAGCACGCCCGGATGCTCGCGTTCCCATCTCTGTACGAGGGCTTTGGCTTGCCCGTGATCGAGGCGATGAGCTACGACGTCCCGGTGGCCTGCTCGAATGTCGCGGCTTTGCCGGAAGTGGCCGGCAATGCGGCTCGGATGTTCGACCCGCGGAACGTAAGCGAAATCGCGGCGGCCGTCGAGGAAGTTTTCTCGGATGAAGCTCTGCGCGCGCGGCTGATCGCTGCCGGTCGCATCAACGCACGGCGGTTTTCCTGGGAACGGACCGCGCGGCTCACCTCGCAGGTCTATCGCTACGCAGCAGGCGCCGAGCTTGCGGAACACTTGCCTGCGGAACAATTGCCTGCCGAACCGTTGCCTGCGGGGCCGCCTTCCGAATGGGAGGAAGCAACTACCCCGGCAACGGAAGGGTAGTAAGAAGTAACTCGTGGGTAAACTCAGGCCGACAATGCGACGTTTCGATGCCGCCTTCGGCTGGCTCTCCCGGCTTTCTGCCAACACAGGCGCGCGCACCAAAACGTTGTTGGCGTACGCCGCTGCCGGCGCGATCATTTGGTTTGTCAGCCGGGGGATTTCGCTCGCCGCGATGACGAATGCGATCAGCCATGCTCATCTGGCCCTGTTCCTGGGCACTAGCGCAGGAGCACTAGCCGTCTGGCTGCTTGGGGAGACGCTGCTTTTTTCCCGCCTCTTCACCTACTTCCATCGGCGTACCGGCTTTCGAGAGGTCTTGATTCCGAACGCGACGCAATACTTTCTGCAGATCGTCAATCTGGCCGTGGCCCACAGCGCGATGATCCTGTTGCTCAGCCGGCGCAAAGGTGTGCCGTTGCTTACCGCCGGCTGCACCATGTTGTTTCAGGGCTTCGTCGATTTCCAGGTGTTGGTGTTGATGGCGCTGGCTGGGCTGGCTCTCACGCCGTCATTTCCGTTACGAGCGACACCCTGGTATTTAATCGCGGTCTTTGCCGGACTGTGCCTCGCAAGCTGGTTCTGGATGCGGGGCCGTCCCGCCTCAGGCCTGGCGTGTTATGTCTACGATTTGCCCGCGATGAGCGCTTTTCGCCGCGCGCGGCCCTGGCATTACGTGCGGCTGGTTGCGCTGCGTGCGCCGATCTTCGCGCTGCAAGGCCTGGTCTTATATCTGCAGATGCTCGCTTTCCACATTCATGTTCCGATCGGTCTCGTCGTTGGGCTCACGCCGCTGATCATGCTCGTCACGAGCATTCCACTCACGCCCGTCGGACTTGGTTCCGAACAAGCCGCAATTCTCCTGTGCTTCCATTCCTTCGGAACCCGCGCAGACCTGTTGACCTTGTCCCTTGCGGTCAGTCTGACGAATTTGATATTCCGAATGGCGCTCGGCGTTGGGTTGGTCAAACCGCTGATCAGTTCCATGCACGAAACAACTGCTAGCTGAGATCCCGCGGTGCACCGCGCTATACTGAGCGCGTGAGCCCACGCAAGACGACGCAATAACCCCAAGGAGTGGTGTTATGCAGCAGCAAAATCTCCGCCAACCCGTGATCTTGAGCGCAGTGCGCACCCCAGTAGGGAAATTTCAGGGCACGCTCTCCTCATTTTCAGCCACCGAACTTGGCGCTCGCGTGGTCGCCGAAGTCACGCACCGCGCCGCAATCGAGTCCGACACGGTAGACGAAGTCATTATGGGCAACGTCGTACAGGCGGGACTCGGCCAGAATCCGGCGCGCCAGGCGGCAATTCGCGGAGGCGTAACTCCGCGGGCCGCGGCCATGACCATCAACAAAGTCTGCGGATCGGGGCTCAAGTCCGTTGCTCTTGCCGCTCAGAGCGTGATGCTCGGCGAAAGCGACATCATCGTCGCGGGCGGAATGGAATCGATGTCCAATTGCCCTTATTTGCTGCCGGGCGCACGCACTGGCTACCGGATTGGCGATGGCAAAATTATTGATTCCATGGTTCACGACGGGCTTTGGGATGTTTACGAGGATTTTCACATGGGCATGACCGCGGAGCTCGTGGCCGAGAAATACAAAATCTCGCGCGAAGAACAGGATAAATTTGCTCTCGAAAGCCATCGGCGAGCCCTGCAGGCGATGAACTCCTGCTTCATCGAATCGCAAATCCTGCCCATCGACATCCCGCAAAAAAAAGGCGAGCCCATCGTAATGAAGCGAGATGAATCGCCGCGTGCCGACGCGTCGCTCGAGGCCCTTACAAAATTGCGCCCCGCATTCAAAAAAGACGGCACCGTCACTGCCGGCAATGCTCCGGGCACAAATGACGGCGCGGCCGCGATGGTCGTCACCAGCGAAGAAACCGCGGATCGGCTGGGGAAAACTCCCATGGCTCGCATCGTGGCTCAGGCTGTTTCCGGCGTCGAGCCGAAGTGGGTGATGATGGCGCCGGTCGAAGCTGTGGAGAAGCTTCTGCGCAAGACCGGGTGGGATCGCGATCGCGACGTGGACCTTTACGAGCTGAACGAGGCGTTTGCCGTTCAAGCGATTGCCGTGATGCGCGAATTGCGCCTGGACCCGGCGAAAGTCAACGTAAATGGCGGCGCTGTCGCCATCGGCCATCCCATCGGAGCCTCGGGCGCGCGCATTCTCGTCACGCTGCTATACGAAATGCAACGCCGCGGCGTGCATCGCGGAATCGCCGCCCTCTGCCTCGGTGGAGGCAACGCCGTCGCGCTCGCCGTCGAACGCTAGGAAGGCTCCAGGTGGCACAGCCACTCCTGGCTGTGCGGTCGGTCGAAGAACTGAGTCGGATCCGCTAGAACTCCCCTTGATTTTCGTCCGCAATCCGTGATCTTGTTGCGTCGTTCTCGCACTTTGCGGAGCTTCTGTGAACTTAGACTCAATTCGCACCGTCGCCGTCTTGGGCGCTGGCACGATGGGCAATGGCATCGCCCACGTGTTCGCGCGCTGCGGCTTTCAGGTCATTTTGCGCGATGTCGAACAGCGTTTTCTCGACCGAGGCCTGGAAACGATCTCGAAGAATCTTGACCGCGAGATTCGCAAAGGCAAGTTCGCGGAGGCGGAGAAGCCTTCTATATTGGCCCGTATCCAGCCCGTTACCAAACTCGAAGCTATTTCTCGAGCGGACTTCGTAGTCGAGGCTGTCCCCGAACAACTCGAGCTCAAACGTAAAGTTCTTGCCGAGGCGGATCGGGCGTTGCGCCCTGAAGTCACCCTCGCCACCAATACTTCTTCCATTTCCGTAACGGTGCTCGCCGCCGCTACGCAACGGCCGGATCGCTGCATTGGCATGCATTTCATGAATCCTGTGCCGATGATGCCCCTGGTGGAAGTCATTCGCTCGTTGCAAACAAGCCAGGAGACCTTCGAGACCACCATGAAATTGTGCGAGAAGCTGGAGAAAAAGCCCGTGGCCGTCACGGATTCGCCCGGCTTCGTCTCCAATCGCGTTCTCATCCCGCTCATTAACGAAGCCGCTTTTTGCGTGATGGAAGGCGTGGCCACGCCGGAGGCCGTGGATGCTGTAATGAAGCTGGGCATGAATCATCCCATGGGGCCGCTGGAGCTGGCCGATTTCATCGGTCTTGACGTTTGCCTCGATGTCATGGAAGTGCTTTTTGAAGGCTTCGGCGATTCAAAATTTCGGCCCTGCCCGCTGCTTAAGAAAATGGTGGCGGCGGGCTGGCTGGGGAAGAAATCGGGCCGCGGCTTTCATAATTACGGTGGAAAGTGACGCGGATGTGGCCCCTTGCGCGCGCGACCGCGCCTAAGATCGGAAGATTTAAACGTAGAGCCGCGGCCTTTGGCGCGGCAGCTTTTCTGGAGTTTCGTTTTTTCACTTGCAGGCGCATAGACAGTGGCAACGCTTTCCATTTGCTTTTTGTTCGCCATGCGGTTAGGATGACGCTGCTCTAAGCGCTGAGTGCGTTAGCTAAAAGATACGGTTAGCCAGAAGATAAACGATCTGATAGACTCCGCCATCTCCGGTGGCGAAATTTCCTCTTCGAGGTGCATCGTGGCAGACGATCGCAGCAAGATTCTCGAATCGGCCATTGCGCAGATCGAAAAGCAGTACGGTAAGGGCGCCATTATGCGCCTGGGCAATCGGGATGTGCTCGTGCCGGTGAGCGTGATCCCCAGCGGCTCGATCAGCCTGGATGCGGCGCTTGGAGTAGGAGGATTTCCGCGTGGGCGCGTGGTGGAGATTTTCGGGCCGGAATCCGGCGGCAAAACCACCATGACGCTGCACGTAATCGCGCAGGCGCAGAAGATGGGCGGCCAAGCTGCGTTTATCGACGCCGAACACGCGCTCGATCCCGCTTATGCGCGCAAGCTTGGTGTAGACGTAGACAATCTGCTCGTCTCGCAGCCGGATAATGGCGAACAAGCTCTCGAAATCACCGAGACACTGATCCGCTCGGGTGGGTTGGACGTTGTCGTGGTCGATTCCGTGGCCGCCCTGGTTCCGCGCGCCGAATTGGAAGGCGAAATGGGCGAGCCGCAAATGGGCTTACAAGCGCGGCTGATGTCTCAGGCGCTCAGGAAACTTACGGGAATCGTATCGAAGTCACACACCTGCCTGATCTTTATTAACCAAATCCGCGAAAAAATCGGCGTCATGTTCGGAAATCCGGAAACCACCACCGGCGGGCGCGCGCTGAAATTCTATTCTTCGATTCGCCTGGATATCCGCCGCATTCAGTCGATCAAGGAAGGCGATCGCGTGGTAGGCTCGCGCACGCGAGGAAAAGTGGTGAAAAACAAGGTGGCCGCGCCCTTCCGCGAAGCGGAATTCGACATTCTCTATGGCGAAGGTATCTCATTTGAAGGCGATCTGCTCGACCTTGGCGTGACTCACAACATTGTGGAAAAAAGCGGCACCTGGCTCAGCTTCGGCGCTGAGCGCATGGGCCAGGGGCGCGAGAATGCCCGGGTTTTCTTGAAGGAACACACCGATGTTCGCGCCAAAATCGAAGCCGCTTTGCGCAAGAAGCTCGGGCTGCCTGTTCCCGGGGCTCAGGCTGAGGCCCCAGCGCATACGCCGGAACGGCAACCGGAAAAGGCTGTGGCCGCCGCTTCCGGGGTTGCTGCAGCTGTCCGCGGCAAAAATGGCCGCTAGTCTCAGCGACTAGAAACAGCCGATTTTCCCCCAAGCGGACCAATCGAACCATGGCTCGACCCTCTTCGGCGCCGAGAATCTCGTTGGCGTCAAGTTGTTCAAAGGAGGGTACTAGGAGCGAAATAGTCCCGATTGCCTATTGCATGGGGCATGCCACTTCTCTAGAATCTGCCTTGCTAGAATCCGGAGTGTCATGGCACTCTGGAGCTGGCCATTTTTTACAGTCAAACGCCTAAGCGGCATACGGGACCCAGTCCTATGTATCTGTATCGTTTAAATCGTCTGTTTTTTGCAGGTCTATTTTTATCGATTTTAGCTCTCGCACCTCACTCTGCATCGGCCGTTGTTACTAAGACTGCCACGCGAGCCACGCGCAGACCGCGCGTGCGAGGTGTTCCTACTTTTGCCGATTCCACCCTAGGCGACGTTGCGACTTTTGACGATCCGGTTGTGCGCGCAGCAGCGATAGCTGGGCTAGGGCGGTATAACGGTTCGGTCGTAGCCGTGGATCCAAACTCAGGCCGTATTCTGACCATCGTGAATCAGAAGCTGGCGTTTTCCTCCGGATACATTCCGTGTTCCACGATCAAGCCGGTAATCGCGGTTGCCGCACTCGAAGAGAACGTTGTCACGCGCGACACGATGATCAAAGTGGCGCCGAGGCTCTACTTAAACCTCGTTGAAGCTCTGGCGCATTCCAACAATGCGTTCTTTGAGGAGTTGGGCCGGCGCATGGGATTTGAGACTGTGTCGCACTACGCGCGTTTACTCGGCTTGGGCGAGTTAGCGGGGTATCAGCTCCCGGAAGAGCAGCCGGGCGCGTTTCCCTCTGAGCCGCCGAGAAATGGCGGCGTTGCGCGCATGTCCAGTTTCGGCGAAGGGATCCAGATCACGCCGCTTCAGCTGGCATCGCTCGTGTCGACTGTGGCGAATGGCGGGACGATTTATTACTTGCAATACCCGCGCACAGATGCGGAGATCGCCAGTTTCCAGCCGCGAATCAAGCGCAGGCTCGATATCGAATCTCTCTTGCCCGATGTTCGGGACGGAATGCTTGCTGCGGTGCTTTATGGCACTGCGCGGCTCAGCTACCTTGACGACGAACAAGCGCTTGGGAAGACGGGAACGTGCTCCGATTCAGCATCCCGCGTTGGATGGTTCGTTTCCTACGCCGATCAGGTGCATCCGAAGATCGTGATCGCCGTGTTGATGCGAGGACAAGGCAGAATCGTAACCGGACCGATGGCGGCGCAGATTGCAGGCCGAATCTATCGACGTCTGGACGGCGAGAACTACTTCGTCGATAAATCATCGCCAAAAAATCTGAGCGCGACTACCGCTACCGCGCACTAGTCTTCCTTAAAAATTGGCTTAAATATTGGGCTTAAATTTTTGCGGTATTTGCCGCAGGCTCGAGCCTAGCGTACTTCCCAGGTGTCACCGGAGCGGAGCAGCTTGTCGATATCGCCCACACCGCGCTTGGCCGTCACGTCTTTGATCTGATTCGCTATTGTGTCTTCGTAGCGCGGAACGTCATTCCAGGAACGAAGTACGCCGATGGGAGTGGGGAAACCAGGCAGCTCTTCCATCTTGGCCAGTA
>Ga0210394_10006810_pt1 | contig 12264 bp, 6 predicted proteins | sample IncBWC12MmetaG_FD_160121 | JGI IMG/M metagenome (GOLD analysis project Ga0210394, IMG submission 160121) | Forest soil microbial communities from Barre Woods Harvard Forest LTER site, Petersham, Massachusetts, United States - Inc-BW-C-12-M | ecosystem: Environmental > Terrestrial > Soil >... | reverse complement strand
TTCACCGCCGAAAACGGCACCTGGGTTCAACGTCTTCATGCTCTGGATATCACCAGCGGCGCGGAGAAATTCGGAGGTCCCACAGTAATCGCAGCTTCCGTGTCTGGCACGGGAGGTGGCAGCGTCGGCGGTACCGTCACATTTGACGCAATCCACGAAAGCCAGAGAACGGCTCTGCTCTTGTCGAACGGAATCGTTTATATGGGTTGGGGAACGTTCGCCTACGCTCCCTGGCATGGCTGGATCATGGGTTACAACGCGCAGACCATGAAGCAGGTCGCGGTGTGGAACGATACCGCCAACGGCAAACGCGGCGGCATCTGGAACGCCGGCGCTGGCTTCTGCGCCGACATCCTGGGCAACATCTACGTGTTGACCGGAGACGGCACCTTTGACGCTAACACTAGCGGCACCGAATACGGCGATAGCTTCGTCCGGCTCACTCCGACAGGCACCAACGGCCTCACCCCGGCCGACTATTTCACGCCCTTTAATCAGGCGTATCTCAGCACAAACGATCTCGACGTGGGTTCGGGCGGAGCTGTGATCGTGCCCACACAGACTGGCGCGCACCCCAGCGAGATCATCGGTGGCGGAAAAGAAGCGGCGATCTTCGTGGTCGACCGCACCAATATGGGCGGATATTCGACAACCCAGAACAACAACGTGCAGACCGTGACCGATACTTCCAAAGGTTTCTGGAGCAGTCCCGCATATTGGAATGGCGGAATTTATGTCGCCGGCTCGTCGGGCACGCTGAATCGCTACACGCTCAGCGGAGGTTTGCTCTCTACGACTCCCGTCTCGCATTCTCCAACCACGTTCGCCTACCCCGGCGCTACCCCTTCCATTTCGGCTAACGGAAACAAGACCGGAATCGTATGGATGATCCAGACCGGAGGCCAGCCTAAGGGCGGACCTGCAGCCGTTCTGCGCGCCTATGCAGGGGCGAATCTTGCCACCCAGTTGTATGGCAGCGGCCAGGCGGGAACGCGCGATGTGCCCGGCCCAGGGACGAAGTTTTCCGTTCCGACCATCATCAACGGCAAGGTTTATATCGGAACCCAGACCGAACTCGATATCTATGGTCTGCTACCGACGAAGTAGAGAATTGCCGACAATGATTGTAGAAAGATCGCCGGACAAAAAGTTGGTGAATGTTTGAGGCAACGTGAGTGCTGTTCCAAATTGCGTTGGCTTCTGCAGGTGGTGGCGATCTTGATCGTAACGGCGATGGTCGCGGCGGCTCAACAAAACGATGTGAACGCCGCCGCTGACTCCTCGCTGAAATACCAGATCAGCGCCACGTTGACCGACTATTGCCCGGTGGAAAGAACATTACCTCTGCATGAGGTAATGTTTGATTTTCATAACAAGTCTTGCAGCGCGCGCCGCCACGTGGCCGAGCGCAAGACACCCACTCTTCCCAACGGCCCGCTGTACACAAACGTGCACATTGCGGGATATCAGTTGATTGATTGGAGCGAAGGGCATCCCTCACCCAGCACGCGCAATACGGCGAAGGTAGAAATCTCGAAGACGGCTACCACGCTTTCGGCTGCGGGATGGCTGGAGAAGGCCACTTGCACGGAGGGCTCTAAGGGCGACGTTCTGGCCGAAGACACGTTCTGGCAGGCAAAGGTCGTGCCGGAAGTACAGCTTATTGAAGATGTGGAGCAGGAGGAGACAGCCGTAATTGCCGAGCTTGTTCCGCCGCAGACGACGGCTGTGCTTCAGCTCTCCGCGACTTGCGGTAGCGATCGGCCGCAGCAGCTACGGTATTCGGTCGCGCCTATCGTGGACGGTGTTGCCCAGGCTCCAGTCTACAATGATGAGCTAAAGGCCCACGAGACAGCACACGAGAGCGGGCTGGATGGGGGTGCGGCGTCAATCCACTCGCAATGGAGTTCGTTGCCCTCAAAGGGCGCAAGCGAACTCAGCATCACGATTAATGGGAAAGGCGTTAAGGAACCGGCAAATTCGCCGGCTCCTTAACCGCATGAGCCTATTGACCCGTCAGGAAAGGTTCTTACTCGTCAGCAGGATCGGTTCGGCGCCAATCTGTACGCTTCCACTGATCGCAGTCGGAGGGTCACCGGCAAGATCGTAATACTCGGTATAGGTCGAGCTTGGGCTGTATGAGGATGTTGTGCAGCTTCCGTTGCTGCAGCTTTGCGATGTGTCCCAGACCGCTTGTTCCTGTACGCCGCCCGACGAAGTGAAGTTGCAGGTCCACACCGTTCCATTGGCCGCACAGGGGCTGGTAGAGGTAGCGCCGACCATCCAGCCATAGACTTGGCCGTAAGCGGTTCCGGCGGGATCAAGTCCGCTGGAAGCAGTCCACAAAGTTCCATTCTGTGTGTTGCCATACTGGAACCAGTAAAAGCGAGAGACGCCCAGCGACCACTGCAGCAAATAGAGTCGCGCAAGATAGGCGGCTTGCATGTTGGGGTCGGGAAGTCCGGCGTCCTTGTTCCAACTGCCTTCGGTATTCCAAATGGGCAACGAAGCGAGCGACGCGCTGAGTCCGGATTGACTGATTGCCAGAGTGAGATCGCTCAGGTCTGAACTTTCCGACGATTCCGGCACCTGGCTGTTGCAAGCATCGGTATAGCCGTGATAGGTGATGATATCGGCAAAGACGCCTCCGAGGGGAAGCAAGGCTGTTAGATATGCGGGTTCCCAGCTATTGATGTTTTGGCCGGTTCCGTCGTCCCCCGGCGTCGGAGTGGTCACTAGAGCCGTGGAATCCGCCGCTTTGATGATGTTGTAGGCATCCTTAGCCATGAGCGCCATCTCGGCTGGTGTGCCATTCCATTCCACTAGGATATTGGGCTCATTCCAGATTTCCCAGTAGTGGATCGGAAAACCATTCGCGGCATTGTGAGCGGTAATAGCCGTAACGAAATCTTGCCAAAGATGATCGTCTCCGGAGCTCAAGCCAGTAGGCGGATCGCAGGACCCCAAATTGGCGGCGGTGCAGCTCGCATCCGTGGGATTCGACGAGGCCCAAGTGGGTACAGCCCCAAAAGTAAAGACGAAGTCAGTCTGCCCATGGCTCTGCGCCACAGAGATGGTGTTATCGAGCGTGCTGAAGTCATAAACGCCACTCGATGTGTTGATGTCATTCCAGGTTGTCTCCGTCGCCCACAAGCGAACGGCGCCAAATGGAATCGTCGTCGGATAAGGAATCTGGCCGTTGAAAACGCCGGGATGCAAGTTAAAGCCAAAATAAGTCGCCGGGATGGCACCCGATGTCGCAGGTGACTGCGCACGAGGGCGTAGTGACGTAGCCGGACGAAGTGGTGCCGCGTTGGGCCCTGCGGTACAACCCGCAGGTGGTGGCGGAGGCGGCGGAGACTTAATGATCTGGGAAGACGAGCTTGATCCACCGCCGCAGGCAGTGCCGATCCAACAGGAAAGCAACAGCATCGACAAGGAAACCACGGGAAAGCGGCTTACCGATTTTCCAATGGAGCAAACGTTGCGGTTCGGTGTGGCTCCAGTCGTTTCCAGTCGCATGAACGTGACCCTTTCCTTTGAGAAATTGGCAAATTCAAATCAGTTTGGCCTTGATGCTCCACTGCGGCAGGTGGCATGGCAAGTTTGAGTCCCCGATCCACGGAAAGCAGGCCGTTGTCTTCGGGATACAAGAAGTCTGAACAATCTGAACCCGGTTCTATGAATAAAGTTGCAGCATTCACAGAAACGCAATTTGTTTTCGCTTCATCGTAGCTAGTTTAAACACTTTTGAGTGCGACAAGAGAACAAGCCCATTCGTCTACGTTCCCCCGCGTGCTTGATCTGCTCCCCATGATGAGTTGGTTAATGCTCTGATTTTAAATAGCTTACCAATTTCAGCGAGGAGCAGTTCAACGAGATCAGTTGTCCCAACGCTAGTTCTCATATTCGGGAAGGAATTAAACAAAGATGCAGATCAGAAATCGTGCCCTGGGAATTCTATCCGTTCTACTGGCTCTGAGCAGCGTGGCGATGTCAGCGCAAAACAACTGCGGTGGCAGTCCTTCCTACGGCACCTGTTCAGCTCCGGCGGCACCGACGCAGCTTTGGTGCGCCGGTAATAACGCCGCCAGCACCTGTCCGGGAGGCACATCGTGGGTGGGCTTCAACACTACAACCCCCGCCGCAGGGAGTTGGACCAATCAGTTTGAAGGGTTGGATGCGAGAGGCATCTTGAACTCCGGCCGTACTCCTGGCGCGGAGCCTGACCCGAACGGCGGAGTAGGGCCGACCGATGTATCCGGCGTGGGGCAGTATCTCGAGTTCGCGGATAACTACATCCAGGCATTCGACAAGGCTACGGGCAGTGGTATTTTTGCCAACGAAGCCGACGGTACGGCCTCTCCGCAACCGATCGGAATGCTGTTCTCGCCCAGTGCGTCCACCTACTGCGCTGGTGCTTCTCTCGACGGCATTGCAAGCTATGACCGGATCGACAACGTTTTTGTTCTGGCCAATATCTTCAACAACCGGGGCACCTATTATCTTTGTATGGGTGTGAGCGCCCCGACAGGCTCGGTGGCTGCCAGCAATCTGGAAGGAGTTGCGGGCCAGAGCGCGTGGAACGCATACGCTTACAACATTGCTCCTGCCATTCCAAAGAATGCCGAGGGGGTCACATACTTTCCGGATTATGAAAGATTCGGAACCTGGGGTGACGGGTTCTACATCAGCTGGGATCTGATGGATGTTTCGAACGCGTACAACATCGTCGGAGTGGAAGTCTGCCAATTCGACAAAGCCAACATCATCGCGGGACTCTCATCGAACGCTCCCAAGTGCTATACCTACATTCCTCAATATGTTGTTGGAGCTTCTGGCACCGACAGAAGCTTGATCCATACTCTGTTGCCGGCGGATTTCGAAGGTGAGAATCCAATTCCTTCAAACACTGCGGGTGAATATTTTCTGGCGTTGGTCAATCCTTCGAATACTGGAACCAACGTGCAGTGCTCGGTATCGCCGTGCACTTCGAATCGGCTGGCTTACTGGACATGGTCCGGATTGACCAGCGGCGCCGCGCCGACAATCCTGGTCCTTACGGGGCATTCGTTCACGCCGGGTTGTTACTTCCCGAAAGCTCCTTACAACACCTACTGTGTTCCGGAACCCTATGGGAAAACGATTGATGGTCTGGGAGATCGCCTGAGCTACCGTTTGGCGTATCGCTACATTACCGGCACCACCAGCACAGAGTACCTGGCTGTGACCCACACCGTCCAGGAGAACAGCACCACCCGAAGAACGGGAATACGTTATTACAAGCTGCAGGCGGGCAAGACTCCGAAGCTGGCGATTCTTGGGGAACTCCAGGACACTACAAACAATTATTTCCTGTCCATGCCCAGCGTCGCCATGGATAAGAGCGGCGACCTCGGCATCACGTATACCGTCACAGGGAACTCGACGAAAGGGAGCACCAATAACTACGATCCATCCCCGTTCTTCGTAGCCGTGAGCAGTACCGGAGTTCAAGGAACGCCGGTGGCGATTCTGAGCAACAGCGGATCGAGCGGGCAGGATGAAACCGACCAGGATTGGGGCGAGTACGTGAGCGTATCTTCCGACCCCGACGACGACACTACATTCTGGGCAGTGGATGAATATATGAGCGGCAACCAGCTCGGCAATTGCTCTTACAAGCTCGGGATTGGAAGCGGGTGCACTTGGGCTTCCAGAATATTTACCTGTCAAAAAGGATCTGGTTGTTAAGTTAGACGCAGTCTTTAACCCGGATGAAATGCGCATCGGGCGTGCCGCGTAGAGTAGAAAATTCCAGAAATCAGAACTGGGCCTCAGAACCACCACTCCGTCACTGCCGAACGGACAAAAACTTCTACTAATTGAGAGACACAATTAAGGAGCAGATAATGTACTTCCCTTCGATTTCCACTCGCATGATCCGGTGCGGTTTACGACTTGGACTGCTTGCAGTTTTGGGTGTCGGGACCGCGGCGGCGACGACGAACTGCTATACCATCTCGCCGTCCAGCTTGAACATCCAGTTCGTTAATCAGGCCGTTGGGACAACCAGCACGGCGCAGCAGGGCATCACTATCGACAACCAGTGCACGACCACCCTGCAGATCACAAGCATCACCGTGACTCCTTCTGAATTTCTGTTGAGCATGGGCTATACCTGGAACATTCCCGCCAAGCAGGAAATTCAGTACGGCCTGCGATTCAGGCCTGACGCCGCTCAAACCTTCAACGGAACAATCACGCTTGGGCTCTCCAGCGGACCTCCCATCGTGCTCAACATCTCCGGCACCGGTATCACGACTGGTGCGGTCGCCAGCTTGACCAGCCCGTCTCTGACGTTCAAGGGCGTTCAACCCGGAAAAACGGCTACCCAGAAAGTGACGCTTACCAATACCGGCACAACACCGATGACGGTCCTCGCCGTTTACACGGAGCCGCCATTCGCGGTGAATGGATACACCGGAGGCGGAGCAGGAACCGTGCTGCAGGCGGGAGGGACGCTGCCCCTGACGGTTGGATTCTCTCCCTCTGCCGCAGGCACTTACAATGGGACGGTAGTAATCACGAGCGATGTGCTGAACCCTGTGGGCGTGACGCTCACCGGGACGGCCCAGGCGCCGACGGCGCTGGGGATTACAAGTTTTGCCACTCTTCCTACTGCCACGCAAGGGGCTAAGTATTCGGCCACGCTTACCGCGGCCGGAGGAACACCGCCTTACACTTGGTCCGTTGCCACTGGTTCCAAACTACCCACGGGCCTGACTTTGTCGAGTGCCGGAATCATTTCCGGTAGTCTTCCTTCCACTTTGAAGACGGGAACCTACAAGGTTTCAATCCAGGTTACGGACTCCACTTCGAAGCAAGTCACGGCTACGAATTCATTGGCGGTTGCCGCACAGACCGGTGCCACCTGCAACAACATCTCGTGGAACATCGGCGGTACGAACACCCCTCTTGTTCCTGTTACAGACTTGGGAACGGGGACTTATCTGGGGGTTGAAGGCGGTCTCTACCCGAATGGCAGCAACATTATGCCGGCATCGCACGACGCGGATGGCCTCGCCCTCGCCAGCGCGATTCAGCCTCTGGATGCCAACGGTAACCCGGACCCGAATGGTAAGTACGGCTTGCTCTCGCTCGGATTGTCGGTTACGTTCGAAAACTACTTTTACTTCCAGCAGGCTGGGCTGGCCGATACGTCTCTAAATCCACACCTGGTGCTGGTGAATGGTGCGAATCCGAATCTGACGGCAGCCCGCTACGCGAATGCTGCGGATCCGATTTGGACTACCGAGACGAATTTCTTCCTGCCGAATGCTGGCCTAACCGCGAACCAGATCGTTGCAGCCTGGGTCATGGTCATCGATGGCTATCCCACCGGTACCTTTCCCAACGATATGGTCGCGCTGCAGAGCCAGTACGAAGCAATCGCCAATAACCTGCATAATAAATTCCCCAACCTGACCATGGCATTCTTCTCTTCGCGCGACTACTCAGGTTACTCGAACGGAAGAGTGCAGCCCGACGATCCGGAGCCGTACGCTTACGAGACTGCCTTTGCCGTGCGCGGAATGATTGAAGATCAGCTCAATGGCAATGCCAATCTCAACTACAACCCCAACAACGGTCCGGTAACGGCGCCGTGGCTGAGCTGGGCAGATTATGACTGGGCCAACGGTATGATCCCGCGCAGCGATGGTTTGGTTTGGACCTGTCAGGACTTCCTCAACGATGGCACCCACAACTCGCTGCCGACTGGCCGCGAGAAGGACGCCAACATGTTGATGAACTTCTTTAAGACCGATGATGTGACGATGCCGTGGTTCCTGGCGCCGGCGCCTCGCAACTAATAGAAAACCGCCTGTGAAAAGCGGAGATTCCGTTTGCTGGGACCTCCGCTTTTTCCCCTCCTGTTCGGGTTACTTAGGTTCCCTTCTTTTATTACCAGTTAGTCTCAATAATCTCCTCAGAGGTGTCTCATGGCGTTGGTGGATTCCCGAGTGAAGTCGGGAGCTCTCGTTGGGAGCTTTCTTGCAATCGTCTGTCTGTTCGCGTCTATGTGTTTTGCTCAGTCGGCGCACCCGGCGCAGGCTAAGCCGGCCGGCAAGTCTGCTCAAGGCGACATTACCGCCATTCAGCACATCGTTTTCATCGTCAAAGAGAACCGGAGCTTCGATAACTACTTCGGACAATATCCCGGGGCCGATGGCACGATCACCGGTCTTCTTTCCACCGGGCAAACCATGACGCTGGAACATACGCCGGACCAGGTGGTCGACATGGGCCACGACTGGACTTCCGCCATCACTGCCATGGACGGTGGCCAGATGGATAACTACGACTTGATTCTCTATGGGAACGTCAATGGCGCGCTCATGACCATGTCCCAGCTCACGGCGCAAGACATTCCCAATTACTTCACCTACGCGCAACACTTCGTGCTGGGAGATCACATGTTCTCGTCGCTGCACGGCGAGAGCTTTCCTAATCATCTTTATACGATCGCTGCAACTTCGGGCGGTGTCTTTACCGTTCCACAGCCCCTGGGTTCGCAGAAAGCTGGCTACAATTGGGGCTGCGATTTGCCTTCCGATTACGCGGTTCGCGTGATGGACGATGACGGCGATGTCAGCGACTCGTTCCCTTGCTTCGACTTCCAGACCCTCGCGGATAGCCTCGAAAACGCCAACATAAGTTGGAAATACTACGCGCCTCCTCAAGGTACCCAGGGATATCAGTTCTCCACTTACGACGCCATTAATCACATTCGTAACTCACCACTCTGGGCGCAGGATGTAGTTCCGGATACACAGTTCGCTGTCGATGCTGCGAACGGCAATCTCCCAGCAGTAAGCTGGCTGGTCACTGGGCCCAACAGCGAGCATCCGCCCAACAGCACCTGTCTGGGCGAAAACTGGACGGTCCAGCAATTGAATGCTCTTATGCAGGGGCCGGATTGGGGTACCACGGCCGTGTTCCTGACATGGGATGACTTCGGTGGCTTTTATGATCACATTCCGCCTCCGCAGGAGGACGAGTTTGGTCTGGGTCCGAGAGTGCCGTTCCTTATCATCTCTCCCTACGCCCAGCCCGGCTACATTTCGCACACACAGTACGAATTCTCCTCCGTGCTTAAGTTCATTGAAGACCGCTTCAACCTGCCGCCGCTCTCGGATCGCGACGCCAACGCCAACGATACTACTGACAGCTTTAATTTCAGCCAGACCCCGACTCCACCGTTGGTCTTGACTCCGCGGACTTGCCCGATCAGTTCCGCTTCGAATTTGTACTTCGGCGGGCAGCTGGTCCACGCTCTCAGCGCACCAAATGTGGTCACCTTGACTAACATTCGCACCACTCCGATCACAGTATCGAATATTGCTGTTACCGGAAGTTTTACCCAGAAAAACAATTGCACCACGCTCGCTGTAGGTGCGACGTGTCAAGTCACGGTAATGTTCGGGCCCAGGCAGACTGGACCTCTTACCGGAACTCTGACCATTACGGATACCGATGTTACCAGTCCACAAGTAGTAAACTTACAAGGTACCGGCGGCGAAGTAACTCTGACTAGCTCCAAATACCCCGGTCTTAACTTAGGCACATCCTATCTCGACGCGCAGACCACTAGCACAGTAACGCTCACCAACCATGGCAGCTTGCCGCTCTCTATCAGCAGCATTTCGACCGTCGGTAACTATTCGCAAAGCAACACCTGCGGTAATTCGGTCACCGCCGGCGGGACCTGCACCATCACGGTCACCTTCAACCCGCTTACGGCAGGCACGCTTTACGGCAACCTCGTCGTAACCGATAGCGATCCGACCAGCCCTCAGACAGTGCGGCTCTATGGGGTCGGAAGCTCGACCTTGCTGGCTCCTACATTCTTGAATTTTGGGAACGAGTACCTCAACGAAAACAGCAAGCCCAAGACGATCACTATGACCAACGTGAGTACAAGTCCGCTGCACATCGGCAGCATCACGCCCAGCACTAACTTCTCGGAGGCGAATACTTGCGGAGTGTCGTTGGCGCCTGGAACGGCTTGTACGATAACAGTCACCTTCACGCCCACTCAGGTAGGAGCCATATCAGGTACTCTGACGATTTCGGATGCCGAATTGAATAGTCCGCACTTGCTGAAATTGACCGGTACGGGAGTTAACCCGTAATTCGGCAACTGAGACACAAGTCGAGTCGATTCGTTTAGCTAACAATCTGCGTCGGGATGAGCATTGACGGAACCTGATGCGGAACTTACTTAATTGTTGCTCTGCTCGTCTGGGCCTCGGTCGTTGGCGGACTGCAGGGCAAGATAATCATTACCGACAGCGATAATGACTCCTCAACGGTAACGTTCTAGGGAACCGGAATTGGCTCTTGTCATGGGCACGAAGAGGATTACCGGGCGCTTTCGCTAATTTATACGGGGAAGGCTCGCAATTTTCAACAAGGCTCAAACCGCCAAAAATGAGGTGAAGTACATGGCGCGCTTATCGAACCGAAAAAATTCCGGCCTCGGCATCTCGGCCACTGTGTTGATTGTGAATCTCTTTACGGTTGCCGGCATGGGCGGTATGGCATGGGCTCAGGCCAAGCCACCCGCGAAAGCTGGTAAGGCAGGTGACATCAGCGTTATTCAACACATCATCTTCATCATCAAAGAAAATCGAAGCTTCGATAACTACTTCGGTTTATATCCGGGAGCGGATGGCGCTACTACGGGACCTACTTCCACAGGCCAAGTTCTTGCTCTGCGCCACACACCCGACCAGGTCGTAGATATCGATCACGAGTGGGTTGCCGCACTTACTGCCGTCGATAACGGAAAGATGGACCGCTTTGACCTGATTCCGAACGGAGATATCAACGGTCAGTATCTCGCCTATTCCCAGCTCGCTCCGACCGACATTCCGAATTATTACAAATACGCCAAGAATTTTGTACTGGCTGACCGAATGTTCTCATCCGTGCACGGGGACAGTTTCGAAAATCATCTTTACATCATCGCCGCTCAGGCAGGTGGCGTGGTCACGCAGAAAAAAGGAGCGCCTTCATCGCCAACATGGGGTTGCGACGCGGCCCCGAACTTCTTATTGCAAACTGAGGATGAGACTGATGGAGTTATCTCAGAGATATTCCCTTGCTTCGATTTTCAAACTCTTGCGGACCGGCTCGACGGCGCGGGAATAAGCTGGAAGTACTACGCGCCGGGTGAAGGCCAGAATGGGTATGTCTACAATACTTACGACGAGATCAACCATGTCCGCAACACTTCTCTTTGGACCGAACACGTGGTTTCGGATGACCAATTCGCAATCGATGCCGCAGCTGGAAATCTTCCTGCGGTGAGTTGGCTCGTCACCGGACCGAATAATGAGCATCCGCCCAGTAGCGCCTGCCTGGGCGAAAACTGGACCGTGCAACAGCTGAACACGTTAATGCAAGGGCCGGATTGGGGTACTTCGGCGGTCTTTCTTACTTGGGACGATTTCGGCGGTTTCTACGATCACGTTGCACCTCCGCCGATGGACCTGTATGGTCTAGGGCCGAGAGTGCCTTTGCTTATCATTTCGCCCTACGCGCAGGCCGGTTACATTTCTCATACTCAATACGAATTCGCGTCCGTGCTCAAGTTCATCGAAGACCGTTTCAACTTGACGCCGCTCACCCAAAGAGACGCCAACGCGAACGACACGACCGATAGTTTTAATTTTTCTCAAACGCCGCTCCCTGCGCTGATTCTGAATCCTCAGACTTGTCCCATTCAGGCCGCTTCCAATATTTATTTCGGTGGAACTACGGTGGGGACCGCCAGCGCGCCGTACTCTCTCGTGCTCACAAACATCCGCACCTCTCCGATTACCGTTTCAAGCATCGCCACTAGCGGAAACTTCAGCCAGACCAACAACTGCAAGACGCTGGCGGTGAACGCCAAGTGCAGCGTCAACGTCGCATTCAAACCATTGCTCACCGGGCCCCTCACCGGATCGCTGACGATTACAGACAGTGATACGACCAGTCCGCAGGTAATTAGCCTTCAAGGCATCGGCAGCGAAGTCAACGTTTCCAATTCTCTTTATCCCGGCATTAACTATTCCGCCACGGTGCTGCTGGGGTCTTCGTCGGCCGCGCAAACCGTGACCGTCACAAACAAGGGCACGGCTCCGGTGACGGTGACGGGCATTAGCACCGTTGGAGATTTTGCCCAGACCAACACTTGTTCAACCAGTATCGCGCCGTCGGGTTCTTGCAACATCA
>Ga0210394_10006809_pt1 | contig 12265 bp, 10 predicted proteins | sample IncBWC12MmetaG_FD_160121 | JGI IMG/M metagenome (GOLD analysis project Ga0210394, IMG submission 160121) | Forest soil microbial communities from Barre Woods Harvard Forest LTER site, Petersham, Massachusetts, United States - Inc-BW-C-12-M | ecosystem: Environmental > Terrestrial > Soil >... | reverse complement strand
CACGTTCGCAATCGAGTTCAACTCCTGGTTGCGTCGCGCAGCCTGTACCGCCGTCGCGCCCATGTCGATTCCTTCCACATGCTCGCACTGCTCCGCGATCGTCAGCGCGAACCCGCCCTGGTAGCTGAAGCAATCCAGCACCTCTCCCGACGCATACCGCCGCGCCGCCCAATGATTTTCGCGTTGATCCAGGAACGATCCCGTCTTTTGTCCTTTGGCGAGGTCGTAAACGAAAGTAATCCCGTTTTCCTTCGCCAGAATCTCAGCCGGTACCTCGCCATGCAGCACGCCTACGCTCTGCGGCAAGCCTTCGAGTAAACGCACCTTGGGATCGTTGCGCTCCAAAATCCCCTGCGGCGACAACATCTCGACCAAAATCTCCACAAGCAGGTTTTTCTGCCGCTCCGACGCCTGGCTCAACGTCTGCAGCACCAGGTAATCGCCATAACGGTCGATCACGATCGAAGGCAGCAGGTCCGCCTCGCCATGCACCAGCCGGTAAGCGTCGGTATTTTCCACCACCGTCTCGCGATAAGCCACGGCCCGCCGCAGGCGCTCCGCAAAAAACGCCCGGTCCACCGCCACGTTTTCCCGAGTCAACAAACGCACCGCGATCTGCGACTTGTCGCTGTAGAATGCGCGCCCGCAGTATCGCCCGCGTTCATCCGTGACGCGCGCGATCGCACCAGGGTCGGCCTGCGCCGAACGCACGTCGCTGCGGTACACCCACGGATGCCCGGAGCGAAGCCGCTCCACCCCGCGCGTGCTAATCACTACCGACCCTTCGCCCACGTTTCCCGCCCGACGTTCGAAGATTGGACCACCGATTCGCTACAATGATCCCGGCACGCGCTCGCGCGAGCCCCAGCCCGGATCTTAGGAGCGCAAGCAAAGTAGTGTAACGCCGCGGAGTGCAGTTCTCGCAACGCTGGCGCAAGGGAGGCGCCCGCGGGCTCGCGGCGGCCGAAAAAACGCGCGCATCCACATGAAACTCGACGAACTAAATTTCCATCTGCCGCCGGAGCGCATCGCGCAGCACCCGCTCGCTGCGCGCGACGCCTCGCGCATGCTGCTGCTCGATAAAATCACCGGTACCTGGCAGGACCGCGAATTCCGCGAATTTCCCGACCTGCTGCGCGGCGATGAACTCATCATCCTCAACAACGCCCGTGTCCTCCCCGCGCGCCTGCTGGGCCGCCGCGTCGGCATCCACGCCGAGCCTCCGGGTGTTCACAACCCCGCGCGCCACGAACATCTGCAAGCTCCGATCGAGGTGCTGCTCGTCCGCCAGCTCACGCCGGATACCTGGGAAACTCTGGTGCGCCCCGGAAGAAAAATCTCGGTTGGCGAAAAGATTATTTTCGGCGACGGCGAACACCAAGGGGAACTCGCAGCCGTCGCCGAAAGCCGCGGCGAATACGGCCTGCGCGTCTTGCGCTTCACCTCCCCGTCAGGTTTTCAGGAAGCGCTCAGTCGCCTGGGCCACATTCCGCTGCCGCCCTACATCAAACGCGCCGCCGAACCCGCCGATCGCGAACGCTACCAGACCATCTACGCCCGGCAGGGAAGTGCCGTAGCCGCGCCCACCGCGGGTCTGCACTTCACGCCCGAAATTCTCCAGCGCGTCAGAGCCCGCGGCATCGAAATTGCCGAGTTGACTCTCGACGTAGGCCTGGGCACCTTCGAGCCAGTCCGCACCGAGCGGCTCGAAGACCACAAAATTCATCTCGAATCCTACGAAATTCCCGAAGCCACCGCACAAGCGATCGCGCAAGCGCAAAGTAAATCACGGCCCGTCCTCGCCGTCGGCACTACCGTCGTACGAGCCCTGGAAGACGCCGCTGAAAAATCCGCGCAGCGCGGCGGCAGCACACTAATCCCGGGAAAATCCCAAGCCGCGATTTTCCTCTACCCCGGCAAACACCTCCGCGTAGTAAATCAGCTCCTCACCAATTTCCATCTTCCGCAGTCCAGCCTCCTCGCGCTGGTAGCCACACTCGCAGGCCGCGAAAATATCCTGCGCGCCTATCGCCACGCGGTGGAAACCAAATACCGCTTCTACAGCTACGGCGATTGCATGCTGATCCGTTGAACGCCGGCCGATTCCCCCATTTCCCGCCGCCTTCTGGAAGTTCCCGGGCGCGATTTCGTGCAACCCGTCCACTCTTCGTCTATAATTCGCATCCTGCCTCTTGGGGGCAGCTGCATGCGCTATCTGATTCTCAGTGACATCCACGCCAACCTGACAGCTCTGGACGCCGTTCTCGCCGCCGCGAAGGGCCACTGGGACAAAGTAATTTGTCTGGGCGACGTAGTCGGCTACGGTCCCGACCCCAATGAAGTTGTCGATCGCGTCCGCGAACTCGGCGCCATCACCATTCGCGGCAATCACGATAAAGCCGGCTCCGGCCTGGCCAACGCCGACGATTTTAATCCCGTAGCCCGCGCCGTAGCATTATGGACCCGGGAACAACTGCGCCCCGAAAATCGCGAATGGCTCGAGCAACTCCCCACCGGCCCGCTCAACGAAAATGGTTTCGTGATGGTGCACGGCGCGTTCCGGGATGAAGACGAGTACGTTTTCGCGCCTGCCCAGGCCCTCGATAGCCTGCTCGACGCCCCCGCGCAAATCACTTTCTTCGGACATACCCATCTGCAAGGCGGTTTCACGCTTCATGACGATCAAGTTGCCGTGCTGCATTTCAAGCCCGCTGCCGGACAACAATTCGCCGCGCTCAACGTCGAGGACGGCACCACCTACCTGCTCAACCCCGGTTCCATCGGCCAGCCCCGCGATGGAGACACGCGCGCCGCATTCGTAATCGCGGATCTCCCGAAAAAATCCATCGAGTTCTGGCGCGTGCCCTACGACATTGCAGCCGTACAAAAACGCATGGGCGCCGGCGGCCTGCCCGAGTCGCTGATTCAGCGTCTGGCGTTCGGCCGCTGACGCGCGAGGGATCCATGGAACCGGGCGAAAGTTCCTACAGCGCAGAACGCCGCCGCTTCCCGGTAGCATTTCTGGCCGGAGCCGTGGTTATGGCGCTGTTGTTTGGCGGATTTTACCTGCTCACGCGCATCCTCGGCTCGCAGGGCCCCGCCGTTGCAGCAAAAATTCCCTTCGGCGCTGCGGAACAAGCCTACGCCGAGCGCATCCATTTCAACGACCTGCACATGTCGCGCTCGAGCAACATGTTGAAGCAGGAATTCACCTACGTCTCAGGAACCATGTCGAATGACGGCGACCGGTCAATCCACGCCATGGAAGTAACAGTAGAATTTCGCGACGCTCTCAGCCAGGTAATCCTACGCGATTCCCAATTTGTCATCGCCTTCAACCAAGATCCGCCCCTCCACGCCGGCCTGAGTCGCGAATTTCAGATCACTCTCGAACATGTTCCCGCACAGTGGAATCAAGAGTATCCTTCCTTACGAGTCACTGGCCTGATTTTGCAATAGCCGCAGCACGCTGCGCAACGCGGCAAACGAATCGGGTGGTGGCGTGTCGTTGGATTCGCCTGCAAACGATGGCACGGCCCGGGAACGCACGCCGAGCGATCTGGCAGCATCCGGCAGCGTCCCAGTTCGCGAAGGCGGCGAATGGGCGTCCGCGGAATTGGTCGGGCGGAAAACCCGCGCCGCGGACTCGAGATTATTTTCCGCCGCTGAGCGATTTATTTAGGAAATTTTTGCGGCTGAAAAAAAGGAGGGGAAGCGGCCTGGGTTGAGCCAGAACCACTTCCCGGGGTGTGTCCTAGAAGCGATTGAATAATTAGACGCCTGCGGTGGGAAAAGGTTGCACTAAATTGCAAACGCCACAAAAAATCACAAAGCTCAATAAAACAGGTACTTGCGCCACTTTTCGTCGCGATGTCCGATCAACCGCATCAGCTGCCGCGAAGTGTGCAGCGTGAAAGGCCGCGGCCGCCTCTGCAATTTGATTCCGGCTTCTTCCGGCGTGCGATCGCCCTTGCGATTGTTGCAGGTGTAGCAGCAAGCCACCAGATTTTCCCACGTCGAGCGCCCGCCCCGCGAACGCGGCATCACGTGATCCAGCGTCAACTCCGAAGCAGGAAACGCACGCGCGCAAAACTGGCAAGTATTTCTGTCGCGCAACAAAATATTTTTCCGCGAAAGCGCCCGGCTCTGCTGCGGAATGTGCCGGTAGCTCAGCAGCCGAATCACCGACGGCACTTGGATCGCTTTCTGCGTGGAATGCACTTCGGTGTGATTGGTTTCTTCGGCCTGCGCGACTCCCTTCAGCATCAGCACCAGCGCCCGCCGCACCGCCGTCACATTGATGGGTTCGAAGGTCGCGTTCAGCACCAGCACGGGAGCTTGCATCACGGAAGGACGGCTGACGGGGGGCTTTACCTGCCCACTCGCAGCAACAGAATCCGACGCGACTCCGCCCAGCCCGATTGCGGGCCGGGGCCGTAAGCCATGCTTGAGCCGCATTTCCATTTGCGCCGCCTTTGCGTCGCTCGACGAGTTTCCCTAGCCTCTAAGGATGCTCGTCGCACCCTGTTGGTTTCTCCTGCTGGAATCTGTTTCTTGCTGCCGCCGGCAACTCCCGGGCGACCAGCCTGGCACGACTCGCGCCACCGTCAATCCCATCACCGCCGCCGCGCCCGCCTGCTGCAGCGCTCGCGCGCATAAATCCAACCTCGCGCCAGTCGTCAATACATCATCTAGCAGCAGAACTCGCAACTTGTCAACCCGCAGCCCCTTGCGAGTCGCGTACGCGCCACGTACCGAATCCCGATGCTCCTTGCAAGAGGGCACCAAAGGCGCCGCACGCGGCTTGGTGCGCATCAATAAATACGCACCCTGCTTCCAATGCCCCCGCCGCGCGAGTAGCCGCGATCAGCTCTGCCTGATTGTAACCGCCACGGATCGGTTGCTCTATCGGCGGGAGCCAGGCAAGGCATAAATCGCAAATCGGAATGCAGCTAGCATTCTAAAGCGTTGTCCCGCAAACCCGGCACGGCGCAGCGAAGAGCACTGCGGCAAGCGCGTCATTGGCAGTCCGCAATATCACAATGCAGTCGTCGAGCGAGAGGGGTACGGCGAACGCTGCTCCGCGAGCGAACGCAAGGATAGATCGTGCTTCTACGCGCAACCGGAACGCGCCGCAGGAACGTGCATCTGGGAAGGGCGGGGCTTGAGCCCCTGAAGCCACGCTCTGCGGTCATAGCCGAGCATGTACGCGCACACCCGCCGCCCGCATTGCTGGCTCATCAGGGAAGGATACGACCGGTTTTGACTCGGGAGCTGTAGCGGCGCAATTCAGTGCGCCATCGGTGCAGCGCTGGCCAACGATGCCGGTTCAACGACCGCCGCTACAAAATCTTGTCGCCGCATTACTTACAGCAACCCTTGCTCGGTTTTTTCCTGGCAAGTGATGCAATACCGCGTCCACGGCACAGCTTCCAGCCGCTTCTGCTGCAGCTCCTCGTGGCACGAATTGCACTCGCCGAACGTGCCGTCCTTGATCCGCGCCAGCGCGCCGTCCACGAGTTGCAGCAGCGACCGGTCGTTGTGCGTCTGGCCGAACAGGAATTCCTTGGTGTAGGAATTCGCTGCCTTGTCTCCCAGATCCACCGTGGGATCTTCGTCCGCCTCGCGGCCTTCCTGCTCGGTGCGCGCGATTCCGCGCACCAATTCCTCGCGGCGTGTCGCCAATTTCTTTTTGTAGTACTCCAATCGTTTCTTGTCCATCGTTCAGTCCCTATGCGAGGCCCAATAGCTCGCTCGAAGCCGCCCAGTTTAACGATACGAACTTCCCTTGTCAAATGAGCGCCCAGCTGCCGGCGACAAAAGGTAACGCCGACTTTCCGCGGTCGTGCGACAAGCAAAAGCGCCGCGAGCGCTGACACCCTCACCGGGAAGCAAACACCAGGTCGGCTTGTGATAGATGCTGTATCGGCCGAAAAGGATTCCGGAAGCGGGGCAGCCGTTTTCTGCGGATAGCGCAGTACCAAACCGAAACACTACAGACAACGAGTAAGCCAAGCGAAGCAGGAGAGCACAAAAGCAGAGAAGCGGAAGACGTTTTGAAAGAATCCCACCAGGGAATCGCTTTCCCCGTGCCCCCCGTTTTCCTCTGGGTTAAATCTCTTGCCGTACGATGCGCCTACGCACCACTAAGCGTCGATCTGCTTCTTCGGAAAAACAAAGTGAATCCCGACGCCGCCCACCAGCAACACCAAATACGCGAACAAGCTGCCCTCGGGACCAACCTTGCCGCCAGTCAGCCACGTAGGCCCATTAAAAGTAGAGTTAAACAAATGCCCCTTCGCCAGAAATCCACTATCCGGCACGGAATAAAAAAACGTCTCCGACCAATCCCACGCCGCGTGCATTCCAATCGGAAACCAGATGTTTCCGGTGCGCTGCAAACTGAACGCCGCCAGCACCCCAAACGACCCCGCCATCGCCGCGCCGTACCACGCTTCGGCCAAGTTGCTCAAATGAATCGCGCCAAACAGAATCGAAAGTATGATCGCCGCCGGCCAGAAGCCGGTGCCGGATCCCAGCGTCGCTTGCATATACCCGCGGAACGAAAATTCCTCAAACAGTCCCACCATCAGAAACGCAATGCCGTAAAGCGTCCCGTATTTCAGCGCATCCGCGCCGGAAAGCGCCACATGGCCTAACGAAAAGCCGTGCAAGGCCGCAATCAATACCAGCAGCAACGACAGCATCGCAAACCCGTACGGCACGCCCTGCCAAAACCTCTTCCCCAAAAACTGGTTTAGCGGCAAATAATAATCTGCATAGGTGCGCTTTTCGATCACCGCCATCACCGCCGTCGCGACCAGCAGGGCAAACAACAAGATGCCCTCCGCAAAGATCGCTGCCGGAGGGGTCATCACGTTCGGATCTTGCGCCTTGAACCACGTATCCACCCCCGGAACATGCTTCAGCGTGAATTGCTCGGCCCGAACGCACGCGAACATCAGAAAAATAAATAGCAGCAGCCGCCACCCCGCGCGGATTCCCTGCGGTCCCATGAAAATATTTTCAATCCCCGAGCGCTGCGCCCCCGCCGGATGAAACTCCCCAGCCGTCGCAGGCAAACCGCTGGTTTCGCCGTTCGTCGTCATCGTGCCTCCCCCAAGTCCTGTCTACTATACGGCACTCCCGCCAAAAAAGTTTCCCTATCCCCCGGGCCCCGCGGCAGCTTTTCGGCTGAGGAGGCTCGCGTTGCCGTTGAATTTGTGAATCGCCCCACCGGGCGATTCATGCTGAGATTCGGCTGTGCCGAATCGAAGGGTAGCGGCCGGTTCCTTGAACCGGGCCGCCGTTGACGCTGGTTTGCTGTACCACCTGCGACGGAACGCGTGCCCTCGATTGACGGAGCGGCTGATCACTAGCGAGTGGTTGCCCCACCCTTTGCTTACGGAAGGGTGGGGTTTAGACGCCGCAACGCCACCCTGGCGCCAACGTGTGAGGCCCTTGCATTTGTTGTTGCGCTCTCCGTCGTAGCGGAAATCGTAGCGCCCTGCAGCGTTCTACTTCCGGCCCGCCCGCTTCTGCGCAATCACCAACCCACGCGGTGTGGATAGCAGCACCACCGAAATCAACCCCTCCTGCTCCAAACGCAGCGCCGCTTCGCGCACCACTTTAAAATGCGAGCTCGCGTCGTGTATCAAAATCAATCCCCGCGCATCAATCTGCGGCAAAAACCGCCGGATTTCCTGCTCCCGGATCGTCAAATGGCTGTCGCTAAAAAGAATGTCAATCATCCCGTCAATCGGCGTCTCCAGGCTCGAGGCATTGCGATACTCAATCCAATCCGCCAGCCCCGAAGCGTCAATGCGTTCCCTGGCCTTCACAAAAATCGCGGGATCGAACTCGATCGTAATCAGCTTCCCAAATCCGTTGGCCTTGAGCCCCTCCGCCATCTTGATCGCGCTGTACCCGATAAACGTCCCCGTCTCCACAATCAATCGCGGCTTCGCGGTAACCACGATGGATTTCAAAAAGTCCAGCACCTCCAGCTCCGAGCTCTGCGAATCCACCATCTGCCACCATTCCGGATGCGGGCACTCCGGCGTCGCCCCCACATACTCCGGCTGGATGAAATCCTCCTGCTGGCTCGCGCGATCCAAAATGTGATGCCCTTCATAGCGCTTCACGAATCGCGGCACGATTACGCCGATCACAGCTCCGCCCGCCAAAATCGCAACGCCGCAAGCCGTAAGTGCCGGCGAACCGTGCGGAACGTGTGGCCAGGCGCCGAACACCGCCGTTTCGAGCAGCTGGTATGCGCCCGCAAGAATCAGCCATTCCGCAAATACAATTCCCGCGGGCCGCTGAAATTGTAGTTGCCGCCGCCCTTCACTCCACAGGAACATCGCAAGCAACCCCGCGGCCGCGATTCCCCAGGTCGCCGGCGCGTAGAGCGGCACGCCACCATGAACCACCGCCAGGGGAATCAGTCCAATCGCAACACCGACCGTCGCCGCCACGCACGCGACATCCAGCGCAGTGAGCAACCGCCAACCGCCAACCCTGCGGATCGAGAGTCTTCTGCGATGCAGGTCAGCACGCAACGTGCTGCCCGCAGCGATGACGAAAATCACCTCAGGGAAGAACGTCATCGCAAACGGCTCCGCGCTGCGAACTCCTGCGTGCAAACGAGCGTGCACACAAGCAAGCAGACAGCACCGGTAATCAAAGTCGTACAATCGGGAGTCTTGAATCGGGCATTCACGGAAGGAGTCTAGGAGGTAACGACGTCTGTTGGCAAGCTGCCTGATGATCTGCTGCTAGCTGCGCCCGCGCTTGGCTGTCATTCCGCGGGCGAACTTGGCCCGAGCGATCTGCTTTCAGTTCGCAGCCCGAGCAAAACTGCGTCCCGTCCGTTAGGCGTTTTCCGCCGACGCCACTTCCACCGGCATCCCCATGTTCACCGGCATCTGCGGACGCGTCAGCCGCCCCAGCTCGAAAAACGCGCTCGAAGTCGCATTCTGCATCGCCAGCGAACTCTCGACACCGCAAGTGCAGCCCGGGCATTCCCGCCGCACCATGGCCTCGCACTGCCGCGCATAAGCCTCGGACGCCAAAATTGTCTCTAGCTTGTCGTGCAGAATATTTCCCACCGGCTTCAGCGGATAGCATCCGGTCATCACGTCGCCGTTCGAGAGCACGAACATCTGCAGGTAGCCCAGAATGCAAGGCGGCTCGGAGTTAAGCTCGCGCTTGAAATATTTGGTGACGTACTCCACTTCGTACTCCGGACGCTTCAGGTCGTCGCGCAGAAACTTCGCGATCTCCTTCACGTCGCCGCCCTCGGGCCACATCGAATCCATGTCCGCGTCCTTGATGAAATAAATGCTCTGGCTCAGGACGTTATACTGCACCTCGGCTCCCACTCCGTGCGCCACTTCCGCCAGCTTTCCCAGTTCCTTCGCGGAAATCCGGTTCAGCGTCACCGCAATCGAAACTTTCTTCCCGCGCAGCAATTTGATCCCCTGCATCGCCAGATCAAAATACCCGTCAATCCCGCGGATCAAATCGTTCGTCTTCTCCAGGCCGTCAATCGAAATGCAAACCTTGGTGATCGCCGACGCGTTAATTTCCTTGTGCATCTTCTTGATCAGCAGCCCGTTGGTCTGCAGGATCACTTCGCTAAAAGGACGCATGTCCGCGCGCTTCATGATCTGGAACAGGTCGGTGCGCAGCAGCGGTTCGCCCCCGGTAAATCGCAGCGAACGGATTCCAGCCGCCCCGATCTCGTTCAGCAGTTCCACCGCGCGATCGGCTTTGATTCCGTCGTGCCAGCGCGTCTTCCAATAATCGCAGCTGATGCACTTCGCCTGACAATTTTCCGTCAGCTTCACGTGCGCGGCCAGCGGCCGAATCTTCGCCGGCAAAAATTTCGGCGAAAAATTGCTGCCCAGCCACACGCGCGTCAAATACAAGCCAGAAAACGACATCCAGCGCTCCCTCGGACGACCCTGCTATCTACAGCTTCCTACACTTCCCCAAGCGTCCAGCAAGGATTATACAGCCTACCCCAAACCGCCGCAACGCGCTCCCGCCGCAGTGTGTTATTACGCGCTGCGTACAGGAATGTTCACCTTGTCGCCGTCGCCCGCTCCCGGACGCCTGCAACACGCAAAAGCTCCGGCATGGCCTAGCCTCCCAGGGAGCGCCGCGGCTTGCCGCCGCTTGCCGCCGCTTTCCTCGAACCTCAATGGCTGGCAACCGGACGAGCCAGATGAGGCTCCGCTCGCCTGCTCTCCCGTACCACTTCTACGCGCAGCCGCGGTAGGCGCGCTTCTGTTGAATCGCCCCGTTTCCGCTTCAGCGAACCCGTCAGCTGGCGGTCAACATCTCCCTCGCCGTCAGAGCATAAATCGCCGCGCATGCCGCCACCCGCCGCATATCTACATATTCCTTCGGCCCATGCGCCACTGCCAACAGCCCCGGCCCATAGGCATACGCCGCTATTCCCTTCGCGGCATAGAACCGCGTCTCGAGCAAGCCAGGACACATTTCAAACTGCGGCGCCTTGCCAGTGACCGTCTTCACACTGCCAGCCAACGCTCGCCCCAGTTTCTCGTCCTCGCCGCACGCCGCCGACCGCCCCTCCTGCAAAATCTCGCACTCCAGCGGAATTCCCTGGCGCTTGCAATCTTCCAGCACTCCAAGCAGTCGCGCCTTCTCGGCCTCGAAATCTTCCTCGGGATTGATGCGCCGGTCCACCGTGAACCAACACTGCTCCGGCACGACATTGAAATTCGTCCCGCCGCCACTCTCCCCGCCCAACAGCAAAATGGAATTGCGCGCAGCGGAAGCGCGAGGTTCGGTAGCAAGCCCAGTACTGCGTCCGTCGCCGCGTTTCAATTCACGCCCCCCGCCAATACTGTGCGCGGTAGTCCGCCGCTCAACTTCGCGCTTCAAGCCCTGCAATCGCTGGACCACGCGGCACATCCGCTCGAACGCGTTTTCCCCCCAATGCTGCAGTCCCACGTGCGCCGATTTCCCCAGCACCCGCACGCGCAAAGTGATCGCCCCGCGATTCGCATTCCACACGAGTCCGCTCGTTGGCTCCGCCGTCAACATCCCGATCGCGCGCCGCCCCAGCGTTCCTTCCTTTTCGAGCCACGCCGAACCGCGCGCTCCCCCCGTCTCTTCATCGGGAACCAGCAGCAATCCAATTTCCCCATCCAGCTCGGCCCCGCATTCCCGCAGCGCGCGCATCGCGTAAAGCATCGCCACAATCCCGCCCTTCATGTCGCAAGCCCCGCGCCCAAACAAAAAATGTTTCCTCCGCAACGGTTCGAACTGCTCCCGCGTCTGCGCCGGAACCACATCGTAATGCCCATGAAAATAAAGCGCACGCTCCCCGTGCCCATAACCCGCCAGCAAACAAGCCGGATTCTCCTGCATCCCGCGCTCTCGCGCCGGCTTCGCGGCCCGCAGCCGTTCAACCCTGAGTCCGAACCCACGCAAACGCCTTGCGAGCACCCCCGTAAGCGCCGAATAATTTCTCCCCGGCGGATTCTCGGTCGGCACGCGCACCAGTTCCGCCAGCAAGCGCGCCATCTCCTCCTCGTGCGCGCGAGCCCACTTCACAATCGCATCGGCCAGCACCGCCCGATCGCCGTTTCGCGCCGCGTCTGTTTCCCGTCCTGCGCCCATAGCAGACGATGCTACGAATCGCCATCCCGCCCGCCAAGCGCCATTTTGGATTGCGCCGGCTCTCCGGCAAAACTTCCACGCGTCAGCCTCGCGAGGGGCGCTGCTTGCTGCGCCCCCGCTGGCCCGGGCGTCAACCCGGCACCGCATTTCTTGCCTTGGTAGCGGCGCACTTCCGTGCGCCACAGGTGCTGCGTCGTCAATCGCCGGCGGCTCGAAACCGCCGCTCCGAAAACCCTGCTCGTCCGCCGCGCCACATCAGCCGTTTCGGAAGATTGACAGGGGCTAGCTCAGTCTATTGCCGTGCTGTCGCTGTTTTGTTCCTCTTAGCAAGTCTTCCACAGTAGACTCCTATTTTCGCATTGGCAGACATGACTTGATTCTCGTCGTATCTTATGGTATATATACACTAAGATGATTCATCGAGGCCAAGGACCGCTCGCTTCTCGACTGCGGCAGCGCAAGTTCCAGTTGCTGCGCCGTTTCTCGATCCCTGCCGATGCCCTCCCGGGCTCGCTTTCCCTCACCCATCTACGCTGCGGCAAGCCCACCTGTCATTGTGCCGGGGACCGCGGCCATCCCGTCTGGTCGCTGACCTTTATGGTGCAGG
>Ga0210394_10006808_pt1 | contig 12266 bp, 9 predicted proteins | sample IncBWC12MmetaG_FD_160121 | JGI IMG/M metagenome (GOLD analysis project Ga0210394, IMG submission 160121) | Forest soil microbial communities from Barre Woods Harvard Forest LTER site, Petersham, Massachusetts, United States - Inc-BW-C-12-M | ecosystem: Environmental > Terrestrial > Soil >... | reverse complement strand
TGGCGCCGACCAGGTGACGGCGTACGGCGGGGTCGACCCGCGCAACGTCGGTGGGCTGGTCGATGGCACGATTTTCACGCGCGCGCCGAAAGACAAGAAATTCACCGCCATTTTCATCGGCGGCGCCGACATGGCGGCGGGCGAAGCGCTGCTGGAGGCGGTGCGCAAGAAGTTCTTCGCCGCCTTCCGGGTGTCCGTGATGCTCGACAGCAACGGATCGAACACGACGGCGGCGGCGGCGGTCGCGTGGCTGGCCCACGCGGCCCCGCTGTCCGGCAAGCGGGCGGTCGTTCTGGCCGGTACCGGCCCGGTCGGGATGCGGGCCGCGTTCATGTTGAGCCGCGAAGGCGCGCAGGTCAGCGTGTTGTCGCGCACGCTGGCGCGCGCGCGGGCCGCCACCCAGGCGATCAAGGCCAGGTTCGGCGTCGACGTGACGGCGCTGGAAGGCCCCGACGAGGAAGCACGCGCGCGCAGCGTCCGCGATGCGCACGTGGTGCTGTCGACCGGGGCTGCCGGCGTCCAGCTGCTGGCCGAACGCAACTGGAAAGACAGCCCGACGCTGCAGGCGCTGCTCGACGCCAACGCGACACCGCCGGCCGGGATCGAGGGCGTCGACATCATGGACAAGGGGGCGATCAAGCATGGCAAGACGGTGTTCGGCGCGATCGGCTTCGGCGCCCTGAAGATCGCGGTGCACCGGGCCTGCATCGCGCGGCTGTTCGAATCCAACGACGTGGTGCTGGACGCCGAGCAGATCTTCGCGATTGCCAAGACCATGGTCGGCAAGAGCTGAATGAAAGAGTCGCTCGGGATGATCGCAGAGCAGTCGCTACACCGCTTCCTGGACGAACTGGCGAGCCCGGCGCCGACGCCCGGAGGCGGCAGCGCCGCCGCCCTGATGGGTGCGATGGGGGCTGCGCTGGTATCGATGGTATGCAACCTGACGATCGGCAAGAAAGACACCGAGAGCGTCCACGCCGAGCTGCGGCAGATCCTGGCCGAGGCCGAAGCGCTGCGGCGCCGCCTGACCGCCTCGATCTCGGACGATGTGCAGGCGTTCGACGCGCTGATGGCGGCCTACCGGCTGCCGCGCACTACCGATGAAGACAGGCTCGCGCGCGGCCGAGCGATCCAGGACGCGCTGAAGCGGGCCACCGACGTACCGCTGGCGTGCGCCGAGGCCTGCGTCGAGGTGATCGAGCTGGCGCGGCGCGTGGCGCCGATCGGCCATCGCGGCGTGATCTCCGACGCCGGTGTGGCTTCCGCGGCCGCGTATGCCGGCCTTCGGAGCGCGGCATTGAACGTCGCCATCAACGTGCCGTCGATCCAGGATGCCGAATTCGCGGCCTCGCGGCGCGCCCGTCTGGGTCAATTGCTGGCGCGATCCGGGACCGACAGCGAGCAGGTCTATGACACGGTGCTGGGGCGCCTTGGCTAGCGCGGCACGCAAACGACGGCACAGGCAATCTCCAGGAGACAGTCGATGGACATTCACGAATACCAGGCCAAGGAACTGCTGTCGGGCTTCGGCGTTCCGATCGCTCGCGGCAGCGTTGCCTACAGCCCGGACCAGGCCGTTTTCGTCGCGACCGAGCTCGGCGGCTGGCACTGGGCGGTCAAGGCCCAGGTGCATTCCGGGGGGCGCGGCAAAGCCGGCGGCGTCCGGCTGTGCCGCACCTATCACGAGGTGTCCGAAGCAGCCAAGGACCTGCTGGGCAAGGCCCTGGTGACCAGCCAGACCGGCCCGGAAGGGAAGATCTGCCAGCGGGTCTATGTCGAGGTGGCCGAGCCGTTCGAGCGCGAGCTGTACCTGGGCCTGGTGCTGGACCGCAAGCTGCAGCGCATCCGGGTGTTCGCGTCCAGCCAGGGCGGCGTCGAGATCGAACAGATCGCCAAGAGCAACCCGGAGTCGATCCGTCAGATCCAGGTCGAGCCGGCCGTCGGGATGCAGCCGTTTCAAGCGCGCGAGATCGCGTTCGGACTGGGCCTGAACATCAAGCAGGTCAGCCGGGCAGTGACCACGATCCTCGGGTGCTATCGGGCTTTTCGCGATCTGGATGCGACGATGGTCGAGATCAACCCGCTGGTGGTCACCCGCGACAACCGTCTGCTCGCGCTGGACGCCAAGATGTCGTTCGACGACAACGCGCTGTTTCGGCGGCCCGCCGTGGCCGAGATGCGCGATGCAGCGCAGGAGGATCCGCGCGAGGCTCAGGCCGGTCAGCACGGGCTGAACTATGTGGGACTGGCCGGCGACATCGGCTGCATCATCAACGGCGCCGGACTGGCCATGGCCACGATGGACATGATCAAGTACTCCGGGGGCGAGCCGGCCAACTTCCTGGACGTGGGCGGCGGCGCCTCGCCCGAGCGCGTGGCCGAGGCGTTCCGGCTCGTATTGTCGGATCGCAACGTCAAGGCGATCCTGGTCAATATCTTCGCCGGAATCAATCGCTGCGACTGGGTCGCGCAGGGGGTGGTCCAGGCGGCCGCCGGATTGAAGGTGCCGCTGATCGTGCGGCTGGCCGGCACCCACGCAGAGGAAGGCAACCGGATCATCCGCGACAGCGGCCTGCCGATCATCGGTGCGAGCGACCTGGCCGACGCTGCGAAAAGAGCGGTTGCCGCCGCGCGCAGCTAGTCCAAAGACAGGAGAGGTCGAAGCATGAGCATCTTGATCGACGAAAAGACGCGCGTGATCGTTCAGGGATTCACGGGCGACAAGGCCACCTTCCACGCGAAGGAGATGGTCGCGTACGGCACCCGCGTGGTCGGTGGCGTGACTCCGGGCAAAGGCGGCCAGACGCACCTGGAGCGGCCGGTATTCGACACCGTGAAGGATGCCGTCAAGGCGACCGGAGCCGAGGCCAGCATCGCCTTCGTGCCTCCGCCGTATGCGGGTGACGCGCTGATGGAAGCGGCCGATGCCGGCCTGCGCCTGGTCTGCATCATCACGGACGGGATCCCGGCACAGGACATGATGCGCGTGAAGCGCTATCTGATGCGTTATCCGCGGGAAATGCGCACGATGGTGGTCGGCCCCAATTGCGCCGGCATCATCAGCGCCGGACGCGCGATGCTGGGCATCATGCCCGGCCAGATCTATGTGCGCGGCAACGTCGGCATCGTGTCGCGCTCCGGAACACTCGGGTACGAAGCGGCCGCGCAATTGAAAGCGCTCGGCATCGGTGTCACGACCAGCGTCGGAATCGGCGGCGACCCGATCAACGGCAGCTCGTTCCTGGACCACCTCGTACTGTTCGAGAGAGATCCTGACACCAAGGTGGTGATCATGATCGGGGAGATCGGCGGGCCGCAGGAGGCTGAAGCCTCGGCCTGGATCAAAGCCAACATGAGCAAGCCGGTGGTCGGGTACGTGGCCGGGCTGACCGCGCCCAAGGGGCGGCGCATGGGGCACGCCGGCGCCATCATCTCGGCCGAGGGGGACACGGCGGCCGAGAAGTCCGACATCATGCGCTCCTTCGGCCTGCACGTGGCGCCAAGCGCCGCCGAGCTCGGATCGACCGTCGCCAAAGCACTGGCGAAGGTCACCTGAGCTGGCCGGCCGCTCGAGATTGGCCTCCACGATGAGCGCCGCCGTCACCGACGAGCCCGGCGTCACGGGCGCCAGCGCGCCGCCCGCCGACGGCTTCTCGCGTTGGGAGTTGCTGGCGCGTCTGCTGACCGATGTGGTCGAGCGCCATGAGCCGCAGGCGGCACGCGTGCTGCGGGGCGAAGCCACGACCGAGAACCTACCGGCCCGCGTGCTGGCCCGCACGCTGCAGGCGCAGGGAATCCTGTTCCAGTTGCTGGCGATTGCCGAACAGAATCGCGACATGCGCAACCGGCGCGAACTCGAACGCGAGCACGGACGCGCGGCAGTGAAGGGCACGTTCGCCGCGGTGTTCGACAAGTCCGCGACCGACGGCCTTTCCAGCGAAAGCATCCGGGAGCTGCTGCAGTCGATCCGGATACGGCCGGTGATCACCGCGCATCCGACCGAGGCCAAGCGCGTCACGGTGCTGGAGCGCCACCGGCGCATTTACCTGCGCCTGTACGAGCTGGAGTCGCCGCGCTGGACCCAGCGCGAGCGCGAAGAGCTGATCGGCTCGCTGCGCGACGAGATCGAGCTGCTGTGGCTCACCGGCGAGCTGAAGCTGGAAAAGCCATCGGTTGCGCAGGAGGTCGCCTGGGGGCTGTACTTTTTCAATGAAAACCTGTTCGACGTCGTGCCGCAGCTACTGGCCAAGGCGCAAAGCGCGCTCGAGCAAAGTTTTCCGGACGTCGAATTCGAGATTCCTCTGTTCTTCCAGTTCGGATCCTGGATCGGCGGCGATCGGGACGGCAATCCGTATGTCACCAGCGAAGTGACGCGCGATACGGTCTGGTACAATCGGCTGGCGGCGTTGAACCGCTATCGCCAGCGCTTGCTCGACTTGGTCCGCCATCTGAGCATCGCCGAGCATGCGTTGTCTCTGCCGCCGGCGTTCCTGCAGGGGCTGAACGAACGGCTGGCCGAATTGCCCGATGGCGCCGCTCTGGCCGCGCGCAACGCGGGCGAACCGTTTCGCCAGTACCTGACCTCGATACTGAGCAGGTTGGAGCGAACCGCGCACGACTCCCTCGAACACCGGCCCACGGTTGACGCGGCCGGTTACCGCAACGCCGACCAGATGATCGTCGACCTGGAGCAGATGATTGCGGCGATGACCGAGGCGGGGGCGGGACGGCTGGCCCGCTCCCTGCTGCTGCCGTTCAAGCGCGAGGTGGGGGTGTTCCGTTTCAGCACCGTGCGACTGGACGTGCGGGAGAACACGGTCCGGATGAACCAGGCTCTGGCCGCGATCTACCGGGCCACCCAGCCAGGGCGGGAGCCGCCCGAGGCCGAGACGGCCGAGTGGAAGCGATGGCTGCTGGCCGAGCTGGCGGTGCCGCGCGAGGCTCCGCTCGAGCCGGAACTGCTGGCCCCGGATGCGCGCGAAACGCTGCAGACGTTTCGCACCATCGCGCAGCTGCGCCATCAGGTCGACCGCGAGGCGTTCGGCGCGCTGGTCCTGAGCATGACGCACAGCGCGGCCGACGTGCTGGGCGTGTTTCTGATGGCCAAGATGGCGGGCCTGTTCTCGGACCTGCGCGCGGTCGAGCGTTGCACGCTGCCGATCGTGCCGCTGCTGGAGACGATCCCCGATCTGAGGCGGGCCCCGGCGATCCTGAAGGAGCTGCTGGCCGTTCCGCTGGTGCAGCGCAGTCTGCACGGGCAGGGCGGGGTGCAGGAAGTGATGATCGGATATTCCGATTCGAACAAGGACGGAGGGTACTTCGCCGCCAACTGGGAGCTCGCCAAGGCCCAGACGGCGTTGACTCGCCTGGGTCAGGAACACGGAATCACGATCACGTTTTTTCACGGCCGCGGCGGCTCGGTCAGCCGCGGCGGGGCGCCCAGCGGGCGCGCCATCGCCGCCGCGCCGGCCGGTTCGATCAAGAAGCAGTTCCGCGTGACCGAGCAGGGCGAAGTCGTTTCGTTCAAGTACGCCAATCGCGGTACCGCGGGCTACCAGGCGGAGTTGCTCGCTGCCTCGGTGATCGAGCACGCGCTGGTGTCCGAGCGCGAGCGGGCGCTGGTACCCGTGCACGAATTCGACGAGGCGATGGAGTCGTTATCCGGGCTGTCGTGGACCGCCTACCACGACCTGATGCGCTCGGAGCGGATGCTCGAATACCTGACGGCGGCCAGCCCGCTGGAGGAGCTGGCGCTGCTGAACATCGGATCGCGTCCCGCGCGCCGCACCCAGGCGGCGACCCTGTCGGATCTGCGTGCGATCCCGTGGGTCTTCGCGTGGACCCAGAACCGCCACCTGATCACCGGCTGGTACGGCGTGGGCAGCGCGCTGAAAGCCTTCCTGGACGTGCGGCGCGAACAGGGGCTCGATCTGCTGCGTCGGATGTTCCGCGATGCAAGGCTGTTCCGGATCATCCTGGACGAGGTCGAGAAGACGCTGCTCGCGGTCGACCTGGACATTGCGCGGTCGTATGCCGAACTGGTCGACGACCCGCAGTTGCGCGATTCGATCTTCGGCCGCATCGAACGCGAATACCGCCTGAGCTGCGAGATGGTGCTGCGGGTGTCCGCAGGCGCCCAGATCGCCGAGCGCTTTCCGCAGTACCGCCGCCGGTTGCAGCGCCGTCTGAAGACGCTCAATCAGGTCAGCCGCGAACAGGTCGGACTGCTGCGCCAGTTTCGCGCCGGCGGCGACGACGAGGTGCGCAATGCGCTGCTGCTGACGATCAACTGTGCGGCCGCCGGCTTCGGAGCCACAGGCTGACAGACCCCTTTCAGATCATCATCAGGAGGTGACAGCGTGAGCTTCACGATCATCGCGCAGGCGACACCGCGTCTGCACCGGTCCGAGCTGGCGGTGCCCGGAACCAATCCAGCCCTGTTCGAAAAGGCGGCGCGCTGCGCGGCCGACATCGTGTTCCTCGATCTGGAAGACGCAGTCGCTCCCGACGACAAGGAGCGGGCGCGCAGCAACATCGTCCGGGCGCTGAACGAGGTCGACTGGGGCAGCAAGACGATGATGATCCGGATCAACGGACTGGACACGCACTACATGTACCGGGACGTGGTCGACATCGTCGAGGCCTGTCCACGGCTGGACATGATCCTGATCCCGAAGGTCGGGGTGCCGCAGGACGTGTACGCGGTGGACGTTCTGGTCACGCAGATCGAGGCCGCGAAGAAGCGCAGCAAGCGGATCGGGTTCGAGGTGTTGATCGAGACCGCGCTGGGCATGGCCAACGTGGAGGCGATCGCCCAGTCGAGCCCGCGCCTGGAGGCAATGAGCTTCGGCGTGGCCGACTACGCCGCCTCGACCCGCGCCCGCACCACGGTGATCGGTGGCGTGAACCGCGACAGCGGCGTGCTGGCCGACAAAGACGAACAGGGCAACCGCCCGTATTTCTGGACCGACCCCTGGCACGCGGCCCAGACGCGGATGATGGTGGCGTGCCGGGCCTACGGTCTGCGCCCGATCGACGGGCCGTTCGGAGATTTCGGCGATCCGGATGGGTTTGTGGCAGCAGCCAACCGCGCGGCCGTGCTCGGATACGAGGGCAAATGGGCCATCCACCCCTCGCAGATCGAACTGGCCAACGGTGTGTTCACGCCGTCATCGGGCGAGGTCGCGAAGGCCCGGCGCATCGTCGAGGCGATGGCGCAGGCGGCGCGCGAAGGCAAAGGCGCCGTGTCGCTCGACGGCCGCCTGATCGACATCGCCAGCATCCGGATGGCCGAGGCGCTGCTGGCCAAGGCGGACGCCATGTCGGCCTCAGGGCAGCGTTGATCGAGAATCGGGGTCATGATGATGTAAGATTAAGCCTGCGTAAGTAAGTGTGCGGGCGCCGCTCATGATGCAGTCTCCAGTGTCCGAGTCCAGTCATCTGTATCTGAGCAATTCTGCTTTCCAGGGTCCCTGGGATGCGCGGCTGGCCCGCCGATTGGTGACGCCCCTCAAAGACACCTGGGTTACACCTAACCACCTGACGACGGTTCGGTTAGCCTTCGGCCTCGCTGCGGCGGCGGCCTTTCTTCCCGGCACGTACGGCTGGTCGAACCTGGGCGCATTGCTGCTGATTTTTTCGAATTTCCTTGATCACACCGACGGCGAGTTGGCGCGTGTCAGCGGCAAGAGCAGCCGGATCGGACATTGGTACGACTTGGCGAGCGATGCCGCCGTCACGATCTTGTTTTTCATCGCCATGGGTGCAGGGGTCGGCAGTGATGCCGAAGCCACGCTGCAGCCGCCGCCTGCGGCGCTGGGCGCGCTGGCCGGCTGCGCGATCGCGTTGATTTTCTTTCTGCGCATGCGTATCGAGGCCATGGCCGGAAAAGCCGCGAGCAAGCAGGCTTCGCTGGGCGGGTTCGAGACGGAAGACGTATTGTATTTGTTGCCGCTCGTGACGCTCTTCGATGGTGTCGCGCCGTTCCTGGTGGCGGCCTCGATTGGCGCCCCGCTGTTCGCCATCTGGGTGATGATCGACTACCGTCAGATGCTGCGCAGACCGCAGCCGAATTCACCGACTTCTAGGATGGCCTGACAATCGCAGCGGCGACTGGCTCAGATGGCGGGCAAATACCGCGGGGCACGGGTGCGCCCGCCGCGCCCGCGCTTGATGTTCATCAGCCGATGCTGGCTCGCATCGCGAATTTCGATGCGCGGGCACTGAGCCGCGAGTTCGCAGATCATGGCGCCTTCTTGTATCTGCCGACGTTCCTCCCGCCCGAGATCACCGACCAATTGATTGCAGCCGTTACGGCGGTCCAGCGGTTCGTCAACCGCAGCTATCTGCCGGGCCACAAGCAGGGGGGCAGCGCCGGCCGCCATACGATAGACCAGCTGGCTCCGATCATCGCCGATCTGTACCGCTCGCCCGCGTTGATCGGCTGGTTGGAACAACTGTCGGGTGAACGCCTGCAGGCGGCGCCGGCCGAGGATCCGCACGCGTACGCGCTGTACTTCTACACCCGACCGGGCGACCACATCGGCTGGCACTACGACACCTCCTACTACGCCGGCCGCCGTTATACGTTGCTGCTGGGAGTGATCGACGAGTCGTCGTGCCGGCTCGAGTACGAACTGCACACGCGCGAACGCGGCGCGGCCGTCGTGGCCGATTCCGTGCGGATTCCGCCGGGCGGCCTGGTGTTCTTCGACGGCGATAAGCTGCGCCACCGCATCACGCCGCTGGGCCAGGGCGAAATGCGCGTGTCGCTGACCTTCGAGTATGTAACCGATCCGAAAATGCATTTGGGCGGGCGCTTTATTTCCGACATGAAAGACGCACTGGCGTACTTCGGGTTTCGTCAGGTATTCGGGCGCCGTGCACGGACTTCGCCGCGACGTCGGCGTGAGCGCGCATGACACGGGCGGCGACGTGGCTCCTGCTGGCAGGTGTGCTGCTGTTCGTCGGCGTACTTGCCTCGCAAGGCGTGGCGGCCGTGTTCGCGACTCTGGCTCTAGCGAAATGGGGGCTATTGCTCGTTTCGTTGTTTCACCTGTTGCCGCTCGTGCTCGACGCTGCGGCGATCCGGGTGCTCCTCGATGCGACCACGGTGCATGGTTCGTGGCCGGGGGCATTGCTGGCACGCTGGGCTGGCGAGACGGCCAACAGTGTGCTGCCGGCCGGGCAGGTTGGCGGGCCCGTGTTCATGGTCCGTCACCTGATTCAGCGCGGTATCCGCGCGCAGGATGCGGTTGCCGCGATCACGGTGAGCACGACTTTTCAGACCTTGGCGCAGATCGTGTTCGCCTTGATCGGTGCGCTGCTGCTCACCGCGCAGGCGAGCCGAATGTCCAGCCGCGACCTGCCGATGCCGTTGTTGATGGGCGCTGGCGTGCTCGGCCTGATGTTGGCGCTTTTCTACCTGCTGCAGAGGCGCGGACTGTTCGTCCGACTCATGCGGCTGCCTGCGCGCTTATCCGGCCATCGCGACTGGTCGAAACTGGTCAGTCGCGCCGAGGCGATCGACCGGGCCGTGCAGAACCTCCACGCCCGCAGCGACCGAATCGCGGCCAGCTTCCTGCTGAGCCTGGTCGGCTGGCTGGTCGGAACGGGCGAGGTGTACTGGATGCTTGGATTCCTGGGACATCCGGTCAGCTGGGGCAATGCGCTGCTGGTCGAAAGTCTCGGGCAAGCGATTCGCGGCGCTGCGTTTGCCATTCCCGGCTCCCTCGGTGTCCAGGAAGGCGGCTATCTGCTGATCGGCCCGCTGGCGGGCTTGCCGCCCGACGTCGCGCTGGCCTTGTCGCTGGCAAAGCGTGCGCGAGAGATTCTGTGGGCCTTGCCGGGAGTTTTTTATCTCCATTATTCCGAGCAGGGCTGGCGTCGCCGTCTGGCGGGTACGCCGTTGACCGAATAGGAGCGGGCGCGCCGGCCCGTACCGCGATGCGCGCATTCACAGGCGCTGTGGCCGGTACTTTTGTAGTATCCGCATCCGTCGAGATTTACGGAGTCTATGTGCGCGCCATCATTCTGGCAGCGGGCCGGGGCTCGCGTCTGCAGCAGGCGCAGGGTCAGCAATGGCCCAAGTGTCTGTTGCAGTTTGGCGGCATGACGCTACTGCAACGACATCTGCTCTTGTTGCAGAGGGCGGGTGTCGATGAGATCGTGCTGGCGCTCGGCTTTCGACACAAACTGATCGAAGCCGAGCTCGACCGGTTGGCCTGGCGACCGAGGCCCGAGATCGTGCTGAATGAGCGCTTCGAGCTCGGAAGCGTACTGACGGTCCATTGCGTCGCCGATGCCATAACACGCGGCGGTGATATTCTGCTGATGGATGCCGATGTGTTGTACGACCAGCGTATCCTGATTCCCCTCGTTGCGGGTCAACAGCCGGTCAACCGCGTGTTGATCGATCGGGATTTCGAGTCCGGGGACGAGCCCGTAAAAGTGTGCATCCGCGACGGTGTACCGATCGAACTGCGCAAGCAAATATCGACCGAGTTGAAATACGACTCCATCGGCGAGTCGGTCGGGTTCTTCCGCTTCGATGCAGCCGCCGCCAGGCGGCTTGCGGCCCTGGTGGCGGAGTATGTTGAAGGCGCGCGCGCCCTGGTGCCGCACGAGGAAGCCATACGCGATCTTTTGCGGGAGCGCAGCCAGATGTTCGAAGTCGCCGATGTCACCGGAGCCCCCTGGATCGAGATCGATTTTCCGGATGACGTGGCGCGCGCGGCGCGTGACGTGCTGCCGAAACTTCAGCGGCTGTCAGAAGCATGAAACTGAACGTGCCCGGTGGTGCTGCCGCGGTATCCGTGCCCGATCGAGCGGCCAGCGAGCGAGCCAACTCGACCCGCAGCGCCAAGTTGCGCCGGATGCTGCAGAGCGAGGCGCTCGAGTTTCTCATCGAAGCGCACAACGGCTTGTCGGCGCGGATTGCCCGCGAGGCGGGATTTGGCGGGATCTGGGCATCCGGCCTTGCGATCTCGGCCCAGTTCGGCGTTCGCGACAACAACGAAGCGAGTTGGACGCAGGTCGTGGACGTGCTCGAGTTCATGGCGGATGCCAGCGATCTGCCCATCCTGCTGGACGGCGATACGGGCTACGGCAATTTCAACAACATGCGGCGCCTGGTGCGCAAGCTCGAGCAACGCGGGATCGCGGGCGTCTGCATCGAGGATAAGCAGTTTCCCAAGACCAACAGCTTCCTGGACGGGGAACGCCAGCCGCTGGCCGACATCGCGGAGTTCTGCGGCAAAATAGCCGCGGGTAAAGACACCCAGACCGATCCGGACTTTTCTATTGTCGCGCGGGTCGAAGCGCTGATTGCCGGTTGGAGCATGGATGAGGCGCTGCGCCGAGCCGATGCGTACAGGCTTGCGGGCGCGGACGCGATCCTGATCCATAGCAAGCTTTCCAAACCGGACGAAATCCTGATGTTCGCGCGCGAATGGGCGGGCCGCGCGCCACTGGTGATCGTGCCGACCCGTTATTACAGCACGCCGACCGACGTGTTTCGGCAAGCCGGTATCAGCGTGGTGATCTGGGCCAACCATCTGGTGCGTTCGGCCGCCGCTGCCATGCAAAGCGCGGCGCAGGAGATTTTCCAAAGCCAGACACTGGTGAATGTGGAAGATCGCATTGCCTCGGTGGAAGAGATCTTCCGCCTGCAGAACGCCGAGGAGTATTTCGCAGCCGAGCGTCTGTACCTGTCCGCGCGCCGCGCGAATCGCTCCGCCGTGGTGTTGGCCGCCAGTCGAGGCCGGGGGCTCGAGGCGGTTACGACCGATCGCCCCAAGGTCATGCTGCCCATCGCAGGAAGGCCGTTGTTGCGCTGGCTGGTCGATAGCTTGAAGAAGGAAAACATCCACGACATCACGGTGGTGGGTGGTTACTGCGCCGAAGCGATCGAAACGGCCGGGATCAAGCTGGTCGTCAATAAGCGCTACGCCAGCACAGGGGAGCTCGCATCACTGGGTTGCGCGCTCGATGCGCTCGAATCGGACACGGTAATCTCCTATGGCGACCTGCTGTTTCGCAGTTACGTACTGCGCGATCTGGTCGACAGCCAGGCCGATTTCGCGGTGGTCGTGGACTCCTCACCCACCCGGGCCAGCAATCGAACGGTGCGCGATTTCGCTTATTGCTCCCGCAACGACGACCGCGGTTTGTTCGGCACACCGGTACTGCTACAACGCATGACCAGCGGGCGGGCCACGGAGCGCGAAGCTCAGGAGCCGGCTGCGGCCCAGGACCCGGCCCAAGGC
>Ga0210394_10006807_pt1 | contig 12268 bp, 12 predicted proteins | sample IncBWC12MmetaG_FD_160121 | JGI IMG/M metagenome (GOLD analysis project Ga0210394, IMG submission 160121) | Forest soil microbial communities from Barre Woods Harvard Forest LTER site, Petersham, Massachusetts, United States - Inc-BW-C-12-M | ecosystem: Environmental > Terrestrial > Soil >... | reverse complement strand
AAAAACCATTGGCTCCGCCAGCCTAGGATCTAGGTTCACTGAACGCCCGGCTCCCAGGGATTCGGCTTCAGTACCTGAACTCGGCGAGTAACTAATGGTGCGGGATTATCCGCTCGCGCTTCGATGATCAAGCGTAAAAAATGATTCAGGAACGAAAGGCCCTGCCACCCGCCCAAGTTTACTCGGGAGAGGAAACCGGCAACGTCATCCAATCAGCCGCGAGATCACCATTTGGCCACGAGGAACGCGGCGACGATGGCCAGAAGGAGAATTAGAACTAGATCGGCAACTTTCCCTCTTGGGGGAATAAAATGTTGAAGCAAAATTCCCGCACACAGACCGACTCCGAACGCGATGTTGCCATGGACGCTCCAGAGCCTCGGAAGAATGCCAGCCGGGAGCGCTGTGACTACACATTTTGCAAGCATGTTGGGACTGATAATCACGCGCTGTCTGAGGTTCATTTGTACTTGCCTCTCCTAGCTGTTGGCGGGTGGGCGGGTGGCAGGCCTTTCGTTTCTGAATTGTTTCTTACGGCGGCAGGCCCTTCGGTTCCTGAATTGTTTTTTACCCTCGACATCGAAGCTCGGGCGGATAATACCACACCATTAGTTACTGACTGAGTTCACTCCCAATTGGAGGGTGCCCGACCCCTTTGAATTTTAAGGGTCGGGGTTTTCTCCGGTTTAGGATTTTTCTTGGGTTGAGTTTTCTTGTAGTTCGGTTTCTTGAATGAAGCCCTGGATCGCAACGGAACTGGTCAACTCCATTTCATCACCTTTAGTCAATACTCGCGCGCGGGACTTCGCGCGTCGAGTTGCGCTGTCATGTGGTTTCGTGCGCGGACTTGAATTCCGGCGTCAACCGCAACACAAAGATCTGGAATCCGGTAGCGTTTTGCAAGCAACAGCTGTTAACGGTGAGGTCGGCGGTTGACGAACTCGTCGAGGAGCAACCGGGTGAGTCTTCCCTGATCGTGGCGGATGACGCCGTCCTGCTGTAGCAGATTGCCGCTCACGTAGCGCAAACCCAGGCGCGTGAGCTCCGCGAAAGAAGGATCGACCGGTTCGGCGCCCTGCGCGCGATACCGGCGCAGCATGCGCGGCTCCACGGCCTTGCGGTTAACCACCGCGAAATCGAATAGACCCTCTCGCGTGTGCTCGTAAATGGCGCGAACGTGGTCGGCAACCGAGTAGTGCTGCGTTTCACCGGGCTGCGTCATCAGGTTCGCGATGTAAACGCGTGTAGCGCGGGAATGCGTGATCGCCTCCACCATCTGTTCGATCAGCAAATTTGGAATGATGCTGGTGTAAAGCGAGCCGGGCCCCACAAGAATCAGATGGGCTTCGCGAATGGCCGCAAGAACCTGCGGAACTGGCTGCACGCGGCGTGGAACCAGACGGACCCGCCGGATTTGCCGGCGCGAGCGTGAAATGTTCGTTTCGCCTGAGACCACGGTGCCGTCCACGAGCTGCGCTTGGAGCGTCACATTCTGGTCCGTGGAAGGAAAAATCCGGCCGCGAATCGCCAGCACTTGCGCGGACACTTGCACCGCTTTCGGAAAATCTCCGGTCACGTTGGTGAGCGCGGTGAGAAAAAGATTGCCGAAACTGTGCCCCGCGAGACCGCGGCCGGCCGGAAAGCGGTATTGAAAAAGCTGTCCGAGAAGATGCTCGTCTTTCGACAGCGCGACCATGCAGTTGCGAATGTCGCCCGGAGGAAGCACTCTGTATTCGCGGCGGAGACGTCCCGAGCTGCCGCCGTCGTCGGTCACGGTAACTACCGCTGCGAGGTCGGAGATGGGGCGTGACGCGCGGTCTCCGGTGGGCGCGGCGACGTGTTCTTTGAGTCCGCGAAGAACCGTGGAAAGTCCCGTGCCGCCGCCGAGAGCAACAATACGAACGGAACGATTGCGTTGCTGCGAGTGGCTTTTCAATGGGGGGAGGAGAGGGTTACCCGGCCGAACCTTCGCGCTCGGGATAGAGCAGCTCGGTAAAGCGCGGGTCTTCCTGCAAGAACGCGAAATCTTCGTCGTTGCGCGCGTGATAGCGGTTCTCCGGGCGCAACTGAATCGCGATCTTCAGATTCTGCATAGCCGCTTCGGCTTCGCCGGTGAGGCAATCGAGCGCCGCCATGGCGTAGACGATGTGGTCGGCCTTCGGCGCGGCTTTGTGCGCGCGGTCCAGATGCTCGCGCGCTTCGTCCCAGCGGCCCAAGTTCATCAGCGCCACGCCCTGCGTGTAATGCTCCTCGGACGACTTCGCAGCAGGCGCCGGCAGCCGCGAAATGCGCTGCTCGCAAATTCGCAGATGCATCTGCGCGCGATCGCTCAATTCCCTGCTTGGCCCACCGAGTACTTTTTCGAGCGCTTGTTTCGCGCGGGGATATTTCTGTTCCTGAAAATGCTTTAGCGCTTCCTCGTAAGCCTTTAGTTGCTGCTGCTTTGCGGGGGCTTCGGGGTCTGGAGGCGCCTGCATCTTCGCACTCTTCTTTAAACCTTTTGTTTTCAAGAGCTTTTGGCTGCTGGCTGCTGCGTGTGTGGTTCTGATTAAGCGTCGCTTCACTGGGTGTCCGCTCCGCTGGACTTGAGGACAGACGAAAGATAGCAAAGTCGCGGAGTGGCGTCAATGCGGGCGTTTTAGGGGCTCGCGCGCGCTGAACCGCATTTTAAGGCCTTTTGAGTGCGAATCCGTGCGTGTTAAGGGCAGTTAGGGTGACGCTCGGCGAGGCGCCACTCGCACTGAAAAAAGAGATTTTTTCAGCGTTTTGCGCGGGAGAAAGTTATTTTTTGCCGCGTGCACAAAAACAGCGCGGCGAATCGCTATTCTGGTTTCGCGAGGCCGCGCGCGATGGCGTCGTCGAGAAGAGGCTTCATCTCGCGCGTGGCTTTTTTCGAAAGCTCGCCTTGCTGGCGGCCGATCTCGCCCTGTTTTCTTCCGAGTTCACCTTGCTTGCGCCCCAGATCACCTTGCTGACGACCGACTTCGGATTGCCGGCGTCCTGCCTGAGATTGCAGTTCGCCGATTCTGCTTTGCAATTCTCCAATTTCGGATTGGAGTTCGCCGAGTTCCTCCTGCGTTCCGCCGGCGCCGAGTTGCTTTATTTTTTCGCGGACGCGATCGAGATCAGCAGACATGTCCGGCACGGAGACTTTTACTTCTTCCATCTTTTGGCCGAGGGCTTCCTGTTGCTCGCCGAGAGCTTCCTGCTGCTTGCCGAGTTCTTCTTGTTTTCTCTCGAGGTCCTGCATGGGCGCGAAAAGATCGAGGGCGCGCTTGATGGTGGCTTCATCGCGAATGACGTAATACTTGCCGTCGCGCTCGAAGTAGATGAAGTCACCCGAGATTTTATGGCGGAGCCATCGGATGTCATCGTTGTCGCCGTCGCCCGAAGAGCTGAAAGTGAAGTTGTGGCGGCCGACATAAATATATTTTTTCCCTGACGCGATGACAAACGACTGGCCGTTTCTCCAATTGTCGTCATCCTGGATGATGTAATTGAACCCGGTCGTCACTTGAGCTTGCCCAGCAAGTTGCGCAACGGGGACAACAGGCGCCACGCGCTGCACGTAAGGGATCGGCTCGACGCGCGGGAGCGGGGCTGATGGAGAGGGTGCCACGGTGGCCGCGGGGGGCGCCGGCGGTGGAGCTTGCTCCTGCTGCTGGGCCGGAGGCGCCGTATGGACCTGGATGTGAAATGCCGGCTGAACGGCCGCGGCGAGAAAAACCACCGGCGGCGCGAACAGCGCAAGACCGAGAGCGAGAGACTTCTTGAGTCCGCTCGACGCCACACCTTTCCACGAGAGGATTCTGTCGACGCGACGTTCTGCTGTACCTGGTGTAGCCATGGACACCCCCTGCCAGTTCATGCGGCCTGGCGCAGATTCGAGCACGGAAAAAAAGTTGAGAAGAGTTTCGGCGTAGCGCGTGCGGTCAGCGCCGTGAGCGAGTGCCGCTTCGTCACTGGCTTCTTCGGCGAGTTCGGCGATGCGGCGATCAAGCCACCAACTCAATGGACTGAACCAGAAAGCAGCGCGATGAAGGAGCGAGAGCCGCTGCGCGAGCGCATCGCGACGGGCGACGTGCGAAACCTCATGAGCCATGACGGCGTCGAGTTCGGCATCATCCCAATCGCGCCAGCCGACGGGAAGCAAGATGGAAGAGCGGCGCACACCGAGAGTGACGGGCACGAGAGCGATTTCGGATTCGGCGAGCCGCGGCGTTTTCTTGAGACGAGCCGCGCGAGAATGAAACGCGAGACTGCCGAGGGCGCGCGGATCGTTAACGGTGCGAGCGGCGCGTTCGAGGCGGCGGCTGAGAACGAAGCCCAGCAAAAAACGAGCCAAGAAAATCATGGTGACAGCCACATAGAGGGCGCCAGCGAAAGCCTTCCACCGAGTGAAGAGCGAATCGGCGCGAACTTGCTTGGGTGCCGGAGCCGCTGACGCTGGACGCGATGGCTCGGTCACCGACAGCGCCAGGTCGCTATTTATGGCAGAGCTATTTGTGGCGGGCGCGGCTGAAGCCTTTGCGTGAAACTTAATTGCGGAGTGAACCGGGCTGGTAGGTGCAGCCGGGGTGGGAAGAAGGTCAACGTTGCGCGAAACAGAACCGGCCATAAATTCGGGAGCGGGTACCGAAAGCGGAAGCGCGGGGAGAACCCAGCCGAGAACGGGCATGGCGAGCGCGCAGTACAGCACGATTTTCCACGCGGCGAGGCGAGGCGTTACGCTTTTCACGCGAAGGACGCTCAGCAGGACTGCAACGGCAAAGGCCAGAAGGATGGACCGGGCAGCTGGTTCGGCGGCGCGGGCGAGTAAGCTTGTGGATGCCGAAAGGAGAGAGGTTCGGAGTGTGAGCGTGGCAACGAGTGCGCTGGAAATCATGTCTTGTCTTCCTTGTCTTTATCCTTGTCCTCGTGCTTTCGCTCCGCGATCTTGCGAGCGAGGCGCTGGAGCTGCTTGCGATCGAGCACGGCGCTATCGACCATACCGATAACGAGCTGTTCGGCGGAGCCGCCGCAGAAACGGTCAATGATATTTTTTACGGCGCGGACGGCAACGTTCTGGCGGCCTTCGGCGGCGCGATAGATAAACGTGCGTCCGCGGATTTCGTGCATCACGTAGCCCTTTTGCTCGAGGCGGCGAAGCACGGTTCGAATGGTGGACTCTTTCATAGGGCGCGTGGAAGCGAGAGCCTCGCGGCAATCCTCGGCAGCAGCGGGACCGTGGGACCAAACGTAATCCATGACGATTTGCTCGACCTCACCCAGGTTTCTTAGACGCTTGATTAGTGTGTTAGTCATTGTAGCGTTACAGTTTGTAACATATAGAAGAAAACGTGTCAAGAGAAAAAACGAAGGTCACTGGGAAAATGATGGAGCTTTTGCAACCGGAGAGCAGGTATTTTGGAGGCCGGGAGCCAAGCAGCATTGTCAGTTGCGAAGCACAATCTTTGGCGGCGCGTTGGTATGTGGTAGGGGCCATGGTATATAGGTAAGGGCTGAGTAAGTCTGAGGAAATTGTGCCGTTCATTAATTTTCCCGCGAGGGAAATCAACTGCAAGCTCGTCTATTATGGTCCCGGACTTGGCGGGAAAACCGCCAATCTCCAGTGGATCTACGAGCACACGGGATCGAATCAAAAGGGAAAGATGGTTTCGCTGGCAACAGAAACCGATCGCACCCTTTTCTTCGATTTTCTTCCGCTGGACTTGGGAACAGTCCGCGGATTCCGCACGCGCTTTCACTTGTACACGGTGCCAGGGCAGGTTTTCTATGAGGCGAGCCGGCGGCTGATTTTGAAGGGCGCGGATGGCGTGGTGTTCGTGGCGGACTCGCAGGAAGAGCGGCTGGACGCGAACCTTGAAACGCTCGACAACCTGCGCGAGCATTTGAAAGATCACAACCTTGACTTCAATACGATTCCCTACGTCTTACAACTCAACAAGCGCGACCTTCCCAATATCTTGCCGGTGGAGGAATTGCAGAAGAACCTGGCGGTAAAGGGCGAGCCGGCGCTCGAGGCCGTGGCGATCACGGGCCAGGGAGTGTTCGACACGCTGAAGGAAGTTGCCAAGCTGGTTCTCGCGGAACTGAAGAAGAACGCCTGAAGTTGCGCCTCATTCCAAACGTCAAGTACGGCCTCGGATATATTCCTTCACTGCTTTTGCAACCGTCTTTTGGTTTATGTTCTTCTCGATGCAGTAAGGCGTCTTAAACCAAGCCAACAGCTCCTTATTTCCTTTGCTGGAATTACATCCACGACAGCAAATAGCTACGTTCCACTTCTTGTCAAAATATCCATCATTATTGAAGTGCTCTATGGTTGCTCCGAACGCGTGCATCGAGTGGGGGGATCGTTTCATTGACTTCCGGCAATACACGCAAGTCCTGTCTCTTATTCGAATCTCTTTCTCGTCTTCCTCTGGAATGCCGTATGCGTTGGACATGTCAAATCTTGCATTCCCCGCCTAGCTCACGGCCACCCGCCTTTATGGGTCGTTATGCTCTTCCCTTGAGGCGATCCGAAGCTTTGATTTCCTGCGGTAGGCCGTAGCGCTTCATGATGGCCTGCACTAGATTGCAGATCCTTGCTTGTTCCCTTGGACCAATCATCACTTGAGTGATCAAACGGGATGGATCGATGTCCACCTCGATACCTGACGGTATTTTGGTAATGTCATTGCCCGGGGGCATCTCAAACGAAGAGCGCCCCGGTGACTTTGCCATCCACCAAATTATCGCGCGGACCTCCGCCTCGTGAGAGTAGGACAGGTCTTTCCGGGTAAAAACTTGGAGCGCGTTTCTGCCACCCCAGCTTACTTGATTCCAATCGACGTATTTTACTTCCGAAATAAAGACGGGATAATCAAAGGAAGCAACCACTTCCTTTAGCAAGCCCACGGTGGACTTGATCGCCACCACGCCGGAGCCTTTCCCATAGATGTCCCACATGGCCATTGACTCATGCGCACCTTGGCGCCAGCAATTAGCAAATATAGTGCCGCGCATCATGTTGGATATTTCTGAATAGGGATGGGACTTCGGGTCCTGAAACTGTCCAAGCGTCTCAAGAGACCGAAATTGTGCAATTTCGGCGTCAGTGAGAGTCCCCTCCAATGGGTCCTCAAATTTGTCCGCTCGAGAGAACCACAGCTTTCGTCGCTCGATAAGATCCATAAACTTAGCGAAATCTAAATATCGCCAGAGAACGGTGTCATCGGACGGCGTGATCAAATCTTGATGAGCTTCAAACGGAATAGGGGATCTCCTCGCCCTATCGAAGCGTACTCGACAGCGCCTACCGCTAATAAAGTCGAAAGGACACTTGGACGGTAACCGTTACATCGGCGGGTTGGCCGTCGGGGCCTGTTGCCGGGCGAAATTTCCACCTGCGAACGGTTTCAATCGCCTCGTCGTTTAGTCCGCAAGGAAGTCCACGAAGAAGCGAAATATCCAATGCGCGTCCCTCTGCGCTGACTTGAACGTTCAACGTGATTTGTCCCTGAACCTTAGCTGCTATAGCAGCCGGTGAAAATGAAGCAGAGGGACAATAAATGCAGAAGGGCGACGAATAACCGTTCGATCCTCCGACCGGAACGCGATTGCGAGCAGAAGAATCTGCCTGTGAGGGACTTGAGCCTCTAGAGCCAGTTGTCTCAAATCCCTGCGCGAGTAATTCCTGCATGGAGGGGGTGATTTGTACCGTCACTTGCTTCTCGAATATCACTTTGCCACCCTTAATTCGAAAAGTTTTAATTGCAATGACAACCGCGTCTGGCATGTCATTCATTTCGCCCGTGACGGCGAATTCGGCAGCCTGTGCGGGAGAATAGCATTTTAGAGTATTCGGGTTGGCGAAGGATTCCGCGGATAATTTATCCGCCGCAAGTTGACGCAATAACTTGTCGCGATCGGACAAGATGAAATTCTTGGCGTGTGCTTGCAGGCTCAGGGAAAACTGGCGGGCCAAGTCCGGGCCTAGCGCGGTCGGGTGCCCCTTGGTTTCGGAGAAATCAGCTACTAAAACCTGAGCGTCGGAGTTGTGCTTTCCGGCGGCTTTGGCGATGGCGGCGGCAACTTCTGCGGCGGTTGCGTCGAGTGGGTCCTGCTGCGCCGTGGCGCGGGGTATCGCGCCGATCAAACTGAATATCAGAAGCGCGGCTAAGTAGCGCACGTTGCGATTCTCGGCTTACGCGTGGCGGACGCCGCCGCGGAAGGTGGCGACGGCTTTGGCTTCGTCGGTGAACGTGGGAATGGAATTGATGAGGCGAGTGAGCTCGAGGACTTCGCGGACGTGGCCGATCGGGTTGAGAATTTCGAGGCCGCCGCCCTGGCGATCGAGAGTGACGAAGGCGCGCACGATGGTGCTGATGCCGGAACTGTCCACTTGCGTAACGCCGGTGAGATTTACGATGACGTCGGACGGGCCGGCGTCGGCGAGTTTGCGAAGTTCGACGTTGAGAGCGTCGTTGCTGGCGCCAATGGTGATGCGGCCCTGCAGATCCAGGATGGTGACCGCGCCGGATTTTCGCGCCGAGATTTGCAGACCCATCTTCGCCTCCCCTCCGCCGGCAGCAAAATCCGCCGCGGTCCTCACGCGACATGCCGAGAAGTCCGCGCATTATACCGCCGTCAGCGGCATGGAAAGAATATTCTCCTCAGGGCTAAAGCCCCGCTTACGCGTTGGCGGTTGATGTCGGAGCTGAAGCTCCGACCCCCTACAAACCCCAAATTCGAAATTTGCGACCTCAGCGGCTAAAGCCGCGCTGATTTTGCGCCGGGTTACGGCACGGCTGAAGCCGTGCCCTGACGCAAAACGCTGGTCTCACACAGACTCTAAAGCCTTGCCTAGTTGAGCGGCTAATGTCGGAGATGAAGCTCCGACCCCCTAAAAACCGAAGGGCCAGCAGAAAAAATGGGAGGTGAAAACCAGGCGGCATCCACCTCCCAGGGTGGGTGGGTTCGTTGCTGGATTGAGTGGTAATCCGCGCTAACAGTTTCCAGCAACCCGGCCAGAGCCGGAGTCCACGAATTGGGTTCAATTAACACCGGAAGGGAAAGGGTGTCAACTGATTCGTGATTCGGATTCGAAGTTCGGGATTCGTAATTCGGCGTTCTATTTCGGCTTTGTATTTCGGCTTTTCTATTTCAACTTCGACGGACGAGCTGGCTGTAGCGGTCGAGCATCTCGCGGACTTTGCGGGCGAGGTCGCGGGGAGAGTAGGGCTTTTGAACGACGGGAAGGCCCTGCGCCTGCACTTTGCTGAGCAAGGCGATATCGGGGCTGTAGCCGGTTACAAAAATCACGGGTACTCCGGGATTTTCGCGGCAGATTTGCGAATAGGCGTCCGGGCCGCTCAATCTTGGGAGAACCACATCGAGAAGAACCAAATCGATTTTGTCGCGCTTGGATTGAAACGCTTGCACGGCCTGTTCGCCGTCGGCGGCGAGAAGAACGCGGTAACCGTATTTTGAAAGGGTTTCGCGGGCGATCTCGCGCAAGCCTTCGTGGTCTTCGGCGACAAGGATAGTTTCCGTTCCGCCACGGACCGGTTGCGCGTCCTCAACAAGGCCGGGCGGAACGGAAGCCGAGGGGCTGACCGGAAAGAAAACGCGGAAACGGCTGCCATGCCCAATCTCGCTATAGACGTGAACGAAGCCGCCGTGCTGGCGTGCGATGCCGTAAACCGTGGCAAGACCCAGACCGGTTCCTCCGCCCATTTCCTTGGTGGTGAAAAACGGTTCGAAGATACGGTCGAGCGTGGCGGAGTCCATGCCGGTGCCGGTGTCGGCGACGGAGAGCATGACGTAGCGGCCGGGGCGCGCGAATGGCTGGGAGGCGCAGTATTTCTCGTCAAATGCGGTGTTGGACGTCTCGATGGTGAGCGAGCCGCCGGCGGGCATGGCGTCACGCGCGTTGATGCAGAGATTCATGAGGACCTGTTCAACCTGCGTGGGATCGGCGCAGACGATGCCAAGATCGTCCGCCAGATGCATTTTGACTTCGATATTGCCGCCGATTACTTTTTCGAGAAGGCTGAGCGTTTCGGTGACCGTCTTGTTCATGTCCATGTTGCGCGGCTCGAGAATCTGGCGGCGGGCAAAGGCCAGCAACTGGCGCGTGAGGCCGGCGGCACGTTTAGCCTGATGCTGCACCTTTTCGAAATGGCGATGGATGCGGGACCCGGATTCGGTTTCCTCCATGCCGAGGTCTGCCCAGCCGAGAATTGCGCCGATCATGTTGTTGAAGTCGTGGGCGATGCCGCCGGCGAGCTGCCCGATGCCCTCGAATTTTTGGGCTTGAACTAGCTGTTTCTCGAGGGCGGTTCGTTCGGATACATCTTCGACGATCACCTCGGCGCAATCGTAATTTCGATCGGGATACTTGGCGCGCCGGCCGCTGACGCGGACTGTGATTATCCTTCCGTCTTTTCTCTTCCAGTCGACGGTTGCGTGAACACGGCCGCGGGCCAGGTAATCCGCCATTGTTTTCTCATGAGCTGAGGGGTCGCAATAGATGTCACGGGCCAAGCCCACGTGCAGGAGGTCTTCGGCAGACTCGTAACCCAGGATCCGAATCAGGGCTGGGTTCACGTATAGGAGAGTTCCTTCGGGAACTCTCATCCAGTAGAGACCATACGTCGCATTGTTAACCAGGCCGCGGTAGCGCGCTTCGCTTTCCCGGAGCGCTTCCTCGGAGCGCTTGCGGCCCGTAATGTCGAGGATGCTGCCCCGGATGAGGCGACGCGCGGGCGAGGGAAGGCGGACAAGGTGGACCTCGGCAGGAAATTCCTCTCCTTGAGAGTTGCGATACATCCATTCGAAACTGGGGGTTCCTGCACGCAGAGCCGGTTCCATTCGTTCCCAATCGGCAGCGTCGGGAGTGCGACCGTCTGGCTGAAGGGCGGCACTGAGTTTGGCAGGATTGGACCGCAGCATCTCCTCGCGCGTGAGACGAAACAGACGCAAGGCGTTTTCGTTGCAGTCGACGAAAGTTCGCTTGTCGACGTCGAAGACAATGATGGCTTCGGGCGCGTTCTCAACGAGAGTGCGATAGTGCTCCTCGCTCTCTCGAAGGGCCGCAACGGCGCGGTGCTCAGCGTCGCGCAGCGATTTCTCTTCCTGGGCGCGCCGAATAGCCATGGGCAGGCGGGCCAGCTGATCCTTCAAAACATAATCGGTGAAGCCGCGCTTGATGCTTTCGACAGCGAGGCTGTCGCCCAAGGTACCGGTGACGAGGATCAAAGGGAGATCCACGCCGGTTTGCTTGATCTGCGCGAGCGCATCGGTGCCGGTCCATCCGGTGAGCCCAAAATCGGTAAGAGCAACGTCGAAGGTGGTTTCATCCAGTTTGAGAGCCAATTCTTCCGGCGTAGATACCACATCGATTTGAAAGTCGAGGCCGGCCTGCTGGAGCGCCCGAAGACAGAGTTCGGCGTCAGCTTGATCGTGCTCGATGTGGAGAAGCCGAAGTGGTTTGGCCGCAACCGAAGTATTTGTGGGAACGATAGGATCCATCGGTTCGAGGCCCTAGCCAGAAGAGTGGGCAGCCGCCGGGGGTTTGCTATTCACGAGCAGCCAATACATTCCGAGCTGGCGGACGACCTCCTGAAATTCACCGAAGTTGACGGGCTTTTGGATGTAGCTGTTGACGCCGAGCTGGTAGCTCTTCACCAGATCGCGTTCTTGCTTGGAAGAGGTAAGCACGATTATGGGGATCGCTTTCGTCCGCGCGTCACTTTTCACCGCCTGGAGGACCTGCAAGCCGTCTACTTTTGGAAGCTTCAGGTCGAGCAGCACAAGCTGCGGAGGAGACTCGAAGCGGCGGCCGGAAAAAGTACCGCGACAGAAAAGGAAATCCAGGGCTTCTTCTCCGTCGCGAACAACCTGGATCTGGCGGGCGACTTTGCTTTTTTGAAGAGCGTGAAGAGCCAGTTCCGCGTCGGAAGAATTGTCTTCCACCAGGAGAATCTCAATCGCATTCGCCTCTGCCAAGGACCTCCTCCTTTGCACATCCTGTTGGAGACTCCAAGGAACTTATCGGCACATTTCGCGCCGAAGCCCAATTTGTTGCGGGTAGGTTGAAGGGGTGAGAGTAGATCTAACGGCATTTGGGCAGAAAATTAGAAAAACCTAATGTCAGTTATCCCCGACACCCGCAAAGCGGCGACAGGAACAGGGTGGAAACGGCACAGCTCATTTGCCACGAGATCGCCTTGGCAGCGATATCTACTCGGCCCGCCGCTTTTCACTGCCGATGCCCAGC
>Ga0210394_10006806_pt1 | contig 12269 bp, 13 predicted proteins | sample IncBWC12MmetaG_FD_160121 | JGI IMG/M metagenome (GOLD analysis project Ga0210394, IMG submission 160121) | Forest soil microbial communities from Barre Woods Harvard Forest LTER site, Petersham, Massachusetts, United States - Inc-BW-C-12-M | ecosystem: Environmental > Terrestrial > Soil >... | reverse complement strand
AGGCCGGCTTCGTAGTTGGCTAGATTGCGGAAGCCGAAGGCCGTGGTGATCAGATTGAAAGATGCGTCGGCAAAGGGTAGGTGCAGGGCGTCGGCTTCGAAGAACGGCATTGGAGCGGCGGCGATTGCGTCCGATCGGCCTGGGAGCGACTGGCTCTTTGCGCGCGCACGGACCAGCATCGCGTGAGAAAAATCGGCACCGATGACTTGCGCGCGCGCGAAACGACGGAGAGAGAACGCCAAGTCTCCCGTGCCGCAGCAGAGATCGAGGACCAACGCGTCCGGCCGCTCGAGAATCGGGCGAAGCCGGCGGGCTACGCGGGCGCGCCAGAGGCGGTCGAGTTGCATCGAAAGCAGGTGATTCAGCAGATCGTATCGGGGTGCGATCTGCGTGAACATCTCGCGGACCTGGCGAGAGGCGTCGCCCTCCGAATGCGCGCCCTCGGGTCGGGTTCCTTTTGGCGAGGCGGCGATGACTTCGGGCATGGGCGTCCGACTCATTTCGAAAGCGATTTGGTGAAGAATTGCGGCGCGAAATGCAGGACGCGCTGCACGACGTCGAGCGGAATGTCGTCGTATGAGGCGGCTTTGCCAAGTCGTGGCGAAAGGACGAAACGCAGCTTGCCGTAACGCGCTTTCTTGTCCGATCGCATGGCGTCGATCAGGGATTTTGTGTGCACACGGGGCCACGGCGGCAGCGGTCCGATGCGGCGGACGAGCGCGACGATGCGTGAGACGTAGTCCGCGCTACACAGACTTATCTCGTGAGCCAACAGGGCTGCGGCCATCATGCCCCAGGCGACCGCTTCGCCGTGTTGGTAGCGGCGGTACTTCGTCGTGCTTTCGAGGGCGTGGGCGAAGGTGTGTCCGAAATTCAAGATTTCTCGCAGGCCGGACTCGCGCTCGTCTTTGGTAACAACATGCGCTTTGATGGCTGCGTTGCGGGGGATCAAGTATTCCAGTGCGAGGCGGTCGCGGCGCAACACTTTCGTCATATTCTTTTCGAGATACTCGAACATTTCCGGGTCGGCGATGATGCTGTGCTTGATCACCTCGGCCAGGCCGCCGCGGAACTCGCGATCGGGCAGGGTGCGAAGGACCGCGGGGTCGGTGAGAATGAGCCTCGGCGAATAGAATGCACCGACGAGGTTTTTTCCCTCAGGCAGATTCACTCCCGTTTTGCCGCCGATCGAGCTGTCGACCTGAGCGACGAGAGTAGTGGGTACGTGCAGCAACGCTACTCCGCGGAGATAGGAAGCCGCGACAAATCCTGCTACGTCACCCACTACTCCTCCGCCGACGGCAACCAGCAGTGAGCTTCTATCGGCCCCCGAGCGGACGAGTTTGCGGGAAATCGATTCCACCGTGCGTACATTTTTTCGCGTCTCGGCATCCTTCATTAGGTGCACGGTGCTTGGATGGCGCGCGGTGAAACTACGCTGGACACCCTTTCCGACAGCGCGCCAAACCTTGGGTGAAGATACGACCTGGACGCTGGAAAACTTTCCGAGGTGTGCGATTTCTTTTAGAGCACGATGGAGGACGCCGGTGCCGCAGACTATGGTGTACTTGCCGGCTGATGAGTTTACAGAAATTCGCTTTGGTTTCATTGAGCGGATCTTAGAAATGTAACACAGTGCTTTGAATTGACTACGTTGGACGGTGATTTTGGCCTCTTTTGGACTACCGAGGAGAGACCCGTGCGATTTTGTACTAGTGGCACCGAAGGAGATCTGTCGCACGGACTATCCAGTCGGGGTGCGCCTTGGCGGGGGTTTGCGTTGGCACATGCAGGAGTGCCTGTGCTACCTTGGGCAATTCCGTTCGTGCTACGGATATTGTGGCAAATCTGGTCGCTTCCATGATGCATCCCCCGAAATCCCATCGCGCTGATTATGTTGTCGTCGGGTCTGGAGTTGCGGGCCTGCGCGCGGCGATCGAGCTTAGCGATAGGGGCAGTGTGTTGGTGCTGGCCAAGTCTGATCTCAGCGACTCCGCAACGTCCTGGGCGCAAGGCGGGATCGCGGTGGCGCTCAGCGACGAAGATGAAATCAGCTTGCACGAACAGGACACCATAGCAGCGGGCGATGGTCTATGCCGCGCCGATGCGGTTGCGCTGCTGGTGGAAGAAGGGCCGAAGTACATCACGCAGTTGATCGAGTGGGGCACGGAGTTCGATCGCGCAGGAACGAAACTGGCATTTACGCGCGAGGCCGCGCACAGCAGGTCGCGCATCCTGCATGCGCATGGCGATTCCACGGGACGCGAGATTAGCCGGGCGCTGCTTTCGCGCGCACACTCTATCCCACATTTGCACCTTCGCGCACACGCGTTCACCACATCGCTGATCGTGGAATCCGGAGCCGTGGTCGGAGTTCGCTTCGTTGATGAGTTGGACGGCTCGATTCACGAAGTGCGTGCTGGCGGAGTATTGCTCGCGACGGGTGGCCTCGGCCGAATTTATCGGGAGACCACCAACCCAGACGTGGCAACAGGCGATGGCATGGCGATCGCCTACGACGCAGGAGCTGTGCTTTCAGATATGGAGTTCATGCAATTTCATCCCACTGCTTTGGCCGTGAAGGGGGCTCCGCGCTTCCTTTTGTCGGAAGCGTTGCGTGGCGAAGGCGGAATCCTGCGTAACGTGAATCTCGATCGTTTCATGAAGAAGTACAACGAAGCGCAAGAGCTTGCCCCACGCGACGTCGTGGCACGCGCGATTGTCAGCGAGATGCACCGCACCAACACGGGATATGTCTACCTGGACATGACGAAAAAAACTGAGGAATTTTTGAAGAAGCGATTCCCGCGCATCTACGAGACATGTCTAAGTTACGGCTTGGACCTGGCAACCGACATGGCTCCGGTCTGCCCTGCCGCGCATTACATGATGGGCGGCGTCAAAACCGATCTTTGGGGGCGCACCTCGCTGCCGGGATTGTACGCCGCGGGCGAAACCGCGGATACCGGCGTGCATGGCGCCAACCGCTTAGCCAGCAATTCCCTTCTCGAAGGCTTGGTGTTCGGAGCCCGCAGCGGCCAAGCGATGATGAAAGATGCGCCGGTGACGAAACGCCAAGCCGTAGGCTTGCCTGGAAGCCCCGCGCCGAAACCAGCCAATTCAATCCATACGCAGGCGAACACAAAAGCAGTTGGCAGCCGACAGTTTCCGGCGGCATTCGATAAGATTCGGGACTTAATGTGGCGGCAAGTGGGAATTATGCGTGACGGAAAAGAGTTGGCCGGGACGATCGCGCAGCTCCAGGCGATGGATGTGCCGAAATGCGAAAAGCCAGGCCGGGCCGAATGCGAAGTGCGCAACCTGCATTCTCTAGCTCTGCAGATGGCGCGTTCCGCGCTGGCACGCGAAGAAAGCCGCGGCAGCCACTACCGCTCGGACTTCCCTTACCGGGACGATGACAAATTCGACAGACACTCGATCGTGCAAAAAGGCAAAGATGTGGGCTTTGCGACTTAAGATGCGGTGCGGTTCGCCGGGCTAAAGCCCAGCGCCTACTGGGCGAATGGCGTTGGATGTGGCTAGGACGACATCCCTATTTCGTTTGAAGCTGCTTGACGCTTTCGATGAAAACATGTCCGACTACGGCAAGGCTCTTGGAGCTGATCTTGTCGAGAGTGTCTTGTGGCGTGTGCCAGTAGGGAATCTCGAGGTCGATGACGTCTACCGTATGGGTGCCGCGGGTTGAGAAGGACTGGTGATCGTCTTCGATCGCGGTCGGATCATTCGCGAAAACTCCCGAGTAACCCAGGTTTTTCGCCGTCGTCCAGACGAGATCGGTGAGCGCCTTGTCGGAATTGGCGTCGCGCTTGATGCGCAATTCCCGGCTGCCGACGATGTCGGCGAGCAGAAACGCCCGAATCTTTGGCAAGTCGCCGCTCATGGCCAACTTAGCCGCCATCTGGCGGCTGCCGTAACGGTTGTCAGGATCCTTCCATTCGCGATTGACGGCTTCCTCGCCGTCGAAGAACGCGATCCACACCTGATAGCGGCCGTGCTGAGGACATAGCTGGCGCGCAAGTTCAAGCATCACCGCCGTCGAGGATCCGCCGTCGTCCGCACCGACAAAACTGTCCAACCTCTTGGTGTCATAGTGCGTGGCTAGCAGGATGATGCCGGGACGCTCGCCCGGGATCTTCACGAGAATATTTTTCATCGCAATCTCGCCGGCAGGAGTCTGCCCGTTAAAGGCATCGACTTCGGTAGTGCAACCGGCGCTGGAGAGCTCCGCGAGGATATAATCCTGCGCCTGCGCGATCGCTTGCGACCCCGAGGGACGCGGCCCAATATCGACCTGCTTGGCGACATCGGCGAACGCGCGCTTGCCATCGAAACCGCCGGTTTTCTCGGGCGCGGGCGTGTCCTCATCCGGCATTTGCGCCGTGGCTTTTGCGGCGGCACTGACGACCGGCGCATTTGCTGCGGGGCTGTCGGAATTGTTGGACTTACAACTCGCCAGGGCAACGACCGTGAGAATGACGCAAAGCAGCGGTACGCGTCTTGCCGAAACTTTCTTCATTCAGGCCTTCCCTGCCGCCTCGGCAGCTATCTGCCGATTCTTTCTTCGCACCGCTACCGCGGAAACCGCGATGCCGATGAAATACAGCGCTACCATCGGAGCCATGAAGATGAGCATGGTCGTGGCGTCGGGCGTCGGCGTGATGATCGCCGCCACAATCGCGATCACCAGAATTGCGTAGCGAATATTCTTCCAAAGAAATTGCGGTGTCACGATTCCAAAGATCGATAGAAAAAAGATCAGCACAGGCAATTCGAACACCAGCCCGAAGCCCAGCAGCACCATCAATGTCAGGTCAAAATACTCGGTGACGGTGATCATGGGCTCGATGCCCGGAAGGCTCACCACCGTAAATTTGACCAGAAACTTGAGCATGTAGGGCAGGGTGACGAAATACCCAAAGGCGATCCCGGCCAGGAAGAGAAACACGGTCGAAAACAGAAAGCCGCTGATCGCGCCACGCTCATGTTTGTACAACGCGGGCGCCACGAACAGCCAGATTTGGTACAGCACCACCGGCGATGCCAGCACCACGCCGATGTAGACCCCCAAAGTGATTAGTAGATTAAATCCGCCTGCCGGGTGGGTATAGATCAAATGTTGAGGAAGACCCGATGCTTTCAATGCCCCGAGCATTGGCTCGTTAACGAACCTGATTACATACTTCGATATATACACGCCCACGAAGGCCCCAATCCCGATGGCGATTAGCGCATTTATGAGCCGTTTGCGCAGTTCAACCAGGTGCTCGAAGAAGGTCATCTGACCTCCTTCCTCAGGCTCCGGGACCGGTATCGTAGCGAGCGAATCAGGCTGGCTGCTTATAGTCATGAGGGGCGTCAAGATCGTGGGGCGAAGCTTCGGCTGCAGGCTTTTTTCCGTTTTCGGGCGCAATTTCGAGGGAATGTGGAACGGCTGTCGCCTCCACCATGTTGGCTTCGGGCGAAGTGGCTTCTGACAGCGTGGATTCGGCGGGCTCGGTAGAGCGCGCAACCGATTCGGCGACCGGGGCGATCACCAGCGCCTCGCTCGCCCCTTTTTCTGCGTCACCAGATGCTAACTCCGCAGGTCCAGGCTGCGTCTCAGAACCAGAGGGCGTCGCTAGGGTCGCGGGTTGAGGCTGGGTGGTTGCCGTGGTTGCCAGTAATTCCCGCTTCTTGCGCTCTATCTCCGTAGCCTGACGTTCCAGGTCGCGCATCTCGTTCTCGAAGGCGGACTTGAAGTCCGTTGAGGCTTTGCGAAACTCGGCCATGAGCTTGCCCAAACCACGAGCCAATTCCGGAAGCTTCTGCGGGCCAAATACGACCAGCACAATTACAAAAACCACAATCATGTGGGGGATGCTCAGCATGGCTCAGGATGACCCAATGGCGGCCTGTTGGCATCATAGAGAAGGGCGTTCCGAAGTGTCAAACGCCAGTTTTTCGTGTGATATAATAAATGTCTTGAAAAGCTCCATGAGAGGTCCGAATGAAAGCTGAACGCCGCGGCCTGTTCTTAGTCGTAGCTGTATTGCTCGTATCTGCCGTTCTAGGCGGCATTTACGGCCCGAACGTCCGGGCAACCACAGCGTCCGCCGACGATTATCAGACGGCGGTACGGGACTTCACAAAAGTACTGGACGTGGTTCAGACGCAGTACGCCGAGCCGGTAGATGTCGACAAAGCGGTGTATCAAGGGGCCATCCCGGGCATGCTGCGCATGCTCGATCCACACTCCAACTTCTTTGATGCGCGGCAATTTGCCCTCTTGCGCGAAGACCAACGCGGCAAGTATTACGGCGTCGGCATGGTCGTCGCGCCGCGCGAGAACCACACCGTGGTTATGGCGCCCTATGTGGGCGCGCCAGCATACAACGCGGGAATTCGGCCCGGAGACGTGATCGTCAAGGTCGATGAGAAGTCCACCGAGGGCCTGACAACCAGCGACGTAGCAGACATGCTGAAAGGCGCCAAGGGCACGATCGTTAAGATTACGATCACGCGTGAAGGTTACCCTGATCCCCTGGTGTTTACGGTCACGCGCGACGAGATTCCGCGCCACTCCGTGGACATTGCGTTCATGTTGAAGCCGGGGATCGGGTACGTTCGCCTTTCCGGATTCAACGAAACAACCGACCGCGAGATCGCCGACGCACTGAAGAAGCTCAACGCCTCCTCGCTGGATGGCTTGATTCTGGATATGCGCGGGAATCCCGGCGGCCTGTTGAATGAAGCGGTGGCGGTCAGCGACATGTTTCTCGACCGGAATCAGCTCATCGTGTCGCACCACGGGCGCGCTTCCGCCGAGCGCAAATATATGACCGTGCGAGGGAACCAAGGCGTGACCGTGCCGCTGGTAATTCTGGTAAATGGCAACTCCGCGTCAGCGACCGAGATCGTTTCCGGCGCCGTGCAAGATCACGATCGTGGAATCATCGTAGGCGAGACCACCTTCGGCAAAGGCCTGGTCCAGACCGTGACTCCGCTGAGCGAAAACACCGGTCTGGCACTCACCACCGCACGCTACTACACGCCGAGCGGCCGCCTGATTCAGCGCGATTACAAGTCGATATCGCTGTACGAGTATCACTACGAGCGCAAGGTACCTGAGCATCCGACTGAGGTGAAACTCACCGACAGCGGCCGCCAGGTAACCGGCGGAGGCGGCATCACTCCGGACGTGATGGTGGCGGCGCCGAAACTCACAAAATTTCAGGAAACGCTGATCCGCGCCGACGTGTTCTTTCCCTACGAAGCCGGTGTTGGCGGTTTCACTCGCTACTATCTCGGCACCCGGCCCAACATAACCAAGGAGTTCACGGCGGACGACACAGTGATGAAGGACTTCCGCGAATATCTGGCCAAGAAGAACGTCCGCTACACCGAACCGGAACTCTCCGACAATCTCGATTGGATCAAACGAAAAATCAAACAAGAGGTCTTCATGTCGGCCTACGGCCAGCAAGAGGGTTTCAAAGTAGAGCTCGAGGCCGATCCGCAGGTTCAGAAAGCAGTCGATTCGATTCCGCAAGCGCGCGCTTTGTATGAGAATGCACGGAAGGTCGTTGCGCAGCGCATGGGAAATACTCCAGACCAGCCCTAGCAGCCGTCACGTAGCCAGTTACATAAATTAACAACGAGCGAACCTGTCGGGCGTTCCTACTCTGAAGGCGTCGCTATAGCCATCCATGCTGGCGAGCACGAATCAAGCGCACGTCCTGCTGCTCGCGTCGTTACCTGACATCATTATCGTGGCAACTTGGTTGGCAAGCCTGTTAGCCTCTGTTAAAATTTCTTTGCTGCTCGTGGGCGAGTAGCTCAGCTGGGAGAGCGCCTCGTTCGCAACGAGGAGGCCGGGGGTTCGAATCCCCTCTCGTCCACCATCTTTCTTAAATCAAATCAGCGACATACGCGACTCACCTAAGAAGCACGAATCTTCAAAACAGGGGATGTTCCGGTTTTTGTTCCGGTTTGGTTTCCAGTCTTGCGATCCAGCGTAGCGACTGCTTCACGCAACACATCAAGATTGGCGTGCGCGTAACGTTCAGTGATGGACTTCGCACCATGTCCCAACAAGTAGCGGATGTCTTCGATCTGCACTCGGGCAGCGCGAAGACGGGTTCCAAACGTGTGGCGGAAGTCGTGCCAAGTGAGGTCTTTGATTTCTGCTTCCGCGAGGACCTTGTCGAACCACTTGCGGGAAGAAAATAATTCCCTGCCCTCAGCGCCGGTTCGCCCCGGCCTTGGTTTACGGATCACCGCGCCGGTTCCGTCGCTGCGTTCCCGAAGCTTCTTGAATGCCGCCAGCGCGGTGTCGTTGATCGGGACCCGGTAGCTCTTGCCCGATTTCGACCGCTGGAATGTAACCACGCGGAAATCAAGATTGACCTCCGACCACTGCAATGGCTCCATCGGTGCCCTCTTGGCGTTGTGCTGCCCGTACATATTGCTTCGGCGGCACCCGAGATTTAGGGCTAGATCGAATTCCGGTTCCTTGTGCGGATAAAGCTTGCGGATCGCTGCACGGATCGATGCCTCCTCCGCAATGGACATCTCGCGGGTTCGAGCATTTTCCAGCTTGTGGCGCTTGGCCTTCGTTACAGGATTCAGAGCGATCATTCCAGCGTCGACTGCCAGAGCGAAGACGCGCAGCAACGTGACGCGGTATTCATTGCTGGTGCATTTCGTCCACTTCAATCCACGCGGGGCGACGTTGGCAAGTAATTGGGCATCGATCTCCGGGGTGGTGATGCTCTCAGCGGTACGACCCGGCCACCACTCTTTGAAACGAGCGATCCGGCCTTCGGCGGCGTCCCAAGCGCGGGTGTAGTTCTTGTAGTACTCGGAGGCGCTGTCGCAGATGTCAGAGAACGAAACCAGATCAGTTCTGGGCTTCGGCTTTATGTATTTAGATTCTTCGATTTCTCGCTGCCAGATTTCACGTTGGCGCACGGCGGTCTTCAGCGTCACGCAACCGACACTGCGCTTTTGTTCCCGTCCGTCAGCCAGCGTCAAGTAAACAATCAAACTCCCGCCACGCCTGCGAATTCCACGGGGTAATCTTTCTGTTTGCGCCATTACTTCCCTCCTTCTGCTACGGAAAGTGCGGCACTTCGCAAGTATTCCGAGAGAGTGAGATGCCGCGAGCTTGCGGCTTCACGAATCTTTGAATCCTCGGACTTGGTGACGAAGAACCGTAAAATTTCGGTTCGCTTCCGGCTTGCCGGTACCTTGGGTCGCCCTTGCTTTGGCATGTCTACCTCTGGTAATACTTGTACCATAATAAACAATGGCGGTCAAGCTTACTCTTTGCTCCGCTTGGGACCTCTTTTCACCCATGCCTCAACCGAAGTACGCGGAATGCGCGTCAAACTTCCATTCTTACGAACGACTAATTCACCGCGAGCCATCATCCTGCCCACAGTCCTCACCGAACAATCAAGCGCCACCGCCGCTTGTTTGGTGGTCAAGAGCAGTGACTTTTCTTCCTCGCTCATCGCTTACCCCCCCCAGTCTCGTAAATTGTTCGACATCACGGAGAGCCACGTGGAGTTCTGTCCATGCTGGGGCGCGTCTCCACCCGATGCCATCCGCACGCGGCGTGTTAAATTCAGGCTGCTCCAGTGCGTGCTTGGCCGCTTTCACCAGTCTCTCGACGACGCGTACGTTCTTCCTCGTTTTCACGGCATTCTCAGCGGCTTCGTCGCCTTGCTCGTCGCGGATCAACTTCACAATCATGTCGTTTCTCTTGCGTACGTTTCATCACTGCCCTGCCTTCCTCCAAATGCAAAGCAAACGCCAACGGCGTGATTCTGTTCGGAATGTCTTTAGACGGGAGAACCCAGACGGACACAGGCACCGCGCCGACCAGAGTCGACGCCCCAAGGGATCACGATTGTTCCATTAGCCGCCTACAGCCGTCAAGTTTCCGGCGCTCCGCGCTGATAACTGGGTGGGGTCTACGGTGGGTACGGCGGCCCTCTGGACGTGCCGCTTGGGGTGGCGCGGGGCATTCTTTCGCTGCTCTTTGTATTGCTTGCGATACAGGAATGCTTGGAGATCACGCCCCTTCTTCGACAGAAGCGGTGTGACTAAGCTAGGCGGGACAAATCTCTTGGGCACAAGTCAGTCAATTCTGGAAGACAGTGGCCTTCCAATTTAATTGACGACGGGTGCCCTTCCGACGACGATTAACTGTGTCAGCTTTCGCGTGCGCCGTCAAACACGCGCCGGTGAAATTTACGCGGACCATGAGCCGATCAGCGCTTGCGGCACGAGACGGGCGCGACCGGATAAGGGACTTCGGAATGCGTAGCTGCAGCATCAGGGCCCGGTGAACGTCAGTTTCCGATTGCCGCGTTTAAGACTTGAGAGCTGTTATGCTTTTGCGAATCTATTCCGGCATGGGGTGTCCTATGACAATCGAAGCGAACAAAGCCGTCATGCACCGCTTTACGGAGTTCGTCAATACTGCAAACGAGAAGCTTGCTACAGAACTCATCGCCCCGGATGCGATATTCCATGTCCCGGGACTCTCCGAGCCACTACGGGGCCCGGGTGGCTACGTCGCGATCATCAGGATGATGCGAGTGGGCTTCCCAGATATCCAGTGGGCGCTGGAGGACATGGTTGCGGAGGAGGACAAGGTAGCCGCACGGTTCACGTTACGGGGCACACACCAAGGTGCCTTCTTCGGTGTCCCGCCGACCGGGAAGACAATCGTGGTGCAGAGCATGGCCTTCTACCGTCTGTCCGCCGGGCAACTTGTCGAAGAACATGGCCAGGCCGACATGCTTGGGCTGCTTCAGCAAATCGGTGCGGAGTTATCAGCTGCCTGAGGACTAAGCAGGGAACTACTCCTGATCCAAGGCTGCGATTTTACTTAACAAAAGTTAACGATCTACTTTCGACCATCTATGGTACATTCCCGTCTGTAAGGTGCTTTCCAACATTTTAGCGAACTCCCCACACTAGGTCTGGCGCGGCAGGTCTGTGAACTGGAATGCGGCGTTAGATCGAAAGGTGTTCTATGTTCCCGTGTCCGTTGTGCATATCCCACAATCAGGCCGAATTTCCAAGTGAGATGATTATACATTTCACCGGGCGCAAGAATTTGGACAATCCCGGCGTCTGGGTGTTCCCGATCCTGTTAGTCTGCTTGGACTGCGGCTTTTTGCAATCAAAAGTCCCGGCATCTGAATTGGACCGGCTAGCCGCCGGTACTTCGGCAAAAGTGCGAGCCGCTGGCGAGACAGGCGTTTGACCAATCGCCTTTGCGGTCCCATGAGGGGTGGTGCGTCAAATTGTGTTTTGTCGATAACCTGTCCGGTAACCGCGTTTTATCGGGACTTGAGATGACCCTTGTCTCGGTCGTTGAAAATCACCCGCGATTCAGCTGCCAGTATCGGCAGGCCCAACGTGCACGGAATCGCTTATCAGGCTAGTCTTGGACAGGGTCAAAAAGCCAAGTTCGTGGAGCGCGTAGCATTCGGCATCCGCCTCTGTTGCAGCGATTATGAGTGCGATTGCGTTTCCCGCGAGCTCCTGACCCATTACAGCATACAGACGGTGTTCCTGTTTACTTCGATGGTTGGGCGTTAATTTATGTTCCAAGTTAAGTCTCCGCCGCTCGTTGTCTTTTTGATAGCAGGCGGAGTGAACCAAGTCCATCGTGCAAAGTACCAATGCTCGCACTTACCCTGCACTTTTCCGATTGCCGCATTAACCAGCACTGTCTTCCTAATCTGACGATAAATCAAATGCCGAAAAAGCCAGAAAACGCAGACTGCGCCGTACTAGGACTTCGCCTGTCCGGCAACCGCGTTTATCAGGTAAGTGACCTCGCAGACTAGCCAGATGCGGGCGCGTGCAACCTATATTGGTGTTGACCACCCGGCCGCTGGGGGGATAGCCTCAACAGATTCGTAAAGTCAACATATTCAGAGGAGCGAGTTCATGCGATTATTTATCTTCTGCCTCGTTGCGTCCGTGGTGCTCCCGTCATTAAGTCGAGCTCATACTCCTGCAGACGTTCCCGTCATCCAGTTCACGAAGGAAGACAGTTCGATTAACTTCAGCGTGAAAGCATCGGTGGCTCTGGAAGGTAAGTTCGAGAAGTGGGATGCTACGCTGACATATCCGTCTACGGATGTCACCGCAGGTGTTCTGGACATCAAGATTCAGGCCGACAGCGTAAGCACAGGAAGCGGCGTGAAGGACGGGAAGCTGAAGAGCAAAGACTTCTTCAATGT
>Ga0210394_10006805_pt1 | contig 12271 bp, 4 predicted proteins | sample IncBWC12MmetaG_FD_160121 | JGI IMG/M metagenome (GOLD analysis project Ga0210394, IMG submission 160121) | Forest soil microbial communities from Barre Woods Harvard Forest LTER site, Petersham, Massachusetts, United States - Inc-BW-C-12-M | ecosystem: Environmental > Terrestrial > Soil >... | reverse complement strand
CTTCACTCACAGCATTTCAAGAAGTCGAAGACAACGTCGCCGCCTTGCGCATTCTCGAAAACGAAACGCAACAGCAACAGCAGGCCGTCGCGTCATCGCAGGAGTCTCTTCAACTTTTTACGAATCGCTATAAGGGCGGGGTCGACACCTATCTTCAGGTCATCACCGCACAGACGATCGAGCTTGCCAACGAGCGAAACGCCATTGACATCCTGCGGCGGCGGTTGGACACCAGCGTGCTTCTGATTAAGGCATTGGGGGGAGGGTGGAACGTGTCTAATCTTCCTACCTTCGGTGCGTCCTCGGGCCGCACGGTTGACCACCGGAACGTGAGAACTGGAAGCACCAATCTAGCGCGGTCATTGAACTAGCCCGTCTAGGACGAATAAAAGTGCGGTCTTGCAGTACCCAGTGCATACCACCGGCCGAGCATGAACGAACTGGGTGACCGCGATCACACTGGAGATCGAACGCCTACTTTTGTGCCTCAGCGAGAGCGACCGAAGAGCGCAATGCCTGCCGGTCCCACCGCGATCAAGCGGTATCGCAATTTGCTGCCCTTAGCCATTTATGCGGACGAAAGGAACAAGGAAAGGATAGCGAACGCCCTAGCCGATTAAATAAACGCGGTGGGTTTTGAGTAGTGGGCGACTTTGAAAGTCGCCCACTACCGGGCTTTGGTGCAGAGATCAGTTCACGTTGATCGGAATGCTCACCGTTTTCATTATCCCAGCTGCAGTCGAAGTAACTGTAACGCTCGACGGTCCCATAGGAGTCCCGGCGACAGAGGTGCTGCCGACAGACGTGCCGGCCGACGTGCCCGTCACCGCCCCCCCGCAACCTGCCAGGCCGCCAGCGGTGACAGCCAGCAGCACGCCCGTTAGGTAATAAGGTAAGAGGCGACGAGAAGTTGAATTGCGCGCAAACCAGAGGAGTCCTACCAGCGCGAAAAGGGTCGCAGCGGATGCCCAGGGCAGGTACCAAGGCAGCCGAGCGCCGGGGCCGGAGGGAGGCAAATTCGAATTCGTCGTGCCCCGGATTGTATTAATCGTCAGTATTGTGCTGCTGCCCGACGGGCTGCCCGCCGTAATTTTAGCCGGGTTGAGCGAGCAGGTTGTCCCGGTAAGGCCAGACGGCACGGCGCAACCGAAGGTCACGTCCACCGGGATGGGCATATTCGATGGATTCGTAACTACGCCCACCGCTACCGTGGTTGGCACGCCGCGGGTGATCTGCACAGTGCCCGGTGTAACCATAGCCAGGCTGAAATCTGCTTTGGTCGTGGGATTGGCGGTCAAGGTCGCGACAGCCGGTGCGGCATTGTTGCCTTTATCTGTCCGCAACGCGCCGGCTGGCAGTGAGTTGAAATAGCTGCCCGCCACTGGCGCGGTCACGGATACCGTCAGCGTACAGGAGCTACCGGCCGGGATCGTGCCGCCCGTCAGCGTCACACTCGACGCCGCGTTGACCCATTGGGGCGCAGGAGTCGCAGTCGATGCCCCAGTGGTGGAGGTTGTCCCGCCGCAAGTGCTGCTGGCGTTGCCAGAGGCCACAACGCCGCTGGGCAATGCGTCGGTAAGCGGTGCGGTCAGCAGGGCGGGCGTGGCGCCCGCGTTGCTCAAGGTAATGGTGAGAACCGAGACGCCACCCGCATTGATAGTGGCCTGATTAAAGGCCTTGCCAAGGGTGACAGGGGAAGGAACGGTAGCGGTCAAGGTCGCGATGGCGGGAGCGGCATTGGCGCCGTTGCTGGTCGCCAAGGCGCCGGCGGCCAGTGAGTTGATGTAACTGCCCCCGTTTGCTGCAATCACGTCCACCGTCAAAACACAGGAGCCGTTGGCCGGGATCGTGCCTCCCGTGAGGGTCACAGCCGACGCACCATTGCCCCCGAACCACTGGGGCTTAGGTAACCCGCGGTTTTGAGCCGCCACAGCTGGCGCAACTGTGGACGCCGTCCCGCCGGCGCAGGTTGTGCTGGCAGTGCCGGATACCACTACACCGCTGGGCAATGTGTCGGTGAGCGGCGCATTCAGGGTAGCCGCCGTGGTGTTCGCGTTGCTCAAGGTAATCGTGAGAGTCGAGGTGCCACCCGCTGCGATGGTGGCCGGACTGAAAGCCTTGCCAAGCGTGGGCGTGACAATCGAAGAACTGTTGACCGTCAGGGTCGCAACGGCAGGAGCGGCACTGGTGCCGTTGCTCGTCACCAAGGCGCCTGCGGCAAGTGAGTTGATGTAACTGCCGCCGCTAGCCGCAACCACCTTCACCATCAAACTACAAGACCCATTGGCCGGGATCGTACTTGCCGTCAGGGTCACACTCGAAGCCCCAGTGGAGGCAGTCCCGCCGCAGGTTGTGCTGGCGCTGCCTGAGACCACGACGCCGCTCGGGAATGTGTCGGTGAGCGGCGCATTCAGGGTGGCCGCCGTGGTGCTCGCGTTGCTCAAGGTAATCGTGAGAGTCGAGGTCCCACCCGCAGCGATGGTGGCCGGACTGAAGGCCTTGCCAAGGGTGACAGAGGAAAGAGCGGAAACAGTCAACGTCGCAACGGCGGGAGCAACACTGGCGCCGTTGCTCGTCACTAAGGCGCCGACGGCCAGTGAGTTGATGTAACTGCCGCCGCTAGCCGCAGCCACGTCCACCGTCAAAACACAGGAGCCATTGACCGGAATACTACCTCCCGTCAGGGTCACAGCTGTGCTGCCGGCAGTGGCCGTGAGCGCCCCGCCGGTGCAGGTGGTGCTGCCGCCGCCGGAGACCACCAAGCCGCTGGGCAATGTGTCGATGAACGGCGTAGTCAGGCTGGCCGCTGTGGTGTTGGGGTTACTCAAGGTAATTGTAAGAGTCGAAGTGCCGCCCGCAGTGATAGTGGCCGGGCTAAAGGCCGTGCTCAGCGTAGGTGGAACGCTAGTGCCCGTCGTCCCGCCGCATGCGGTGATGTTGACTGTGTTGGTATCCAGCGTCACTGAGCCATTCTGCGCCAGGAGCCTGCCTTGGACGGTTGCGCCCGTAATGAGGGTAATGCTTGTGAGCGCGAAAACATTTCCTACGAAGCTGGTAGTTGTACCGAGCGTCGCGGAGCTGCCAATCTGCCAAAAGACGTTGCAAGGATTGGCTCCATTGATTAGCACCACGGACGAGCCGCTTGCCGTCGTGAGGGCGGTCCCGATCTTGAACACCCAGACCGCAGCGGAGTCGCCCCCGGCGTCGAGCGTGAGCGTTCCCGTCAATCCAGCCGAACTGCTGAAGGAATAGACCCCTTTCACCAGCGTCTGTCCACCGAGATCCTTACCCGTCAGGTCTAAGGTGACCGGCGTTTGGGCTGCCAAATTGAGGTATGCAGCGGTGTTATCACTCTGGGCCTGAAGCGCAACCGCATCAGTCTGGTGTGTCGTTCCTCCGGTCACGAGTCCGGGAGGAAAACCGCTGATCACTGTGCCCGGGCTGACGCCCACGTCTCCGATTGTGACGGTCGAGCCCGTATTGATCACCGTCTGGCCACCAAGTACCGCGAAGCTCTGCGTCGTACCGAGTGGTGGTGCGACCTGGGCCATTGCCGTGCGGAATGGGGCCGCGCTAAAAAGCGCTGCAAGCAATGCGACTGTGGCAAGTTTTGCTAAGGAACCGCGGAACGTCTGCATCCGAGTCATCAGGCTCTTCATGGTGTCTCCGTATCGCAAGCGGTTGCGCTAGGCAGAACAGGGGGCTGCCTGGTCCCTTGTATGGCTCTTGTCATGGAGTTGGTGTAGGGGGATTCGTTTCGTTCGCGCCGCTGCGGATAGACGGAGGGGAATCGCCCGTCATAAGATCACCGGATTGCTCTTAAAAGACCATTCGCTGAAGACCGGAGAGTGGGAGCAGTCTTTCATCGACCAAATGCGCTCCAGGGCAAGCCTTTTGGCATCTTCCGTGAGGTGTTTCCTCAAGTTCCTACAGCAATCGACTGGTCAAAGTCTGGCGAGAGTTGCCACAAACGCTCTTAGCAAGCATGTAGGAGCAGGTGGAGTTAAGGGAGAGCTGTAGGGGCAGCGAGCGAATACCCTAACGCCCGGAAGCGATATATTAATTGAATGACTTTCTAAAGTTAGACGAGAGCCGAAAGAGAGGCGCACATATTAGTGGGGTGTGCTACGGTGCCGTAAAGAGTGCATCTCTTAGCCTGCAGGAGCTGACTTCCAGGGCTCAGACGAGTCTAGCACAGAGGTGCGGAGCGCCATTGAGCGGTCGAACTGCACGCCCCATGTTTGGTGAGTGCTCACACCAACGAGCCGCTCGATAGCGTCGGTTGTAACGGCGCATCAGCTGGGTACGTCAAACTTGTCAACCACTATTAAACAAGCGAAGGCCCTGCGTCCGGTCTCAGACGTGGGGCCTTTTTCTTAAACCACGCGAACATGATAGTCAAAACCGAAAAATCGACCCGCCGGCGCTCGGCTAGGTAGGCTTTGTCGATATAAGACCATCATCACGGTTTACAAAAAACATCCACCCCATTCTGAATTTTCAGCTTCAAGCCTGGCTTCTCCCGGGTGCGTAGCTCTTGGGCTTTCCAAGCTTCGAAACGGGTTGTCTCAGCCCGGGCTTTCTCTCGAATCGCCGGCGGTAGCGTTTCGCTCCACGATCTTATGATGCGCCGCAAGATGTCTGTCTCCGTCAGCTCTTCCGAGGCCGACGCCAGTTTTAGGCACTCCCAATAAAATTGGCCCACGTCCAAGCCGACGTAGCGTGAACCGAGCCGGATTCCTTGGAGCTCTTCGTCTTTTGCTCGTTGATGGCCCATTTGGCTTCACCCCAGTCTGTCTACTTTGAGTACGGCTTGGGCGAGGTCACTTGAGCCTGAACTGATCGACGGCCGGAGACACCCGACTTCGCAACCGGCAATCCTGTCATCGGTTCGGGAGACGACAGCTTGCACGGTTCCTCTTGCGTTTGGAACCTCTGGAGACTCTTCTCCCCGTGATGTGGCTCGACGTGTGTTTAGCTTAGTATGTTTAACCTGGAGTTTGGCGTCCCGTTGGGCCCGTTTTTCCTGGGCCTTCCACGCTTCCACCCGGGTAGTTTCAGCGCGGGCCTTCTCTAGAATCGTAGGTGGCAGCGTCTTGCTCCAGGATCTTATGATGCGCCGCAGGATTTCTGTCTCAGGTAGTTTTTCCAAAGAGGCCGCCAGTTTCAGGCACTCCCAATAAAATTGAGCGAGGTTGAGGCCGAAGTAGCGGGAGCCGAGCCGGATTCTGTGAAGTTTCTCTTCTTTTGTGCGGTGCCTGCCCATTTGGTTTCCCTCGTACTACCTGGGTTAATTTCAGCGTGGCCGGGGCCAAAGGGAAGTGCTTTTCTTTGTTAACTGCAGGTGCGAGGGCAGATTCTGCCCTCGCACCTGCCGGATGGATTTAGAACAACAGCTTCAACCCGAGTTGCATGGCGCGGGCGCCTCCCGAACTGACGATCGGACTGCCGGCTACGACGTCGGGTGTGCCGCACCCGCAGCCGAACCCCCCGCGGCTCGAAAGTTTATCGCCTGAATTGCCGCCATTCGATGCGCCGTTGGGATTGGAGATGGTGGGGTGATTGAGCAAGTTAAACACCTCGAGGCGGAACTGGGCGCCGAATCGCTCCTTGAACGTGAAGTTCTTGAAGATAGAGAAATCCCAGTCCTTGTAGCCGTTGTCGCGGAAGATGTTGCGGCCCATGGTGCCATTGGTTTTGGGGAGGGGAGGAACCAGGACCGAGTTGCCGTCCACGAAGCAGCCACCCTTTGCAAGCGTAGCGGCGGAGGGGGCGACCGCTGTACACGCAGCGCCAAGCGACGCGGGGAGGGAGGTAACGAGGGTGCTAATCCCGGATGTTTCCGAGCAACTAACACCGCTCAGGTCATTGATATTGTTTTTATTGAAGCCCTTGCAGGAGGGAATGGAACTGGAGCCGGACACGAAGTCGGCGGGATTCCCGAAGAAATCCCAGCGACCACTGTTATCCCCGTTCCCGTCGAAATTGTTTTTAGCGTCGAAAACGTTCCAGGGCTGGGCGGTCGCAATGGTCACGATGGAGTTCATCTTCCAGCCTTCCAGCAATTGGCCAAAGCCTTTTTTCCCGGGAAGCGCGTAAGTGCCCGTGAGGGTGAAGCGGTGCCGGATGTCGAAGTCGCTGCTGGCGTACTCCGCCCTTGGGTTGTTGCTGTCCTGCGGGAGCTCCCCGAAACGACTCAGGGAATTGTTGTCCAAGCCATGCCCGTAAGTGTAACCGGAGGTAAAAGACAGACCGTGAGCGACCCGCTGGGTCAGGGTGGTCTGCAGGCTGCTGTAGTTGGAAAGGGCATCGTTCGAAAACTGGTTGACAAACTGCAGATAGGGGAAGTTGACGGCGTAGGTACGGACGCCCGTTGCGGGATCAACCGCATTGAGGTCGCGATAACCAGTCAGTCTGGAGCCGTGATTGCCCACATAGCCAACCTCTAACGAGAGGTTATTGGTGAAAGAACGCGTGACACTGAGGTTCCAATTCGTGACGTAGGGGTTCTTGAGATTCGGGTCCACCGCTTGGATGTTGCACTTGGCGGCGGCGGTGCAAGAGATCACGCCGGCCGGAAAAACACCAGCGCCACCAGCGGGACTACTCCAGTTGAGAGCACCCGGCAGGTAAGAGACGATGCCGAGGTTGATATTGCCGCCAAAGGTCTGCGGACAAGGGCTGCCGGGAGCTACCGCCGTTGTGCAGGCGCCTGTCGGGACGGCGGCGATGCTCCCACCGGTGTAGTTCTGGAGCCCGGCCTGCTGCACGAAATACGTCGCGGCCCACGTCGCGTAAATGATACCGGCCCCGCCCCGGACCACGGTCGTCCCCCTGCCCGTGACATCCCAGGCAAAACCCAAGCGCGGCGCGAAGTTTTTGTGATCGGGCTTGAAGACAGTATTGCCAACCGATGCTTGACCCTGCTGAACCATTCCCAGCACCGGATCGAAGTTACCCAAGCCGTTGTTGGCCTCATGGAACGGCGATACGTAGGAGTAGCGCAAGCCCAGGTTAACCATTAATTTCGGGGTGAGGCGGTAATCATCCTGAACGAACACCGCGGTCGAATTCGAAGTTGCGGTGCGAACCGCGCTGCCGAGGAGTTGAGTCGGTGCGTTCGCCCCTGAGGCGAGACATCCAGCGAAGAAGTCTTCGAGCGGCGTCGAAGCGGTCGTGCCGAGACCGAGAGGATCGCAGCCAGCGGCGCTTAAGCGTGTGTCGCCGCCGTTGAAAGTGAAGGTGCCCCTACTGTCGTGGACGTTGGCATTGACCACGATGCGCGCGTACTCGCCGCCAAACTTGATGGCGTGCTTGCCTAACAAATAGGAGAGACTGTCCTGAAAAGAGTAAAACGGGTTGGGGCCATTGTCCTGGGGACGGCCACGCCAACTGCCGAAGCTGCCACCATCAAAAAGCCCCGTTACGTTGATGTTTGGGAACCCACCGAGGCCCGTGTTGATGGGGTAGTTCGTGCCGTCGGCGATGACGTTTTGGTCGAAGGGGTCAAGATGTTGGGTATTGCGGGAGTAGCCCAACCGGAGGTCGTTCACCCAGCGGGAACCCGGAGTCCAAATCCAGTTGGCGACATACGTCCAGTTGCGTATGAAAACTGTGTCGCTGAAGACTGAATTCACCATGGAGTGATCTTCTCCAACGCCGTTGTAGTGGCCAACCCACATCATGAAATTGACCGTGTTCTTGTTGTTGATACGGTAGTCGAGTTTCGCCACCCCGTTGTCGGTGGTATTGGTGTTAGGGAAAGCGCTGAGGTAGCCGGTCGTGTTCGAAGGGGCGTTCTGGATGAGGCCGCCTGTGCAGGCGACGGGTGCCGTGGTGCAGCCGAACAATTTCATGCTGACGGGACTTAGCGGCACGTTGGCGGCCTGCAGCGCATTGATGGCATCGGGCATGCTGCTCGCCGCATCTCCTCCTAGCGAACCCGTTGCGGGAACGTGAGTGGCAAGCGCGTTGCCGATGAAGGAACGCATGCCCTCATAGCCGGCGAAGAAGAAGAGTTTATCTTTTATGATCGGCCCGCCCACCACGCCGCCGAACTGCTCCAACGTTGTTGGCGTCTTATCACATACAGCCGAGAAACTTGGGTTAGGCTGGCAGACTCCATTGGTCGGGCCGGGGTTGAAGGCGTTGCGGGCGTCGAAGGCGTCGCTGCGGCCAAACGCGTAGGCCGAGCCATGAAGATTGTTGGTCCCCGACCTGACCCCCACATTCACCACGGCGCCGGGCTTCCAGCCGTACTCCGCCTTGGGATTTTCCATCAGGTTGAATTCCTGGATGGCGTCGATGGGCAGGATCGTGGCCGTATCGGTGATGAAACTCGACGCGCCGGTTATGGGGCGGGCGTCATAGAAACTGACGTTGAGAACCCCCTCCACCATCCAGGCGGATTCATCGGGCCGAACGTTGTTGGTGCTCTGGGTCCAGGGTCCGCCGCCAGGCTGGTTCATCACGCCCGGGCGCAGGGACATCAGGCTCTGGTAGTTGCGGCCATTCAGGGGCATGTCGTTGATGTCCGTGTTGTTGAGTGTTCCGCCCAGGGTGGCATTGGTTGTCTCCACCAGCGGGATGGATTCGGTGACCGTGACGGTCTGGGCCTGCTCACCGGGCTGAACGGTCACGTCAACGCGAACCTCCTTGCCCACCTCCAGCACCACGTTCTGACGCTCCAGTCTCTTAAAGCCATTGGCCTCGACGCGGACGATATAGGTGCCGGGAATAAGATTGGGAGCGTTATACTCCCCGGCGTCATCCGTAGTGAGCGTTCGTGCGACCCCCCTATCTTTGTCGATGATGCTTACGGTGGCGCCCGATATGACGCCGCCACTTTGGTCCGCAACCGTGCCGATAATACGTCCGTTACTGCCCTGTGAGAACAGTGGTACAGAAAACACCAGCACACCCAGCGTGGTCAGCAGCAGGAACGCAATTTTGTTTGTGAGGCCCCAAAAGGATGCGCGAAAACCCGATGGAATAGAACTCATCGTCTCACCCCTTCGAAAATTTGAGATAGGCCCTGTGAACCCGACAACAGAAAGGAAACAAGCGATGGGCAGGAATTACTCCCTCTGCGGAGCAAAGTCAAGAAAATAATTTGAAACAAGAATTTAATTGGATTCTCTCTTTGACTGTCTTGGTTTCCAGCGTAGCCGCGCATCCCCTCATCCTCAGACTTCGTCTGAACCTGTAGTAGCCTATTGCCCCTGTCATGCCTGAACCGATTCGACAACTTCGCGATTTGCTTGCCCACTCCCGCTGGAACGCCGCCGTTGAATTGCTTCGTCGCCACACCCCGGAGGAGGCGTCCAAGGCTGTAATGGCTCTGCCATTCGATCAACAGCGTCTCTTATTTCGCCGCCTGCCGATAGATTTAGCGGCCACCCTTATCGGCCAATTCCTATATTTCCACGCATATGCGGTTCTCTATTCGCTCAGCGCTCCCCAGATCGCAGCGATCATCGGCGCGATGGAGCCCGGCGAGCGCTATCAGTTCCTCGATGCGCTCCCTGAGGAAGCGTGGCAAACCGTAATGAGAACGCTGGAAGATGCCCACCTCGAGCCTGCGCCCACCGCACCGCATACGCTAGAAGTGGAGGAAGAACCAGCCTCCGCGCCCGCGCATGTGGAGTCCGTGCCGATCATCGAGGCGCGGCAAATCGAAAAATGTTTCCAGCAGCCGGAAGGCAGAGAAATTCAAGTCGTCGCACCCATGGACTTCTCGATCGAGCCGAATACAATTCTCGCCCTTCTCGGTCCCTCGGGTTCCGGCAAATCTACGATACTCCGAATGCTTTCTGGACTTCTGCCGCCCTCCCGAGGAGAAATCCTTTGGCATGGACAGCCGTTGCAAGGATCGCGACCGAATGTGGCTATCGTCTTCCAGAGTTTCGCTTTATTTCCATGGCTGAGTGTCCTTGAGAATGTGGAAGCGCCCCTTCTTGCGCGCGGCATGGCACATGCTGAGCGGCACCCTTTGGCGCTCAAAGCGCTCGACTCGGTTGGGCTCAGAGGTTTCGAAACCGCTTACCCCAAGGAGTTGTCCGGAGGGATGAAGCAGCGCGTGGGATTTGCCAGGGCGCTGGCGGTGGATCCGGAAGTCCTCTTCATGGATGAGCCGTTCTCGGCGCTGGACGTTCTAACGGCGGAAAACCTGCGGCGCGAGTTGATCGAACTCTGGTCGACAAAAAAGACTTCCACACGAAGCATTTTCCTCGTTACGCACAATATTGAGGAAGCTGTGCTGCTGGCCGATCGGATCGTGGTCCTCGGAGCCAATCCGGCTACAATTCGCGCGAATTTTGCAGTTCCTTTGGCGCAGCCGAGGGACCGGAAGTCGGCCGCATTTCTTCTCTACGTTGACTATGTTTATAAAGTGATGACGCAGCCGCAGTTGCAACTTGCTCCCCCGACACCCGAGACCATTGGGGCTAAGCCCAGCTGGCAGATGTTGCCGCATGCCCGTCCAGGGAGCATCGCGGGTTTACTCGGCTTGCTCATCGATCACGGCGGAGAAGAGGATCTTTATCACGTGGCCGAGGAGCTTCTTCTCGAGCTTGACGACCTGCTTCCTATTGTCCAAGGCGCAACGCTCCTCGGATTTGCCACCGCGGACGAAGGAGATGTAAAAATCACCTCCGCGGGAAGGGGATTTGTGGGCGCGGACATCTCGACCCGTAAATCTCTGTTCCGTGAAGCGGCACTCGCGCATGTGGCCCTTCTCCAGAAAATGAAGTCGGCGCTCGATGCAAGGTCCGATCACACCATGCCTCTGGAGTTTTTCCACGACATCCTGGATGAACATTTCACGGAAACAGACGTCGAGAAGCAGCTCCAAACAGCCCTCAACTGGGGCCGGTATGCCGAGATCTTCAGTTACGATCCAGAGAGCGAAACTCTTCGGCTGCACAAGGCCGGAGAACTCAGTGTTCAAGACGTTCCGGCGCGAGAATGAGGCGACTCTCGCGACCCCACTTCAGTAAGACGTTCAGCAAGACACTCGTGTGGGGGTTTGTTCCCCCCGGCGCACCATCCTTCCTCAAGGACTTGCCGATTTTTTTGGCCGCCTTCTCCGTCTTTTACGTCTTTCTAGCGGTGGCGCGTTATTGGTTCACTCCAATCAGCCCGCAATCCGAAATCGACGTGCGGCCCGCGGCTTTGCCCGGATACGCCATGTTTTCGGTCACTCGAATTGCGATTTCCTACTTCATTGCTCTGGTTTTCAGCATCGCCTACGGATATGCCGCGGCCTACAACGCCAAAGCAGAGCGCTTCATGATTCCTTTGCTCGATACACTCCAATCCATTCCGGTCTTGAGTTTTCTGCCCGGCGTCATGCTTGCTATGGTTGCTCTATTTCCCAGGCGCCAGTTTGGGATCGAACTCGGGTCCATTCTGCTGATTTTCTCGGGACAGGCATGGAACATGGCGTTCAGCTTTTATTCTTCCCTGAAATCCATTCCGATTGAGATGCATGAAGTCGCGCAAGTTTATCGCTGGGGCCGGTGGCAAAAGCTCGTGGAAATGGAGCTTCCTTTTGCCGCCATCGGACTCGTCTGGAACTCGATGGTATCCGTGGCCTCCGCTTGGTTTTACCTGATTGCCTGCGAGATGTTCGTTCTGCGAAATCAGGATTTTCGTATCCCCGGGCTGGGATCCTACTTGCAAACGGCGGCAAACGCTGCGAATACGCGGGCGATGATCTGGGGCCTCGTGGTGATGATCGGCGTAATCGTGGCCATGGATCAGCTCATCTGGCGGCCCGTGATCGCCTGGGCGGAGAAATTCAAGTTCGAACAAATTGCAGGCTCGCAGGTTCCGCACTCGTCTGTTCTCGATCTCCTTAGAAGCTCGCGCGTTTTGCCCTTGGTGGGTCGCCTGTTCATCAGCCCGGCGCGTGAACGTTTGAGCCTGCTCTTTGCGCGCGAGTGGCGCGAATGGCAGGATCGCCCGGTCGATCATCGGCGTGGCAACGCCGGCCGATGGGTCTCATACGCAATCGCGGTTGCGGCGTCGATTGCTGTCGCCTATGCCGCGGTGAGGATGAGCAGCCTGGCAGCTTCGCTGGCTGGATCCGAGTTGCGGAGCATCTTTGTCGGAGGCGGTGCGACTTTCCTTAGAGTCGAATTCACTCTACTGCTCGCGGCTTTATGGACGGTGCCTGCCGGAGTGGCGATCGGCTTGAATCCGAAACTATCGGCCACACTTCAGCCCATCGTTCAGATCGTTGCCTCCGTGCCCGCGACAGCCCTGTTTC
>Ga0210394_10006804_pt1 | contig 12272 bp, 11 predicted proteins | sample IncBWC12MmetaG_FD_160121 | JGI IMG/M metagenome (GOLD analysis project Ga0210394, IMG submission 160121) | Forest soil microbial communities from Barre Woods Harvard Forest LTER site, Petersham, Massachusetts, United States - Inc-BW-C-12-M | ecosystem: Environmental > Terrestrial > Soil >... | reverse complement strand
CCTATCGCGCGCAGACTGTTGCTGACGCCAACGGTCAGACTTCGCGGTTCCTGCAAATCTACGAGCAATACAAAAAAGCGCCCGACGTGACCCGCGAGCGCATGTATCTGGAAACCATGGAGCATATTCTCGGCGGCACCGACAAGACGATCATCGATACCGGCCCGCAGGGCGGGACGGGCGTCGTACCGTATCTTCCGCTCACCAGCCTCACGCAACCGGCGCCGGCGCCGGAGGCGCCGGACGCGGCAACGGGAGGCAAACAGCCATGAAGCTCAGCCTCGTCGGCGGCGCGACCGCCGTTGTGCTCCTGCTGGCGGCAATCGTCTGCTACAGCACCTTTTTCACCGTGTACCAGACCAGGCAGGCTCTGGTGGTCCGGCTTGGCAATCCCGTGCGCGTCATCACCGCGCCGGGGCTCAACGTGAAAGTGCCGTTCATCGACAGCGTGATCTATATCGACAAGCGCATTCTCGCCATCGAACAGCCGGCACAGGAGGTGATTGCCTCAAGTGGGGACACTGCCAGCGTGGGTGCCGGCCAAGCCGGCGAGCGGCTCGTGGTCGACGCCTTCGCGCGCTACCGCGTCACCGACCCGCTCAAATATTATCAGACCGTCGGCCCCGCCGGCGCCAGTTCGCAGCTCGCCATCCTGCTCAATTCGACGCTGCGCAGCGTGCTCGGAGAGGCAACGCTGACCGACGTGGTGCGCAATAAGCGCGAGGAACTCATGGCCAAGATGCGCGATCAGCTCGATCATGATGCCCAGCCGTTCGGCATTCACGTCGTCGACGTGCGCATCCGCCGCGCCGACCTGCCGGAACAGAACAGCGAGGCCGTCTACCACCGCATGCAGACGGAGCGCCAGCGCGAAGCGGCCGAGTTCCGCGCCCAGGGCAGCCAGGCGGCCCAGGCGATCCGCGCCAAGGCCGATCGCGACGTGACGGTGCTCATAGCCGACGCCAATCAGCAGTCCGAGCAGATCCGCGGCCAGGGCGACGCCACCCGCAACCAAATCTTCGCGGAAGCCTACGGCCAGGATCCGGGTTTCTTCGCCTTCTACCGCTCGATGCAGGCCTACGAGAGAAGCATGCAAAAGGGCGATACCCATCTGGTGCTGCGGCCGGACTCGGATTTCTTCCGCTATTTCGGCAATCCTTCGGGTAAGACGCTGCCTGACGGCACACCAGTCGCAGCCCCGACCGCCGCATCGGCGCCGGCGCCGGCGGCAACCGCTTCGCCGCGCTCGAATGGGGCCGCGAAATAGCGCCGCAGGGTGAGGCGCAGCAGGGCGCGTCGATGTCGGATTTCCTCGCCGCGCTCGGCCTGTTCTTTGCGATCGAAGGCATTTTTCTTGCAGCGTTCCCGGGCGGCGCCAAGCGCACCATGGCGACGGTGCTGAATATGCCCGACGGCCCCTTGCGCATCGCCGGCATTGTCTCCGCTTTGGTGGGCGTGCTCATCGTCTGGCTGGTGCGCGGCTAGACAGTACCGAGAGGTCGCTTTTCCGCCCCAATCCGACCGCTAGTGGAGAAGCCGGCAGGCTTTGGTCTGGCTTTGGTCTGGCCTGGGTCTTGCGTCCCGGATGGGACCGGGGCAACCTTTCCAATTGAGTCTTTTCCCAATGTCTCAGATGCCAGGAGCGCTGACGTCCATGTTACTGACGTCCAAGTCACTGATGGCTAGATCGTGGAATTTCATGTCGCTGACGCCCCGTACCGGCCAATTTCCGGCTCGCCGCCTTGCTCAATTGGTTCGGCACGGCGCGGCAATCGCCGCACTCGCGGCGGCGGTCGTATTCCTGCCGGCGCAACCGGCGGCGGCGCGCGGCCCGGACGCGATCGCCGACGTCGCCGAACAAGTGATCGACGCCGTGGTCAATATTTCCACGTCGCAAAATGTCGATCCGCGCGCCGAGGAGCTGCCCGATCTGCCGCCCGGCTCGCCGATGGAGAAGTTTTTCGACCAATTCTTCAAGAACCACCACGGCCAGGGCGACAATTCGGACGAGGCGCCGCACCGCATCAACTCGCTCGGTTCCGGCTTCATCATCGATCCGTCCGGGCTCGTCGTCACCAACAATCACGTGATCGCCGATGCCGACGAGATCAGCGTCATCCTCAACGACGGCACCAAGCTCAAGGCCGATCTGATCGGCAAGGACACCAAGGCCGACCTCGCCTTGCTGCGCGTGCATGCCGACAAGCCGCTCAAGTCGGTGAAGTTCGGCGATTCCGACAAATTGCGGCTCGGCGAATGGGTCATCGCCATCGGCAATCCGTTCAGCCTCGGCGGCACGGTAACCGCGGGCATCGTCTCGGCGCGCAACCGCGACATCAATTCCGGACCGTACGACAATTACATCCAGACCGACGCCGCCATCAATCGCGGCAATTCCGGCGGTCCGCTGTTCAATCTTGACGGTGAAGTGGTCGGCATCAACACCGCGATCATATCGCCGTCCGGCGGCTCGATCGGAATCGGCTTTGCGGTGCCGTCCGACACCGCGGTCGACGTCATCAATCAGTTACGCCAATACGGCGAGGTGCGGCGCGGCTGGCTCGGCGTACGCATCCAGCAGGTCACCGATGACATCGCCGAAAGCCTGAGCATCACTCCGCCGCGCGGCGCGCTGGTCGCCGGCATCGACGACAAGGGTCCGGCCAAGCCCGCCGGCATCGAGCCCGGCGACGTCATCGTCACGTTCGACGGCCACGACGTCAAGGAAATGCATGACCTGCCGCGCATCGTCGCCGACACTCCGGTAGGCAAGGCGGTCGACGTGATGATCATCCGCAAGGGCAAGGAAGAAACCCACAAAGTTACCGTCGGCCGGCTTGCCGACAACACCAAGGTCGCGGAGGCCGATGCCAACAAGGACAATCCGCCGGCGCAAAAGTCCGTCGTGCAGAAGACGCTCGGTCTGGAACTTTCCAGCCTGTCAGACGATCTGCGCCACAAATTCAAGATCAGGGACGATATCAAGGGCGTCCTCGTCACTGACGTCGATCCGAGCGTGGCGATGGCCGATCCCGACAAGCGGTTGGCGGCCGGCGACGTCATCGTCGAAGTGCAATACCAGAACGTCGCTTCTCCGGCCGACATGCAAAAGCGGATCGACCAGCTGAAATCGCAAGGTAAAAAAATGGCGGTGCTCTTGGTCGCCAATGGCAACGGCGAGACGCGGTTTGTCGCGCTGAGCCTGCAGTAGCAGACAACGGACGACAGAGGACGGACGACAGATAAAGAAGCCGCGCGTCTTATCTTGATCCGTCTTCCGTCAATCCAGAACGTGACTGACCATGCCGTCGGCGAGCTTCGGCTCGAACCATGTCGATTTCGGCGGCATGATCCCGCCGGCGTCGGCGACTGCCATGAGTTCGCTCATTTGCGTCGGATAGAGCGCAAAGGCGACCGCCATGTCGCCGGACGACACGCGTTGCTCGAGCTCGGCGAGCCCGCGGCCGCCGCCGACGAAGTCGATGCGCTTGTCGGTGCGCGGATCGGTGATCCCGAAAATCGGCTCGATGATGTTGCGCGTGAGCAGCGTGATCGGCAGGCGGCCGACCGGATCGGCGGACCGTGCGGCTTTGGCCGCCTCGAAATTCGGCCGGAGACGATACCAGCGCCCGGCCAGACACATGCCGAGTTCGGCCGCAGCAGTCGGCCGCACGGCCTCGTCGCACGGCTCGACCTCGTAGCGTTGCCGCAACTCGGCGAGCAGCGCTTCGGGTGTGCGCCCGTTCAAGTCTCGCAACACGCGATTGTAGTCGAGGATCGTCATCTCGTTCTGCGGAAACAGCACCGCAAGAAAATAGCCGTGCAGGCCTTCGCCGCCGCCGCGCGCCCGCGCGACACGCGCGGCCGCGGCCGAACGGTGGTGACCGTCGGCGATGTAGAGGGCGGGCAAAGCATCGACCGCGCGCGTGATGTTTGCGATCTTCGCGTCGTCGGCGATGACCCAGAGCTGATGTCGCACGCCATCGTCGGCGGTGACGTCGATGTCGGGCTTGCCGGCAGCGGCCCCAGCAAGCAGCGTGTCGACCCCCGGCGCGGTCGGATAACCCAGCATCACCGGGCCGGTTTGCGCATTGACCGCCTCGATCTGGCGCACGCGGTCGTCTTCCTTGGCGGGCGTCGTGTGCTCATGCTTGCGGATGCGATTGCCGGCATAGTCGGCGAGCGAGGCGACCGCCGCGAGCCCGGTCTCGACGTGGCCGCGCCAGGTCATGCGATAGACGTAGTAAAAGGGGTTGCCGTCGCGAATCAGAACGCCGGCATCGACCATGCGTTTGAGATTTTCGGCAGCTTTGGCGTAAACCGCGCGATCGTATGCATCGGTCGCCGGATCAAGATCGATCTCCGCCTTGGAGACATGGAGAAAGCTCCAGGGCTTGCCCGCGGCCCGCTCGCGCGCTTCCGCGCTCGACAGCACGTCATACGGTGGGGCGAGCACTTCAGCGGCGCGCCCAGGCGCGGGCCGCAGCGCGCGAAAGGGTTTTATCAAACTCACGTCGTGTCTCTGCGGTATTAATGAAGGAGCGAGGCGGCCTCTGCCGCTTTCGGCATTTCAATCAGCGCAAAAACGCATTAGGTCAACCCCGTGAGCGGTTCCGCCATCATTCTGATCGCAGGCCCGACGGCGAGCGGCAAGTCGGCCTTGGCGCTGGCGCTCGCCGAAAAACTCGGCGGCGAGATCATCAATGCCGATTCCATGCAGGTCTATCGTGACTTGCGGATCATCACCGCGAGACCGACGCCGGAAGAGGAACGCCGCGTGCCGCATCGGCTCTACGGCCAGGTCGATGCCGCCGAGAATTATTCCGTGGGCCGCTGGTGTGCGGATGCCGCCGCAGTGCTCGCGGCGACGCGGCAGGAGTCGCGTCCGGCAATCATTGTCGGCGGCACCGGGCTTTACTTTAGCGCGCTCACGCGAGGGCTCGCCGCCGTACCGCCGATCCCGGCAAAAATTCGCAATGACGTGCGCGCGCAGCTTGCCAGCGACGGCCCTGCCGCGCTGCATGCGGAACTGACCGCGCGCGATCCGGCGGCAGGCGCGCGGCTGATGCCGGGCGACCGTGCGCGCGTCACCCGCGCGCTCGAAGTGGTGCTGGCAACCGGCCGCTCGATTTTGGATTGGCACGAGGAAAATATGCCGGCGAGCCTTGACCTCGCCCGCGCCGCGAAAGTCTTTCTGATGCCGGCTCGCGATCAGCTTCTCCGCAATATCGATGCACGGTTCGACGCCATGATTGCCGCGGGCGCACTCGATGAGGTCCGCGCGCTCGCGGCGCGTAAGCTCGATCCCAGCCTGCCGGCGATGAAGGCGCACGGCGTGCCGTGGCTGGTACGCTATCTCAATGGCGAGGTCACGCTCGCGGAAGCGGCCGAGCACGCCAAGCTGGAGACCCGCCAATACACCAAACGGCAGGCGACGTGGTTTCGCAATCAGTTGCCGCAATTCGAACGGGTCGCGCCGCGTGATGCGCGGGAAGCGATCGAGGCGCAATTGCGCACGCTTGCCGCCTAGTGCGTCACGTATTGCAGCCCGGCGGTATAAGCGGCGCCGCCGATCACGCAGGGGATGCCCAATTCGATCTGGCCGGTCGCGGCGGCGACGACGCAGCCCATCGACAGCGCGCCCTGCCCAACCTGACCCCAGCCTGAGAGTTCGCGCTTCGAATTGGGGCCTTTTTCCTTGAGCTCGTCGATCGCCGCCAGCGATTCCTGACGCATATGCACGGTGTCGACCGTCTCCGCCGTCTCGATGACGTCATTGAGCACGGGGACGATATCCGGCGGCTGGCTTGTGACCGCCCATTGCAACATCGCCAAGAGGTCGGTATCGCGCACCGCATTGCTCGCCAGCGTAAATTTCGCGGCGCTGCCGGTGGTGAGATTGTCGACATTATCCTTGTCGTTGGAAAGCGGCAGAAGCTTGATCACGCTCTCGATCGGCGCGTAGCTGCCGGTCGCCAGGTAATAGCCCCACAGCACGTCGATCAGCTCCGGGGTGGGCTCGAGCGCAACGACATGCTTGCGGTCTTGGTCGAGATTTAGCGTCGCCTTGATCTTGTCGAGCATGCCGGGCTTCACGGCCTGAAAGTCGATCTGCTCGAGCGTCGGCAGCTTGCCGTCGAGATATTTGTTGATCATCTCGCGGCGGGTCGGCATGCGATCGACAAAAGTGGCGAGAAGGTCCTGCCAATCCGGCAGACCGGAATAGGCGATGGCGCGCACCAACACCCAATGGTCCGCCGGGTCGATCGACAGTATTTTTGCGATCAGGTTTTCGGCAAGAGCAGGATTGCCGTCGAGCACTCCGGCGATGAAGCCGATATACGGCCCGGAGCTTTCGGCGTTTTTGAAGGCTTGCATCGCGCTCAATGAGTGAACGACGACGGGCAGCCCTTCCGGGTCCGGCTTATGACGATAGCTATTGATCCATTTCAGGATCGCGTCCGTCGGATTGAGCCCCGGACTCAAGCGCGGCGTGGCTTCGGCCGGCGCGATGGCGGCCATGACGAGAACGAGTGCAGCGATAAGACCGGCGGCGATGGGACACAGCCGTGCAATAGCCCAATGTCTTTCGGCCATGTCCTCTCCAGTGGAGAATACCGGCAGCGCGTGATCGCAGATTTCAGAACGCGCAGGGCCCCCCGTTGAGGCAATTCAGCAACAGTGCTGGGAAATTTCAGGGCCGCTACCGCGCGAATTCGCGGCCGCCGTGTGACATTTAGGAAACGTTAGGAATCGCGGTTTTGCCCGTCGTTTCGATTTCAAACGCTGGTTTGAAGTTTGCTGGCGCGCTCGAAGTCGCATTACCGCCGCATTCTGCTTGACCCGAGCGGACACAATGCTTATAAATATCGCGCCAAAGCAAGGGGCGCACATATGCGTACTGCAACGTCGCTGATCCTCGTATCCAAGCGCACCGCCGGGGGTGGATGATCCCACCCGCGAGACGTGGCGGTGCGTGATCCAGGGGCCCTTCGAGGCCCTTTTTTATTACTTCGATGCGTAAAGCGAGAATCGACTGAGTGGAGCGAACGATGACTGAGATGACCGGCGCAGAAATGGTGATAGCGGCGCTTGCCGATCAAGGCGTCGAGCACATTTTCGGCTATCCCGGCGGCGCCGTGCTGCCGATCTACGACGCGCTGTTCCAGCAAGAAAAGGTGCGGCACATCCTGGTGCGGCACGAACAGGGCGCGGTGCATGCCGCGGAGGGTTATGCGCGCTCGACCGGCAAAGTCGGCACCGTGCTGGTCACCTCCGGGCCCGGCGCCACCAATGCCGTCACCGGCCTGACCGACGCGCTGTGCGATTCCGTCCCGCTCGTCGTCGTCACCGGGCAGGTGCCGACGCATCTCATCGGCAACGATGCGTTCCAGGAATGCGACACCGTGGGCATCACGCGGCCGTGCACGAAATACAACTATCTCGTCAAATCCGTCGACCAACTGCCGCACGCTTTGCATGAGGCATTTCATATCGCCGCCAGCGGCCGGCCGGGGCCCGTGGTGGTCGATATTCCAAAGGATGTGCAATTTGCCAAGGGCGCGTATTTCAAGCCCAACGAATTCCAGCACAAGGGCTATCGGCCGAAGCTCAAGGGCGATCCCGACAAGATCAAGCAAGCGGTCGAGATGATGGCGGCCGCCAAGCGCCCGCTGTTTTACACCGGCGGCGGCGTGATCAATTCCGGCCGCATGGCTAGCGATTCCTTGCGCGAACTGGTTAAGCGCACCGGCTTTCCCATTACGTCGACGCTGATGGGGCTTGGCGCCTTTCCGGCCGCCGATCCGCAATGGCTCGGCATGCTCGGCATGCACGGCACTTGGGAGGCGAATTGGTCGATGCACGATTGCGACCTGATGATCTGCGTCGGCGCGCGCTTCGACGATCGCATCACCGGCCGGCTCGACGCTTTCTCGCCAGGCTCGAAGAAAATCCATATCGACATCGATCCGTCCTCGATCAACAAGAACGTCAAGGTCGATCTGCCGATCGTCGGCGATTGCGCGCATGTCCTCGGCGACATGCTGCTTATGTGGCGCGAGAGCGGGGCCAAGCCGGACAAGAAGGCGCTCGACGCCTGGTGGGCGCAGATCGGCAAATGGCGGGCGAAGAATTCGCTCGCCTACCGCAATTCCAACGAGATCATCAAACCGCAATACGCGATCCAGCGGCTCTACGAATTGACCAAGGATCGTGACACCTACATCACCACCGAAGTCGGCCAGCACCAGATGTGGGCGGCGCAGTTCTATCAGTTCCAGGAGCCGACCCGTTGGATGACGTCGGGCGGCCTCGGCACCATGGGCTATGGCTTGCCGGCCTCGGTCGGCGTGCAGCTCGCGCACCCGAATTCACTGGTCGTCGACATTGCCGGCGAAGCATCGGTGCTGATGACCATGCAGGAAATGTCGACGGCGGTGCAGTACGACCTGCCGATCAAGATCTTCGTCATCAACAACCGCTATATGGGCATGGTCCGGCAGTGGCAAGAACTGCTGCACGGCGGCCGCTACTCGCATTCCTATTCCGAGGCGCTGCCGGATTTCGTCAAGCTCGCCGAAGCGTATCATGCGCATGGCATCCGCTGCGAACGTCCGGGCGACCTCGACGATAAGATCCGCGAAATGATCGAGGTGCAGAAACCGGTCATCTTCGACTGCGTGGTCGATCCGACTGAGAATTGCTTCCCGATGATTCCGTCAGGCCGCGCTCATAACGAGATGCTGCTCGGCGATGCCGCAACGCGCGTCGAAGACGCAATCACGGAAGAAGGCAAGATGCTGGTCTAAGGAGAAATGCCGTGAACACCGCGACGTCCCACTATCCTGCCGCCCCGACAAGCGAGCGCGTCGAAACTCGCACGCTCTGCGTTCTGGTCGACAACGAGCCCGGCGTGCTCGCGCGCGTCATCGGCCTGTTCGCCGGCCGCGGTTATAATATCGACTCGCTCACAGTCTCGGAAACCGAGCACCAGAAGCATCTGTCGCGCATCACCATCGTCACGCGCGGCACGCCGATGGTGCTCGAGCAGATCAAGAATCAGCTCGATCGCCTGGTGCCGGTGCACCGCGTCGTCGACCTAACGAGCGCCGGCCCTGCGATCGCGCGCGAGCTCGCAATGGTCAAGGTGCGCGGCACCGGCGACCAGCGCATGGAAGCGCTGCGGCTCGCCGACGCCTTCCGCGCCCGCGTCATCGACGCCACGACCGAAAGCTTCGTGTTCGAAATCACCGGCGCTTCCGACAAGATCGAAAGCTTTATCAACCTGATGCTGCCGGTCGGTCTGGTCGAAGTCTCCCGCACCGGCGTAGTCGCCATCGCGCGCGGCCCAGAGGGGATGTAATCAGTTCGTCATCCTGAGGTGCCCGCGCGCAGCGCGGGCCTCGAAGGATGCCGCTCGGCCCGGGCCGTCGCCCTTCGAGGCTCGCTTCGCTCGCGCCTCAGGGTGACGGATTACCGCCCTACGCTTTTCCGGACAATTTACCGACCAGCGTTGCAAAGCGGTCGACAAAGCCCTGCAGGAATTTCTGCGTGTTTTCGTCGCCGATGTTGCCTTGCTCGTCGATCAGGTTCGGCTTGTTGGTGATGTAGGCCTCGCCTCCCAAAAGGGTCATGCCGAGCCCGGTCATCACCGAGCGCAGATGCTGTTGCGCCAGCGCCGTGCCGATGGCGCCGCCCGACGTGCCGGTGATGAAGCCGGGCTTGCCCGGCCACACGCTCTTGCCGAACGGCCGCGCGCCCCAATCGATCGCGTTCTTGAGCACCGCCGGCATCGAGCGGTCGTGCTCCGGCGTGACGATGAGAACACCGTCGGCGCGGGTGATCTCGTCCTTGAAACGCGCCGCTTCGGCCGGCATGTTGGCCTCGTTGTCCTGATTGAACATCGGCAGATCGTCGATGCGCGCGAATTTCGCGTCGAATTTGCCGGCGCCGAGCTTGACCAGCGCCTGGGCAAATTTGCGGTTGATCGATTCACGGCGGTTCGATCCGACAATCACGGCGATTTGGGGAATAGGCATGGTTGAATACCTCGGTTAGAATTCGTAACTAGGGCTAGATAGGTGACTATAGTGGGACGGCGCAAGCAGGCACAGCGGTGAAACCAAGATACATGCATTTGCCCGCGGATTGCCGCGCCATCAGCGACGTGCTCGCCCGGGTCGGCGACAAATGGTCGGTGCTGGTGGTCACGCGCCTCGGCCCAGGGCCGATGCGCTTCAACGAGCTGCGGCGTTCGATCGGCGGCATTTCACAGCGCATGCTGACGCTGACGCTGCGCGGACTCGAGCGCGACGGCTTGATCACGCGCACGGTGTTTCCGACCAATCCGCCGCGGGTCGACTATGCCCTCACCCCGCTTGGGCGCGATCTGTTGAACCCGGTTTCGGCGCTCGGCGAATGGGCGACCCGCAATCAGATAAAGATCGCCCGCGCCCGCGAGCAATTTGATGGAAATTGCAAGGCGAGCGGAAAACCGCCGCTACGACGCGATGTGACGCGGACAGGGCTTGTCCAAGCGGCTCGCAGAACCTAGAAGCAGCAACTGGAAACGAACCGCCAAATCCGGGCTTGGACCTGAGTAGGGGTGAGAGAACATGCGTGTTTATTACGATCGCGACGCCGACCTGAACCTGATCAAGGGCAAGAAAGTCGCCATCATCGGCTACGGCAGCCAGGGCCATGCCCATGCGCTCAATCTGCACGACTCCGGCGTCAAGGACGTCGCGGTGGCGCTGCGCAAGAATTCGCAGGGCGTCAAGAAGGCGCAGGCCGCGAAGCTGCCGGTGATGGAAGTCGCCGAGGCCGCCAAGTGGGCCGACGTGATGATGATGCTCACGCCCGACGAATTGCAGGCCGATATCTATAACGGCCAGCTGCACGGCAATATGAAAGAAGGCACGGCGCTGATGTTCGCGCACGGGCTGAACATCCATTTCAACCTGATCGAGCCGCGCGGCGATCTCGACGTGATGATGATCGCGCCGAAGGGACCGGGCCACACCGTGCGCTCCGAGTATCAGCGCGGCGCCGGCGTGCCGTGCCTGCTCGCGATCCACAAGGACTCCTCGGGCAACGCGCACGATCTCTGCCTATCCTACGGCGCCGCGATCGGCGGCGGCCGCGCCGGCATTATCGAGACCAGCTTCCGCGAGGAATGCGAGACCGACCTGTTCGGCGAACAGTCGGTGCTGTGCGGCGGCGTCGTCGAACTGATGAAGGCCGGATATGAAACCCTGGTCGGCGCCGGTTACGCGCCGGAAATGGCCTATTTCGAGTGCATCCACGAAATGAAGCTGATCGTCGACCTCATCTACGAGGGCGGCATCGCCAACATGAATTATTCCGTGTCCAACACAGCCGAATACGGCGAATATGTCTCCGGGCCGCGCGTGATCAACGATGCAACCCGCGCCGAAATGAAGAAGATCCTGGACGACATCCAATCGGGCAAGTTCGTCAAGGATTGGATGCTGGAAAACAAGGTCAACCAGACCTCGTTCAAGGCGATGCGCAGTAAGCTCGCGGCGCATCCGGCGGAAGCCATCGGCGCCAAGCTGCGTGAAATGATGCCGTGGATCAAGGAACGGGCATTGGTAGATAAGTCGCGGAATTGATTTACGGCATTTTGCGGAAAGCCGGGCTCGCTGCGGCGGGCCCTTTCGGAATCAAAGAACGGGCGCTGGTGGATCGCAGTAAGAACCAGTCTGGGCCGGTCTCATCTTAATCGCATCGGCCGCGATTTGCCGCCCCGCGCCTGCGCGTCCCTTGTCATGACGGCTTAATTACAGTTTTATGACACTAAGCGCCGTGCGCTGGGGCTAGGAGTGGATCATTTCCGGGCACGGACGCGTCTGTCATGCGCGCCGTCGCCCTGTCGCTGAAAAAGCGTCTCGCTTCCGCGAAGCTGTTCGCTCGGCATGGCTTTGGCCGGCCGGCACTGGTCCTGCTTCCGCATTTCATCGCTCTCGCGATCATGCTTGCGACCGAATCCACGGGCACGGCCATGACGGCCTTCGTCTTGGCCTGGGGAATATTGAATTTTTTCTGGTTAGCCCTCATCCGCCGCCCAGTGCTGGCCGGGATGCTATCTCTCGTCATGATGACGCTACTGGTTCTGCTGTCGCAGCTCAAATATCACGTGCTGATGATGACGGCGAACTTCGTCGACCTGATGATCGTCGACACCGATACCGTCAGCTTCCTGTTCACGATCTTCCCGGCGCTGCGCTGGATCGTTGCGCTTGCTCTCC
>Ga0210394_10006803_pt1 | contig 12273 bp, 9 predicted proteins | sample IncBWC12MmetaG_FD_160121 | JGI IMG/M metagenome (GOLD analysis project Ga0210394, IMG submission 160121) | Forest soil microbial communities from Barre Woods Harvard Forest LTER site, Petersham, Massachusetts, United States - Inc-BW-C-12-M | ecosystem: Environmental > Terrestrial > Soil >... | reverse complement strand
GAATAAAAGAGGCATCGAACCTGCACGCCTCTCATCATAGTGGATTCGTGCGCATCGCACGTAAGTCGCTGCTTCACCGAGCGAAAATTTCGCCGATGTTTTGTGGGTAACAAAAGCATCGTGCGGGTAACTGTGTGGGTAACTCGCCCATGGTCAAGTGATGGCTTACGCGGGCCTTTCGTGCGAACTTAAATAGTTTCACGTGTTAGGTTCGACGCGTTCCACTGCTTCGGAGTTTGATGTGCCGCCATCAGTGCACGTGATGCCACGCGGACTGAACTCCGTCGAGACCAAAAGTTATCAGCAACGCGCGGAATGACCGGTTCCGGCCCACGACCGGTCGCGTAAACCCGGCGCAACATCTTCTACAGACCGGACATTGGTGGGGCATCGACGTGGCCGGGATGGGCGTTTTTGCGATTTGCGACTAGGTCAGCGGGATCGAGAACACGGCCTGCAAGAATTACTTTCGCAACTGCAACATATGCTTGGATAGTTTGCGTTGGATCGCGTCGCAGCAGTAGCAGATTGGCGCGCTTGCCGACTTGCACCGTACCGATCTCGCCGTCGAGGTGAAACGCTTGCGCGTTGGACAGGGTCGCGGCTCGGAAGATCTGGGCTGGCGTCATACCGGCTGCGGCGAGTCGCTCGATCTCAAACCAACCATTCAGGCCTGGCGGATTGGCGTAAGTCGGGGCACTCGGCGTGTCAGTGCCAAAGAGTAACCGTCCGCCGTGTTCTGCCAGGTATCGGGTCGCGGCCGCGTCTCGGGCGATTGGAGCCGAAAAGTTAGGGCGCATTGCGCTTGCGTCGATCTTCGCAACATCTCCGGCCACGACGTCGTGAAACCACTGACCCTCGTGGGTCCCGTACCAGTCGATCAGACTGTGCGGCAACACTCGTGCCAGCATCGGATCGGACAGAAACCCCACGGTGAACAGATCCTGCAAGCCATGCAAGACCTGTATGGTCGGTTGCCAGCCCACTTTTGTGGCGATCACCCGATCCAAAATCGACTTCATTTCCGGGGTGAGGTCGCCTGATGCCGACGACTCCTTAACGTTCCACAAGCCATGGGCGATGATGTCGACGCCCATATCAAGAGCAAACGTCTGCGCTTCGGCGGAATTCGCGTGCATCAGCACCGGGAGCCCCTGTGCATGGGCCGCGCGAACGAGTGCCCGGATCGTCTCGGGCTGCGGTACGGGCAGGTCGTGCTCGCCGCCGAAGCCACGCTCGAAGAAGGTTTTCACGCAAACTGCGCCGTCCGACTTCATTCGCGCGACGACGGTCGCAGGCGTGTGCTCCGCCGCCTCGACGCCCTGCGGCAAGGCAGCCACGGCCTGCGGTTCGACGATCATGTACGGCATCGTCGTGTAACGCGCCGGCTTTGGGGCGTAGTTCATCGGATACCCGTCCATCAATGCCGCCCCGCCGCAAAAGTAGGTGTCGGGCACCGGGTCGTGACTCCTCCAGCTGGCCATCGCCTCGGGCGTGGAAATTAAGTCGACAAGGGTGGTGAAGCCAGAATACAGGTAGCTACGGGGAATCTGCTCGCGCGCAGCCCGTGCGATATCAGGGTGTGCCTGCTCCTGCTCTGCGGTCATTCCCTGGATCGCGCCGAGATGGACGTGGCTGTCGATCAACCCTGGGATCAGGTATAGGTTCCTACCGCTGATGGTCACGACCTTCGGCACCAGGTTCGGGGGACTCGATGAGCCGCTCTCCGAAATGGCGCTAATGCGACCATTGCGGATGTACACATCCGCATCGCGTAACGGGCTCTCGCGCTCCGACGACACGATTGTGACGTGATCGATTCGCAAGTCCTGGGCACTAGGCGCTCCTCCCCAAAGCAGGAAGCCGTAGGCCGCGAACGGCGCCATCGTTCTAATCAATGCGTCGCGCATGACGAAACGTTCATGACGCATATTCCGCCCTGGCGAGTGGCGCAGCGCCAGGTAGCGCGACCTCAGAATGCACTCGCTCCCGGGTTTTCGGCAATCCGCCATCGAATTGTACGCCTACCGGCGTTAGGTGCCCGCGGAACCGCGGAAGACTGTCCGCTCATCGACGAAAGATATGGGGTTGCCGAATGGATCTCTGGCGTAGAACATTCGTTCTCCCCACGGCATCGTTTCGATTGGCGCTGCGATTTTACCCCCGGCATTAGCGACTCTCGCCTGCGTTTCTTCGAGATCGGCCGTCGTGAAATAAAGATATTGGTTGAAGTGGTGACTCCAGCCGTTTCCGATTCCGTCGCCATCCGTGATCGGATCATAACAGGCAAGAATCGTGTGGCCGCAGATGAAGTAGTGGCGTCCGGGCGAGACCCGTTCACCAGGTGTACCGAGCACGTGAGAATAGAAGCAAGCCGCTTCCTCGATGTTCTTGACGGGCTGAATCACACGATAGAGATCAAGCATGACTTTCACCTCCACCCTTAGACGCCGGGTTGTCGCAGGGCACATAACGTCCAAGTTGGGCGGCCGCCCAACAAGGCCGGATCGGCGGCGAGAGTGCACAATCTCTCCGGCACCCACGACACAGTTGCTCTCCGTTCACGGTCCGCTCCAACGAAAGTTAGATCTCGCCTAACCGAAGCTGTCGGGGAGCGAGGAAACCGAGGCGTAGCGAACACGGCAAGCCCGTCAGCGCGAGGGGCAAGTGCCGCTGGGACGATCCGGGCTCGACTCCCGAAGAGCGGTCAGTCGCCAGACCGCCTGTCTCGTCACTGGGCGGCCACCCCTTCGACGATGAGTATGCGACTCTTCGTCGAGTTCTGCCTGATCGGCTTGATCGCCTCATAGGCGGGCGAATAGTACCAACCACGTGCCTTCTCGAGGCTATCGAAGGCGATGACCACGATATAGCCCTTGGGGGCTTCGCCTTCGACAGCCTGGACCTTGCCGCCAACAACCAGATATCGGCCGCCGAATGGGATAAGTGTTTTCGGCGCCTCCTCTCTGTATTTCTGCGCTGCAGCGGGATCTTGGGTTTTGGTCGGGTCCTTTTCAACCTCTGCTATGACGTAGACCGGAGCCGTCTTCACTTGCTGCCCACGAATCGCCTGGGCGGTGGCAGTGCTGATTGCGACCCCAGCTAGTACCGCCAGCGTCATCTTGAGGTTTGTCTTCATGCCGCTCTCGCTTGATCTTCCGAAGTGTCTGTCACAAACTCGCATGAAGTTTGCGCAAACTCTTCTTCTCGTTTGCGAATTTTGCCAGGGGCCGATGGAACACGCGCCACACATTGGGAGGTGTGAGTACGACCGCTCAGGGAGCCGGAATCTGATCGTGACCGGCGTTGGTACCCATTGCCATGTGGCTAAGTTCGCTGAGCCCATCTCGATCAAAGCGGTCAGCTATGGCGAAGTGGAATGGCGGTTCGGTCAGCAGCGCTATCTGATTCACCCGGATACGCTTCTTCTCCTTCCCGATGACGATGAATACTCCCTGACGATCGACTCCGCCGAACCGACCAGTGGGTTTTGCGCGGTATTCCGGCGAGGTCTGGTTGAGGATTGCTGGCGCGTTGCGGTGAGCAAGCCAGAAGCCCTTTTAGACTCACCTTATTACAACCCGCCCTTATCGTTCCCACGACGCCTGGAGTCGAGGACTGGGCCTCTCGGACGGGCGTTGGATGCGCTTGCCGCGGCGGTTGCTGCCAAAGCATCACCTGAGAGCCTCGGCTGGCTGTTCGAGTCGTTGGGTGCGAGAGCGGCAGAATCGGTATCCCAAGAACGACGCGAGCGCCACCGTCCCACTGCCGTTCGGCCCGCAACTCGTTTTGAAATTCACCGTCGACTCGGCCTGGCGCGCCAAGCCGTTGAAGACGACCTGGACGCGCCTTGGACGCTCGTTACGATGGCGCGGACTGCCACGATGGCGCCGCACCACTTCCATCGCTGTTTTCGAGTAGTCTTCGCTGAGACGCCGCGCGGCTGGCTATCGCGGCGCCGCGCCGAACGAGCCATGGCGATGCTGCGAACCACCCGGCACTCGATCATTGAGATTTGTCTCGCGGTGGGCTACGCAAGCGCAAGTTCCTTCAGCGCCTCGTTCGGCGCGCGTTTCGGCGTGCCGCCGTCGCAGGTGGCACGTCCACCTCGCGCTCTGCACAGACGCTACCGCAATGTATCGCTGCCATGAGCCTATGCGGTAAAACCACGGCCGCTTGGAAGTCGATCCACAACGAGTTGAGCGCCACCAGTCCTCTCAAGGCTGTAGCGCGGGTTCGAATTCTCAGTCAAGCACCGACCAAAACCCAAAAAAACAAAGTCCGTCGGACATTCCGTGCAAATCCTTCTCACCCCATGCGCCTGCCGGCGCCGCGTGGTTGCGGAACGATCGGGGCAAGAGCAAAACTGAACTCGTGGCACTTGCGGCGCTCGGCTGCAGTGCCGGCGTCGTGCCGGAGCAAAAGCACGAGACGCATGAGGAGCCGGTTGAACTCCTCCAATTCCGGTTCCGCCAGCCACCCCTTCCGGCGCGCGACCCAGAGGTTTCTCCTCGGGCCGTCAGCTCTCGCCACATCCGGGCGGCAGGCGCGTACAAAGCCACGCGCTGCGTTCCGCAGCCTGGTGCGACCGAGGGCGATGACTGCGCGCCTAGCTCGCTCGGTGGCAAGGCCTCGAAGCACGGCGCACGGCGGCGCCGCGATCAGGAGACATTCCGCCATTAGCCGCCTTCTCTGAAGCAAAGCAGACTGCCGCGACGGTCTCCTTGGGGGTCAACTCCGGACGTGCATCCAACGTATGTTCTGCGGCGATCCTCGAGGCCACTCTGAAAATCCGTATCAAGGACTCGCACGCGGTACCAGCGCATATCGCACCAGTGCATGTGATTGATGGGTAACGTCGTGGGTAACCCAAAAAGTCCCACCGTCCTAAGACTTTGATTGCCAGTGAATTTATGGCCGACGTTCGAGTCTCCCGGGCACCATATTCAGTTCTCTTCTTTTATCAATCACTTACGTGGCTTTATTTTTGGGTCCGAGGGACCCGACGTGCCATTCGCACTCTAGAGGATTTGTGCGAAGTGTACGTAAACCATTGCGCTGCCAGCCGAATCCCAAATCAGTCTTTCTGAGCAAATTCGGGCCATTAGTGTCGAGTGTGGGTAACTCTGTCACGTCGCAGGCGAGTGGCTCCACGGCGCCTCAGACGGCGATGCCCCGCAAGTCTCACGCATCTTAAACGCGCGCCTTCCACATACCCCCGCTACCGCGAGCGTATTTGCACGGCGGAATGGATCACGGCCCTCGTATAGTAGATAGCAATCACCGGCAAACACAGGCTCCAGAGCGGGGACAGACTGTAGAAGCGCACCATCGGCCTCACCAGATATGCACCCGGTCTCCGGGTGACAGATAGAGCTTGTCGCCTGGCTGCACATTAAACGCGGAATACCAGGCATCGAAGTTGCGCACCACGCCGTTGACGCGAAACGGGCTGGGACTATGCGCATTGGTCAACACCTGGTTCCGGAGCTCTTCCTCCCGGATCAGCTCGCGCCAGCCTTGTGCCCACGCTAGGAAGAACCGCTGATCGCCCGTGAGTCCCTTCAAGACCGGCGCGGCTTTGCCTTGGAGCGAGAGACGATAGGCCTCGTAGGCAACGGTGACCCCTGAGAGATCGCCGATGTTCTCGCCCAGCGTTAGCTGACCATTCAAGCGAAGGCCTGCCGCCTCGTACGTGTCGTACTGAGCGGCAAGCTTGTCCACCAGCGTCTTGAAAGCCGCGGTGTCTTCGGGCAGCCACCACGTGTGCAGGACACCTTTGGCATCAGACTTCGCGCCTTGATCATCGAAGCCGTGTCCCATCTCGTGTCCGATGATTCCTCCGATGGCGCCGTAGTTGACCGCCGCGTCGGCTTTGGGGTCAAAGAATGGAGGCTGCAGGATGGCCGCCGGAAAGACGATCTCGTTGAAGGTCGGATTGTAATAAGCATTGATGGTCTGGGGTGTCATGTCCCATTCGTCCCGATCCGTGGGCTGGTCGATGCGCTTCACCTCCCGGTTCCATTCGAAGACCGAAGCGCGGACCTTGTTCCCCAAGGCGTCATCGGGCCGCACCGTAAGCGCGGCGTAGTCACGCCACTTATCGGGATAGCCGATCTTGGTCCGAAACGCCGCGAGCTTCTCTTCCGCCGCCTCACGGGTGGCGACGCTCATCCAGGGGACGCTCTTGAAGCGCAGCTCGTAGGCCTTGCGCAGATTCTCCACGAGCTCCAGCGCTTGCGCTTTCGCCCCCGGCGGGAAGTACGCCTGCACGTAAAGTTGCCCGACCGCCTCACCGAGCGCACGGTTGACGGCCGACACCGCGCGTTTCCAGCGCGGGCGCTGCTCCTGCTGACCGCCAAGCTTGCGACGAAAGAAGTCGAATGATTCCTCATCAAAAGCCTTCGGCAACACTGCGGCCGATTCGTCCAGGTAGTGGACCTTGAGATAGCTCTGCCAGACACTGACCGGAGTGGTTGTAAAGAGCTTGGCCAGCTTCTCAATGGCATCAGGTTGCCCCACGTCGAAGTCCTTGCGATCCAGCAGGGTCGCCGGCGCAAAGAAATCCCGCCACGGAAAGGTCGGCGCCAGCAGCTCCAAGTCTTTAAAGGTGCGTAGATTGTATGTGAGGTCGCGGTCGCGGAGTTTGGCGCGCGGCCAATGACATTCGGCGATCTGGGTTTCCAGCTCCAGAATCTGTTGCGCTTTGGCGTCCACGTCCGAATCGCCGGCGAGGCTCAGCATCTTCGCAAGATGCGCCCGGTACTGATCGCGAATCGTCTGGGACTTAGCATCGCTCTTGAGGTAGTAATCTCGGTCCGGCAACCCAAGACCCGCCTGGTCCACGCTCACGAGGTAGCGATCGGGATTCTTCTCATCCACACCGATCCCGAATCCGATGGGTGATTCGAGACCGAGGTCGGGCCGTCCCATGAGGGTGGCGAGGTCTTGGTAAGAATGCGCGGCCGCGATGGCCCTGAAGACGGGTTCCGCGGGTTTAAGCCCAGCTGCGTTGATCGCTTTCTCGTCGAGGAAAGCCCGATAATAATCGCCGACTTTTCTCGCGACACTGCCCGCCGGGGCATCCGCTGGCAGTCCCTGGATCAGCTTTCGCACGCGCTCTGAAGATTCCTCGCTCAGCGCGTCGAACGTGCCCCACTCGCTGCGATCCGCAGGAATGTGCTGTGTGCCAAGCCAATGGCCGTTCGCATAGCGGTAGAAGTCATCGCCGGGCCTCACAGACTTATCCTGCGCGGTCAGGTCGAGACCGAACGCCCCGAACGCGGCGTGGGTCGCCGGCGTGTCGGCGGGAGCCTCAGCGATGAGCAGAATTAGGGTGATCGCAAGCGCTGCGGATCTCATGGTCACGACGAGGTCTTCCTTGTTGATAAAGGCTCAAGAGTCGGCAATGGCCGGTACGGGGCGCAGCCGGTTCCCGAACGTGACCGGTGGCGGCACATCTCGTCATCAGCGGCGCAAGTACTGGGGCGTGCCGATGTGCCCGTACTTGCCGCAATGCGCTTCCACAGACGAGACTGGGCCGACGTCGCCCGGACGGCGTTGCCACCACCCACCCGTGCGCCAGCAGAGCGAGGGTCAAACGGCGCCCAGCCAGTGAAACACCTGGCCCCGGGCATTGGGCGTGTCCCTCAAAGACAAATGGCGGCGCATCTGTCGCGCTAATCACGGCTCAAACGCCCTGAGCACAATGCTCGGCGTGAGCACCTCTGGAAGGACCTTCGGCTCCGATTGGGTCCGAACGTAAACCAAATTGAAAGGTACGGCGCTGCGATTCCACTTGGCGAGTTCGGCAGTAATACGCGGATCGCTATTGGTCCAGTCCGCTCTTAGCGTAGCGACGTTACGTGTGCGGAAGTATCGTTTGATCTCGTCCGAACTAAAGACGAGTTTTTTATTCGCCTGGCAGGTCGCGCACCATCGCGCCGTGAAATCGACATAGATAGGCCGATTCTCACCGCGCAACTGCTGGACGCGCTCGATGCTCCAAGGCTCCCACGTGACATCGCTGGCCGCCGCGGGCCGCGGCCAGCCCAGCTGCAGACCGAGCACCAACATCGCTAGCGCGCCCACCAGTCCAAAGCGCGAGTGGCGTGAATTCACGCCTGGCGAGCTGTATCGCCCGTACAGCCAGACCGCCATAGCAATGACCGTCAAGCCGAGCAACGTCATCAACAATCCGCTTTCTCTGACCTGCCCGTCCAGCACCCAAATCAGATAGCCCACGGTAGCGTAAAGCGGGAAAGCCATCAGTTGTTTAAAGGTCTCCATCCAGCGCCCCGGCCGCGGCAGCAACTTGACAGCCCGAGGAAAGATCGAGAGGAGCAAGTAAGGCGAGGACAGGCCGATGCCGATGGCGCTGAACACCAAGAACGCTTGCGCCGTTGGCAGGGTGAGCGCTGCGCCCAAGGCGGGCGCCAGAAACGGCGCACTGCACGGTGTCGCCACGACCGTGGCCAACACGCCGGTAAAGAAAGTACCGGCGTAGCCGTCTTTCGTCTGCAGCTTCGACCCTGTCCCCATGGCACTCAGGCCGAATTCGAATACGCCGCTCAAGCTAAGCGCGAAAATCAGCATCACGACCGCGAGACAAAAAACGAAAGCAGGCGACTGCAGCTGAAAACCCCAACCGAGCTGTGCTCCCCCGGCACGCAGTGCAGCCAGTACGCCGGCCAGCGCCCAGAACGACACCAGCACGCCAAGCGTGAACGCCACGCCGTGCAGTGTCACCTTGCGGCGCTCGTTGCCCGACTGGTTCACAAAGCCGACGATCTTGATGCCGAGCACCGGAAACACGCAGGGCATCAGGTTGAGGATAAGGCCACCTAACAGCGCGGAGACCAGCGTCGCAAACAGCCCCCCAATCGTTGCGCCGGAGGAAGACCCACTGGGAGTGCTGGCCGAACCGGGAGCCCTGGTTGTCGGACCTGCGGCAGCGGCACTGGCAGCTGTCGCGCTGGACCCAAACGGGACATCGATCTGCAGTCCGCGGTGCATGCCCTTCTTGTCCGTGTAGGCCAATACACCGAGCAGCTTGCTGGTCGCAGCCTCGGCATCGTCGGAGATCGGCAGGGTCAACGTGAGTGACCCGTCCGAGTTGAATGCAGTCTGCGGTTGATCGTATTGAATGAAGCCGACTTCACTGAAGAAATGTGGCGATTCGAGCGTGCCTGCGCCGCTCAGTTGCAGCGTCACATTCTTGCCATGCCGGGCCGCGGCGAGCTTCCAGCCCGTTGTCGGTTCGGGCATCGGCATCCTCGCAAGCTCCGCTCTCACCGCCTCATCCGGCTGCGGAGTGCCCAACGACACAGGCAGGGTCAGCGTCACATTCGCCTGGCCGGGAATGCAGATATCCGAGCACATCAGCCACTTCGCCTGGGCTTCGAGGGTCACGTGCTCGCCCGGCTTGAGGTTCCCCGCCGGCGTAAGTGTGACCGGCAGCTCAACAATTCCTTCGTAGCCGTTGCCGGTGATATTGCCGTTGGCATCCCTGATCACTGTCGGCACCGGCCATTGGATCGGACCTGGGGTCCATCCGGCCGGGAGACCCCAGTGCAGCGAAGTCGGATAGCCTGTACCGGAGCTGATCCAATAGGTATGCCACGTCGGCTGCTGATCGAGGCGCAGCGCGACCGTGAGCGAATGGCCACGCTGAACAGATGTGTCAGCCGCAACCAATGAAGCTTGCACTTGTGCACGAGCAGTGAACGACGCAAACACCACAAGTGCCGTCGCAACAGCTCGTACGTTCCGAATCAAGCTCATGATGGTGGTCGTGTGCTTAGAGCACTGACTCGATCATGTGCTTTACAACCGACTCGCCGTCAGAGTCATCGATCATGAAGTCTCTGTACACGATTCGACCCGTACGATCGATCACGAAATTCGTCGGCTCTCCCCGGACCTGGTACTCCTTGGACTCTTTTCCGCCGATTTCCTTATCGGGGGTACTCTTCAGCGGCAGAAAGCTGTACTGCGTCTTCGCCATGAAAGGCAGCACATATTCATCCTGATCGCGCTGGACATTGATGCCCAGATAGACCACGTCCTTTTCGCGGAACTGGTGCATCACCGCTTCGAAGTGGGGAAATTCAGCGCGGCACGGACCGCATCCGGGGAACCAGAACGTGAGAAGCACCGCCTTGCCGCGTAGGCTTGCCAACGACACCGTACCGGCCGAGCCGTATTGCTGCAGATTGAACGGCGGAGCAATCTTGGCGTTGGCGTCGAGAATGCGCTTGAGGTCAGCGTGGACCTGGGCGGCCGTTTTGCTCAGCTGCTTGCCGGCGCTTTCCAAGGCCACCCGCGTCGCATCCTCGGGCCATTTGGCTTGCTGCTTGAGGAGACTGGCGTACGCTCCCTGCAGTTGTCCCGCCTTGATCATCACCTGTGCCTTCAGGCGCACAAGCATCGCAGCATTTGAGGAGCGCGGGTTGGCGCTCAGTTTGTCCAGCAGCGCCACGGCATCGTCGGGTTTACCGCCGGCCACTTTCTGGTTGACCTGAATATAGGTCTGCGCGAACGCCACGCGAGCGACCCACTCCTTTGATCCCTTCGTGCCCTGCATCTCCTGCGCGAGCTTCACCGCCTTTAGCGGATCAACACGCAGGTAGGCGTCGAACAAATCAGACATACCCCCGGAGGACCAGCTGAACTTTTCCGGTGGGAACTGCTGGCGCAGGTGCTCAAGGATCGCAATTCGCTTGGCATCGTCCGGCGCCTTGACGGCCAGCCAGTAGAGCGCCTGCGCTCCACGCTCGCTGGTGGGGAAGCGCTTGGGAACATCGAACAGGGCGGCTTCCCCCTGGGACGGGTCCGTCTTATTCAGGTCGCTGGCATAGTAGAAGGCGTAGTCTGGATTGTGCGGATCGAGTAGCGCTGCCTTGTGCATGTATTCCAAGGAGGCCTTCTTGTCGCCCCAACGCTCCGCATCGAAGCTGAGCATCGAATAGATTTTCGCATTGTTTGGATCGCGCGCCGCGGCCTTGAGTAGGTAGGGCCTTGCCCCCGGATTCTCCCTGCCCTCCAATTGAACGCCCATGCCGTACGGAATGCCGACGGAATCGGGAAAGCGCCGCTCCCACTCCTTGTACTTCAGGTCGACGGTCTTTCTCATCTCATTGGCCTGCGATTTCGGCTTTGGGACTTTCTGCTGGTAGGCCTCGGACCGCCAACGACTCATGGATTCCTCGAGCTGCTCATGCGCCGCGAGGAAATCCGGATCGGCCTCGATCGCCTCGATGAAGGCCGCCAGTGCCTCGGCCGGCTGCTTCTGCGTGTCCAGCGCTTTCGCACGCTCCAAGGCAGCCTGAGCCGCCGGCGCCGGCACGTGCTGGGGTGACGCGACGGCGTAAAGCGGCGTGACCATCACCAAAAACAGTAATGCAATAACTTTCTTCATCACCTTCATCGTAATCGCTCCGGTGGTACTTACATCGTCGCCACATCACCCTGGCTCAAGCACCCGCCTCAGAGCTTGTACTTGCGGGCATATTCCAGATGCTGGATACCGGCCCGCAGATCGACCCTTCAGACTCCCAGAGGACTGGGGAGTTAAAGAAGGGAAACGCGCCGACTCGTTTCCCACGAACCAGCAGCTACGACACCAATATTCTGAATCCCTGCTTGGCGAGCGAATTCCGGGATCCCCGTCGTCACTGACTTTGCCGGGATGCTGAAGTCCTCAGTTTGCGTTGGGGCCTCTCAACCGGACGTACAATTCGTCCTGATGAGTGAACGATGCACCGCATGCAATTTTCCGTCTGATTCCTCACCCGAAATTATCGCGGACTTCGCCGAGACAGCCGGATCGTGTCGCCTTCCTCCTCGACCTTGGCGCCGAGGGTGGTTGCGACCGCTTCGGCGAATGTCTGCGGGTCCGTCGCGCGAAACTGCCCGACGAGCTTCTCGGCGGCGAGGCCGGGGTCCGAGATCACGAGCTTGCGGGCGTTGTAGCGATTGAACTGTGCCGCCGCTTCGTCGAGGGATTCGCCTTCGAGAACGATTTGGCCCTCGCGCCAGGCGAGTGAGCGCTCGACATCCGCAGACGATTGCACAATCTTGGGCGGCTCGTAGGCGGCTACATAAGCCTTCGAGCCGGCGGCCAACTGTATCCGGCGCTCTTCCTCCCCGACCGTCCACGTCTCGACCAGGCCCTCCGTCACCTGTACGTCGGCGCCGTCATCGTGCCGGCGCACCGAGAACGCTGTTCCTACGGCGCGCACGCGGATACGACCCGCGCTGACGATGAACGGG
>Ga0210394_10006802_pt1 | contig 12274 bp, 14 predicted proteins | sample IncBWC12MmetaG_FD_160121 | JGI IMG/M metagenome (GOLD analysis project Ga0210394, IMG submission 160121) | Forest soil microbial communities from Barre Woods Harvard Forest LTER site, Petersham, Massachusetts, United States - Inc-BW-C-12-M | ecosystem: Environmental > Terrestrial > Soil >... | reverse complement strand
CTGCTGCAGCTGTTCGATCTCCTCGTTGCGGAACTCGATGACCCGGCCGGACTGCAGGTCGATCAGGTGGTCGTGGTGTGCGCTCGGCATTTCTTCGTAGCGCGAGCGGCCGTCGCCGAAATCGTGCCGGGCCAGGATGTTCGCTTCCTCGAACAGACGCACGGTGCGATAGACGGTGGCGATGCTGATATGCGGATCGATCGCGGTGGCCCGCCGGTAGACCTGCTCGACATCGGGGTGATCGGCCGAGTCCGACAGGACGCGGGCGATAACCCGGCGCTGCTCGGTCATCTTGAGGCCCTTGTCGAGGCAGAGCTGCTCCAGCCGCGAAGTCATCGCGTCTCCGTCAGGGGCGTCCGCACGCACTATAGAGCAAATCTTTGGACAAGCCTATGCCGCGAACGATAGCCCCGCGGGCCGCACCTCGGCGGCGCGGCCTTCACGCCCGCGCGCGGCGTGCGCGAGTCCCGAGGCCGATCTCCTTGGCGAGGCGGCTGCGCTGGCGGGCATAGTTCGGCGCCACCATCGGATAGTCAGCGCCCAGTCCCCAGCGCTCGCGGTAGGATTCGGGCGTCATGTTGTAGGCGGTCTTCAAATGCCGCTTCAGCATCTTCAGCTTCTTGCCGTCCTCGAGGCAGACGATGTAGTCGGCATGCACCGATTTCTTGATCGGCACCGCCGGCTGCGGCCGCTCGGCGGGCGGCGCCGGGACGCTGCCGATATTGGCGAGCGAGTTGTACACCTGGTTGATCAGCTGCGGCAAATCACCCAGAGACACCGTATTGTTCGAAACATGGGCAGCGACGATTTCCGTCGTCAGTGCCAGCAAATCACTGGTTTGGTCGGAGTCGTTCATATCGATGATCCCATTAGGGCTGCTCTCCAAATATAAGTAACAACGGGGACCGGGGCAATGTGCTCGATCGCCGATTTCTTGCAATCACGAGATCGGCGCGGGTAACATTTGGTTGTATGCGGCTAGCCCACGGCAGCGCAGACGAAGGCGATCGCGAACTCAAGTCGAAAGCCGGTCGCACCCGATCATGCGGCGGAGCACCAGCGCGTCGACCGGGCCGGCCGGGCGGCGGTAGTAATGGCTGCGGCGAGCGACCTGGATAAAACCGCTGGCCGAATAAAGTGCTCGCGCCGCTGCGTTGTCGGCGGCGACTTCGAGAAAGACGCGATGCCCGCCGCGCCGCCCGGCCTCCTCGCCGATCGCCGCGAGCAGCGCCGAGCCGGTTCCGCGCCGCCGCCGCTCGGGCACCACGCCGAGCGACAGGATCTCGCACTCGCCGCCGAGGTCGAGAGCCAGGGCAAAGCCGGCCGGCATATCGTCCTCCCAGGCGATCCGCCCGAAGAACCCGGCGATCGCGATGATCTTCGCCATCGCCTCCGGGGTCCACGGCTCCTCCGGGAAGCAGGCGCGGTGCAGCATCGACAATGGCGCGGCGAGCGCGCCGGCGGTCGCGCCGGAAACCGGCTGCAAGCGGCGGCTCACAACCCGTGTCTCACAGTCTGCGGCTCACAATTCTGGGTGGGGCAAGCCGCGCGGCGGCCGGAGTAGCGTCGGGCGGGCGCAGGTAGAACGGCTGCACCGGGACTTCGCCGCGTTCGCCGCCACGCCAGCGCCGCATCGCCGCGCGCAGGGCACCGAGGGCGCGGGCCTCCCGGTCCTCGACGAGGATCGTGCCGGGGCGAGCGCCGAGCGCCGCTGCAGCGCGCGCCGCGGCGTCGCCGGCGATCGTCAGCGTCCGCCCGGCGCCGACTGCCGCCTCGGCGAATCTCGCGAGCGCCGCGGGCAGCACCGCCGCCGACCGGCCGAGCGGGCAGCCCGAGGCATCGAAGATCTGCACATAGAGATCGGCGCGGCGGCTTTCGAGCGCGACCAGCAGACAGCAACCGGCCGCCTCGGGAACGCGCAGTGCTGCGGCGGCCTCGAAGCCGGTCACGCCGATCAGCGGCAGATCAAGACCGAGGGCAATCCCCTGCGCCGCGGCGAGCCCGACCCGGATGCCGGTGAAGCTGCCGGGCCCGGTGGTGACCGCGACGAGAGCGAGCGCGGCGGCGGCCAGCCCCGCCCGGCGCAGCACGCCGTCGACCATCGGCAGCAGCGCCTCGGCCTGGCCGTGCGCGATCGCCCGATGCTCGGCGCCGAGCCCCCGATCGCCGGCTCCCACCGCCACCGAACAGGACGATCCGGCCGCGTCGAGCGCCAGGATCAGTGGATTGTCGGCGTCCCCATGCAAATGCGACGAATTCAGACGGCGCGCACCTCGACCACTTCGGGAATGTAATGGCGCAGCATGTTTTCGATGCCGGCCTTCAAGGTCGCGGTCGAACTCGGGCAACCCGAGCACGAACCCTGCATGTGCAGATAAACGACGCCGTCGTCGAAGTCATGAAAGATGATGTCGCCGCCATCCTGCGCCACCGCCGGACGCACGCGGGTTTCGAGCAGTTCCTTGATCTGCGAGACGATCTCGTCGTCCGGCTCGCCGCTCGCAGCGGCCGGCGCCGCGCCGGCGGCGAACAGCGGACGACCGGCGGTGAAATGCTCCATGATTGCGGCCAAAACCGCCGGCTTCAGCTGGTACCAGTCGCCCTCCTCGGCCTTGGTCACGGTGACGAAATCGGCGCCGAAAAACACCCCGCTGATCTGCGGCAAGGAGAACAGGTGCGCGGCCAACAGCGAGTCGGCGGCAGCCTCGGCCGAGGTAAAATTAGCGGTGCCGGCGGGCATGACCACCCGACCCGGCAGGAATTTCAGGGTCGCCGGGTTCGGCGTCTGCTCGGTCTGAATAAACATCGGCGGCTCCAAAGATCAGGAAAGAAGGCAATTCTTAGCATGGGGATGCAAGAGGCCGAATCAACACCTAATCAACCCCGGGCCGAGGGATGCAGCAATCCGCTGATCAGTTGCGCTTCGCGCAATATCGGGTCGGCGATCGCATGGGCGCGCTCGGCGCCGCTTCGCAGCACCTGGTCGATATAGGCGGGATCGGCCTGGAGCCGGCGCATCTCGCCGCCGATGCGGCCCAGCACCTCGACCGCGACCTCGGCCAGCGCCTCCTTGAACTCGGAAAAATTGCGGCCGGCGAAGCGGGCGAGCGCCGCCTCGCGGGTGAGGCCGGCCAGCGCCCCGTAGATGCCGATGAGGTTGTCGGCTTCGGGCCGCTTTTCGAGCGCTGCGATCGTTTCCGGTAGCGGCTCCGGATCGGTCTTGGCCCGGCGGATCTTCAAGGCGATCGCCTCGGCATCGTCGGTCATGTTGATGCGCGAGTAATCCGAAGTATCGGATTTCGACATTTTCTTCGTGCCGTCGCGCAGGCTCATGACCCGCGTCGCGGCACCGAAGATCTGCGGCTCGGGCAGCGGGAAGAAATCGCGTTCGTAGCGCCGGTTGAAGGCGCCGGCGATGTCGCGAGCGAGCTCGAGATGCTGCTTCTGGTCTTCGCCGACCGGCACGTGCGTCGCCTGGTAAACGAGGATGTCGGCGGCCATCAGCACCGGGTAGGCGTAGAGGCCGAGCCCGGCCATCTCGCGCTGCTTGCCGGCTTTCTCCTTGAACTGGGTCATGCGGTTGAGCCAGCCGAGCGGGGTCAGGCAGGCGAGCAGCCAGGCGAGCTCGACATGCGCCGACACCATGCTCTGATTAAAGATCGTGCAGCGCTGCGGGTCGATCCCGGCGGCGATGTAGGCGGCGGCCACCTCGCGGGTCGAGGCGCGCAATTCGGCCGGGTCCTGCGGCAGGGTCAGCGCGTGCAGATCGACAATGCAAAAGATGCACTCGAAATCATGCTGCAAGGCGACCCAGTTGCGGATCGCGCCAAGATAGTTACCGAGGTGCAGGTTGCCGGTCGGCTGGACGCCGGAAAAAATGCGGTTCATCGAACCTCGTTAGCGCCGCGGCCCGGCGCGGGTCAAGCCGGTTGCCGGCGCAGCCTGCCCAGAAGGTCGCGCCACTGGGCGATCCCCAGCGCCAGGGCCAGCGCGGCAAAGCTGGCGAGGCCGGCGCCGACAAGCCCGGCGAGCACCGCCGCCCGCAGCAATGCCGGCCCGGCAAAGGCCGGGGCGCAGGCCAGCCGCAGCAGCAGCAGCACCACGCCCATGCCGAGCGCCGCCACCGCGACCCGCGGCAGATTGCGGCGGGCCCGGCGGTCGAGCCGGAAATGCCCGCGCCGAACCAGCACGGCCAACAGGGTCAGCGCGTTGAGCCATCCGGCGCAGGTGGTCGCCAGGGCGATCCCGACATGGGCCAGAAACTGCATCAAGATGAGGGTCAGGGCGAGATTGACGGCCACCGCGGCGATCGCGACCTTGACCGGGGTCTTGGTGTCGTGGCGGGCGAAAAACGCCGGCGCCAGCACCTTGACCAGGACAAAGGCCGGAAGCCCCGCGGCATAGGCGGCGAGTGCCGCCGCGGTCGCCGCGGTGTCGGCCGGGGTGAACGCGCCGCGCTGGAACAGCACCGCGAAGATCGGCTGGGCCAGCACCGCCAACGCCACCGCCGCCGGCAGGGTCAGCAGCAGCGCCAACTCGAGCCCGCGATTTTGGGTGGCGACCGCGCCGGCATGGTCGCCGAGCCGCAATTGGCGCGACAAGGGCGGCAGGATCGCGGTGCCGACGGCGATGCCGACGACGCCGAGCGGCAACTGGTTCAGCCGGTCGGCATAATAGAGATAGGAGACCGAGCCGCCGGGCAGGAACGAGGCGAGCGCCGTCGAGATCAGCAGGTTGACCTGGGTCACCCCGGCGCCGACCGCTGCCGGGCCCATGATCGAGAGGGTATGGCGCACCTGCGGGGTCAGTCGCGGCCATGGCAGACGCAATGCCAGCCCGGCGCGGGCACACGAGAACATCAGCCACAGAAACTGGGCGAGGCCGGCTGCGGTCACCGCCCAGGCCAAGGCCCGCCCATCATGCCAGCCGAACCGGTCCATCATCAACAGTGCGGCGATCAGAAACAGGTTCAAGAGGGTCGGGGTCGCGGCGGCGGCGGCGAACCGGTCGACCGAGTTCAACACCCCGCCCTGCAACGCCACCAGCGCAATGAACAAGAGGTAAGGAAAGGTGATGCGGGCGAGGGCCACGGCGAGCGCGAATTTGGCCGGGTCGCCGGCAAAGCCGGGGGCGATCACCCGCATCACCGCCGGCATGAAGATTTCGCCAACGAGGACAAAAAGGAGCAGCGCCACCAGCAGCACCGCCAGCGCATCCTCGGCAAAGGCGCGGGCGGCGTCCTTGCCGTGCTCGGCCATGGTGCCGGCAAACAGCGGCACGAAGGCGGCGCTGAAGGCGCCCTCGGCGAACAGGCTGCGAAACAGGTTCGGCAGCCGCTGGGCGACAAAAAACGCATCCGCCACCGGCCCGGCGCCCAACAGCGCCGCGGTCAGGATGTCGCGAACAAAGCCCATGACGCGGCTCAGGAGCGTGTAGGAACCGACCGTCGCGACCGATCGCAAGAGGGTCATGGAGCGGGGTGTAGACGAAAACCGCCGCCGCGAAAACGCCGACGCGCGATCGGCTCGCAGGCACCGAGCTGCCGGGCGGCGAAACCGGGCGGCGGTTCGGCGGGATCGCGCCGGGTGCTGAGCGCCTCCGGGGTGGTTAACCTGCCGCACTTGTCTTTTTCCGGGCAATCGGTAACCGTCCGGGTCCCGGAAGGATCGGAGGCAGAGCATGGCCAAGACCAAGATGGGCGTCGTCGGCTGCGGCGGCCGGATGGGACGAATGCTGGTCGCCGAAATCGCCGCCACCGAGGGCTGCACTGTGGCCGGCGGCAGCGAGGCGCCAGGCAGCGGCTATGTCAACCAGGACATCGGCGAGCTGGCTGGGATCGGGCGCATCGGCATCCCGGTCGGCGAGGCGGTCGACAAGCTGATCCGCGACAGCGACGTGGTGCTCGAATTTACTTCGCCCGCCGCCACCGCCGAGCATGCGGCACTGGCCGCCGGGCTCGGCAAGGCGATGGTGATCGGCACCACCGGCCTGTCGCCGCAGCAGGGCGACGCGATCCGCCAGGCGGCGCGCGACATCCCGATCGTCTGGGCGCCCAATATGAGCCTCGGGGTCAATGTGCTGCTGAGCGTCGTCGAGGAGGCGGCGCGCCGGCTCGGCCCCGATTGGGACATCGAAATTCTGGAAATGCACCACCGCGCCAAGGTCGACGCCCCCTCGGGCACCGCGTTGGCGCTCGGGCGGGCCGCCGCGGCCGGCCGCGAGGTGGCGCTCGACGAGGTCGAGCAGCGCGCCCGCGACGGCATCACCGGGCCGCGCCAGCCGGGCGACATCGGTTTCGCCGCGTTGCGTGGCGGCGATGCGGTCGGCGACCATCACGTGATCTTTGCGGCCAATGGCGAGCGCCTCGAATTCATTCACCGCACCACCAACCGGGCGGTCTTCGCCAAGGGCGCGGTGCGCGCCGCGTGCTGGGTCGCCGGCCGCCCGCCGGGGCTCTACGGACTGCGGGACGTGCTGGGGCTCTAGGCCGGAACCGGGCTGAACCTTACGCGGCCCAGCGGTCGGCGGCAGTCATAGCGGGCCAAACGAGTTGCGCCAGCGCCGCAGCGCTTCGCGGATCGTCGCCGCCAGCTCGCGCCGCGCCGCGGGCGGCAGAAACTCGCCGATCGCCAGGCTCTTGCCGTGCGAAGCGACGAATAGGCGGTTCGATTCGTCGACCCGTTCCTCGAGCACGACCCGCAGCCAATAGGGCTGAAACCGCCAGATCCGCCGCTTGCCGCGCACGCCGACCTGCTCAACGGTGAAAGCGTCGCCGGCCAACCGCAATATTTCGCGGCGCCGGGCGCTGCGGTAGTTGAGGCGGAAGGCGACATAGACGAGGCCTACATCGAGGCCGAAAAAGCCGAAGACCGGCCACGCGCCGATCGAGACAAAGCCGATGCCGATGGCGATGCTGATCAGCCCGAGCATCAGCATCAGCATATGAAAGCCGCGCGGCGGCAGGCTGCGATGCGGCAGCAGCACCCGCTCGAAGAAAAGGGTGAACGGGGTCGGCGGCTCGGCAAGGGCGGGGCTGGGGATCATGCCGCCGCGAAAATAGCGGCGCTGCCCGGGGCGGTAAAGCCGCGGCGATCGTCGAGCAGCCTTTGCCGGCGGGCGATCCTGCCGCTACATTCGCCGGCGATGCGCGCCATGTCGAAACGCGAGATCGCAGAGTTCTACCGACGGCTGGCCGAAACCCGGCCGATCCCGCAGACCGAGCTCGAATTCATCAACCCGTTTACCTTGCTGGCGGCGGTGGTGCTGTCGGCGCAGGCGACCGATGCCGGGGTCAACAAGGCGACCCCGGCGCTGTTCGCGCTGGCCGACACGCCGCAGAAGATGCTGGCGCTCGGCGAGGAGCAGGTGACCGGGCTGATCCGCACGATCGGCCTCTACCGCACCAAAGCGAGGAACCTGATCGCGCTGAGCCGGATCCTGGTTGAGCGCCATGGCGGTGCCGTGCCGCGCCAGCGCGAGGCCCTCGAAGCGCTGCCGGGGGTCGGGCGCAAGACCGCGAGCGTGGTCATGAACGTCGCCTTTGGCGAGCCGACGATCGCGGTAGACACCCACATCTTCCGCGTCGCCAACCGGACCGGCCTCGCCGCCGGCAAGACCCCGCTCCAGGTCGAGCTCGCGCTCGAGCGGCGCACCCCGCGCCAGTACAAGGCTTACGCCCATCATTGGCTGATCCTGCACGGGCGCTATGTGTGCAAGGCGCGCAAGCCCGATTGCCCGGCCTGCGTCGTCGCCGAACTATGCCATTACGGGGGCAAGACCGGGCCGGCCGAATTGATCGCGGCGCGCGCCTCGGCGGCCGAGGCCGAGGCCCTGACCGATCCGCCGTCGGTGTCCGATCCGCCGCCGGTGCGGAGGCGCGGCGGGCTCAGCCCGCGGCGCGCACGGGCTGCGCGTCCGCAGTGAGCTCGCGGGTTTCGCCGGCCGGCTCGGCCTGGATGTCGCCGGAAATCTGGCCGCCGCACTCGATCTCGATCTGGCCGTAGCGGATCGTCCCCGAGACCCGCCCGGTGGCCTTGATCAGCAGCCGCTTGCGCACCGTCAAATTGCCCTCGAAGCGGCCGCGCACCTCGGCTTCGTCGATCGAGGCGGAGCCCTTGAACAGCCCGCTCTCGGCGATGTCGACATCGCGGCAGTTGGAGAGATTGGCCTCGACGCTGCCCTCGATGAACAGCTTGTCGCAGGAATTGATTTCGCCCGAGAGGGTGATCTCGCGGCCGACGCTGAGGCGGCGCATCTCGCCGTCGGGCCGGGGCTGGTTACTGAAATCGGCCGGCCGGCGCAGCGCCTCGGTCGGACGCAGCGGATCAGCGGCCCGCGCCAGTTCCGGGGCGCGCGGCGGCATCGCCGGGGGCCTCGCGGGAGCGGCCGCCGGCGCTCCGGCCGGGCGCGACGGCTTCATTGGAATGCCCAGATCGTCGGACGCATCTGCCATTTTACGATCCTCTGTCTCGCTTCGCTTGCGGCTGAACATGGGTTCGACACCCGATCGAGGTTCCAGGAAAACTTACCCCGCGGACCCGGCCGCCGATGCGGCGCGGGCGCGTGGCCACGCTTCAAACACGTGCACCCTCTAAGGCGGTGGCGACGAGGCGCCACGAGGTCGAGGAGCGGCGGCGCTAACCGGCCAGGCCGCCCGGACCAGCGACCGCGGCGCCGCCCCCGACGGATGCGCCGGCGTGCCGATTGCGCACCGTCCTCGACGCTGCGGCGTCGAGCTGCGTCGATGCCGCCACCTCGACGAACTACCCTTGCGCGCGAAGATATCCGTTCGGCGCGGGAAAGAAACCAGATTTATTCCGAGCGCCCGGCCGGTAAGGCAGCGCTGCCGGGCCGACAAACGCTGAGGCCGCCTTCACCGGGAATCGTCAGTCTGATTGCCGCTGCGTTTCGGGAGCGGGCCGCACCAAGCGCGTGAGCGCGCCTTCGAGCGCCTCGACAGTCGGGATCGGCTCGTCGGTCGCGAGATGGATCGTTGTCCCACACGGCAGCCGATTTCGGCATTTTCCCCGAGCCAGCCGATGGTTTTCTGTATTTGGCCGCCACAATGCGGGCAGGCAACCGGCAACACCTGGCAATACATAGTTTTCCAGCGCCATGCGCCTCGCTCGAATCCGACTCTATCGCGGTCTGCTGTTCCCCCTTCGGTTCGGCGGGGCCGAGGCGGGGCTGTCCTGCCGTGGCGCGGCCGCGTTGATCTCCGCTGCGGCGCGATGCCAATGATCGAGGTCGTTGCCGTGCGGCCGGCCTTCCGCTTCCCAAATCGCATAAGCGCGCTCGCGAATGGCCTCTTCGCCGGCCAGGTGCCCCTCGCTAGAGGCGATGGCGGCGACGACCTCGGGCTCGGTCTGCGCCGTCGTCGCGGTCGATGTCGGCGGTTCTTGGGGCTCTTTGTCGCTCATGATCGCTCAACCTTCCTGGACGCCGCCTGCCGGCGCCCAGTCAGGTCAACGCCCGCCGCCGCCCGACATCCGCCGCCGCCGCGAAAGCCGGGTCGGGTTCGCGTGCCGCGCGCGAGGCGGCTCGCCGGCCGCTACTGCCGGGTAGCAGGCTACTGCCTAATAAAGGTAAAAATCGCAGGTGCGGGTTTGGCCGTCGCTCTGAAGCGCCCGCCAATTGCCGGCGCCTCGCGAGGCGCCGAATCGGGCGCTCACGTCGTGTTCGTAGGGAACGGCCTGCGTGGTCGGGTTGATGTTGTAATAGGGGTCGCCAGTCAGGTCGCGCGCTTCCAGATTGGCAGTGCCGTCCGGCTGGATCGGGCCGTCGAGCGACAGCCCGGCCGGCCCGCGAGACCGTGCTCGCCGTGCAGCATCGCCTGCCTCACCGCGGCGGTGAACTCGAAAGTGAGCGGAAGGGCGCCGTCCGGAGCTTTGGGACAGACCAGGATCACGCCCCACCTGCCGTCGAAGCGGCCGGAATCGGCTGCCGCCGAGGCGCTCGCCGAGCCGCTCGCCGATAGCAGCCCAAAGAGAAGCAATATCCGGCGCTGCATTTCGGCTCCCTCCGGGTTCCGGGGCATGGCTTAGGCAATCGAGCAGGCAACGGCAGTCCGCGCCGTCGGATCGCCAGCCAATCCCGGATCGAGGCGGTTCGCGCGGCGGCGCGTGCGCCTCAAGGCTCCTAATAGTAGTGCCAGTGGTTATGCCGGTAAGCCCGATGCGCGTAATATCGATTGTGGTAACGGTACGCGTAATGATGGCCGTGATAATAGTAAGCCGATTCGATCGCTTGCTGGTGCGGCGCCGCAAGCTCGGATGCAGCCAGTGCGATCGGTGCAGCGACAGCCGCCGGTATAGCGGCAGCAGCCAGAAACCCGGCAAAACCCATTGACGTAAACAGCCCCTTGATCATCGCTCATTCCCCTCCCGGCAATCTCCCTGCATCAAAACGATAGGGACCGATCGCCCGCGTCGGCATTTTGACAGGCGCTACTGAAGGCATGAGATCCGAAACTGCGCAATCGATTTCCCGTGGCCACGCCCCCGAGGACCCCAGCGCTGCCGAGAACGGGACCCCGGCGTTTGCCGGGAATGGAAACCCGGTTATATTCCGCCGCCTGTCCCCGCCACAGGCCGTGTCCCCGCGCATGAGTGAAGCCTCCATCGACGTCGTCGGCATCGGCAACGCCATTGTCGACGTGATCGCCCATGCCGACGAGGCGTTTCTGGAAAAGGAGGCGCTGGTCAAGGGGACGATGGCCTTGATCGACGCCGAGCGCGCCGAGGCGCTCTATCGGCTGATGGGGCCGGCGATCGAGGCCTCGGGCGGGTCGGCCGGCAACACGATGGCGGGGCTCGCCTCACTCGGCGGCAGCGGCGCCTATATCGGCAAGGTGCGCGACGATCTGTTGGGCGGGGTGTTCCGCCACGATCTGACCGCCCAGGGGGTGCGCTTCGCCACACCGGCGGCGACTGCCGGGCCCGGCACCGCGCGCTGCCTGATCCTGGTCACCGGCGACGGTCAGCGCACCTTGAACACCTATCTCGGCGCCTGCGTCGGGCTCGGGCCCGACGACATCGACCCCGAATTGATCGCCGCCGCTCAAGTCACCTATCTCGAAGGCTATCTGTTCGACCCGCCCTTGGCGCAGCAGGCGTTCGCCAAGGCCGCCGCCATCGCCCACGCCGCCGGCCGCCGGGTGGCGCTGAGCCTGTCCGACCCGTTTTGCGTCGAGCGTCACCGCGCCGCCTTTGGCGGTCTGGTCGACGGCCACGTCGACATCCTGTTCGCCAACGAGGCGGAAATCTGCGCGCTCTATCAGACCGAGGACTTTGCCGCCGCCGCCGCAACGGTGCGCGGCCGGGTGGCGATCGCGGCGCTGACCCGCAGCGCCGAGGGCAGCCTCGTGCTGACCGCGGGCGAGGAGCACCCTGTGGCGGCGGCGCCGGTGGCGCGCATCGTCGACACCACCGGGGCCGGCGATCTCTACGCCGCGGGCTTTCTCCATGGCTTGACCCGCGGCCTGCCGCTCCCCACCTGCGGCAGGATCGGCAGTTTGTGCGCTGCCGAAATCATCAGCCATGTCGGCGCCCGCCCCGAGACTGCGCTGTCGCGTCTCGCCGCCGAAGCCGGTCTGGCCTGAGCATCCTCATTCAGCCTTGGCCGCCGGCCGGGGAGCCGGCAGGTTTCCGTATGGACATCCGCAACATCGCGATCATCGCCCATGTCGATCATGGCAAGACTACCTTGGTCGACGCCATGCTGCGTCAGTCGGGCGCGTTTCGCGCCAACCAGCAGGTCGCCGACCGGGCGCTCGATTCGAACGAACTCGAACGCGAGCGCGGCATCACCATCCTGGCCAAATGCACCTCGGTCGTCTGGCGCGGCGTGCGCATCAACATCGTCGACACGCCGGGGCACGCCGATTTCGGCGGCGAGGTCGAGCGCATCCTCAGCATGGTCGATGGTGTGCTGGTGCTGGTCGACGCCGCCGAAGGGCCGATGCCGCAGACCAAGTTCGTGCTCGGCAAGGCGTTGCGGCGCGGCCTGAAGCCGATCGTCGTGATCAACAAGATCGACCGGCCCGACGCCCGCGCCGGTGTGGTCCACAACGAGATCTTCGACCTGTTCGCGGTGCTGGACGCGAGCGAGGCGCAGCTCGACTTCCCGACGGTTTTCGCTTCGGGCCGCAACGGCTGGGCGGTCACCGACCTCGACGCGCCGCGCCGCGACCTCGCCCCGCTGTTTGAGCTGATTCTGACGCACGTGCCGGCGCCCGAGGCCGATCCCGAAGCGCCGTTCGCGATGCTGGCGACAA
>Ga0210394_10006801_pt1 | contig 12275 bp, 13 predicted proteins | sample IncBWC12MmetaG_FD_160121 | JGI IMG/M metagenome (GOLD analysis project Ga0210394, IMG submission 160121) | Forest soil microbial communities from Barre Woods Harvard Forest LTER site, Petersham, Massachusetts, United States - Inc-BW-C-12-M | ecosystem: Environmental > Terrestrial > Soil >... | reverse complement strand
CTCCTTCCCGCACTTCAGCCAAACGCTCGTAAGCCAACGCCGCGTCAATGGTCGGCACGACGCTCTTGATCGACCACGAGCCGCGCATATCGCGGTGGTAATACGCCGCGCGAACCACCGGCAACAGATCCACCAATCGGTCTGCGATCGCGCGCAGCGCCGCCGCCCGGGCGGGCACCAGATCCGCCAACCGAAGCAGCACGCGCTCTTCGAAGCTCGCGTTATACACAAAGACGGGGCCCTGCGCCGGCAATGCGTCGATCAGCTCGCGCGCCAACTCGTCGAACTCGCCGAACGTCTCGATCGCCAGATACTCGGCATGGTGCACCTCGTCCGCCGCAGGCTCGACGTGCACCGACCATTGAAAGGGCAGCTGTTCATAGGGCCGCGTTCCGACGATCTCCGGCACCGAAAAGCCGATGGTCTCGAAATCGAGAAAGGCAAACGGGTGCGTCAGCTGCCGCAGCTGCGCGGTGGCGGTAAAGTCGAAGAATGCGAGACCCGATGAGGTCGCGTCAAACACGCGCCGATGCATCTCATCCGTCAAGCGTTCCACCGGCACATCCCGCAGGTCCCGATACCCGTCGCCCAGCAGCTCCGCCACGATTTTGCCGCCGCGCGGCAGCACATCCACCGGATAGTCCGGCGTCGCATGGTCCGCCGTGCAACGCGGCATGAACGGACACGCGTGCGGACTCAAGCAGTGCGGTCCGACGGCGATCCCGGGCATCGATTCGCTCGCCATGATGTCCTGAAACTCCAGGGCCCGCGCCGCGGCCTCCGCTAAATAACCCTGCACGGACTCCGTGATATCCACTTCCAGCAGCAATCCCTGGTAGTCGCCCAACCGGCGCAGCACGAATTGATTGTTGACCAGGCCCAACAGCACCCGGCCGACCGGTATCCTTGCCCGTTGCAGCACCAACGCCTGAAACGCCGCATCCGCCAAGTGCGTCGCCTGGATTTCGGTGGCGGCTTTCACCTCAACCAGCTCGAATTCGGCGCCCTGACGCTGCAGCACATCCGCGATCACTGCAAGACCGCCGGCACGAAAGGCCGCCTGATAGAGCAGCAGTGCCGCAGGACTGCCTCGAGCCAAGACCCTCTTGGTTTCCGCAATGGCCGAGGGTAAACCCTTCCCGCGAGATATCAGGACTCCGGGACGCAGCTGCTGTACCGCTGCGTCGAAGGCCTGCCCCTGCAGAATCGGAATCCTGTGTTCGACCGGCGCCTCGAGCGGCTGATGAACGTCAAACCACAGCCGCTTGTGGCATTGCAGCCCAGACAAGAATCGGGATTTGGTGAGCCAAGCCATATGCCTAGGGGGAATAAAGATGGTAGTTCCGAAGTCTACCCGTTGGACAAACCAATCACGTGTTGAGGAGAAACGCGATGCAAGAGTATCTCAAGGATCGCTTATGGGTACACCTTCGTCGAGCGGCAATGACCGTGCTCGTCGGCGGAGCCGTGGCGTCGACAACTCTTCCTGCATTGGCGCAGCAAACCGGCGAGGTGATGTTCCTGTACGACCGATTTGATGGCGGGCCGCTGCTCCATGTCGAACAGAACCAAGGCACCAGGCTGGCCAGCTTTGATGTGACAGACCCCGTCCACATCAAAGGCCAAGGCTCCGTGCAACTGAGCGCCTCCGGGCCATTTGACTTTTTTTCACTGCTTGGAAATCAGGCAGAACCGGTCCGGTTCCGGCAAGCCCGAGATGCGGTGTTGGATTTACCTCGCTTGCGGGACCCGCAGCTTAAAACAGTACGGGCGTTGACGTTGCAAAATTCGGTATTCACCGTCGCCGGTCAAGTTGACGCGCCGCCGGTTCGGGATTATCCGGCCATTGACACGCTGACCGCGTACGAACTTGGTCGGATCTTCGACGTGAAGCAGGTGCGCGCGGAATTGACCAAGGTCGACACCGGCACGACCATCCTGATCACGGACAGCGGCCTGTCCGTGATCAGGCAGCCGGCGGTGGAGTTCATTCATCAGACGCTGGTGATTCCCCCCAATTGAAAGGCAGCGCCAGGGCGGTTGAGCACGGCAATGGAATAAATCGGACTCGCCGCGAGTCTCTTAACTTGAGCAAAGGCGGGTTAGATGCCGTGAATGCCGTATGCAAACCACTCCATGGATGACAGGCGCCATCGCTTCGAGGTGCTCGTCTTGCCGCATCTGGACGCCGCGTACCGATTTGCACGGTGGCTAGCGCGCTCCTCCGGCGACGCGGATGACGTGGTACAAGAGGCCGTTTTGCGTGCGTTTCGAGGATTTGACACCCTGCGAGGCTCCGACGTGAAAGCGTGGCTACTGACGATCGTGAAAAATTGTCATTTGACGGCACTCAAGCAGCAGCAGCGGCGCGCTTTTGTGCCGCTGCCGGAGGAACATGATGTACAGGATGGCCAGGCAATGATCGCGACGACCGCCGACCCCGATAGCGCTTCGATCCGCCGGGACGAAGAGCGTACGCTCGATCGCCTCATGTCGGCGTTGCCTGAAGAGCATCGCGAGGTTTTGGTGCTGCGGGAGCTCGAGGAGATGGATTATCGCGAGATTGCAGCGGTAACGAACGTGCCCATCGGCACGGTGATGTCGCGTTTGGCCCGCGCGCGCGCGGCGCTCAAGGCGCGCTGGCTGAAAGAGGCCGAAGGACAACCGCATGCAGTGCGCTGAATCACTGCGCGTGCAGGCGTACTTCGACGGCGAACTCGATGCGCTGTCCGCCGCGGATATCGAGCGCCATAGCGAGGCCTGCGCCGAGTGCCGTGCACTGCTCGCGGACCTGGATCACGTGCGCGGCGCGCTGCGGCAGGATCTGAGCTACGCGTGTGCGCCGCCGGCGGCACTGCGCACACGAATCCTGCGCGCACTCGATCAAGAGAGTCCGCGCAAGAGCCTGCGCCTGGGAGGGATGCGCCTCATGAGCCGGCGGCCGCAGCCGTTCTGGATGGGCGCTTTCAGCGGCGTCGGCGGCGCGTCGATCGCTGCCGGCATCGCATTGTTCGTGATGGCGTCGCCGCTCACGAATCCCGTTCTTGACGAGGTGGTGAATGCTCACGAGCGATCGCTGATGCCGGATCATCTGATCGACGTCGTATCCACCGACAAGCACACGGTGAAACCGTGGTTTGCCGGTCACACCGACGTATCGCCGGTAGTGGCCGATTTCGATCAGCAAGGCTATCGGCTCATCGGCGGGCGCGCTGATTATTTCGATCATCAACGCGCCGCGGCGGTCGTGTACCAACACGGCTCGCACGTCATCAACGTGTTCAGCTGGGCCGCGGATCAGCGCGGCGTGCCGAAGAACACCACCCGCAACGGCTATCATCTTGCATTCTGGCAGACGGGGAATCTCGTGTATTGCGCCGTCTCGGATACCGCTTGGGATGAGCTCCTCGGACTCGCTCGGCTGCTGCAGGACTCGAGTGCGCCAGACGCTCGATGAGAGCGTGTCGGCTCGCGGCCGCCCAGAGCTGCATCGACCCTGGGCGGCCACCTTCACCGCTCCGTCCTACTACGTCGGCTCATTCTTGGCCACGGACGCGGCGCTGCTCGGCTTGTACACAAAACGGCCTTTCATGATGCTGACGTGCCCTGGCGCCGAACAGAAATAGCTGTAGCTCTCGTGGGGGTCGAGCAGACCGAGAGAAAAGCGCACCGTGTCGCTTTCGCCGCCGCCGATGATTTTCGTCGACGCGATGATGCGTTTGTCCCCCGGCTTCTGATAATTATTCGCGGCGCCCGCACTCATCCCGGCAGCCGCGACCGAGGACACATCGGAGGTCTTCGTCAGAACCCAGTCGTGTCCCATGGCGCTCGCCGGCAGTTTGCCGGTATTGCGCAGCGTCACTTCTACTTCGGAGCAATCGGAGCCCACGGGCAGGGTTTGCTCGTCGTACCGCATTTGATCGGTTGCTTCTATCGTCACCTGACACACGTCGGCCGCCGCCACCCGCGCGAGAAGAAGCAAGCCCGTCGCACTCACTAATTTGATCATGTTGCCCTCACATTGCTACCCAGAAAAATCCGAACAGAGTGTTGTTGTCGGATGCAGACCGTCCAAATCCATCGTAGTTGGCCGCACCGCCGTTGAAGCGCTCATAACCCGTGTATTGCAGGCCGAGGCGCACGTTGATCCAAGGACGTGCAAAAGACTCCAACTTGCCGAATGGCACGTACTCGAGTTGCACGATGTAGCCGCGACTGTCCGGCGATCCCGAAGCGCTTCCCGCGACGGCTGCCGGTGCGTAGAGCCCCATGTCGGCGCTCCCACTCACATTGAATAGTGCGACGCTCGCCACCCAGGTCTGTCGAAACGCATAGCCCACGTCCAGATTCATCGTATTCAGATGATCGGTATTGCCGGCGGAGTTGCCGTCGATGAAGCTCGCATCCAGGAGCTGCTTTTCATGGACCACCGAGAAATTGGCGGAGACCGTGTGCTCGGAGCCATTCGCAAACTGATAGGTTGCATCGAAACCAACGTCGTCGAACCGATCGGTCTGCGGTATCGTCGGGTCGCGCTGCAGACTGGAGTTGAGGCCAAAGGTGCCGAGCGAAAAATAATTTCCGCCGATATCCGTTTGCCAGGCGGCCCGCCAGTAAGGCGACAGCCCCTGCGGATGCAGATTGTCACCCGCGTTGAAGCCCAGGTTGCCGAGCCATTGGTCACTGAGTCCGTGGTAGGCGCCGGCTTCCAGATATAGGTGGTCGTCGAGCATCGCGTAAGCCGTTGCACCCAGCACCAACTGCGCGAAGGTGCCCGAGATCAAGGTATGCGCGGCCGGCGTCGGCGCAAGGGCCGAATTGATGTACGGGAAACTCCATGCCGGGGTGGAATTCCATAAATCCTGTACCGTGGGATTATTGTTGATCGATAGACCGAACACGGCGCTCATATCGCCGATGCTCGCTGACCGCGCATATCGAACGTCGAGATTATCCCAATGCGTATGGCGCTCTTCGCCGCTATAGGTGACCTGCACGAAGGCGCCCGCATGCTGCGTGATTCGACCACCGTAGAATGCGCTGACTTGATCGACGGACAGATTGTCATTGAGTGCAAAGTGATCGGCGGGTGGATCGACCTGCTTCGCGTCCGTATGGGTGAAGCCTCCCTGGATCATCAGAGCGACAGGAGGAATGACCTCCTTCGCGTCTCCCCAGACGTAGCCATTCAATTTAAATTGTCGGCCGTAGGCGGTGAGTGCCGGTCCGTAAGCGACGGTGTGGCACTGCGCGCATGGTTTGCCGGTTTGACGCGCAAAGCTTGGCAGCGCTTGCGAAGGCGTGTTGAGTCCCAAGCATGCAGCGATGATCGCGAAGGCGCCGATGGTGCTGATGCGCGACTTCCGTGACGCGAGATAAATCGTGTTGGCTCTCTTGGCGATTGCAAACATCGCGCAATTCCAATGTGTGGTCATGTCCTGACGTAAACGCTCCCGCGTGCTCAAGATTGAATGCAGTACAGGGTAAGTGCGCTGCCACGTACAAATGGTTGCGTGTATCGAGGTATATAAATGAGGGGAGGCAAATTGGTCGCCTCGAAATGGTTCAGTTTTATTTCTCCCGTCTATTTTTTGAATCACGCAACCATTTGAGCGTGGTCGAGTACTTACTCCGTACTGAACGTCATTTCGGCGTCATCGAGAGTAATCATGAAATTCCAGCGTGTTAGTCCTTCTAGAGCATCGGTCTCATTTGCGGTCAGCGCCGTCTGTGCGTTCGCCCTCGCCGCGTGCGGCGGCGGCAGCAGCGGCGGCGGCGGCAGCAGCAGTCAGGTAGTTCAGCAAATGTCGAGCGGCTTTGCCGACGTCGCCCTGGTGTCGAACAAGACCGGGGTGGTTGCCACCACCACCGTCATCGATGCCAACCTGTCGAATCCCTGGGGCTTGGCCACTGCGCCCGGCCTGCCGTTCTGGGTTGCCGACAACAACGGCAACGTGGCGTCGCTGTACAGCGGCACCGGGAAGATTGAGACCAGTGCCGTCACCGGCTCGAACGCCACGGCGATCGCCATTCCGGCGTCCGCGGCAGGCGTGGCGGCCAACCCCACGGGTCAGGTCTATAACGGCACGGGCGGTTTCCTCATTACGACGAGCAAGGGCCAAGAGACGGCGTTGTTCATGTTTGACGGAGAAGGCGGAACGATTGCCGCGTGGGCGCAGGACAGCGGCGCGACCGCGGTGACGGCGTACGATGACGGGGTCGACAACGGGACCGAACATGCGGTGTACAAGGGACTTGCGATGGGTACGGTCGGCGGCGCGAACTTCCTCTACGCCACGGACCTGCACAACAACAAGGTCGACGTGTTCGATACCACGTTCGCGAAGCCTGCGGCCATGCAGGGGAAGTTTGTCGACCCGACCATCCCGGCGGGCTATGTGCCGTTCGGCATCACGGCTTTCAATAAGCAGCTCTACGTCACCTACGCCATGCGCGATCCGGCGCTGCATGATGAAGTGACCGGAGCGGGCATGGGTTACGTTGATGTGTTCGATTTTAGCGGCAACTTCGTCAGCCGCTTCGCCTCGGCGGGCGCGCTCAATGCCCCGTGGGGGATCGCGCCGGCACCGGCCGGGTTCGGCAGCTTCGAAGGGGATCTGCTGATCGGCAATTTCGGCGATGGGACGATCAATATCTACACCCCCAATGGCACCTCCTTGGCGACCTCGAAGGGGCCTTTGACGGACGCGGCGGGCACGACGGTGACGATCCCCGGACTCTGGTCCCTGGTCTTTGGCAACGGCGATGCCGATAAGCCGGACACGACGTTGTTCTACACGGCCGGCTTCGCCGATCAGACGGACGGTGTCTTCGGCAGCATCGCGGTCAGCAGCAGCAGCACGCCGCCGACCAACCCCTACGGCGGCTACTAACGCATAAGCGAAGGAGAGTCACAGCACGGGCTATGCTCCGCACGAGCGGGACATAGCCCGTTTTTCCATATGGCGGGCTGTAAATCCCCCGCCGCCCACAATCGCAACGATTCCTGGAATAAAGTCCGCCCCGCCGAAGTCTTCTCTCCTGAACCGCAACTTAGGAGACGGACATGTCGGACGATCAATCACTGCTTTCGCGTCGCAACGCCCTCAAATGCATGGCCTATGGCGGGGCCGGAACCCTCTTCGCGCTGTCGGGCGGAGTATTCACGCCCATCGATCTGGCCATGGCGGCCAGCGACAAATACGGCGCCGCGAAGCTCGGCAAACCGCTGTTCGTCCAGATCAGCGACACGCACATCGGCTTCAACAAAGAGGCGAATCCGGACGTCAATGGCACTCTCACGCAAACCATCGACATCGTGAACGGAATGTCGGCGCAGCCTGATCTCATCATTCACACTGGCGATATCACGCACCTGTCAAAGGCTGCGGAATTTGACCTCGCGCAGCAGCTGTTCACGCGTCTGCGTACCACCGAGATGCATACCGTCCCGGGCGAGCACGACACCACCGATGCGACGGTCACTGAGTACTTCAACCGATTCGGCAAGGCCTCCAATAACAAGGGCTACTACAGCTTCGATCACTCCGGCGTGCACTTCATCGGGTTGATCAATGTGCTGCAGTTCAAGCCAGGTGGTCTTGGCACCTTGGGCGAGGAACAGCTCGCTTGGGTTGCGGCCGACTTGAAGGGACGCTCGGCGAGCACGCCGATCGTGGTCTTCGCTCACATGCCGCTGTGGACGATCTATGAACCCTGGGGCTGGGGCACCGGCGATGCCGATCAACTCATGAGCCAATTGCGCCGCTTTGGCTCGGTCACGGTGCTCAACGGCCACATCCATCAGATCGTGCAGAAGGTCGAGGGCAACATCACCTTTCACACGGCACGATCGACCTCCTATCCGCAACCCGTCGCCGGCGTGGGGTCGGGGCCCGGGCCGCTCAAGGTTCCTACGGATCAGTTGGCCGCGATGCTCGGGATCACCAGCGTCTCAGTGGTGAAACATCCGAGTTCACTGGCGCTCAATGACACGGCGCTCGCCTAACAGCGCCGCGATGACTCAGCGAAGGAGAAATTGAATGAACATTCGGCGAACTCAAATAGTGCTGACGGGTATCGGCATGCTGATTCTCGGGGCGATGGAAGTGTATCTCCCGTCGGCGGCGGAAACCTCGGACACGGCAAAGATCCTCGTCAAGGATTTCTCGTTCAACCCCACGCCGTTGACGGTCAAAGCAGGCTCGACCGTGACTTGGACCAACATGGACGATGAACCGCACACGGTGGTCAGCGATTCGGGAGCGTTCAAGTCGGGCGGTCTGGACACCAACGAGAGCTTCTCCTACAAGTTCGACAAGCCGGGCACCTATCATTTCACCTGTTCGATCCATCCGCGCATGGTCGGAACGGTCGTCGTTCAGTAGATCCCATGGGCAGCGCAGCGAAATTCGGCTTTGCGGTTCTGGGAGTCCTCACGGTAATGGCAGTCGGCGCTGCGCTGTTCATCGGCTCGGGGGTGTACAACATCGGCGCCGACGACCATCACACGAAGCCCGTGCTGGTGCTCATCGAGCGCCTGCGCGACCGCTCCATCGAGATGCGCGCCCGCACGATCGATGTGCCGCAGCTCGAGGAACCCAGGAGGATCGCGGCCGGCGCCGAACGCTATGCGGAGCTGTGCGTCGGCTGTCATTTGGCGCCCGGAGTGTCGAAATCAGACATCCGCCCCGGGCTGTATCCGCATCCGCCGAGCCTGGCACAGGAAGAGGTGCGGGATTCTCGGCGGTCTTTTTGGACGATCAAGCACGGGATCAAGATGAGCGCCATGCCCGCGTGGGGCAAATCGCTGGATGATGCGGCGATTTGGGATATCGTCGCGTTCGTTCGCAAGCTGCCGCAGATGTCGCCGGAGACTTATCAGCAGCTCGCACAGGGGCACTCCGCAGAGACGGTCTCAGCGCTGCAAGCCGATGCGCCGCGATAATTCCTGAAACCTCGCGTCCGAGCGCAGAGGATCGAAGGCGGGGCGAATGAGAATCGATGGGTTGAATCGAGCGTCATAAGCTTTGTCCAGCCATTTCATCGCTTGGTCCGGATCTCCGAGCCCGACATAAATCAATGCAATACTGGCATTGGCCGAGGGGTTCAAATCCGGTCGACCCTCCATGTCCTTGGCCATTTTCAGCGCCTCGGCTTTGCGTCCTGAGACCGCGTACGCGTAAGCAAGATTGGCGTCGAAAGCGGCCAGATGCCCGGAGAGTTCGATTGCCTGTTGAAATTCGGCGATGGCCGCCGCGTACTGCTGCTGCTGCACCAGGGCTTCAGCCAATTGAAAGTGGCCAACGGCGAAGTTCGGATCGAGCGCCAGCGTCTTCCTACTTTGTCGTACGGATTCTTCGAAGAGATGGGAGGCGCACAGCGCGTCTGCCACGTCTGAGCGAATGATCAGGGAAAGAGGATCCAGGCTCTCCGCCCTTCTCATTTCGAACATGCCGGCGGCATTTTGCCCCAGAACGAGTAAATGCCAGGCGTACCACTGATGCGCAATCGCATAACTCGGATTCAGGTTGATCGCCAGTTGGTACTGCCTCTCGGCGGCATCCCAGTCCCAATAGTAGAGGTCGAGCACAAAAGCAAGAGAGGTGTGAGCCTCGCCGAGACGGTCGTTCAGGGCCAGCGCTTCGTTCGCCGCGGCCTTGGCGAGTGGGAAGGCCTCCGACGGCGGCAAAATTCCGTATTCCCAATCACCCGCCAGCGCGTAGGCATCAGCCAAACCGGAATAGGCCTCGGCATTGCTCGGATCAACGGCGATCGAACGTTCGAAATATTTGATGGCTTCTTTCAAACCTTCATCGGTCCGCTTGTTCCAGTAGTAGCGCCCCTTAAGGTAGCTGTCGTATGCCTCCGCGTTCACCGCCTTCGGCGTTTGCAGTGCCATGTGCCGTTGGCTATTCACAGAAACGCGAATCTGATCGGCAATGGCTTGCGCCACCTGGTTTTGCAGAATGAGGGTGTCGCGAGAGTCGCCCTCGTAGCTATGGGCCCAGATGTGTTCGTCCGCCGGCACTCGGATCAACTGAGCTGTAATACGGACACGTTCGCCGGAACGCAATATGCTGCCTTCAACGACGGCTTGAACATCGAGTTCATGGGCAATCTCGGCCAGCGGCTTACGCAAGTGCTTATAGGTCATCACCGAGGAGCGGGAGATGACGCGTAAGTCGCCAATCTGGGCCAAGTGGGTGATCAATTCATCGGTCATCCCGTCGGCGAAATAGTCCTGCGATGCATCCCCTGAGAGATTTTCGAGCGGCAGCACCGCCAACGAGTGAATCGGAGGCACAGAGGAACTCGACGGCGAACGAATCCAAATCAGACCTGCCGCTGATAGCAGCGCCAACGCGAGTCCGGCGATCGCCCAGGCGGCGATCCGCCGCGGCCAACCCACGGCGCGGCCGGAATCGCCGCGAGCGTGTGAATCGACGGACGCGTTTTCGAGCGGCGCGTTCTCGAGCGGTGCAGTTTCGACCGGCCCGGTGCCGAGCGGCGTGACATCCGCCAAAAACCGGTAGCCGCGTCGAGCGACGGTCTGAATGAAGCGGGGATTGTCGGCTGAATCGCCGAGTGCATCCCGGATCTTGCTGATCGCCTTGTTGAGGCCGTGATCGAAGTCCACGACCGTCTGAGGCCACAAGCGCGCCCGCAACTCTTCGCGGGTCACCAGCGCCCCGGGTTTCTCCAACAGCGTTGCCAGCAGCAGGAAGGGTTGCTCTTGCAGGGGCAGGCGCTTGCCGAGTTTCGTCAGCTCCCGCGCGGCGAGATCGGCCTCGAAAACGCCGAACCTCAGACGTCCGGCTGTGTGGTTGGCTTGCTGCATGAGGGCTTGTATTCGGGGGCGATGGTGGTGCGTGAACCATTCTCGCACTGTCGCACCTTGGCGGGGACAGCATTCGATAAACATTTGATTTTATTAATTTATATGGGGGACCGAGCCTTCAGCGAGAAAGGAGCGTCGCGCCATTGAGGCGAGCGCGGAAATAGTTCAAATAGACGGCGAGTTCAAACTATCCACGCCTCTCGAGGGTTGCTATGAATTCCCAAGACGAACGGCGCTTCCACAGCGTCGTAATGCCGCATCTTGCCGATGCGTATGCGCTCGCGCGAAGTATCACCGGAAGTATCGCCGACTCCGAGGACGTGGTGCAGGATGCCTGTCTGCGGGCATTGCGCGGAATTCACAGCTACTCCAATGGAAATGCACTGGCCTGGGTGTTGACCATCGTTCGTCACACCGCATACGACTGGCTTCATAAAAATCGACCGGCCAATCTCGTTTTAGCCGATGACCCGGAAGAGCTCGAGCAAGCGCAGCTCGGCGAACAGGCCCTCGCCGACCCTGAGAACGCGGTCCTCGTGAATGAACAGAAGGCGCTGCTCGAGACCGCGATTGCAATCTTGTCTCCACACCACCGGGAAACACTCGTGCTCCGCGACGTGTGCTGCCTGACGTACCGCGAGATCTCGGAACTTACCGGGACATCCATCGGCACCGTAATGTCCCGCCTGTTCCGTGCGCGGCGGCATCTCGTCGCGATATGCCATCATCGCACGCTGTAGCCGCGGCCCTCCAAGCACGCCGATTCAGCCCGCAGATAATCCTGCCGCCGCGCGGACGAGGCTGCGGCCGGGACGGAACTACCCGCAGGTGAGGATTCGACCCCGCTTTGGTCCGTCGCCCAGCGCTGACATTCGATGCGATCGGTCGACTGCTGCGCGTCGGTCTGGCCATTCATGGGATACGCGAATAAGACCACGTTCTCGAGTGGGGTTGTCGCGACCTGGCTTGCGAGCTTCTGCGGTGGGCGTACGGTCTCATATTGCCCTACCACTCCGTTCCACTGGTAGAAGTTGTCGTTTGCGTAATAGTACGGACTGCCACCCCACCAATACGTCGAGTAATAGAGCGGAAGGGCATCGAAGAATAGACCGTACTCGAGAAGGCCAAAGCCTCCGTAGTAGCCAAAGCCGCCGTAGCCAAAGCCGCCGTAGCCGAAGCGACCATAGCCATAACCGCCTCGCCGCGCGCCGTAGCCGCCGCGGCCCCCGCGTCCGCCGCCGTAGCCTCCCGCATGCCCGCCGCCTCCGCCGTAGCCACCGCCGCTGTGACCAGCGCCGCCATGGGCCTGTGCAATCATTGCCGTGCTTAGCGCAACTCCGGCGGCCAGCGCGATTGCACCAGCTCGCAACTTGTTAATTCTCGCTGTATTGATCATCGCGTAACCTCGCAGGCTGTTGTGCCGCTAGTTAATTTG
>Ga0210394_10006800_pt1 | contig 12275 bp, 8 predicted proteins | sample IncBWC12MmetaG_FD_160121 | JGI IMG/M metagenome (GOLD analysis project Ga0210394, IMG submission 160121) | Forest soil microbial communities from Barre Woods Harvard Forest LTER site, Petersham, Massachusetts, United States - Inc-BW-C-12-M | ecosystem: Environmental > Terrestrial > Soil >... | reverse complement strand
ATTCTCGGTGAAGGTTATTCCCAGTGCCACTACCGGCTTTGAGGCTATTCCGGTGAAGCAATCGTATACACGCGTTCAAGGCGGGGCGACCATCGGAGGACCGATTCAGAAAGATAAGACCTTTTACTTTTTCAGTTACGAGATTACGAGACGGCAGGAAACAGGATTTTCCAGTATCGGCCAGGACAATTTCGGCTTACAAAACATTCCTGCACCAGCCCCCTGCTTCCCGGGGCAAACGTCGGGCCTTGTGACTCCCGATCAGGCCAAGTTCATCGCTGCGAATCCGACTGTATTGGGCGCACAGTATTTCTGCGCCGCTTCGCTAAGCGCACAGACCGCCATATTCGGAAATACTGGCGTATTGCCTCCGCCACTTAATATTTTTCCGTCAAGCAACGCCACCGTGCCCATCTCTTACGTCGGGCTTGCTTCCACTGTTGGGAACTTCCCAACGTCGGAGGGCACCAGCCTTTGGTCGTTGAGACTCGATCACATTTGGAATACTAAAAACAGTTCGTTTATTCGCGCTAGCGTTTCACCGTCCACGATTACGGGAATCGAGGTGAACGCGGAGAACCAGAATTTTGGGCAAAATGCGGGGTCGCGTACCTCGGTGCAGCAGACTCGTGACCTTGCTATCGTCGGGCAGCACACTACCTCCATTAGCAGCACGCTCTTTAATGAGTTCCGCTTTCAATATGCGCGGCGAGGCCTGCATTACGGGTTCTCGCCCCTTCCCGGTGGAGATTTGCCGGCCGTGAACATTACGGGCTTCGCGTTCTTCGGCCGTGAGCCTTTTTCGACCGAGGATCGCATCGAAAGGCGCTTTCAATGGACCGACAACCTCACCTGGATTAAAGGCGCACATACTCTGAAATTTGGCGCCGACACGAATTTAGTTCAGTTGAGATCTTCGAAATCGCAAATCTTCACGTTAAATTACGGCGGCGTCTATTCGTTCGGTGGACTCGACGCCGGTTCCATTAGTGATGCGTTCGCTGCGGCCGGTGCTCCCGGTTTCTCCGCTGTTCAAGCGTATGGTTTTGGATTGCCCACCTCGTTTATCCAGGGAATTGGTCAATCGGATCGCCCATTTAACGTTAAGACGCTCGGTGTCTTCGCACAGGACAGCTGGAAGATAAACCGCAAACTCACCCTGAATTACGGATTGCGCTATGACATCGAATGGATGCCGATTTTCAAACCCACAACAGCTTTGAATGCCGCTGGGGAGAAGGCTTTCGGCGTCGTCGAGGGAATTCCTACGGACACGAACAACGTGGCTCCCAGAATCGGCGTCGCATGGGATCCTTGGGGAAATGGCAAAACCGTGATTCGCGCCGGATATGGGTTCTTCTACGACCACCCGGCGCTCGCTCTTGCCTTTCTGGCGACTGCAGAGGATGGTGCCACTTCAGCGCTTCTGGAAACCGCAGGAGGCGCTCCGTGCTCTGGGGCAAGCTGTTTCGCGGATTTGAATCCCTTCGCGCTCAACGCGACAAATATTTTCCAAGGATTACTGACCAGCACGGGAGGTGCGTTGACCGGCTGCACTCCAGTCCCGCCCGCTCTTCCGTTCGTGATGTGCTATCAGCCGGATCAGCAGCGGTTCAATCCGTTTCAAGCAAATTCTATTTTTACAAATCAAAATTTCATAACTGCCGGATATCCGTTGACGCTGTTGCCCTTCACAATTCCGGTCACCAAGAATTTTCAGTACGCGCTCGCGCAACAGGCGAACCTGACGGTCGAGCGCGAAATCACCAAGGATTGGAAGATCAGCGTAGGCTACAACTATACGCACGGAACGCATCTCGATCGCACCATTAACATCAGCGTCGCTGAACCGCGGTTACTCACGAGCAATGATCACAATGCGATTCTCGCCGGCCTTGTCACGCCTGGCACGAATCCGCAAGGCATCCAAGTTCCAGGCACGGCAGATATCAACACCGTTTGCCCAGGCGGCATTCCGGCTGCGAATACAGCTGGGGGCGGCAGTATCGCTTTTGGGACCCCCGCTGGTCCGCTCGCGCCGAGTATTTTGGGATTAGGTTTTACTGGCCCAAACTGTGGCGGGGCTGCGGTTGGTTTCATTGGCAGCGCTGCTGTTTTCAATTTCTTCCGGCCCTCGGGTCCCAATCCTTCGTTCGCTAGCGCGGTGAACCCCGGTAACCCAGCGGCGGGTTATCAAACGCTTGTAGCCTTGGCCGGAGCTGCAGGATTTCCAACCGGTTTCGCCGGAACCCAAATCCCATGGAGCGACGTCAACCCGCAGACATCAACAGGAAATTCACTCTATAACTCGTTCACTCTCACGGTCACCAAGCGCTTCTCGAACGGCATTGAACTACTTTCCAGTTGGACGTACTCTCACACGATAGACGATTCGACAGACCTATCGACTTTGCTTAATCCGCAGGACAACAGTTTTCCCAATCTCGATCGCGGTAATTCAGATTTCGATCAACGGCATCGTTGGATCACCAGTGCCGTCTTTCAAAGTCCTTATCATCAGAGCGATTCCGGCTTCTGGAAGAAATTCCTCGCGAACTTCACCGTCTCGCCCGTCGTCGAGCTCGCTTCAGGCCGGCCCTATAACGTTCTTATCGGCTCGGATCCCAACCTGGACTTTGGCACGGCGACGAATAGGCCGTCGTTCATCAAAACCAATTCACCTCCGCCGGGATCGGTCACATCACCTTTCATCAAAGGATTTGCATTTGTCGATCCCGACCGCTGTATCGGCAGCGATGGCACGCCCTTTTCATTTCCGGACGTGCCTTCGCCGTTCTATGGGTGTACCGGCACGCTTGGACGCAATGCTTTTGCTCGCCCCGGATTCTTTCAGATTGACCTGCGTATTTCGCGCACGATTCCGATCACAGAACGCTTTAATCTGCAAGTCATCGCGGATGGATTCAACATGTTGAACCGCTTCAATCCCAGCGACGTCAACCCGCTCTGCGATCCGATTTCGGGTACGTGCGCCGCTGGGCAACCCACAGCGGCCTTCGATCCGAGGACGTTTCAGTTCGCTCTGAAAATCAATTTCTAGATTCACTTCGCTTTGTCACCAGAGGTAACAACGCACAGCCTTGCAACATTCACGCATCGTGCTACCCTGAACCTTTGATCTTAACATTCACGTTATTGAGAAAGGCGTTCTCGTCATGAGTCCGGCGGTGTGGCTTATTTTCGGCATTTTTGCAATTGTAGCGGTCGTGGCGATCTTATGGTCCGCCACACGCCGTACCGACGCACAACTCTCCGCCGTCCGCCAGGAAATGCAAACTTCGCTCGCCACCCAGTCGCAAACCGTTCTAGGGCAGATGAACAGCCTTATGCAGTCAGTCACCCAGCAGCTCGGCCAGGTGAGGCAAGAGCTGCAGACCGGCGTCGCATCCTCCGGCCAACTCGCTAGCGCCGCGCAAGCATCGATGGCGCAGCAGTTGCAAGCCTCGAACGAAGCGATTCGCAAGCTAAGCACCCAGCTCGCGGAAGTACAGCAGGCCGGACACGATCTTTCGCAATCCGCGCAAACGCTGCACAACGTGCTAGGCGGCGCAAAAACGCGAGGCCTCCTCGGTGAAGTGGCTCTCGAACGCCTCCTCGAAGACGCTCTTCCACGCAGCGCCTACGAAATGCAGTTTCGCTTTGCATCCACAGGAGCGATCGTCGATGCGATCGTGCGCACTGGCGAATACTTGCTTCCCATCGATTCGAAATTCCCGCTCGATGCGTACCGGAGACTCGCGGAGACAGGCGATGACGCTCGCCGCGAATTCTGCGTGGCAGTTCGCAAACATGCTGACTCAATCGCAGAAAAATACATTTTGCCCGACGAACACACCTTCGATTACGCCCTGATGTTCGTTCCATCGGAAGGTGTTTACTACGAACTCCTCATGAGCGAGGACTCGAAGTTCGGACAAATGGACGGTTACTGCCGCAGCAAACACGTTTTTCCCGTATCGCCGAATACTTTCTACGCCTGCCTCAGCGCCATCGCGAGTAACTTGCAGGGGCAGAAAATTGCTGAGAACGTCCGCCACTTGGTAGCCAGCCTCGAAGGGCTTAAGAAGCAGTTCGAATCGTTTGGAGACGTGTATGACAAACTCGGAAATCATCTCCGCCACGCTCAACAAAGTTACGAAGAAGCCGACAGCCGCCTCAGCCGCACGCGAAACACTCTCGAGCAGATGTCGCAGGGTGCGCTGCCGGACGGAGTTGCCAAAATCCTTGAAGCCGCTCCGAGTGAGCAATTAAAGCTAAGTTGATGCTCGCGCCGCTTCCAGCAGTGTTCGAAAGCGGCCGGGTATCGTCGTGGAAATCATTTTTTCGAGGTCCTGCCTCACTTTCTCACGATCCTTGGGGTGCGTCGCGACCCGCCCTGCTGCGTCATTCACGCGATGCTGCAAGGCCTTCGGCGCAAGTGGTACCGCGGCGCGAAGATATCGCTCCGCAGCCTGAATATCGGGTGAGGGAATCAATTTTGCGTTGAAGGAATAATCTCCCGAGCGGATCGCGCTGATCTGCACCTGCGCGATATTACGGCTTCCGCCGGTAGTTCTCACTTCCTGCGTGTCTCCCTTCAGGAATTCCAGCACGCCGGGAGTTTCGTTTTGAATAGTTAGATCGAGTGGCACGCCCGAGCCTTCCACGTGTACCGTAAGCTCACTTCTTTGCCCCGGGACCGGCGCCGTCTGAGGTGCTTCGAACTGGAGTGAGACGAGAGTCGTTGTAGCAGCCCGTTGAACGCCGGCGGAGTTGACTGTCAGATTAGCGATACCCGGAACCGCTCTGGGACTCGGCAGAACTAGAAGGCACTCAGGCGAGGAAGCCACGACGAGAGCCCGGTCGTCATTCATCGTCACGCGATTTGCGTCCGCATCGCCACGAAATCCTCCGCCGCAAATCGGGAAACGGTCTCTGAGCGAAATCACAGGCGCCACCGCTAATTCTTTTTGGGCCGCCTGCACGTTGGCAGAAGCAGGTTCGTCTACTAACGCAACGGCCAAGGCCCCCGAGGCTTCCGCAAACAAGACGCCCGGCGTGGTGGGCGCTGTAAAAAACGCACGGCCTGTTGCGTCTGTTTTCAAACTTTGGCCTTCACCAATCATCACGCTCACGTTAGGCGCCAGGCGACCATCCGCTCCCAGAATCGCCAGTGTCGCAGAGCGGCCAGCGATCACTTTGGGTGGCAGAACGATCGTCACATACCACGTGACCGAAGCCGCAGTTTGAGCCCGTGCTGAAAACGAGGATGACAACAACCCCACAAGGACAAGAACACCGAAGATGGCGGTCCTGCGAAAAAAGGCGGATATCGTGCGGGAGTCTTTGGCTTGCTGGCGACAACTAATCATGAACCTCAAGAAGAAAGCGCCCCTCGCTCGTACACTCGCGCCTCGCGAAACAAGCGAAACAACTCCGGCTCTATTTCTTTTGCTCGAACGCAATCGTCGAGAATCCCCAGCGCGCGGTCGGTCGCCACTGCTCGTTTGTAGGGGCGATCGGCAGCCGTCAACGCGTCAAAAATATCGCAGATCGTCATCATTTTGGTCGGCAACGGAATCTGATCACCCCGCAGTTTGTTAGGATAACCAGTACCGTTCAATTTCTCGTGATGCGCGCGCGCAATCTCCGGAACCTTTTTCAGTTCGCTGGTCCATGGGATCTGGCTCAAGAAGTTATAGGTGTGCACCACATGCGATTCGATCTCGAGCCGCTCAGCCGCATTCAGGCTTCCTTTCGGGATTGAAAGCAGTCCCACTTCGACCGGGTTCAAGTATGGCGATTCTACGCCCTGCGGATCGAGAAACAGGTGCTTTGCGATTTCCTGCAGCCTGCGCGAGTGTGTGTGCTCGAGCAGGGTCGGCTCATTCGAGCCGATGATCAATTCGAGATACTCGGCAATCATTTTTTGACGTTGTTCGAAATCCTCGCTCAGGCGCGCGATTTCCTGCAGCGCGTCGCCTCGATCACGCTCTAGGTACACCTGAAGTTTTCGTCGCACGTTGCTCGCTTCGAGTTCTTTACGAATGTAGTTAAACCGCTGCCGCACCAACTCCATCTGCAGTGGATAGAGCTTCTTCGCCTTGACGAGCACTTCCTCCCGCACACCGACTTTGCCGAAATCATGCAGCAAAGCTGCGTAGCGAATTTCCTTCATCTGTTCGCGATCGAAATGAGTCTCGGCATATGGACCGCTTGCAGCCGCATCCGCGGCTTCTGCAAGAGCCTGCGTGTAGGTGGCGACGCGAAGAGAGTGGCCCGACGTAGTAGGGTCGCGCTGCTCGATAGCCGTCACTGCCGCACTCACAAATCCCTCGAACAATGTTTCGATATCGTTATAGAGCTTCCGATTCTCGTACGCCACGGCCGCCTGCGATGCCAGTGACAGAGCTAGTCGAACCGACCGCTCGCGAAACGGCTGCACGTGCTTCGCGACGTCTTCGGCGTTTCTGAGGCGCAACGCCGAGTTGCGCTTTGAATTGATAAGCTGCAATACGCCAATCACTTCGCCCTTCGCATTCTTCATAGGCAGCGCGAGAAGCGAGCGTGTGCGGTAGCCCGACTCGCGGTCGTAACGATCGTTAAATCGAAACGGTAGATCTGCGGGAATTTTGTAAGCGTCCGCAAAATTCAACACTTCACCACGCAACGCAGTGTAACCTGCCATCGAATCTTCGGCGAGCGGCAGCGTGAACTCTTGAAAAGGAAATTCAAAGCTGTCGTTTTGGGTCAGCTTGAACCGAAGGCGACGCCCATCGTGCGTGTCCTCTTCCACTAGATAGAGCGAACCCGCATCAGCACCAGTGATGTCGCGCGCTTTTTTGAGGATGAGACTGAGAAGAACGCTGATATTGCGCTGCGATGAAAGCGCAACGCCGATCTCGTTCAATTCTTCACGCTCGCGTTCCGCCACTTTCAGCAATTGACGCGTAGCTCTTAATTGACTCGCAAGCTTCTCGGCTTTCGACCCCGTTTCGCGGAGGAGTTTTTTCTTCGCGGGCATATTGTTGAGAATCGTCTCCGAATATCACTCCGAAAACGCGTCACAGTATACCGGAAGCGACGCGGCGGAGCACGCGAACGGCCTCGTCGAACTATTCCGCAGTTCTTGCCTTGAATCCAACGCAGCCGTTTGCTAGCCTTGCGCCGGTTTTATCTCCTCCCTATTTCGCAACGGGTCCTAACAGCAGCATGGCAGACCGTATCAGCCAACAACTCGCCAGAGTTCTTCGGCAGTGGTGGGGGCACAAGGGTTCGCTCGCCATCAGCCTGATCGTCACACTCGCGGCAATTACGATCTATTACTACACCTTTCTGGGCGAGAGGCCGACGCCTGTTTTTGACTCCGTCTACCGCCTCGAGCTCAGCAGCCTCGATTATCGTTTCCAGGTGCGCGGGAAAATTCCCATCGATCCGCACATCGTGATCGTCGATATCGATCAGCAATCCCAGGAGGCTCTTGGCCATTGGCCCTTTCCTCGCTTCCGTTTTGCTGACTTGTTGGACAACATTCGCGAAGATGGCGGGCGCGTCGTCGCCTTCGACATAACATTCAGCCAGGCGGATGAAACCTCAAAACCCCTGACCGATCTTTCCGCGCAGTTGGCCGAGCAGCAAAAGAAAAATCGAGCAGTGAATCCGGCTCTTCTGGAGCGAATCGCTGCGCTCCAAAAACAATATGACTACGACCAGCAGTTCGCCGACGCCATCAAACGCTTTGGCCACGTCGTTCTTGGCAACTACTTCCTATACACCGAAACCGACATGAAGGGCGTCACGCCAAGATCACTCGAGCGTTACGCAAACGCCCTCGCGTACTTCCCTTTCCCGCAGGTTCGCCCGCTCCCTTCTTTCGGAAAGACACCCGCCAATGAAAAACTGCCGGGGCTAATCGAAAAGTACGAGCAGGCCAGACTGGTTCCACGGGGAGCTGAAGCGAATAGTGATTTGTTAACCGGCGCAGTCGCTTCCGAGTCGGGTGGAACCGGATATTTCAACGTTGTTGTTGATGCGGACGGCGTCGTCCGCCACGTACCCTTGGCTCTTCCCTTTGGCCTTGATAAAGACCGGTCCAACTGGGACATGTATGCGTCGGTCGATGTGCAGGCCCTGCGGATATATCTCGGACTGCCAACTCAGGATACCGTGCTGAGCTATGGCCCGGGAGGAATCTCTCACATCGAGTTTGGTAGTAAGCTCTCCGTGCACCCCGATTACGTCAGCCGCATGTTGGTTGATTTCCACGGGCCTGCGCGTACCTATCCCTACATTTCGTTCGCGGATGCAGCTCAAAAGAAATTTCAGCCGGGTGCTTTCAAGGACAAGATCGTCCTCGTGGGTGCCTCCGCCACCGGAATTGGCGACCTTCGCGTCACGCCCTTCGGCGGACTCGATTTTCCCGGCGTCGAAGTTCACGCCAACCTGATCGATAACATTCTGAACCGACAGTTCTTGAAGCGGGGCGGCAAAGAGGCGCTGACCGATCTCGCCTTCATCCTGCTCTTTGGCCTTCCGCTTGGAATCTGGCTTGCCGTGACGCAGCCGCGCTGGATGCCTCTGGGCCTAGCCCTGCTGCTTCCTTTCGCGGCGATCGTCTACTTCGCGTTTCTGCATGGCTCCTGGCTCAACTTCATCGTTCCGGCACTTTTCACGCTGGTGCCCAACGTAAGCCTTGTCGCCCTCTACCGCGTGCTGATTGAAGAGCAGGAAAAACGCAAAGTCCGAGGCAGTTCCAGCAATATGTCCCTCCCGAAGTGATTCGCCGGTTGCTCGACGATCCCGAACGCGTCAAGCCGCGCAAATCCGAAATTACTATCCTCTTCAGCGATATCCGCGGTTTCACATCGATCTCCGAATCGCTTGATGCCCAGGAACTCGCCGACCTGCTTAACGGCTACCTAACAGAGATGACTCGCATCGTCTTTCGCTATCAAGGCACCTTGGATAAATATATCGGCGATGCTGTGATGGGCTTTTGGGGCGCACCCTATGAGGAGCCTGATCACGCAACGCGCGCCTGCAATGCGGCACTCAGCATGCTCGCCCGCCTTGGCGAGCTGCAAAAGGATTGGCAGGCGCAAGGCCAGCCCGTCCTGGATATCGGCATTGGACTGAACACCGGGGTCGCTTCCGTGGGCAACATGGGGTCGTCCATGCGCCTCGCATATACAGCGATGGGCGACGCAGTGAACCTGGCGTCGCGTATGGAGGGCCTGAATAAGGAATATGGCACACGCATCATCATCAGCGAATCCACACAAAAAGAGCTGCAAAGCACGCGCGCTCTCGTGCGCGAACTCGACTTGATCCGCGTGAAAGGCAAATTGCAGCCGGTGACCATCTACGAAGTGCTTGACGCCGAAGCGCTCGGAGCTGGAGGCAAAGAACTTGTGGAGCTTTTTGCCCGCGGTCAGACAGCGTACAAGCAGCGCAATTGGCGTGCTGCGGGACAAGCCTTCGAACAGATTCTCAACCGCTGGCCCGACGACGGGCCCGCGCGCATATTTTTACGCCGTTGCGAAGAGTATCTCGCCGAAGAGCCCCAGGCTGATTGGGATGGGGTGTACGTGATGAAACACAAGTAGCTATCGAGGGAATAAACGAGCTCAAGCAAAGAACCTAGAGCAATGAAGTTTTAGTTGTCGAGTCGCACGACGAACGTAGTGAACTGCTCGGTGTTGTGGAGTTGCTCGGCAAGCGACCGCGCCGCCTCCTCGCTGGCCAGTCGGCCTATCCGAACTCGATAGAAGGTCCCATTTGGCGACTCGAACGGCATCACGCTCACTGGCGGATATCGCGATTCGAGCTGCGCCTTCAACCTTGCTGCGTTCTCCTGTACCAGAAACGCTCCCACCTGCACGCCGAAGTACCCCACGGACGGATTTGGCCCGGAAATCACTTCCAGTCGTACATGGGCAGTTCCTGGGCCCACCATTTCGATCGCCTGCGCGGCAGAGAGCGACAAATCGATCACGCGGTTCGCGACGAATGGGCCGCGATCATTGATGCGCACTTCGGTTTGCCTTCCGTTGGTCAGGTTCGTCACTCGCACCATCGCATTGAACGGCAGCGTGCGATGCGCCGCGGTCAATTCGTGCATGTCGTAAATTTCGCCATTGGACGTGCGGCGTCCTTGGAATGGATAGCCGTACCATGATGCGACGCCTTCCTCCACCCATCCGTTGGCTGGAGCTTGCTGCCCGTGTGCAGGCGGAGTAGGTGTCGTGGGCTGCGATGGAGGAACTTGCGGCGGCGCCGGAGTCGGCGCCGGAGGGCTTTGGGTCCGTTGTGGCCTATGATTACAACCCGCAGCGAAAGCTAACAGCCATACAAACGTGAGTGCTAAAAATAAGAACCATTTAGCGCGAACGCCGTCGCGAAACCGGTTCGATTCGGCGGCCGATTCGCTTCGCCCGTCACGAAATTTCACGCGCTAACCCAATTCACTTGTTTCGTCTCATTTTCGGTATTATAGGAACGCACCCACAATCGCGCAAGGAAGCGTATCGCACTTGCATCGCTCCTTCACCATAGACTGGATCGGATTCGTGAACATCGGATTCGTAAACAGATGAGCGGCTTTTTCGGCGGCGGAAAGCAGGGGCGCCCACAGCTCTGCCCCACCTGCGGCACCCTGGTCGGCGCGAATGCCACACGCTGCCATCAATGCGGCGCTAACCTCACCTTCTCGATGGCAGCCGCCAGCCGTTCGCTTGGAAACCTTCTCCCCGCGACAGCCCCCGCCACCTACGGCATCCTCGGATTCAGTTGCCTGCTTTACATCGTCAGCCTTCTCGCCACGCTTCGCACAAATGGCCTTCAGCCCCCGGGCGGTGGCGGAATTTTTGCGCTACTAGGCATCGGCAGCATCGACGGGAACGTTCTCACCCGTTTCGGAATGTCTTACCCGATGCCCGCTGATCTTATTCAACCGTGGCGCTTGGTAATGGCCGTATTCCTTCACGGCAGCCTCATGCACATCGTCTTCAACATGTGGGTGCTGATGGATATTGGCCCACAGATTGAAGAGCTTTACGGCTCAGCGCGATTTTTCTTTATCTATGTCGCGACAGGAATTGGTGGATATCTTCTAAGTAGCACTCTCAGCGGACACCCCAGCATGGGGGGATCAGGCGCCTTGCTCGGATTGATTGGCGTGCTCCTCGCAATCACCACGGGCCGCAAGAGCGTAGGCATGCAAATGCTCCGCAGCCAGATTATTCGATGGCTCATTTACATCGCGATTTGGGGATTTCTATTCCCCGGAATTGACAACTACGCGCATTTCGGCGGATTGGTCGCGGGATTCGGCCTCGGAAAAATCATGGCGGATCGGCCGCCCGGCTCACCAGAAGAACGCAATCGCGCAAACGCTCTAGGTTGGGCGACCGCACTGGTCGTAATCGCCAGCATCGCGTTCATGATGAAGGGTCTCATTCAGAGCGGCGGCTAAAGTCCAACCCGATTTCAGTTGGCGAATCCCCTTCAAACACCGGCGTGAAGTTGCCGCGACACAACAATGCTGTAATGCAATCCCGAAATGGCCAGAAACACTGCCACCAAATAGGTACACGCGTGCCGCACGGCCCATAAAAACTGGTTATCCCAAATCGCCAACACCAGAACCAGCACCACCAGCAGTATCTCGAAAAATGTAGTCGCCTTCCCCCAAATGCTGGGCGGAAACGGCCGGTAGCCCACAGTAATCAAGATCACCGCGCACGCAACCAGAATCAACACGTCGCGCCCGAGCACCAGAATCGTCAGCCACCACACAATCTTCCCCTTCAGCGCCAAAATAAAATAAGACGATGAAAGCAGCAGCTTGTCCGCGATCGGATCGAGATACGCTCCAAGAGGCGTTCTCTGATTCAACCCGCGCGCGAGCAGTCCATCGAGCGCATCGCTCACGCCGGCCGCCACTAGAATTCCCAGCGCCAGGTCGTACCGCTCGTACTCGATCGCAATGAGAAACACCGGCAAGAACGCCAAGCGCAGAAATGTGAGCTGGTTTGGAACTGTCAGGATTCGACTGGGCATGAGATGAACCTGGGTGTAGAAATCCGCGTCAACTTCCGCATCACGCAAACTGCGCGAGATAATCTGGCAGCGAGCGCCCTACCTTCTTGGCAAACACTTCCGCTAGCGAAGGAATCGAGCCGCGCGCCTCGTCGAGCGCGATCCTCTCAATTCGCAGCATCGGAAAAAACAAAGTGGGCAACCCCATTCGATCGCCATCAGGATGCAGTATCTGG
>Ga0210394_10006799_pt1 | contig 12276 bp, 9 predicted proteins | sample IncBWC12MmetaG_FD_160121 | JGI IMG/M metagenome (GOLD analysis project Ga0210394, IMG submission 160121) | Forest soil microbial communities from Barre Woods Harvard Forest LTER site, Petersham, Massachusetts, United States - Inc-BW-C-12-M | ecosystem: Environmental > Terrestrial > Soil >... | reverse complement strand
CGGGCTTCATCGCCGAGGTTCCAAATGGAAAGAACATCTCCAGCGGCTGAATCTCGAGCTTCGCGTGATTCAGCATGCGCTTGAGTGTGCGCCACACGCCGGCTTCCGTGAGCGCGTCGTAGGCGTACATCACCAAGAAGCCGCCGTCCGCGCGAAGGATCGACCCGGGACGCAAGTCCATGAAATCCGAATTCCAGCCCCCGCGCGAGTCGTAGCTGCGCTGAATCGTCCCGAAAAGATTCGTGTAGGTGGGCGTCGTCTCAAAAATCACCGGCGAGCGGTCCTCATCCGTGTGCGCGAGCAGAACGTTGACGCCGTACACGCGAAACGGGTCGCGCTCCGGCGTGGGCGTTCGCGGGCCGCCTTCGGGAGGCGGCACGGCGCCCGGCTCTTCCTCGCCTTCGCGCTCCTTGAACGGTTCGAGATTGTCGAGAATACTGTGGCGAACTTCCTCGAGATATTCCGCGACGGCCGTGCCGGAATATTTCTCCTTGAGCTCCTCGATAAAGCCGTCGACCAGCACCGAGGCGGCTTCCTGTTCGAGATAGCTCAACTCGCTCGCCAATTCGCGCGACAGCGTCAGTGTCTTCCGGTAAACGACGGTGAACTCCTGCCGGAACTGCTCGTACTTGCGCTCCAGATCCTCGGCGACAACCGTTTCCAGCTTGCCTTCATGCACCATTTTGGGGATGTCTTCGATGGGTACCATCTGCCCTTCGAGCACCGGAAAAATTTCGGGCAGCGCGACGGCGCCGACTTGCATGTGGCCCAGCGCGAATTGCTCGCGCGCGATGCGCCGCGTGAAATCGTCCATCAATTCCTTTTCGCGCGCCGTGAAGCGATCCACGATGCGCCCTTTCTGACGCTGGAACGGCTCGCCCTCGAACACTTGCGGAATGCGCCTTCGCAGGAATTCGATGCCGCTTTGCAAATCTTTCCTAAAGCCGTTGGCTTGCCCGCGCGGCAGCGCCAGGAGCCGAGGGCGGTCCGGACTCTTGAAGTTGTTGACGTAGCAGCGGTCGAGCGATGCCTTCGCGGGCGGGTGAATTTGATCGATTAAATGCGTGATCGTGCCGCCACGGCTGGTTCCGGCAAGCCCACACACGAAGATGTTGTATCCCGGCGCGTTCAGCTCGACGCCCATTTTCAGGGCGCGGTAGGCGCGTTCCTGTCCGAGCAATTCCTTCACCGGTTCGGCCTCGGCCGTGGTGGCGAATGGAATGGACGAGGGGTCGCAACGCCACCGCAACTTTTCGGGTGGTAATCCCGCCAGCAGCGTCGTTGTGTTTATCGCCTTCATACAGTCTTCGATCTCGGAGGTCCCAGGCGCGCTACTCTAGCACAGCGCCGCGGCTGGAGAGTCCGTTCTGCAATGAGAATTTCCATGTCGCGCAAGCAGATGAGTCGCCGACTTTCAGTGCCGCGTCACGCGTATCAACCGGACCGAAGCGTCAAGCATCAGAAATCGCATTTGCCGCGGCATTCCTGCCTGAATAGACGTCCAAAATGCCGACGGCGGTGGCCACCACAATCGGCCCGAGCACAATGCCTAACACGCCGAACACCGCGATGCCACCCAGCACGCTGATGAAGACGAGTAACCCGTTCAGCGAGGCGCGTCCGCCGAGCAGCATGGGGCGAAGTATGTTGTCGACTATGGCGCCGAGCACTCCGCAGATCGCGATCAGAACGATCGCGCGTCCCGATCGCCCGGTGGAGAAGAGGTAGATCGCAGCCGGAACCCACACCGGCCACGCGCCCACGACCGGTAGCAGCGACAAAAATCCCATGACCGCGCCCCAGAAAACCGCCGAGTCCAGTCCCACGATCGCAAAAGCCCCGCCGCAGAGCACGCCTTGAACGGCCGCAATCACCAGGCTCGTCGCTACGCTCGCAAAGATCAGTTCGCGCGCCTCGGCCAGCATGCGGTCCCGCATCGCCGGCTCGAACGGCAGCGCGTTGCGAAAGCGGTCCAGGATCGATCCTGAGTCGCGCAGAAAATAAAACAGAGCGAAGAGGGTGACAAACAATTCAAAGAGGAACACCACGGTATTGCGAATGACGGCGCCCAGCTCGGCGGCCATGTACTGGCCGGCGCGGCTTGCGCCCTCGCGGATCACCGCCGGAAGGTCCGCAGTCATCCCTTCCGCGGCAACGCGCGAACTGATCCATGCCCAGATCCGCCCGAGCGCTCCGTACTGGCCGGCACCGACGGCAGTTTGAATGTTTCGCGCCGCGGCGATGCCCTCACGCACAAACAGTACGGCGATTAGAAGGACAGGGACGATCAGAATCACTGTGACACCCGCGGTGATGACCAGCGCGGATGCTGAAGGCCCCCATTTTCGCGCGAACCGTTCGCTCAACGAATGAAAAATCACCGCGATGACAGCTGCCCAACCGAGCGGCGTAAAAAACGGCATGAACACACGAAGTACAAAGTAAGCGAGCCCCAACACTACCCCGTAAAAGAGCACGTTGGTGAAGCGGTCATCGGCGGTCTGGGCCACTGCGAATTGGCGTCCCTTAGGCGCACTGCTCGATCGAAAAAGCGCAAACCGTTATATCGCAGGTTCGGGAATTTTGGTGGGCTATTCTCGATCGCGGCGGAGCGGCGAACCGCGCGCGTGCTATGATTCGGGTCGAGTAGGAGCATTCCTCTGACCGACTCCTCGCCCTGCCGCCATCTCCGCACCCAAGTCATCGCGAAGGACTCCGAAGCAGAATTCGTCGAATGCCTGGACTGCGGCGCGATCCTGGAATCCGGTGAATTGGCGGAACCTGCATCCGGCTTCGACGAATCGCTCTCGGATGCGTAGTCGCGCAAACCTCGGAAAAGGCCTCACCACGGAGGGCACAAAGAACACAGAGAAATTCGAGAGAGGCAAAACGGGAGAGAAGGCTTGCGAATTACGACTTATGAATCACGGAACACGAGCCACGGGTCACGAGCCACGTTCACTGAATTCCGAGCTGCCCAATAATCCGCACCACATCTTCCGCAGACACGTCATACAGCGGCCGCTCGTCTTCCTGCTCGAGTTGCTCGCGCAAATACTCCGCCGCGACATAGCTGGCCTCACGGTCCGAGAGATCGCGCCCGGCCCGGCCGGTGAACTGAACGATCCCGGGGTGGGCAAGGCCGACGATCGATCCCTTGCCGTCCACCAGGAATTTTGTGTCCACCGTGTCGCTGTGCCGGGTGGCCACGCCGTTCCACAGATGCGAAAAGCGGCAGTGATACGTGCGGTCGGTGAGCCGCGAGGTAACGTCAAATTCCCCCACGAACTGGCTCATCGCGCCCTGATTCGAAATTCCAATCGCTTTACCCAATTTCCACTGTCCGTTTTCTATTTTCCGCCACCGACGGGCACCGGCTCGGCGTGCGCGTAAACTCCCGCTGCAGCCGCAATCCCGGCCCCAACGGGCAATTTTAAGCCCTGGTCGAGAAGCACTCGCTCCAGAGCGTCGAGGAACAGTAGCACGTTCGCGCGCTGGCTGGAATAACCCATCAGGCCGATGCGCCAGGTCGTCGTCTTGATGTCGCCAAGCCCGCCGGAAATTTCGATGTTGAATTCATTGAGCAGGCGCTGGCGGGTCTTCGTCCCGTCGATGCCAGCCGGAATCCAAACCGCAGTGACGGTCGGCAGGCGAATTTCAGGATCTTCGACGAAGAGCCGGATTCCCATTGCCTCGAGCCCCGCGATCAGCGCGGCCTGATTCTGCCGGTGGCGCTCCCAGCTTGCTTCGAGCCCTTCCTCGAGCACGATGCGCATCGCCTCATGCAGCGCGTAGATCAGAGGGATCGGCGGCGTATGATGATACGTGCGTTCCTTGCCCCAGTAATTCATCACCGTGGTCAGGTCGAAATACCAGCTCTGCACTTTCGTTTTCCGCGCGCGAAGGACATCCTCGACCCGGGCATTTACGGTAATGGGGGACATTCCGGGAGGCGCGCTGATCGCCTTTTGCGTCCCACTGAAGCAGACATCGATGCGCTGGCGGTCAACGTCGAGCGGCACTCCGGCCAGTGTGGCGACGCTATCCACAACGAGGAGCGCGCCCAATTCATCGGCGACCTTGCGAAAGGGTTCGAGTTTGGTCACGACGCCGGTCGAAGTTTCCCCGTGCGCCACACCCACAAACTTGATCTTGCGACCTTGCCCGGCGCGGCGAACGTCGTCCGGGTCCACGGTCCGTCCAAACGGGGCGGAGACACGGTGAATCTTGGCCCCGGTGCGATCGGCAATTTCGCCCATGCGCGCGGAAAAGACGCCGTTCACGCAAACAATGGCCTCATCTCCGGGCTCCAGCACGTTGATCACGGCCGTTTCGATGCCGCCCGTTCCCGACGCCGAGATCGGAAAGGTGATGTGGTTCTGGGTCTGAAAAACGCGACGCATCAGCTCCTGAACGCCGCCCATGAATTCGGTGAACCACGGATCGACGTGCCCTACCAGCGAAGTGGCCATCGCGCGGTAAACGCGCGGACTGATGCAGGAAGGGCCGGGCGTCAGCATCAGCCGAATTGGCGGCCGAAGTTCGTCCATTGGGTTGATCATTACCTCAAACCTCTGCTTTCACGCGGTAATCGGCAGCACAATGTGCCTCAGGAAGATTGCGCGGACCATCCAAAAATGGCTCAACCGGCAAGGCGCCCCGGCCGCGTTCCGGGGCGTTTTCTCTTTTCAACACTCCTGACCAGTCTCTAGTTTGCGCGATTCCCCGCCCCGGCGCAACCGCCAATATGGCTGTGCTTGAACCATCATCGACCAATACGCCGCCTCCACTCCGACCGCCCAGATTTTTGACGAAGCCATTTCGAGTGCGAACCGAGCGCAAATGCACGAGGCTTCGCCAGCGGCGACGAATTACTTTACTGGCTGTGGAACGAAGAAGAAGTCAAAACCCCGACCCTTTGAACTACGGGAGTGGTACCATGCAAGAGAGTGCGATCCGCGGCCAAGAAAAGATTAGCAAAGGATGTGCCACCCGCGAATCACAGCGCCTGCGGGACTGCCATTCCGTGAGATCTTACAAGAAGAATATGCTCGTCCTTGTTGCTCTCATCGCCCTTATAGGCGACATCTCCTCGAACACCTTTCCCTCCACTTCGACCGCACTAGCGGACGTATCCGCTAACGCCACGCAATCGGACAAGTCCACCATCCATTCCGAGCCACAAATCGAGTTACGCCTTTCCCCTCTGAGGCGCTCTTATCTGGTGAAGCGGCCAGTGATGATCAGGGTGGAAGTACGAAACATCGGCAGGGAAAGGTTTTTCGTCCCGAGCGAGATAGGTAGAGGAGGATACTCGGATATTCAGTTTTGGTGGGAGGACTCGAAGGGGAATGATCTACAGGGGATGGGCGGTGCGATCGACGGGTGGGGAAGACCGCCGCACGAGGATTTTACAAAATTGCTCCTCGAAAATTGGATGGTTCTTCCGCCTGGATATTCTTATAGCACCTCGATTGACGCGACCATCAGCGTGGATGAACCAAAACCCGGACGCTATCGAGTTAAAGCAAAATACACAGTTTCCGAGATGGATTCCAAAAGCATGAACAATCCACTCGGAGCCTACCTGGACAAGATTCCCTCTCTTCCTTTTCCGGCATGGAAACGTGAAGCGGAATCCAATCCCATATCGATCGAAATCGTTCCTGACCCCGCGGAAGTGAACTAATCGTCTTTCTTCTTGCCCGACTTTGCGAATCCTTGTTCCGCAGCGCGATGTGCTATATTCGCGTCGCGCTTGGAGGAATCCGCTGCGATGTCGGAAAAACTGGTCCTGGTGGGAGTGTTGCCCGAAATTGTCGTGATTGGCCCTGACGAGCAGGTGACCTGGCTATCGGACACCGGAAACCTCAAGGTCCAGTTCGATCCCAATCGCTGCCCGTTTCAATCGAACGTCTTTCAGGCCCCCCTAGGACGCCAACTGCAAAGCGGCCCGCCCCGTCCCGGCACGAATCCAGGCTCGTTCAAGTACCGCCTGTGGCTGAACGACCAGCCAATCGGGAGCGGCGAGGTTATTCTGCGGGAAAAATAGCGCCTAGTTTCCAGCCGCGCTCACGCGCCCGGACTCAATCGAGTTCGCCAGGCCTCGGCGAACTGGCGCCAGCATCACCGCGGGCACGGGCTTTTCGGGCATGAGGGCCACATTGGCCGAGCGGCGCGGGAATTGAGCCCGGCGATCGAGTTGCAGCCCGATCTCGCTGACCAGTTCACCCGAGAAATTCGGGTCATCCGAGTACTCCACACCCCAAAACCACAGCCGGTCTTCCTTCTGCTGCAGGAACTGCAGCACCTGCTCGAGTTTGCGCATGGCACGGTCAAACGTCGAAGCCAGGAAATAGACAGGAAGCGTCCACGCCTTCCGGGCGAACATCGCACGAACGCGCACGCAGTACTTGCCGTTCTGGTTTACCTCAATCGAGCACTGATACTCATTGCGATGATTCATTTTTACCTGCATCGTCCACCTCTCGCTGTGACGTTTGTTGCGACTTACGGACGAGCCCCCTGGGGATTAAACTTCACCGCCGCGATATGCCCTATCTTCGATTGCCTCGGAGAAAGCCGGATTCAGTTTTTAGAAGACCTGAAACAGCAAGAAGCAACGTGTGCGCTGGGAAGGCAGCATTAAAAAACTCTCAGCCCCCTGGCGTTGGAACTGAGAATCGGAACGAAAATATGCTAGCGCACGGGGGGGACGAAAGCAAGGCTGGCTGACAAATAAATAAGGCTAATGTTTTCTGTTAATTACGACTGTGTCGGACTGATGAGCCGCTTCAAATTGTCTTCGTTATAGCGCAGTTGGCCTTCCTGCTGAAGCCGCGTTTTCAGGGAGCTTCGGAACAAATCATAAGCCGCCTGGCGCTTCCGCTGCAGGACTTGCTCTTCGAGTTTGGCTTTTTGCTTCTCGAAATCGTCCTGGTTGAGCGGATCGTGCTGCGCGACGCGATAGACGGTCCAGTTTTGTCCAACGGGGATCGGGTCGCCGGTCTGACCCACGGGCATGCTAAAGGCGGGAACAAATTGTTTGGCGCTTCCTGCGTCGGGAATCGAGCCGGTTCGAGAGATCGCATCGGAAGTTTTCATCTCGAAACCGAGCGATTTGGCGGCCGTCGCGAGGTTCTCTCCGCCTTTGGTGCGCTTGGCGAGCTCTTCGGCGCGCGATTTCGCAAGTTCGATGGCCTTCTGGCGCCGGAAGTCATTCGCGACGCGGTCGCGTACCTCGGCCAGCGTCGCAGGATGCGCGGCTTGAATATCCTTGACCGAAAGAACGACGTAGCCCAGATCGGTACGGATCGGGGCGCCTACGTCGCCGGGGCGTTGGTGGAAAATGCTGTCCATCAAGCCCGGGGCGGTACCTAGTTCCGGGAGCGGTTGGTTTTGCTCGACGAGTTTTGCTTCGCCGGCGACCATGTTGAATTTCTTGGCGAGCTCTTCGATCGGGACGCGCCCGCCTCGCCGAATCTCATCGGAGATTTGAGTGGAGATCGTCTCGCCCAACTGGTCCGCTTTCTCCTGCTGGAGTTGACTGATAATACTTGGCTTAACTTCGTCCAGGGGCATGGTGCGCGCGGTCTCCCGGTCGAGCACCTGGATGATGTGGAATCCATACTGCGTTTTCACTAGGTCCGAGACGCTTCCCTTCGGCAGGCTGAACGCGACAGCCTCGAATTCGGGAACGGTTTGTCCGCGGACGATCCAGCCCAGGTCGCCCCCCTTGTCCTTGCTTGTATCTTCGGAGAATTGCTTCGCCAGGTCTGCGAAATTTCCGCCGTGCTTGGCCTTGCTCAGCACATCGTCCGCTTTTTTCTTGATCTCGGCGATTTCCGCGTCGGTTTTGCCCACCGTCTTGAACAGGATATGGGCGACGTGGGCGCGATCGGGCACCTTGTACTGGTCGACGTGGCCCTGGTAATAGACCTTTTCGTCGTCTTCGGAGATTTCGGCACGCTGGCGGAGCTGCGCGAGGGTCACAATTGCGTAATCGATGGTCCGGCGCTCCGGAATGACGTACTGGGCTTTGTTCTTTTCAAACTGGGCGGCGAGGTCGGCGTCGGTCACTTCAATCTTGGATTGCAGGTCCTCGGGCTTGATGACCACGTAATCCAGCTTGATCTTCTCATTCTGGGTCCGGAACTCTTCCCGCACGTCGTCGTCGCTGGCCGTGACGCCGTCGGTCACGAGCTGCTGAAACTTCTCCTGAAGCAGCTCGTTCTTCACTTCGGTCTCAAATTGCGGCACGGTCATTTGGAAGCGGGTCTGGACCTCTGTGGAGTACTTGTCCATGCCGACAAACGTTTCGCCGGCAAAAGCCGCGGGCACGAGCTTCCGGAGGAAATTGGCGTGCTCCTCGTCGGTGACGCGCAAGCCGAGCCGGTTCGCTTCGAGCACCAGGCTCTTCTGGTAAACCAACTGATCAAGCACCTGCTGCGTATAGAGCGACAACAGCGCCGGGGGAATCTGTCCGTTGCGCGAGATCCGGCTCAGTTGGTCCTGCAGGTCGGAAACGGAAATGGTCTGATCGCCCACCGTGGCGACGGATTCCGTTCCGGACAATACGTCCGTGCCTTGCGGCACGAGGTATAGCAGCATGCCGATCCCCAGAATCCCGACTACGATTCCGAGCATGATCCGCACACCTATTTTTTTTTCACGAAGAGCATCCCACACGTCCTAAAGCCCTCCTGCGCGGCCCATTCCTATTTTTCTTGAAGGAGAAAGGCAGACGGCCACCGCATCCAAAAGCGAAACACACACCGAACGATACATTATAGAGGAGCGGGGCGCATACGCTCAACCGCAAATGTTTCGGCGTGCGGCAATGTAGCTATCTCGGCGCGACGACCTCCTGCCGCAGCTGTTCCGCGACTTCGTGACTTTGAAACTGTCGTCGGTCCGTGCGGACAGCTCGGTGAAATATGAGGGCGACTAGTCCTTTGAGCCACTCGCTGCGGCGCTGTGTTCTAGCGCTGCAACGGCGGCATCTATTTCCCGGGCGAGGCGCGCGATTAGTTCCGCAGCGGTCTGGCGACGCGCCATGCGGACGCCTTGCCCGGCCCAGAGGTTGAGGAACTCGGCTCGGCCCTGCTTTGCGGCGGCGGCGCGCAGGGGTCGCGTGAGTGGGTTCTGCAGGTCAAAGGGCAGAATCGCGTCGATGGCGTCGGCGGCGTGGTCGATTTCGACTTCCTTCATGAAGCGGTTCACAATGCCGCGGGCGGGACGGCCGGAAAAAGCGCGCGTGATTCGCGTCTGGTCTTCGTGAGCGGCTATAATGGCGTCTTTATACGCTTCGGGAACGCCCGCTTCTTTGCAGGTGAGGAACGCAGTGCCCATCTGGACAGCCGACGCGCCAAGAGCCATCGCGGCAGCGATGCCGCGCCCATCCATGATGCCGCCCGACGCGATCACTGGAACGCGCACGGCATCCGCCACCTGCGGCACGAGCGCCATGCTGCCGACCATCCCGGAAGAAAAGTCGCCCGCGAACGTGCCGCGATGCCCGCCGGCTTCGCTGCCTTGCGCGACCACCGCGTCCACTCCGGATTTTTCGAGCTGGAGAGCCTCTTCGACCGTCGTCGCGGTGCCCATCAGAAACGTGCCTTTGGCCTTGATCGCCTGGACCGCGCTCGCGGACAAAAGTCCAAACGTGAAACTGAAACAGGCCGCGCCACTCTCAAGCGCCGCGGCGAGCTGCCCTTCAAAGGAGCGAATGTCGGAATGACCGGAAGGCTTTGGCAGCGACGGCGCGGGCAATCCCAGCTCCGCAAAATACGGCGCGAGCCGATTGAGCATGATTTCCGGATTGCCGGTGTTGTCCGGGGGCAGTGGCGCAAACAAGTTAATTCCGAACGGGCGCGAAGTGTGAGCGCGAATCGCGGCCGCCGCCCCGGCAATTTGCTCCGGGTTCATATAGGAGGCGCCAATAAACCCGATTGCACCCATGTTGGAGACCGCCGCGACAAGCTCGGGCGTGTCCCCGCCGCCCGCCATCGGTGCCTGCACGATCGGGTAGGCGAGACCCAACCGCCGCGTCAAGGCTGTGGCAACGCGCATAGAGACGCCTCACGTGCCGAAAATACCATAATTCTGGACAGCGGGCTCCTGAGCGAGCTGCGGCTTCATTCAAAATCCGGGCGTCGCTGTGTTCGTTCATTCGGCTCCCGACATCGTATAATCAGCACTCGACCTAGTCGGGCCCACTACGGGAGGAAATATGGAACATCGAACATTGGGAAAGAACGGACCGCAAGTCTGCGCACTGGGGCTCGGGTGCATGGGGATGTCTTTCGCCTACGGACCCACCGATGAAGCGGAATCGCTTCAGGTTCTGCACCGTTATCTGGAACTCGGCGGTGATTTCCTGGATACAGCGGAAATCTACGGTCCGCACAAGAACGAGGAATTGCTTGGAAAATTTCTGCGAGACGTTCCTCGGGAACGCGTCGTTGTCGCGACGAAGTTTGGCTTCCACATCGGCTCGGACGGGACACGCAGCCTCGATAGCTCGCCCGAGAATGTCGCCCGCGCGTGCGATGGGAGTCTTCGCCGGCTGGGCATAGATACGATCGATCTTTACTACCAGCATCGTGTCGATCCAAAGGTTCCGATCGAGGATACCGTTGGCGCGATGGCCAAGCTGGTTTCGGCGGGAAAGGTCCGCATGCTTGGGCTGTCCGAAGCCGGGCCGGAGACGGTGCGGCGCGCCGCGAAAGTTCATCCTATTGACGCCTTGCAAAGCGAGTATTCGCTCTGGTCTCGCGAAGTGGAGACAAACGGCGTACTCGCGACTTGCCGCGAACTGGGCATCACGTTCATACCATACAGCCCTTTGGGGCGCGGATTCCTGACGGGCGCAATCCAGAAGCTCGACGATCTCGACCCGACCGACTGGCGGCGCACGAATCCACGGTTCGGAGAGAAAGCGCTTCAGGCAAATCTGAAGCTAGCCGCAGCCGTCAAGGAAATTGCCGGCGAAAAAGGCGTGACGCCCGCGCAACTCGCGCTGGCGTGGGTGCTGGCCCAGGGCAAGGACGTGATTCCCATTCCCGGGACCAAGCGCGTCCGCTATCTGGAAGACAACATGGGCGCGCTCAACGTCGCCCTTACCGAGAGCGACCGCAAGAAAATCGGGGAGCGCCTCGCGCAATTCCAAGTCGTCGGAGAGCGTTACACACCTGACATGATGGCCCTCGTGCAGCGCGCCTGAGAGAGCTTGGTGCTGTCCGCGGATTGCTGTAGCCCGCGTCTTTGGACGCGGGGTTCTTCGGTGCGATTTGGCCGCACAACAAGCAAACCCGCCTCTAAAGAGGCGGGCTACAACGGGGGCGAGCGGCCAGCGCAGCGCGGATCCTTTAGGCACGTATATCGCCAATATGCGCATGCCCGCCGCAAGGCGGGCACTACAAATCGCGCGTCTCGTGATAATCTAAGGACGCATTTTTAGAGGCTGCTAAATGAGCAACCAGATGCAGGAGTTTCCAGAAGGCAAGAGTTTGATCCGCGTGAGGCCGCGAGGCTTCTGCGCGGGCGTAGTGCGCGCTGTGGACATCGTCGAGCTGGCGCTGCAGGCGTACGGGCCGCCGGTGTATGTTCATCACGAGATCGTGCACAACCGCTACGTCGTCGAGCAGTTGCGCAAAAACGGCGCGATTTTCGTCGAGACGGTGGAAGAGGTGCCGCTCGGATCGGTGCTCGTCTTCAGCGCGCACGGCGTTCCGCCGACCACTCGCGACGAAGCACGCCTGCGCGAGCTGCGCGTGATTGACGCGACGTGCCCGCTCGTCACCAAGGTTCATCTCGAGGCGCTGAAATTCGCCCGCGAAGGCCGCACGATCATCCTGATCGGCCACCGCGATCATCAGGAGATTGTCGGAACCTCCGGCGAAGCGCCCAAACAGACCGTCGTGGTGGATAGCGTCGAGGCGGTGGACGCGCTCGAAGTCGATGACGCAAACCGCCTGGCATTTTTGACGCAGACCACGCTGAGCCTGTATGACACGCAGGAAATTGTCACCCGCCTCCGGGAGAAATTCCCCGCGATCGAAGGGCCGGCCTCGGACGACATCTGTTACGCCACGCAAAACCGCCAGGAAGCGGTCGAGCAATTGGCGCGCGAAGTGGACCTGATCCTCGTGGTCGGCTCGCCGAACAGTTCCAACTCCAACCGTTTGGTGGAAGTCGCCAAGCGCTCGGGAGTAGCGGCGGAACTGATCGACGCGGCGAAGGACATCGATCCGAAATGGCTCGAGGGAGTGCGGC
>Ga0210394_10006798_pt1 | contig 12277 bp, 7 predicted proteins | sample IncBWC12MmetaG_FD_160121 | JGI IMG/M metagenome (GOLD analysis project Ga0210394, IMG submission 160121) | Forest soil microbial communities from Barre Woods Harvard Forest LTER site, Petersham, Massachusetts, United States - Inc-BW-C-12-M | ecosystem: Environmental > Terrestrial > Soil >... | reverse complement strand
CCGAGCGGGTGCGTGGTCTCGTGTCGGGAGGCGGCGACGGCTACAACATCCAGAACATCGCGACGTCGATGGAGCCGCAAGCGCCCGAGTACGAGCTGCGCTACTGGTACCAGTTCTATTTCCACTCGGAACGCGGTCGCGCGGGGCTGGCGCGCAATCGCCACGCACTTTGCAAGCTGCTGTGGAAGCTCTGGTCGCCCAACTGGGTCTTCGACGACGCGACCTACGATCGGACCGCCGCGTCGTTCGAGAATCCGGATTTCGTCGACGTCGTCATTCATTCGTACCGGCATCGCTACGCGCTGGTCGCTGGCGACCCCGCGCTCGAGGACATCGAACGGCGTCTCGCAGCCCAACCTGCCATTTCGGTGCGCACGGTCGCGCTGCACGGAGAAGCCAATTCGGTGCTGCCTGCCGTGGGCCTCGAGTTGCGCGCGCGAAGGTTCAGCGGGCCCTATCAGCGGACCGTGATTCCGCGCATCGGCCACAACGTGCCGCAGGAAGCGCCGGCGCAGTTTGCCGACGCGGTGCTGTCGCTGCTTTGATCCGCCTTCGCCCTGCGGGCTATGGCGGACAAGCCTGCCCTAGCCCACAACTTCAACGGCCTCAGCGGGGCTTGCCCGCCCAAGCCCACAGCTTGGGCGCCGTAGCCCGCGGGCTTGCCCGCCGTAGCGCCGCCAGGCGCGAAGGCGGGTCAATTCGGATGATCGTGGCCTGCAACTGTGATACAATTGCCTCCCAGCGGCGATAGACCAGCGCCTGTCGTTTCAAGATGACAGGCTGTTGCCGCGGTCAATCCTGACTCGCTTTACCCACATCGTTCGTCTGCAATTTGCTGGTCGATGAACGCCGCGCTTCAACTTGAGGCGCCGGCAGGCCAACCTTAGAAAGTTTCTGAAATGTCATTTACTAGCCTCGGCTTGTCCGATGCGCTGTTGCGCGCGGTCGCCGATGCCGGCTACACACAGCCGACACCCATTCAACTTCAGGCCATTCCCGCCGTGCTGGCGGGGGGCGACTTGCTCGCAGGCGCGCAGACCGGAACCGGCAAGACGGCCGGCTTCGTGCTGCCGCTTCTGCAGCGCCTTTCAACGACTCCGCGCGCTAGCGCGCGAAGCGCGATCCGCGTGCTGGTGCTGACGCCCACGCGGGAGCTGGCGGCCCAGGTCGAAGAAAGCGTTCGCACCTATGGCAAATACCTGAAGCTGACCTCAACCGTCGTGTTCGGCGGCGTCGGGATCAATCCGCAAATCACGGCGCTGCAGCGCGGCGTCGACATCCTGGTGGCCACTCCGGGCCGCCTGCTTGATCACCATCGCAGCGGCACGGTCAATCTGTCCGGAGTCGAAACGCTGGTGCTGGACGAAGCGGACCGGATGCTCGATATGGGGTTCATCCCCGACATCAAGCGGATCCTGGCGGTGCTGCCCAAGAAGCGCCAGAACCTGCTGTTCTCGGCCACGTTCTCCGACGAGATTCGCGAGCTTGCGACGGGAATGCTGCATGCGCCGGCGCAGATTCAAGTCACGCCGCGCAACTCGACTGTCGATTCGGTCGAGCAGAGGGCGCACCCGGTCGATTCCAAGCGCAAGACGGAACTGCTGGTGCACCTGCTCAACGAGCAACAGTGGTTCCAGGTGCTGGTGTTTACGCGGACCAAGCATGGCGCAAACCGCCTGGCCGAACAGTTGATCAAGAAGGGCATCACAGCGCTGGCGATCCACGGCAACAAGAGTCAGGGAGCGCGCACGCGGGCGCTGGCCGAATTCAAGAGCGCCAAGCTGCAGGTGCTGGTTGCGACCGACATTGCGGCGCGCGGCCTGGACATTGAGCAGCTGCCGCACGTGGTGAACTTCGACATGCCCAACGTCCCCGAGGATTACGTGCACCGTATCGGGCGCACGGGGCGCGCGGGCGCCAGCGGCGAAGCCATTTCGCTCGTCAGCCCCGACGAAACCGCTTACCTGCGCGACATCGAGCGGCTGATCCGGCGTTCGATTCCGCGGGTGGTGATCGCGGGGTTCGAAGCCGGATCGCGCGGCAGCGCCGAGGCGATCGACACGGTGCCGGCTGCACCGCGCGCGCGTCCAGCGCCTCGATCACGCCCCAAGTCGCCACGCGCGAAGCCAGCGTCGTCCCGTCCACAGTCGGCGTCCCGTCCACAGTCGGCGTCGTCGCGTCCGCAGTCGGCATCGTCCCGTCCGCAGTCGGCGCCGTCCCGTCCACAGTCGGCATCGTCCCGTCCGCAGTCGGCATCGTCCCGTCCGCAGTCGGCGCCATCACGCTCGCACGCGGCGCCTGCGCCACGGCCGGCCGCCATCCAGCGGGCCGGCTCGTCGCGCCGGCCTGCTGCGGATGACCCGATGGTGCGAGCGAATCTTCCGCCAGGCTGGACGTTGGGCCAGCCGGCACGCCGCGGGCGCTGAGCGACCCGCTGGCAGCGGGTGCTGCCTCATCCTGTCGTCCTAACGGACGATGGCTCAAGCGGTTTCGCACGGTTACAAAGAAGTTCGCTTGAGTCCGCTGCGGCGTCATCGCCTGCTGCGTTCACACGTTCAAGTCAGTGAGCGCAGCGGGTGGCACGACCGACCCGCTCCAGCGTGATCTAGAAACTGTCTTGAGAGGGGTTCATGAGAAAGCTGTCGTTGCCAGCGTTGCTGATCCTGCTGACGGCCGGTTGTGTGGTTTATCAACCGCCACAACCGACGTACACGATCCCGACGGCAGCCCCGCCACCTCCTGCGTATTATCAAGCTCCCCCGCCTCCGGTGGCCTATCAGCCCGAGCCGGCTCCGATCGCGTATGAGGCGCCTGCGCCCCCGCCGGTGGTCAGCGTGTACGTCGACCCGCCGATCGACGAACCGCAACCGGTGGCTTGCCCGTGGGCCCCGCCGCCGATGCTGGTCGAAGAGCCCCCACCACCACCGTACCCCGACGGGGTGTGGATCGGTGGATTCTGGGTGTGGCAGGGAACCTGGGTGTGGGACCACGGCCGCTGGGCGGAAGCGCCGCGGCCTGGCTACCGCTGGGTTCATCCGTACTACGAGCATCGCGGCGAGGTTGTGATCTTCGTGACCGGGCACTGGGAATCGCGCGAGGCGGTCTTCATTGTGCCGCCGCACGATCATGACTACGAGGTCGAGCGACCGCGGGACGGCGTCATCGCAGGTCCGCGTCCCATCGGCCCCGAGGGCGTCTTCGTGCCGCCGCCGCCCGGTTCACGACCGGGAATCATCATTCCGGCGCCGGTCGGCACCGCTCCGGCCGTTGTGACCAGCGCGCCGCCGGTCGTCAACGTCGGGATGCGGATCACCAACAACGTGAACAGCAACAACACGACCGTCGTGAACAACGTCACCAACGTGACCAACGTGACCAACATCACGCACGTGACGATCATCGCACCCGCCAGCGCCACCGCGAGCGGCCAGGCGGTCAACGCCTCGGTTCCGGCCCAGGCGCATCTGGCGGCCGCGATGACCCCGGCCGTGAGGGTCGCCGCGCCGCCTCCAGCGTCGCCGCGGGCGATCCCGGCCTTTACGCGCGGACGCCCTCCCGCGGCGCTACCGCCGCCGCAAGCAGTTCGTGCGGTCGTGCAGGAGCCCCGCCGCCCCGCGGCGCCGCCACCGCCCCCGCCTGGGCCGGTCGCAGCGCCGCCTCCCGCGCCACCTCGCGTCGCGCCACCCGAGACGACCGGTGCGCCCGGCCCCAGAGAGTCGTTCGATCGTCAGGAGCATGAGCCGCACGCGGTGCAACCGACCCCCAGCGCGGGTGTGCCTGCCCCGCCGGTCCCGCCAGCTTCGACTCATGAGCGAGAGCTCGAGAAGCGTCAAGGCACGGAAGCGCGCCCCCCGAGTCCGCCGCAGCCCCCTGCCCAGGCGGTCCCGCCGCCCAGGCCGGTGCCCAATCCGGCAACTCCGGCGCCTGCGCCGAAACCCCCGATCCCCGCAGTGCCGCCGAAGAATCCGCCGAATGCGCAGGGGGTCCAGCAGCCACACAAGGACAAGCCGGCCGGCCAGCCGCAGGGCGCCCAGAAGCACGAGCCCAACGAAAAAGAAAAGCAGGGCGAGCCGCGCAAAGAGGACGAACCGCACAAGGAGAGCGAGCCGCGCAAAGAGGGCGAGCGATAGGACACCCAGCGCCGACAGCTGTTGCTCGCTCACAGCGGCACGCCGTTGGCGTTCGCTTTTCTTCCAGTAGCGTGTGCTTTCGTGGCGCGTCCGCGCCATCGACGGCGCGATACGCGATCATGGCTTCGGAGGTTGGACAATCGGAAGCTTCTCGCGTATCGTGAAGTTTGCAACCGTTAAGGCTTCGTTCGACCCTCTGATCGCTGTGCCGGCCTTCCTCCTCTTCGGTCCGCGCCTCTATTCCACTGGTAAACGTACTTGACGCTCGCACGTCCGGGCACGTGCCTGGATGGAACTTTCATCAATTTCACGCATCAGGACGACAGATGGCACAAGGCACCGTTAAGTGGTTCAACGAATCCAAGGGCTACGGTTTCATCACCCCCGAGGACGGCGGCAAGGACCTGTTCGCGCACTTCTCGCAGATTCAAGGCAGCGGCTTCAAGACATTGCAGGAAGGCCAGCGCGTGGAGTTCGTGGTGGCACCGGGCACGAAGGGCCCGCAGGCGACCCAGATCCGAGTGATCTGAGCCGCAACCCAGCCGGCTGACGGCTTCTCACGCAGGACGATTCTTTGGCCAAGACGAACTACGCCTTCGAGAAGCGTCAGCGCGAGCAGGCCAAGAGGAAGAAGCAGGAGGCCAAGCGTCAGCGGCGGGCGGCGTCCAATCCGCCCGCTGACGCGTCCGAGTCCCCTGCCCCCGCACCGACGCCCCCGACCAATCCCGACGACAAGTCCTAGCGCCTGGCCTGCCCGACCTTCAGGGCAGAAACGGCTTGGGCTATATTTACCGCCAGCGGATCGCGATGGGGTTTTGACGGGCCGGCGCCATTGCGCGCGCCGGCGTGAGGGCGTTGATGGATTCCGAGTCCGAACAAAGTCCCAGCACGCAGCGGTTGTCCGCCCGGGTCGCTGTCGTGGACGACGACCTGCTGTCCAGTTCCATGCAGGCACATCTGGTGTCGATGCTCGGGCATAGCGCGATCGTCGAAACGGATCCGGAACGGGCCATCGAGCGAGCGCTGGACGGCCAGTTCGACCTGGTCCTGCTGGACCTAGGAATGCCCGGCTTGAACGGCTTCGAAGCGTTGCACCGCCTGAGAGAGCGGGAGGCGGCCGAGAAGCGCAATCCGGTTCCGGTGATCGCGGTCACCGGCTATACCTCGGAGCCCGACAAGCTGCGCTGCCTGATGGCCGGCTTCGCCGACCACGTGAGCAAGCCGATTCATGCGGAAGCTTTCGAGCTGGCTCTGCGCCGCGCACTGGGTCACTCGTTCGCCAAGGCCTCCGCGCCGCTCGTCGACGAAGCGCAGTCCGATGCCGATCGGCTGCGCGCCAGCGCAAGGCGCCTGGCCGACGGCAAGCCGCAGGAGCGCGGGTACGGACCGACCGTGACGGAAAAGTTCGCGCTGCGATCGCAACAGCTGATCGAGTCGATGCAACAGGCCCTGAACGAGCGCGATGCCGATCAGCTGGCGCAGGGCGCCCGAGCGATGAAGTCGCTGGCCGAACTGCTGGGTGTGAGCCGGCTCGCCGACATGTGCGCCCAGCTCGAGCAACTGATGCTGACCCAACAGTGGAACGCATCCGAGGGGATCCTGGAGGAGATCCAGCACGGCAATCAGGCGATGCTGACCGTGCTGTTCGAGTCGACCCGATGAGCGCCGGGGCGGCCGCCGATTCCGCCCGCGATCCGCAACAGCGACCGCGCGAGATCGGCGGCATCGGGCTGATCTCGCATTGCGGCCACGCCCTTCGCACCCCGCTGAACGCGATCCTCGGGTTCGCGCAGATTCTGGCGCTGGATCGGAATCACCCGCTGACACCCCTGCAGAAGGAGCGCGTCGACCAGATTCAGGCCGCGGGCTGGCAGCTGCTGCAGATGATCGATGACGCGGTCGAGCTGGCCCGCATCGGGGCGGGCCGGCTGAACGTCTCGCTGGGGTCGGTGAGGCTTGGGCCGGTGTTGCGCAACAGCCTGGCGCGGCTGGGCACGCAAGCTGCTGCCGGCCGTGTTCAGCTCGAAGAGGGTCCCGGTCTGGAGGCAGCCGTCTGGGTGGACCCGGAACGGCTCAGGCAAATTGTCGCGAACCTGCTGCTTGGAGCGCTTCAATGCGACCGCGGCGGCCCGGTTCGTCTCGGTGTGCGCGCGGGAGTCGATGGCAGCGCGACGATCTGGGTGCAGGGGACGGCGCCTACGATGTCCCAAGGGCACCTGGAAAAGATGTTCCTGCCACTCGACGATGACCTGGCTCGGGACGACGTGGCCGGCAAGAACGTTCAGGTCAGCCTGGCCTTGACGCAGAAACTGATCGAGCTGATTGGCGGCAGCCTGCAGGTGCACCGGGACGCTCTGCCGCCATTCGAACTGCGGCTTCGATTGCGCGCAGCCGGGGCCGACGGCGAAGCGCCGCGCTTGGCAGACGCGGCATGAACGCGACCGCACAGGCTCGGCAGGCCAACGAAGCGCGGGCGCGAAAGCTGGTACGTCGGATCGACTATCAGCCCCCGGCGTTCGGCATCGAGCGAATCGCGCTGTGGATCGACCTGGCGATCGAATCGACCGACGTCGAAGCGCAGTTGCACGTGCGGCGTGCAGCGCACGCGCAAGGCGTGCCGCTTCGGTTGGACGGCGAGCGGCTGCAGCTGCTGTCGATCAGCCTGGACGGGCGCGAGCTGCGCGCGGGCGAATTCGAGCTCGACGAATCCGGGCTGACCGTCCGCGTCGCGCCCAGTTCGTCATTCGTCTTGAAAATGCGCACCCGCCTGCAGCCCCAGACCAATTCCGAGCTGCTCGGTCTGTACACGTCCTCCGGCACGCTGCTGACGCAGTGCGAGGCGCAAGGCTTTCGCAGGATCACCTATTTCGCAGACCGCCCCGATGTGCTGGCGCGTTACACGGTGTGCTTGCGCGCCGACCGCAATCAGTTCCCCGTGCTGCTGTCCAACGGCAACCTGGTCGAGCAAGGCAACCTGCCCGACGGCCGTCATTTCGCAACCTGGGGCGATCCTCATCCGAAGCCGAGCTATCTGTTCGCGCTGGTGGCCGGGCGCCTGCAATGCCGTGAGTCGAGCTTCGCGACGCGTTCGGGTCGCGCCGTGCGTCTGCAACTGTGGGCCGCCGGGGCAGATCTGGCGCGCCTCGAGCATGCGCAGCACAGCCTGGAGCGGGCCATCGGCTGGGACGAGCGCCGATTCGGACTCGAGCTGGACCTGGATCGCTACATGATCGTCGCGGTGCGCGACTTCAACTTCGGGGCGATGGAAAACAAAGGCCTGAACCTTTTCAGCACCCGCTTCGTTCTGGCCGACCCGACCATTGCAACCGACGCCGACTACGCCGAAATCGAGGCGGTGGTCGGCCACGAGTATTTCCACAATTGGACCGGCAACCGGGTGACCTGCCGCGACTGGTTTCAGCTGTGCCTGAAGGAAGGCCTGACCGTATACCGCGAGCAGGAGTTCGTGCGCGACATGCTGAAGCGAAACTTCTCCGATCCGGTCTGCGCGCAGTCGGCCTGCAGTGTGCCCCGGATCGATGCGGTGCGCACGCTGCGCACCAGCCAGTTCGCCGAGGACGCGGGCCCGATGGCGCACCCGGTGCGTCCCGACTCGTACCTGGAGATCAATAACTTCTACACGTCAACGGTCTACCGCAAAGGAGCCGAGCTGATCCGGATGCTGGCCACACTGACGGGTGAGGCGGCATTCAACCGGGGATTCGCGCAATTCATCGCACGGCACGACGGCCACGCCGTGACGTGCGAGGACTTCATCGAGTCGATGGCCGCCGGAGCGGGTCGAGACCTCGGCCAGTTCATGCGCTGGTACAGCCAGGCCGGAACGCCGCGCGTGGCCGTCAGTCCGCTGTACGACGACCAGGTCCGCTCGCTCGAGCTGACGTTCGTGCAGAGCTGCCCGTCGACGCCTGGCCAGCCGGACAAGGAGCCGTTCGTGATCCCGCTGTCGATCGGCCTGCTTGGGCCGGACGGCGCCCAGCTTCACATCAAGAGCGACCCCGCCGCGACCGGCGGCGAGATGACGCGCCTGCTGGAGCTCAGCGAGTCGGTGCACACCCTGCGCCTGTTCGATGTCCCGCCCGGTGCCGTTCCTTCGCTGCTGCGCGACTTCTCGGCGCCCGTGATCATCGACTATCCATACCACGACGGCGAATTGGCCGTGCTGGCCCGGCACGACCCCGATCCCTGCACCCGGTGGGACGCACTGCAACGGCTGCTGCTGGCCGACCTGTCTTCGGCAGCCGACACGCTGGAAGATGGACGACGCGTGATCCTGCATCCGCCGACCGCCGATTTGATCCGCCAGACGCTGATCGATCCGGCGCTGGCACCGGCCTATCGCGAGCTGGCTTTGCGGCTTCCGGCCGAATGCCTGCTGGCGGAGATCCGCCCGATCATCGTTCCCGAAGCGGTGCGCGGCGCCCGAGTGCGGCTGCAGCAGCTGATCGGAAGCGAGCTGCAATCGGAGTGGACCGCGACGTACCGCTCGATGCAGACCGACGGCCCGTATCAGCCGGACCCGGTGTCGGCCGGGCGCCGCGCCTTGAGGAACCTGGCGCTCGAGTACCTGGCGGCCGGCGCCGATCCGTCCGCGGTCGAGCTGGCGCGCCGCCAGCTGGCCAGCGCCGACAATTTGAGCGATCGATATGCCGCGCTGGCCGTGTTGGTGAGCTGCCCGTCACCGTTGAAGGCCGGCATCCTGCTCCAGTTCGCGCGCGACTGGCACAACGAGCCGCTGCTGATGAACAAGTGGTTCAACGTTCAGGCCACCGCGATCCGGCATCCGGGCGAGCCGCCGGTGCTCGAGCGGGTGCGCACGCTGCTGCGGCACAGCGCCTACAACGAGCAGGACCCTCAAGCGGTCGAGGCACTGATCGTGGCGTACTGCTCCGACAACCCGGCCGAGTTTCATCTGGCGGATGGATCGGGCTACGCGTTCTGGGTCGAGCAGGTGGTGCGGCTCGACGCCATCAACCCGATCGTGGCGGCGCGCGTTGCGCGCGCCCTGAATCGCTGGCGCCGCTACGCCCCCGATCGCCAGCAGCTGATGCGCCAGGCGCTGCAGGAAGTTGCTGCGCGCCCGGCGTTGTCCGCCGACGTGAGGGAGCTCGTCGATCGGACTCTGGCGGCGTGAGGAGAACAAGGGGGCTGGGCTGGCCCCCTCGTTGCTCCCCCCAGCCAATGTGGAGAGGGACGAGAAGCCGGGGCTGGCCCCCCCTCGTTGCTCCCCCCAGCATTTCCGGCTGAGGCCGGAAATGCGCCAAGAAGATAACGAGGGGGCTTGGCTGGCCCCCTCGTGCTCCCCCAGCCAATGTTGAGGTAGTCCGCCGCTCCCCTGCCCGGGTGTAAGGTAAGCAAGAAATCACTGTGGAGCTCATTGGAATGCCGTCGCTCAAAATCCTGATCGCCCAGGGGGGCGGGCCGACCGCGGTGATCAATCAGTCGCTGGCCGGCGTCGTGTTCGCGGCCAATCACAGCAATGCGATCGAGCGCGTGTACGGCGCGCGGCACGGCGTGCGTGGGATCCTGAACGAGGATCTGCTGGACCTGTCCGATGAAACGGCCTTTCACCTCGAAGCAGTCGCCCGCACACCCGGCTCGGCGCTGGGCTCGACGCGCGACAAACCCGACCTCGCGTATTGCCAGGAGATGTTGAAGGTCCTGAAGGCGCACGAGATCGGCCATTTCTACTACATCGGCGGCAACGACTCGGCCGACACGGTGCGCATCGTCAGCGACCAGGCGCGCGCCTCGGGTTACCCGCTGCGCTGCATCCACATTCCGAAGACGATCGACAACGACCTGGTCGGCAACGACCACACGCCGGGCTTTCCTTCGGCGGCACGCTTCGTCGTGCAGGCTTTCGTCGGTGCCAGCCTGGACAACGCCTCGCTGCCGGGCGTGTACGTGGCGGTCGTGATGGGACGCCATGCAGGTTTCCTGACGGCCGCCTCGGCGCTGGCGCGCAAGTATCCCGGCGACGGCCCGCACCTGATCTACCTGCCCGAGCGCACGTTCGATCCCGAGCGCTTCATCGCCGACGTGAAGTCGGTCCACGACCGCCTGGGGCGCTGCGTGGTCGCCGTATCGGAAGGCGTGCACGACGCCGCCGGCGTGCCGATCATCTCGAAGCTGGCGCCCAACGCCGAGCGCGATCCACACGGCAACGTGCAGTTGTCGGGAACGGGAGCGCTGGCCGATCTGCTGTGTGTCCAGATCCGCGATCGGCTGGGCATCAAGCGCGTGCGCGGCGAGACCTTCGGCTACCTGCAACGCTCGTTCGCCGGCTGCGTGTCGGACGTCGATCAGCGTGAGGCGTTCGAAGTGGGCGAGCGCGCGGTTCAATTCGCGCTGTCGGGGGATGGCGACGGATCGGTCAGCATCAAGCGCGTCGGCGACTACGCGGTCGACTACCAGCTGGCGCCGCTCGAAACGGTAGCGGCCCGCACCCGCGTGATGGAAGAGCACCTGATCGCGGCGTCGGGAACCGACGTCACCGACGCGTTCCACGCCTACCTGCGGCCGCTGCTTGGCTCCGGCCTGCCCGAAGCGCATCACTTGCGCGCGGCTGCGGTCCCCAAGCGTCTCAAGACACGTTGACCATTCGCGCGACCTCGACGATCGCGGCGTGCTTGACCTGGCCGATCACGGCCAGCTCGAACGGCTGCGGCTGGGCCGCCACCGTCTGCCGCAGCGCCTGCAGCTGCTCGGGGACGATCGCCACGTACACCCGCTCGCCCGGCATCAATGCGCTCAAGCGCTGCGCCAGATCGGGCACCGGCTCGACCGAACCGTGCGTATAGAAGCGCAGTGAAGCAGGCGTTTTGCGGCCCCAGTACAACAGCTCGCCCGGCCGGATGCGCTGCTGGCCCCGCCAGGCGGACACCGGGCCGGCAAAGGAGCTGCCATGCGCGCGCAAGGGCGCCCACGCGATCGCGCCGGCGCAAACCAGCGCAACTGACCCGCACGCAGTCGCGATCACGGCGCGCCGCCACGGGCCGGGATGCGCACAACGGCGGGCCAGCTCCGATCCGAGCAGCACCGCCAGCGGCGTCAGGGTCGGCAGCACATAGGTCCAGATCACGTTGCTCGCGAACGTGAACACCAGCATCGGAAGCAGCACCGCCAGCAGCGCGAACAGGCGACCGTCGTCCGCCCACCGGGCGCGCGCGCGCGACACCCACCCGCGGCCTGGCCGCAGCATGGCCAGCAGCACAATCGACCACAGTCCGAGGCCGGCGGCCAGGAACGCCCAGATCGTTCCGACCGGCTCGCGGTGGGCCGTGCCGTAGCGATCGCCGGTCCATCCCGGCTGCAGATACCGCAGCAGGTGCTCTCCGATCAGGAAATAGCTCAGAAAGCCCGGTGTGCGCACCTCGGCCCAGATGTACCAGGGCACGCTGATGGCAGCGCCCAGCAGCGTGCCGCGCACCCACGGCAGCGCCTGCCAGACCTGCGGCCACCGCCTGCGCCACGTGGCCCAGGCGGCCACCGGCAGCACCACATATAGCAACGCGACCGGACCCTTGGCCAGCATCGCCAGGCCACCCGCCACGAAGAATCCGTAGCGCCAAATGACGTGGCCGCACCGATCGATCACCGCGCGCTGGAACGCGACCGTCATCCACGCCGTGCACAAGCCCAGCGCCGGATCGGTCATCACCGCGCCGTAGCCGATGAAAAAGCCCGTGGTGGCCAGGATGAGGCACGACAAAAGGCCACCCTCACCCCCTCCCCTCTCCCACTGCGTGGGCGAGGGGCGATCAGGCACGGCAGAGCCAACACCCCCCTCTCCCGCTCGCGATTCTCTCCCTTGGCTGGGGGAGCACGAGGGGGCCAGCCGAGCCCCCTCGTTCTCTTCCTCCCCCCCTCTTCCGGCCGAAGGCCGGAAAAGGGGTGAGGGTTTTCGCGCGAGCGCGATGGCCCACACGTAGCACAGCGCCAGCACTCCGAATCCACACAGCAGCGACGGAAGCCGCAACGCGAACTCGTCGACTCCAAACACGTAGGTCGACGCCGCGCTGAGCCAGGCATACAACGGCGGCTTGGCCCAGAACGGCGTGCCTGGCGTTTCCTGCGGGGTCACCCAGTTGCCGGTCTCGCGCATCACGCGGGCGATCTCGCCG
>Ga0210394_10006797_pt1 | contig 12281 bp, 9 predicted proteins | sample IncBWC12MmetaG_FD_160121 | JGI IMG/M metagenome (GOLD analysis project Ga0210394, IMG submission 160121) | Forest soil microbial communities from Barre Woods Harvard Forest LTER site, Petersham, Massachusetts, United States - Inc-BW-C-12-M | ecosystem: Environmental > Terrestrial > Soil >... | reverse complement strand
AATGCGAATCGAAGCTCGCCCCATGCCGACGGGTCGATGGCAGAGAGTGCCGCGCGCGGCTTGGGCTCGGCATCCGCTGCGTCGAAGACCTCCGCCAGCGTCCATTCGAGCAGCGCCAGTTCCGCAAAGATGGGTTGTTCGGCATAGGGCGCGCGCCGCGCGAGAAATGGCGCGAGCTCGCCGCCATACCAGCGAATCGAGCGATGCACCGACGGTTGCGCGGCCACAAATGCCTCGCCCAGCGCGGCAAACTCCTCGTCGCCGAGCACCGCATGCAACACGGGGTAAGTGTCCTCGAGCGCTTCGATCAGCCGCACCTGGTAGGCGTTGCGGTAAATGCCTAAACGAGCATCGATGGAGAGCGGCGGCGCTGCGACGATCGCGTCGGCGACCTCGCTCGGTTCACCCACCAAGTGGTTTTGCAGGTCGCTTTGCAACTGGCGAAGGGCGGGCATCATGCCGCCTGCCGGGCCGCATTGCGGCCGAGTTCGCGTGCAGTCTGCAACTCCGCGACCAGCTCGCCCAACGGCGGAATGTTATCGTCGCGCTCGATCATGGTCGGCACCGCGCCGAAGTGCGCGACCGCCGCGCGATAGAGAGTCCAGACCGGCTCGACAATCGGATGATCGTGAGTGTCGATGAGGTGGCCGCCCATATCGCTGTGGCCGGCGAGGTGAAATTGACGCACCCTATCCTTGGGGATTGCCCGCAGGTACGTGAGCGGGTCGAAGCCATGGTTGACGCTGCTGACATAGATATTGTTGATGTCGAGCAGGATGGCGCAATCGGCGCGCTGCGCAACCTCGCGCAGAAACTCCCACTCGCTCATCTCGGATGCATGGAACGTGAGATAACTCGAGACGTTTTCCAGGAGGATCTGCCTGCCGAGGGCCTCTTGCACCTGGTCCACTCGAGCCACCACCATAGCCAGCGCTTCCTCGGTGTACGGTAAGGGCAGCAAATCGTGCAGGTTGCGTCCCTCGATCCCGGTCCAGCACAGGTGATCGGATATCCAATGCGGTTCGATGCGTGCGGCCAGGGCACGAACCGCGGCAAGGTATTCAAAATCGAGGGGATCGGTGCTGCCGATCGAGAGCGACACGCCGTGCATGACCAGCGGAAAGCGCTCGCGTACTCGCTCCAAGTAGTGCAGCGGCTTGCCGCCCGGAACCAGATAGTTTTCTGTGATGACTTCGAGCCAGTCGATGGCGTGAGGCTCGCTCAATACGGCCTCATAGTGCGGAGTGCGGAGGCCAAGACCAAAGCCGGCAAGTTTCATGGATGTTGCTGCGAACCGGGGCCGGGCGTTTCCTCACACCCGGCCCCATGACTTGCAGCCCGATCGGCTTACTTGGCGGCGGCGGCCTTCGCCTTTGCGTCTTTGCAGTCTGCCTTCGACATGGACGTCCAGCCCTGGCCCTTGCAGCTGTTCATGCCCTTGCAGCTGTTCTTCGCGCCCTTGCACTCGGACATGCCCTTACAAGAATTCACACCTGCGCAATGGACCGTCGCTGCGTCCGCGGCGAACGATGCGGTGGGCAACGCAGAAGTGAACAGCATCGCGGCGGCAGCCGCCATGGTCGCGCTCGACAGTTTATTGATCTGCATGATTTAAGTCCTCAATGGTTTTTGAACGCAGCGATATTGCTGCTCCCTACCTAAGACCCGGCCAACTGCGGGATTATTACTCAATTACCTAAGCTTATGCGTTATTGAATGATTGCAGCGCCGTGAGTTGACCGCCCATAGGATGTAATTTATTCATTTCGCCAATAACTGCATCCAAGACAGCGGTTTAGCCGAATAAATCCTGCTGGCGGCGGGGCGACATTCATTAATTTTTCTTTATGAATGGCATCAGTCATTGCGCGACCTCGGTCGCGCATGCCGTAGGAAAGCTCACGTCATCTTGTCGGTGCACGTCATCTTGTCGGCGCAAGTATTCGTCGAGGCTTTTGTCGATCACTTGCGCGCGGGCTGCCGCGCAGGTGCCTGGTGGAGCGCTGTCGGGCCGAACCTGAAGTCGGTATTGCTGGTGCGAGTGTCCGGCGTCGCGCTACTCGAGAAGCATATTGGCGAGTGCGGGCCGCAATATGCTCGAGTATATCCGCGGTACCAGTGCATTCTTCCCGGGCGCCCCGCAGCACAACTAGAAGCGATCCGGCTGATATATCGACGTTGCTTATTCGCCACAATCGCCTCTTGAGCGGCGATGTCACCTGTTGAGCCTGCGTGGCGCGTCGGTCGGGTACGGGGACGAAATGGTCCCCCAGCGCCATGAGGCGGTCAATTTCGATCCAATTTAGCGTTGAATATCGATTTGGGCGGTTGAGGCGTCTTGGCAACACTCGTTTAGCATGTTGTAATTGGCCCATATCGCTGATGGCTGCTTTGGATGACGCAGCTGCGCTGCGCTGGCAGTCAGCCGTACTGAACTTATCGATTACAACGTTTAGGGAGCAAACAATGGGGAATAATCGCAAATTGCAATTTGCAATCCGTGCCGCGCTCGCCGCCGCCGCCGCCTCCGCCGCGCCGACGGTGATGGCGCAGACGGTAGCCGCCAACAGCACGGCGGCGACCGACACGACCAGCCTGCAGGAAGTCGTCGTCACCGGCTCGCGCATCGCCGTCGCGCCGAACGACATTTCGATCAGTCCCATCACGACGGTCACGCAGCTCGACATCCAGCAGACCGGCTTGATTCGCACCGAGGACATCTTGAACAGCCTGCCGCAGGTCACGGCTGAACAGGGCTCCGGCCAGTCGATCAGCACCGTGGGCACATCCACCGTCAGCCTGCGCGACCTCGGCTCGCAACGCACCCTCGTGCTGGTCAACGGCGTGCGCATGAATCCCGGCGGCGCCGGCGGTATCTCCGGCGGCAACGCCAACGCGGCAGACGTCAGTCAGATTCCGGCCGCCCTCATCGAACGCGTCGACGTGCTCACCGGCGGCGCCTCCGCCGTGTACGGCGCGGACGCGGTCGCGGGCGTGGTCAACTTCGTGCTCAATACGCACTACGAAGGCGTGAAGGTCGATGCCGACTACGGCATGAACATGCATAACAACAACAACCAGGGGTACCTGGCCGATCTCGCCGCCTTTGGCGCAGCGACACCGCCCAGCGAAGTCAATACCGGACAGAATAAAGAGGTGTCGATTCTCGCCGGTGCAAACTTTGCCGACGGCAAAGGCAATGCGACGGCTTACTTCACCTACCTCAACAGCGAGGCGGCGGTCGGCTATCAGTTCGACCATGCGGGCTGCACGCTGATCGGGGGCGCGACCCCCAACACCCCCATCGTCTGCGGCGGCTCGGGGACCAGCGGCCACGGCCACGTTCTCGAACTCGGCCAGGTCGGCGGGAAAACCAAGACGATCATCGATGATTCTTTCGATCAGACAACCGGCGTTATGCGCCCATTCAACGGCAGCGACTTGTACAACTACGGGGCACTCAGCTACTTTCAGCGCCCTGAAGAGCGCTACACGGCCGGCGCATTCCTGCATTACGACGTGAATGAGTACGCCAGCGTCTATATGCAGACTATGTTCGCCCGCATTACTTCGACCGCCCAATATGGGCCGAGCGGCGACTTCTTTCAAACGGCAACCATTGGCTGCAACGATCCGCTGCTCACGGCACAGGAAGTGGGCATCCTGTGCGCTCCGGCGACTTTGGCGTCGAACCATGCCGCTTTCCCCAACACGCCGGCGAATTCGTTCACTACGTACATCGCCAAGCGCAATGTCGAGGGTGGCGGACGGCAGGACAACTACACGTCGGATTCGATCTTCCAGACGGTCGGCGTGAAAGGCGCGTTCGCCGACGCCTGGTCGTACGATGCCTACGCCAAGGTGGGCATCACCCAGTTCGGCGACATCGAGGGCAACTTCTTGGGCACGCCGCAGATGACCAATGCGCTCGACGTGGTTCCGAACCCGACCAAGGCGAATGGCGGCGTCACGACACAGCCCGTTGGATCACCGATTTGCGCATCGGTTCTCAATGGGTCCGCCCCAAATTGCGTGCCATGGAATATCTGGACGCCGGGCGCCATCACCCCGGCGCAACTTGCTTACCTGACGGTTCCGGCGACCTGGAGCACCACAGCGACGGAATACATTGCGTCCGGTTCCGTCACGGGTGACCTCGGCAAGTACGGCGTCAAGATCCCGACTGCCAAGGACGGATTGTCGGTCAACGTCGGCGCCGAATATCGCGAGGAGAAGTTCGATTTCAGCCCGGACTATATCTTCGGAAACGGGCTCACGGGCGGCGGCGCCCCGTCCCATGCGATCGACGGCGGGTTCCACGTAGCGGAGGCATTCACCGAAATGCACCTGCCGATCATGAACGAGCTGCCGGCCGCCTATAACGTGTCCGCTGAGGCGGGCTACCGGTACTCGAGCTACACGGAAGGGTTCAATACCAATACCTACAAGGTCCAACTGGAGTGGGCGCCCATCCAGGACGTGCGCTTCCGTGGCGGCTTCAACCGCGCGGTTCGCGCCCCGAATGTCGACGAATTGTTCGAACCGGCGGTCGTCGGCGCGGGTGGTACTGCCGATCCTTGCTGGGGCACAAAGCCGAGTCTTACGCAAGCTCAGTGCGCTTTGACGGGTGTGACGTCGAATGAATACGGCAGCATCGGCGTGAACCCGGCGGCGCAGATCAACACCCAAGTCGGCGGCAATGCTCACCTGACGCCGGAACTCGCTGACACATTCACGTACGGCGTCGTCTTTCAACCGACTTTCATTCCGAACCTGGTGGCTTCGCTCGACTTCTACAGCATCAAGATCAAAAATACGATCACCTCGCTGTCGTCGAACACCATCATCAACGACTGCGCGCTCACGGCGTCTGCGTCGCTGTGCGGCTTGATTCACCGCGGACCGTCCGGTTCGCTCTGGCTCCAGCCCAACAACTTCGTGACGGCGACTGATCTCAACATCGGAACGGTCTCCACCAAGGGCATCGACCTTGCGCTTCACTACAAGCTCGATGCCGGCGTGATCGGCAAGTTCAACTTCACTTTGAGCGACACGTACACGAAGGACTTCTTGACGCAGCCCATACCGGGCGGCGGCACCTACGACTGCGCGGGGTATTGGGGTTCCACCTGCGGTGCGCCGCTGCCGAAAATCCGTCAAGTGTTCACGGTCAACTATGGATTGCCGGTGCCGGGCCTCGACCTGACGGTGAAGTGGCGCTTGATCGGCCCGTCGAAAGTGGATAGCGAGAGCCAGGACCCACAGTTGAAAGGATTGTTCTATCCGTCAACGGCCCAGATCCCGGGCTACAACTACATCGACATGTCGGCTAACTATGCGGTGACCAGCTGGATTGACGTTCGTGTCGGCGTCAACAACATCGCGGACAAGAATCCGCCGCTCATTCTGAACGGTACTCTGTCGAACTGCCCGAACACCACGTGTAATGACAACACCTGGACGGGTACGTACGACACGCTGGGCCGGTATCTGTATGCGCATGTGAGCGTGAAGTTCTAAAAAAACGAAGTGTAGGTTACAAGTTGATTGACGGCGGGCTTCGGCCCGCCGTTTTTCTTTCTGCGGTACCATGTCTTCAATGACCAGCAGCAGCGCGAAGCTCGAGCGGGCGCTCAACTTCCATCGACAAGGACGACTCGCCGAGGCCGCATCCGTCTACAGTGAGGTGCTCGCGAGCGAACCCAACCATGCCGATGCCTTGCACCAGCTTGGCCTCGTCATGGCGGCGATGGGGCGCGGACCGGATGCGGTCGGGCTCATCGGCGCCGCCGTTCAGCTGCAGCCGGCGAACGCAGCCATGCATGCCAACCTCGGCAGTGCGCTCAGCGAGATGGGGCGCTACGACGAAGCGGTCGCATGCTTCGATCGCGCCGTGGCACTCAAGAGCGACCTCGCCGCCGCCTATCTCGGCCGCGGTTGCGCGCTTCTGCAACTCGGTCGACTCGAGCCCGCACTCGCTAACCTGGGGCAGGCCGTCCGGCTCGCCCCCACGGATGCTCGAGCGCACAACAGCTTGGGGGTCGCCCTCGACCGTGCCAATCGCCCGGAGGACGCGTTGCACTGCTTCCAGCAGGCGCTCGCGTTCGATCAGGATAATGCGGAAGCGCACCACAACCTTGGTCTCGTTCTCGCGGCCCAAGGGCGGCACGCGGATGCGCTGGCCAGCATCGAGCGCGCGCTGGCGCTGCAGCCAAGGCAGGCGGCGACGCATACCAACCGGGGTACCCAGCTGCTAACCCTCGAGCGCGCGGCCGACGCTCTCGCAAGCTTCGACCAGGCGCTCGCCCTCCAGGCCGATGATGCGACGGCGCACCACAATCGCGGTCTCGCGCTCATGAGCCTCAAACGCCACGCGGAGGCGCTGGCGAGCTTCGACCGTGCGCTGCAAATCGCACCCAGTCACGGGCCGTCATATCGGTGGCGAGCCCAGGCGTTGATCGCGCTCGGCCGGCCGGAAGAGGCGCTCGCGAGCGTGGACCGCACGCTTGCGCTCGCGCCGCCGGAGTTCGAGACGCACTTTCAGCGTGGCGTGGCGCTCGCCAAGCTCGAACGCTACGAAGAGTCTGTCGTCAGCTTCAGCCAGGCGCTGGTACTCGATCGGAATTCCGCTGATGCGTACAACAACCGCGGGGCCGTGCTGGTGCGGCTGTTCCGGCCCGCCGAGGCGCTGCACGATTTCTTCAATGCAGTGGTGCGCCGCCCGGATTATGCCGACGCGTACATCAATGCCGGCAATGCCGAGAAGGGCCTGGGCCGTTACGAGGAGGCACTGCACAATTTCGAGCGTGCCTTGACGATCAGGCCCGACGACCCTACCGCCACCTGGAGCAAGGCGGTGCTCAAGCTCGCGCTTGGCGAGTTCCGGGAGGGGTGGCCGCTGTACGAGGCCCGCTTCAGGCTCGAGCATGCAGCTCCGCTGCAACGCAACTTCGGCGTACCGCGCTGGCCCGGGGCCGAGCCGCTGGAAGGCAGGACGCTGTTGGTTCACTCCGAACAGGGGCTGGGCGACACGCTGCAGTTCTGCCGCTACATCGGCCTGCTCGAGGCCCGGGGCGCCGAGGTGGTCTTTGAGGTTCAGCCGCAACTCAAAAAGCTGTTGCAGTCTCTCGAGACACGCGCCGCGATCATCGGCCGCGGCGAGCCGCTGCCGCCGTTTGACCTCCACACGCCGTTGCTGAGTCTGCCGCTAGCCTTTCGCACCGACCTCGACAGTATTCCCGGCGGCGTGCCCTACCTCAGGGTCGACCCGGCTGCCGTGCGAGCGTGGAAAGAGCGGCTTGCCGCGCTGCCGGGCCTGCGGATCGGACTGAACTGGCACGGCAATCCCGAAGCGGAGAAGCAGTCCGCATTGCAAGCGCGATCATTTCCGTTGAGCGCCGCTTCAGCTCTGGCGCGGCTTCCCGGCGTGAGCCTCGTGTCGCTGCAGAAGGGCCCGGGCGCCGAACAGCGCGGCCAGGTTGATTTCGGCGCAGCGGTCGCCCAGTTGACCGATCCGGAGCACTTGGGGCCCGATGAAATCGCCGGCGAAACGGCGGCGATCATGATGGGTCTCGATCTCGTCATCACCGCCGACACGGCGCTCGCCCATCTCGCCGGCGCACTGGGCGTTCCGGTCTGGGTCGTTCTGCAGGCGGTGCCGGACTGGCGCTGGCTCGCCGAGCGCGACGACAGTCCGTGGTATCCGTCGATGCGGCTGTTCCGCCAGCGTACGCCAGGCGACTGGCGGGAAGTGCTCGACCGCGTGGCGGCGGAGCTGGCGACGGCGGGTGTGCGCGGCCGTTGAGGACGCAGCGGCCGGCCCGCTACAGGCCCCGGCCGGTCACTTGCCTATCTGCGGCCTGTCGCTCTGTATCGAGCGCATCGCTTCTTGTCCGTTCAAGCGCTGGGCCTCGATCGATTCTGCCGTATTGCACGATTTTGTTTCAAAACGCGAGCCTATCTGTTGTTCCCTGCGGCAGAAGTATTTTTCGCCATGGCGCATCTCGAGCTTGTAGCCCCGGGCCATCAGTTCTTTATCCTCGGGGGTTACCTCGGGTTTGGTGCCGACGACGGTGAGCCCTGGTTTGACCGAGGTCGAGGCGGGGGCGGAGGGCGCCGCGTTTTGTGGAGCGGCCGGCGCCGCAGCAGAGCTCTTTTCACCTGCCGGCGGCGGCACTGTGCCTTGCTCCGCGGTGGACGTCGCAGCCGCCGGCGCCGAGGGCTGCGAGGGAGCCGGTGGTTCGTCTCCTAGCGCTTGTTGACATAACACACCCGCGCACAAAACGGTAAGCAATCCAGCGCTAACTCTCACGTTTCCATCTCCCGGCTGATCTCAAGGCCCCAATTATAATCCACTATTGAGGCGCGACGTCCTGAATGATTCTTACCGCGATCTCGGAGCGCTGAGTTAGGGAACTCTGGTCGGTGTGGTAAAGCGCATTGAGAAAGGCCAGATCCCACGCCGTCAAGCCTGTTGGCCGGGACTCCGGGGATTCCGCGAACAACCGCAAGATCGTGGGCGCGTTGCCGACGTCCGAATCGAACTCGACGTCGGTCAATCCGACCATGGCCGCATAATCGGCAAGCTGAACGTAACTTAAGCCCTGGCTGCGGTTGGTGTCGACGATGACGAAGGCCAACGTCAAACCCCACACGTCGCCACGGGCCAGACGCGACGCCTCGTATTGGCAGCTGACGGGCGCCGCGCGGTTGTCCGCGGAGATGGCGCCGCATGAGGCGTCCTCGCTGGTGGGCATGTCATGCCGGCTGGTGATGGCCGCGTTGTGCCAGACGCGCACGGCCTCAGGATTCGATGGGCTCAAGAAGCGGCGGATCGCCGGCATGCCTGCATCGCGGTCGAAGAAGCTATGACTGCCGCGATAGATCCGCTTGATCAGCTGGTCGGGATCCGAGGTGAGCACCAGATAGAAATTGTATTCACAATTCCGTCGCGCAACGCGCGCTCCGGCCGACGCCGCGATTTGCGATAGGCGCGCAAGGACCAGTGCGCCCTCCTCGTCTGGCAACCCCGCCACCGCAAAGCACAGCGGCGCACGCCAACGGGGGATTGCACCGTCGTAGTACCGCGGATTGTGGGTAATCCCCTCGACAAAGCCGTTTACCAGGCGTTGCAGAGCCTCGCGCTGCGCCTCAATCGTCACCTGGGGCAGGGAAGCCCGGTCGGCGTCCGGCGACGTAGGACTGTCCGCTTCCGCCTGGGGTGGTACGGGCACGAACGGCGGCAACGCCCACGTGGCGCCGCCGCAAAAGGCGCTAAGCAGGCCTAAGCCTATGGCCGGGAGCGCACGGGTACGAGCTAGCAGCACGGAAGTCTAGTTTCCTGTCTGTGTAGGCGGCTTAGAATCGCACACGAGCTTGCCGCACTCAACGGTCTTCAACATGTGACGTTTCCGAGGAAACGTCGCGGATTGGCGGCGTGAATCGCGACGATCGGCTAGGCGAACCAGCAGTTGGTTGCCACCGTGATCCGCGTGTCCCGCCCATAAAAAGGTGCGACTTCATGGAACACGTAGGAGGGAAACAAGACCAACTGACCCGCCTCCAGGCGAATCTCCAGCGGACACAGGGCAAACGCGCGATGCAGCGGGGCCGTGGACGGATCGGTGTAGGCGCCTGCGCCTTGCCGAGTATCCATGAAGCGCAGGACGCCGCTGTCGGGTTGGTCGGGCGCGGTCTCCCCGGCCCGTACGCAGTACACGGCCGACCAGGATGCGAGCGGGTGGTTGTGGGCGATGAAGGAGCCCGCATAGCGCGAGATGTGGAACCAGGTGTGGTTGTGGAACTTGAGCCGGGCGATGTCCTCGGCCCGCAGCGTCGTCGTCTCGATCACCATTCGGGCAACCGCATCCAGCATGAAGTGGCGCAATTCCTGGACACAGGCCTCGGGCCAGCGAAACAGATTGAAGCGGCTTTCGAAGGTCTCCGCCTGCGGCACGTGGCTCGGCGTGGGATTTCTGTGCTCCTCGGTCTCGCGCTGCAAAAACAGTGTCTCGAGCTCCTGATTCAGGCGTTCGCAGGGCGCGAGGCGCACCTCGCCGAACGGCACGGCAAATAGCGGGTGGACCTGGATGGCCGGCTTCACCACCGTCCCAATCCCAGCTGCCCCGGCGCCACGAAGCGAACCCGGACCGTGACCAGCACCAGCTGCCCCGGAGACCGCAGCAGCGCGATCTCGTGAGTGAGCGATCCCGGGAATACCGCCATGTGCCCCGGTGTCGGCCGCCAGACGTAGTGGCCCGGCGTGAACGGCATCCGCATCGCGGCATTCGTGGCATCCGCGAACATGGTGCCGAGGCGCGACTCGTACAGCCGCAGAAGCCCGCTGTCGGCGCGCGTTGCCGACGGTTCCGGCGCGGCGACACAGTAGATGCCGCACCAAGCCGTCAGCGGGTAGTGAGTTGACGGCACGTGGCCGTTCTCCGCGACGACGGTGAACCAACCGCGCGCCTGCAGGGTGAAGGAATCGAATTGCGCCGGGGTGAAGTTGTTGACGGCGCTGACCACCGAGTTCACGCCTTTAAGAATCGCTGCCGTGAGCTGCTGCACCGGCTGCTCCGGCCACTCCAGCAGATCATCGCGGCTGCAGTAGCACAGCGGATTGTGCAGCGTGCCGTCGGCGCGCATGCGTGCTGCGAACAGCGCGGCCAGCGCCGGGTTCAGCGCTTCGGTGTCCGGCAGCGACAAGACGCCGAGTGGCGTCGCGAGAATTGGCACAACGATGGGCGGCGTGACGCTCATGCAGGCAGAAGGTCGGCGAGGTAGTTGCGCAATTCCCGAAGTTCGTTGGCGTAATGACGCCATCGTCCCGAGGATGTGCGATACAGCGGCTCGCGGACTTGCCAGGCACTGGCGGTCTTGACGACTGGTGCGGCCGGCGCGCGCCAAGGCACCGGCCCTTGCCACTCGAAGCCAAGAAACGCGTACAGCCGCTGCAGCGCGGGCTGCGGGTCGCTCACCAGCGCATCGTAATCGAAGTCGAAGATGTCGCCGGCGAACTGCGTTTTCCAGTGCGTCATCAGGCGGCGATATTCCCGGAAATAGTGACCGATATCCATGAGGTCGAGCGCGTAGCTCATCTGCTGATCAAGGTGCAGGAAATAGATCGACAGGCAATTGTCGAGCGGATTGCGGACCGTGTGCACGATGCGGGCGTCGGGAAACATGCTCTTGATGAGTCCGATGTAGAGAAAATTATCGGGACGCTTGTCGATCACGTAACGGGCGTGCTGCGACACGCGCTCGAGTTCCCCGCGGTAGCTCTCGGCAAGGGCTCCAAGGCGCTCTGCGGAGAAAGCGGCGAGTGATTCGGGAAACGGTGCGAGCTCGTCGGCGGCGAGGCGCGGCAGGAAATCGAACTCGCCGCCGGCCGCAACACCGGTGCAACCGGCCAGCAGCTGCTCGGTCAACGTCGAGCCCGAACGAAACATGCCGCAGATGAATATCGGGCTCGGCCGCAGGGCGCGGGCGCCGGGAGCGCGCTGCGCGGCGGCGCCGCTCGAGATCAGACGGTCTACGAACGCGTGCTGCCACGCGCGGTCGTAGCGTGCGCCCTGCGCGCCGACGCTCGCCCGGCTGGCCTGGTTCGCCCCACGATAGGCGGCGAATGCGGCCGGGTACTCGCCCGCGACATCGAGGATCCGGCCGAGCGCAAAGCCGACGCTTGCGCGCTCCGCGGCCGATGCCGCCGGATCGGCGACCGCGCGTTTGAGCCGCGCCGCAAGGGTGGGCTCAGGGGCCTGTTGCGGCTGCATGTTGGCGTAGCGGGCAAGCGCCTCGAAGCAGCGCGGTTCGCGCTCAAGGATCTGCGCGTAGAGCGCCAGCGCTTCCGCTCGCCGCCCGAGATCCTCGCAGAGATTACCGAGATTGAGGAGTGCGGGGATAAAGGCGGGATTCACGGACAGGGCCAGCCGCAATTCGCGTTCCGCCTCCGCGTGCCGCCGCAAGTAATCGGTGTAGATCACGCTGCGATTGAGGTGGGCTTCCTCAGGACGCGAAACTCCCGCCTGAAGCGCTCTTTGATAGGACTCAAGAGCCTCCTCGAAACGCCGCGCCTGGCGCTGCAGTACCGCCAGATTGAACCAGGATTCCGCCAGTCCCGGCCAGCGGGCGAGTATGCGTTGATACGCTTCGATGGCCTCGGGAACGCGATTCTGGCGGCGCAGCTGCGAAGCCTCGCGCAACATCGCGTCGGGAACTCCCGTCAAGGTCACCTCGGTGGAGCCGTGATCGTCCATTCTTGATTTTCCCACATCCGAGGCGCG
>Ga0210394_10006796_pt1 | contig 12285 bp, 12 predicted proteins | sample IncBWC12MmetaG_FD_160121 | JGI IMG/M metagenome (GOLD analysis project Ga0210394, IMG submission 160121) | Forest soil microbial communities from Barre Woods Harvard Forest LTER site, Petersham, Massachusetts, United States - Inc-BW-C-12-M | ecosystem: Environmental > Terrestrial > Soil >... | reverse complement strand
CGTCGCCAAACCTCTTTACGAATTCGCCGGACATCAAATCACCTGATTCCGTAAATGTGCTGTTGCTGGATTGGCTGAACACGCAACCGCGCGACCAGCCGTTCGTGCGGACAGAGATCGCTGCGTATCTGAAACATATGCCAGCTGGCACGCGGCTCGCCGTCTTCGTTCTAGGTTCACGCCTGCAGATGATAGAAGGATTCACGTCGGACCACTCAGCGTTGCTCGCTTTTCTTAACAATCAGAAATCGGGACCCGATGCCCGCTCGTCGTCTTTGCTTCCCACGGCGATGTGTACTGCGGCGGATCAGGAGCTCGTCGACATGGATGATCAGGATGCAGGCGGCGCCAGCGGCCGTTGCGGCTGTACGAAGGACGGCGTGCTTGCGAAAACTGTGCGAGAAGTGGTTGCCGACACGGTCAGGCCGCTTGCTAATGAAATTGACAAACTGGCAAAGGAGATTCGAGGACAAGAGGCCGCGGAGGAGGCCTTGGAACAGACAACTAAAAAGGGAATGTGTTACGACGAGGAGGTACTGGAAGACTCACAGCAATGGGCTGAATTCGCCGGCGCTGAACTTCATCACGCGGGAGTCGATAACAGACCCGGCGACATCGTGGTTAAAATACCGGCCAACGGCATCATAGCAACACCGTTGGTAACGGTTATCGAAACGAGGGATCGGCAGTCTCCGGCGGGTCGGAAGGTTATTACTGACACTCTGACCAAAGCCATGGCAGAACGTGAAGCAAGCGCTGGCCTTTACCTTAGCAAAACGCGCCTCGGACTTGGAACCGAAATCGGGGAGTGGGCTGACGGGATTACTGATCGAGGACCTTTTGTCGCCTGCATACACGAAAACCTTTCACTGGCCCTGCGCTGGCTAGTAATACAAAGGCGCATAGCCCTCAACCAGGACAAAGCAAAAGAAGTGGATTCTGCATCCATCCAAGCACAAGTGCAGCGTATTCGCACGTCTCTCGATCGAGTCAAGACGATCAACCGTAAAGTCACAGATCTGCGTGCAAGTGCAAACGATATACAGACTGAAGTAGAGGCAATCCGAGATGAGATCAAAAGTAGCTTGGCCAACATCGAGGACGCTCTCCAGGGTTGTGGGCTCACCTCTCTCCAAGAAGTCACCGTTATCGGCAGTCGGAGATTGACTCGGAGTGGCTTGGCAATTCAATCAGGCCCGTTAAGCGGGCAGTGCTAGTTGCCATTCGCTGAAGATAACTTCTGGCGACTCTCGATAACAAGTATTTATTGGAGCGATTCATGATTCTTCAGGACCCCGTAAGACAGAATATCTACCAACAGATCTTGCAAGCGGCTCATAGAAGGCTTGAACAGACAATCCCCGGCTCGGAAGGCGCGTACACTCATCTATCGTTAGGTAGAATCTTGAATTTACTGTTTTTACTAAAAGGCGAGTGGGGTACGATCGGTGATTTTTGGACAACCCACCAGGCACTTCGAGCAGTTATCGGCGATGATTTGCTGTGGGCTGAACCCGAGAAATCGCCCCCCGTACCTGCTGAATTGGTCCAGTAGTAGCGTTTCAAATCGACCGTCCAATTAAATGAAGTACCGTCCAACTACCGTCCAAAACGAGCCGATTTTTGGTCGAATTCAGGGAACTTAGCCGTGTAAGGTCAACTGAGTCATCAGGGTTTATGGAGCGGGCGATGGGAATCGAACCCACGTCCGAAGCTTGGGAAGCTTCTATACTGCCATTGTACGACGCCCGCTCTTTCCTGAATTTAGCAAAAGTTCGAAACACCCGCAAGGGACGCGCCTTGCGCGCGAATTCGATTTCAAACACACACCACTCGATCGCCTTACCGGGAAAGCTCTTTGTAACGGAAGCATTCGACCAGGTGATCGTTGACGATTCCCGTCGCCTGCATCAGCGCATAGCAGATCGTCGGTCCCACGAAACGAAACCCGCGCTTCTGTAGTTCCTTACTCAGCGCTTTCGACAGCGGAGTCTCTGCCGGCAAAGACTTGTGCGCTTTCCATTTATTCTGCAATGGCGCACCGCCGACAAACTTCCACACAAACGCATCGAAGCTACCAAACTCCTTCTGCACCGCCAGAAACGCCTTGGCATTGGCAATGGTTGCTGCGATCTTCAATCGGTTGCGCACAATTCCCGGATCAGCCAGCAGCCGCCGCACCCGCTTGCCGTCGTAGCGCGCCACTTTTGCCGCATCGAACCCATCGAGCACTTCGCGATACCGTTCGCGCTTCTTCAGTATGGTGTCCCAGCTCAGCCCCGCCTGCGCCCCCTCTAAAATCAAAAATTCAAACCAGCGCCGGTCATCGCGCACCGGCACACCCCATTCTTCATCATGATAGGGAATATTCAATTCACTGGTTGCCCAACCGCACCGCACACGCTCGGTCATTCTTTTGTTCTCTCCGCTTCAGGATAAGATGAAAAGGGAGCCATTGGCCACTCGGCGACACACTGCCGATCTGCAATTCCCGATATCGCGATCTGGTTCACTTCGAAATAACGGCGAGGAACATTTCTTGGAACTCGTGCCATGCAACCTGTGCGGCTCGCAACGTTACAAGCAAGTCTACGAGATGCCCGATCCCCGCTACTTCCCCGATGACTATTTCAAAGCCGTGGAATGCTCCGAATGCGGCCTGGGGTTCTTGAATCCCCGCCCCACCATCCAGGAAATCGCCAAATACTATCCGCCCGAATACTATCGCCACGAATCCACCAAAAGCTTCGAACGCTACCTGCAAAAAAGATTCCTCCGCGAAGCGCAATTTCTGGAGCGCTATGCAAAACCTCAAGGTCAACGAAAACTTCTGGACGTGGGTTGCGCCAACGGCGACTTCCCGAGATTTATGGCCGCGCGCGGCTGGCAAGTCGAAGGCGTCGAAACTTCCGATTCCTCCCAGCCGATTACCGACTTCCCAATCTACAAACAGGAATTCCACAACATACCGGTCACCCAATCAACCTACGACGCGGTAACCGCCTGGGCCGTGCTGGAACACGTCCACGATCCCAAGGCCTATTTTCGTAAAGCCTCGGAAGTTTTGAAGAAAGGCGGCGTATTCGTCTTCCTGGTGACCAATTTTCACAGCGTCACTTCGCGGCATCTATTCTGTGAAGACGTCCCGCGTCATCTCTATTTCTTCACCCGCGAAACGGTGCAGCGCTATTTGCGGGAAACGGGTTTCACCCTGGAAAAAGAAGACAACGGTGGCACGATCTACAAAATGGCGCCACGAAACTGGTTGCCCTACATGCTGCAAACGAAGTTACGTGGCAAGCCGTTCCACTATCGCGATCTTCCGATAAGCAGTCGCGAATTTCGAAAAGCTCGTGGCTTGCAACGCGGATTCCGCTCTGCCGTCCAATACGCAGCCTATTCTCCGGCAGCAACGCTCGACCGCATGCTCACCCCGTTCGTCGAAGCCGCACAGATCCTGCGCAAAAGCTACTGCATAAGCGCCTACGCCGCACGCAAGCTCTAAACGGCGCCGTAAATCGAAGCGTTTCGCTAGAACGTCGCGAGACGTTGTCATCCTGAGGCGATCCGATAATCATCGCCGATCGAAGATTCCGACCTGGTCGGAAAGGATCTCAACCAACTGATCTTGGCTATTTCTTCAGGATGGAATGAATGATGAGCGTATTTCCGCCCAGAAGCACCGGGTCGGACGATAATTCCTTCGTCCAACGATCCTGCCGCCGTTTTTCAGGGGTAAGCGCCGCCGCCAAACGTATCAGCGCAATCACCGGCCAATATAGCCACTGATTCCCCTTCACGCGGTCGCGATACACACCCTGAATTTCGAACTGATTCAATTCCAGGTAATAGCGCAGTTCGTTGTAGCCGATTGGATTTGCGTGTACGGAAATCTCGTTCTTTCCCGCGGTGTCATAAGCAATCTGCGCCTTGAACTGATTGGAAAGCGGTTTGAAGTGCGAGGTATATCCAAAAAACAGCCACTTCAGCCGCTCTTCCACGTTCATGATATTCGGCACGCTGATCACCAGGTGGCCGCCGGGCTTCAGCAAACGCGCATATTCCCGAAACGCCTGCGGAGGCGAATCAATGTGCTCAAGTCCATCCAGCGATGTAATGTAATCAAACGAGCTCCCTGGGTACGGAAGAATTCCCGAAAGGTCGCCCTTCTTGATCTCTACTTCATCCAACCGGAAAAGTTCATCGTACAAATCGCAGCCTTGCACCTCGAATCCAGCCGCGAGCAACTTCTCCGTCAGCGCGCCTTCCCCCGCCGGACAATCCAGAATTCGGCCACGCGGAAGCGGACCGAGAATCCGCAACGCCGTTTCGTGCAATCCCGGCCGCGAGATCGGCATCGGCCCGCGCTCGCCCGCCAATAAAGGTGGATGATCCGCAGGTTTTATCCGCCGTGTTCCCGTAGCTGCGTTCTGAGTTGTAGACAAAAGAAGAACCTCGTTCGCGCGGTAAACAGTATTCCAGACCCGAGTGCGAAACCAGCGCTCAATTTACGGGAATTCTAAGAAGCGTCGCACCGGCCTCGAACCGATACAGCAAAAAGGGCGCGATACCTCGCGCCCTTCGCCTTCATTTTTCCCAAAAACTATTACCCGAGATGCCGGTCCAGCGCCTTCATAATCTGATCCTTGGGCACCGCTCCGACGATCTGCTCCACCACCTGCCCATCCTTAAAAACGAGCAGAGTAGGAATTCCTCGGATATTGAAACGCCCCGCAGAATTCATCGCTTCGTCCACGTTGAGCTTGGTCACTTTCAGCTTGCCGGCGTAATCGTGGGCAATTTCCGCAACCGTGGGCGCCAGCATGTGGCATGGGCGGCACCATTCCGCCCAAAAATCTACCATCACCGGCTGAGCTTTGCTCGCCGTCAGCACTTCCGCTTCGAAGTTGCCGTCATTCACCACCAATATATTTTCAGCCATAACTTTCTTGTGTCCTCGACGGGCTGCAACCAGGCAGCCGCTTTCCTGTCTTAGTTAGATGTAATAACCGGGGTTTGGTTTCGTGCCCCTGTAGCGCTCTCATATAGTCTCGCATATTCCGCAGCGGACTTGTTCCATGAAAAATCCTTGGCCATTCCATTCAATTGAATACGCTTCCAGATGCCGTCGTTGGAATACTGATGCAGCGCCTGCAGAATAGCGTCCAGCAGCGCGCTCCCGGAGTACTCCTGGAACTTAAATCCCGTGCCGGTGCCAAGCTGTAAGTCGAAATTCTCGATGGTATCGTCGAGTCCCCCGGTAGCGCGCACCACCGGTACGGTTCCGTACCGAAGGCTGTAAATCTGATTCAGCCCACAAGGCTCATAGCGTGAAGGCATCACAAAAATGTCCGCGCCCGCTTCGATTAGATGCGCAATTTTGTTGTCGTAGCCGATCTTCACTCCCACCCGTCCCGGAAAATCCGCGGCCAACGCGCGGAACATCTCTTCGTACTTCCGGTCGCCCGTTCCCAGAACCGCCAGTTGGATGTCCTCGTGAAGCAATCCCACCGCAACCTGCGAGATCAAATCGAAACCCTTCTGATCCGCAAAACGCGAAACAATCCCCAACACCGGACGGTTCAGATTGTCCTTCAACAACTGGAATTCATCGAGCAGCGCTTCCTTGCACACTCGCTTCCCCGCCAGATTCTTCGCGGAATATTTCATTGGAATCAAGGAGTCCCGGTCCGGGCTCCACACCGAGTAATCCACCCCGTTAAGAATCCCAGTCAAGCGATCCGCGCGCGAACGCACCACCCCTTCCAAACCAAAACCGTATTCCGGCGTCTGAATTTCCTGGGCATACTTCGGGCTCACCGTGGTCAGATAATCCGCGTAGACCAGGCCGCCCTTCAGGAAATTCACGCTCCCAAAAAATTCCAGCGCTGCGGGACTAAAAAGCACGCGTGGAATTCCGGCGCGTTCCAGCGCCTCTCGCGGAAAAATTCCGTGATACCCCATGTTGTGAATGGTGAATACCACCGGAATATCTTTCACCGCCGGGTCATCACCATAAGAGGACCGCATCAGTACCGGCACCATGGCCGTTTGCCAGTCGTGACAATGAATCACATCCGGCGGCCAGACCTGCTTCGCCAGCTCAATCGCCGCCCGGGAAAATTCCGTGTAGCGCTCCGCATTATCCGGATAGTCGCCGGCCTTGTCCCCGTAAACAGCATCACGATCGAAGTAGTAAGGATCGTCGAGGAAAAAGTAGCGCACCCCGCGCAATATCGAGCCGCTGGTGACGCTCGGGAAGCGCAGCCGAAATCCCTGCGGAATCGTCATGCTGGGCATTACCACGGAGTTGGATTTCACGCCTCGGTAACCGGGAAGAAATACCGCCACTTCGTGCCCAAGCTTCACCAGCGCCCTGGGCAGCGCTTCGATCACATCCGCCAAACCGCCCGTTTTGACGTACGGGAGACCTTCCGAGGCAACAAAGAGGATTCGCATGGTCGTGTGGTTGAATTTCTACGCTATCGGACAGCAAGCTGAGCGTCAAGCATGGTGCCTGCAATTCCGCGGCTTTCGGTCTCAGCGAGTAACCCGCCACTGCTGTTAGACTGGCGTGCACAAATGGCCAGACAGCGATTGGGTCAACATTTTCTGGGCGACGAGGGTTGGCGCGAAAAAATCGCGCGTGCCATTCGCGTTTCCAGCCATGGAATCGAGTCCACGCCCTCCGCTAAATCCGCCGAAATCTGCTGGATTGAGATCGGAGCGGGACATGGAGAAATGACCCAACACCTGGTGCAAACCGGCCTCCCGGTCTACGCCATTGAACTCGATCCTTTACTTACCGAGCGACTGCGCTCCCTCGCCAAAAAACATACCAACCTCACTGTCGTACCTGGTGACGTCCTGGAAACCGATCTCACGGCCGTCGCCCAGGGTCGTCGCATCAAAATCTACGGCAATCTCCCGTATTACATTACGTCGCCGATCCTGCATCACTTCTTCCAGTTCGCGCCGTACATCGACGAGATTAATCTAGTCATCCAGCTTGAAGTAGCCGAACGCCTCACCGCCGAACCCGGCACAAAATCCTATGGTTATCTTTCGGTGGCAACTCAGTTTTACACCCGCCCCGAATTTGTTCTCGAACTACCTCCGGTCGCCTTCACGCCGCCACCGGAAGTCGACTCCGCGCTCGTGACCCTCCGTTTGCCAAGCGCGGCGGCTCTCTCCGAAGGCTTCGCGCCCGATGATTTCCTGGAATTCGTCAAAATCTGCTTCGCGCAAAAACGCAAAACCCTTGCAAACAATTTGAAGCCGCTCCACGGCACCGAAAGCGTTCGCGAATTATTGGAGTCTCTAGCGATTCGATCGGACGCCCGTGCGGAACAACTGAGCGTCCAGGAATTAATCCGTCTGTTCGAAGCTATTTCTTCAAAGTAGCCAGCAACCGGTCCGGGTAATCGCTCATAATCCCGTCCACGCCGGCGGACGCCAGCAGCCTCATATGCGCAGGCTGATTCACCGTCCAACAAACCACTTGGATGTCCCGCCGGTGAGCTTCCTGCAATATATTCGGCGTCAACAAATCTCCACGCAAAACCAGCTGCCGCGCTCCGATTTCCAGCGCCTGATCGAACGAATTGGGAATCTCCCCGTCCGAGAGCAGCCCAGTCATCAACAACGGTTCCATTTTGCGAAGGTTCGCCAAAATCGCGGGCTCAAACGAAATAATCACCATGCGTTGAATTTCACCGGAGTCTCGCAATGCGCCGATCAGAGCATGCTCCCCGCCCCAGAACCCGTCCGGCTTCAGCTCCAGGTAAAACACCACATCGTTCTTGCGCGAGAAATCCAGGATCTCCTCGAGGATCGGCACGCGTTCGCCAATGAACTCGCTGGCAAACCACGCTCCAGCGTCCAGCTTGCGAATCTCCGCCAACGTCATCTGCTTGACCGCGCCTTGCCCGCTGGTGGTGCGGTCCACCGTCTCATCGTGAATCGCCACGAAATGAACATCGCGCGTCAAATGCAAATCCGTTTCGATGACCGTCACGCCCTGCGCAACCGCGCGGCGATAAGCCGCCAGCGTATTTTCCGGAGCGTATCCCGAAGCACCGCGATGGGCGATAGCCAGCACGAGAGAACCGTCCTTCATTAGATTGGGCAGAACAACCAGGCAGGGCAACCGGCGAGCTATTGTCGAAACAAGCACGATTCCCATTCAAATCCTAACATCGAGGCCGTGCACTCCGCGTCTAACCGCGTGATAATGGCGCTTGAAGCTAAATACGGCTCGTTGCGCCATATTCAATGGAGAGGCCGCAAAAATCGCATGAAGCAGTGGCGTCTTGCAGTTATCGTGAAGCTGGTGCTTTTCTGTGGTGCCGCGACAATCGTCGACGCACACGCGCGTGCGTCACAATCGCAACTTAAAGCGCAAGAGAAGCCCTCCGAGGCGCTGGCAAAAAGCGTCCACCATCAAATCCAGGTGCTTCCGTTTTACTCCGTCTTCGACAGCATCGAATTTCGTCTGGAAGGCAATAGAGTCACCCTGATCGGTCAAGTCCTTCGAACCACTCTGAAAACCCACGCGGAAGCCGCCGTAAAAGACCTGGAAGGAGTGACAGCAGTCTCCAACCAAATCGAAGTACTTCCCGTATCCGCGACCGACGACGATCTGCGCACCGCTATCTACCGGGTTCTCTTCGAAGACGACGTTCTCAAGAAATATGCCGCCGAAACAGTTCCCTCCATACACATCATCGTAAAGGACGGCAACGTGGTCCTTGCGGGATCGGTGCTTAGCGACTCCGACCGCAAACTTGCCGGCACTCTATCCGCCCAGGTGCCAAACTCGAAAAGCCTTCAGAACCACCTCGTCGTCAAATCAAAGTAAGCCCTTCCAGCGAGGCTTTTCACAAAGTCCTGTTCCTTTTGCTGGCACGTTGTCATCCTGAGCGTACATGCTTGATTCTGAATTTGAGGTTCTTTACTCCGCCCCGTCGAAAGCGCTCAGAACAGCATTCGGAGGCCTTGTGCCGCCGCCGGCACGTGGCCCCGCGCCAAAACAAATTAATTTCGATAAACTTATAAGAGCGCGTAAATTCAGCGGGAGGCCGAAACGAATCGTGACACCGAATAACAACGATCCTTACTCCAACCAGGGGGATTCACGCGACACTCCTGCTCGCCGGAAGATGGTGGCCCTGCGAGAAGGACTCTTACGGCTGCACAAATCCTTGCTGGATATGGAACGTCGCGACTACGAAAAAGCCCATGGCGCCGTAACTACCGGGGAGCTTTTTCGACTGGTCGTGGACAATCCGCAATTCTCCTGGCTTCACAATATTTCGGAGTTCGTCGTCGGCATCGATGAGACCCTCGCGGGCGAGGCGCCAGTGACGCCCGAGGACACTCACGTCTCGATATTGCTCGCGCGCAAACTTTTCGCTCCCACCGAAAGCGGCGACGGCTTCCAGAAGAAATACTATGACGCCATCCAAAGGGATCCGGCCGTGGTCATGGAACACGCCGAACTCGCACGCCTCTTTCAGCAAGAACCATCGGAAGCAGACAAGGACTAAAAACCAACCCCGGTGCCGGTGACTTCTCAGCGTTCCTTGTCCAAGCTACCCCAAAGTGCAATGTTTTGCCCTCGGGCTAGTACACCCCCACCCAGGATAGGGAAAACACTTTCCCATCCTAGAATAAGTCCTTTATTTTCAGTTCGCTATTTTGGCGCGTCGATTGCACTTCCTTAATATGGGTGAGCGTCAACCCTGTCCAGCCCCGCTCACCCGAACGAAAAAGGACGAACAACCGAACATGAAAAACGCGACTCGCCCCCTGGTAATTCTGCTCCTCATCGTCGGCGTATTCACGGCCCGGGCGAAGGCCGACTCCACTCCCACGACCTTTACTATCACTGGCACCTACGGGTCCGGCACTACCTCCGAACCTCTAAGTCAGGCCGGCCAGGACTTCACCATGACCTTCAACATTCCAAACAACCCCGCCACCATGGAATGGAGTTCCATGAGCGGCGATGATTTTTACCTTTATCCGATGAACGTTTCCTACACCATGGGCGGCGTACAAACGCTTTTGGGCAATTCTCTGGTGTCCTTCTACAACGTCGGTGCTGCTTCGCAGAATGGCGGATTGTTCGTCGCCTGGTGCGCAACGGATGTCTCCTGCGCCACCGGTCTCGAATATCAGTGGACCTTCGGTGGACCGCAGCAATATTTCGGCCCGGAAGGCAATCCCACCATGCTGCCCTCGTCATACAGCTTCGGCAATCAGCCCTTTACCATTTACAGCAACACCTGGACCGAATTTGACAGCAACACCTCCGGCAGCGTTTCGACCGTGGCCACTCCCGAGCCATCTTCCATCACGATGTTGTTAGTGGGCGCAGTGTTCGCGATACTCCTGCTGCGCAAAATGCAATTATCTGTCTGAAAAATCCACGGACGTCCCTCATCCCCCAACCCCGGTAATTCCCCGCCGGGGTTTTTATTTGCGCCAGCAGGAGCTGACCACAGATTCTTGTGCATTCGGAAAGTCTTTTCTTCGCTTTAGGAGGCTGGGGCTTCAGCCCCAGCGCAGCAACTTGCGTATCTCGGTTGGGCTTTAGCCCCTGAAGGAAGTATTTCTAGGTTTCTCCGCAAGCTAATTCCATCCGCAAACACTATCGTGCAGGCTGCGCTCCAACTTCCAACAATACCTTCGCCAACGTCGCCGTAAATAACTCCGTGTCTTCCTCCGAAAAAATCAGCGGCGGCCGTAGTTTAATCACGTTGTGCCCCGGCCCATCGGTCCCCGCAAGAATCCCCAACTCGCGCAATTGATTCACCACATAGGAAGCCTGCACGGTCGCCGGCTCCCTCGATTCGCGCGAATTCACCAGATCGATTCCCAGGAACAACCCAGATCCCCGCACATCCCCGATCAATGCAAATTCGCTTTGTAGCGTGCGCAGCGCGCGCATCCAAAACTCTCCGACTCTCAGCGCATTGTGCTGCAACTTCTGTTCTTCAACCACTTCCAGCACCGCCAATCCCGCCGCGCACGCCACCGGGTTCCCGCCAAACGTGCTGAAAAATTCCATCCCATTCGCAAACGAGTCCGCAATTTCGCGTCTCGTCACCACCGCGGCCAGCGGAAAAGCATTCCCGATGGGTTTGCCAAGCACCACAATATCCGGCACAACTCCCTGCGTCTCGAAACCCCAGAAATGCGTGCCTAGACGCCCGAATCCCACCTGCACTTCATCGGCGATGCAAACTCCTCCAGCGGCCCGCACACGCTCGTACACTTTTTCCAGATAGCTGGCCGGAAACACGATCTGCCCAGCGACACTCGGCAACGTTTCCGCAATAAACGCCGCAACCTGTCGTCCTTCGGTCTCACACTCTTCCAAAGCGCGCGATACGTATTCCGCGTACTTCCGTCCAAGCTCCGTTTCTCCACGTCGGTATTCTCCGCGGTAATCGTCGGCCATCGGCACCACATGCACCCAAGCTTTCCTCCCGCTCCCTCCCGGTCCGTCGAACTTGTACGGGCTCATCTCGATCATTGTCGGCGAATGTCCGTGATACGCGTGCTCCTGCACAATCACGTCCTCGCGCCTGGTATGCGCACGCGCCAGCCGCAGCGCCAGATCATTCGCCTCCGTTCCAGAATTCACGAAATAGCACACCTGCAGCGGGTCCGGCATCAGCTTCGTCAGCCGGTCCGCATATCGCAGAATGTTGTCGTGCAAATACCGCGTATTCGTATTGAGCAGCGCGATCTGGTTCTGCACCGCGGCAACCACTCGTGGATGCGAATGCCCCACCAGCGGAACATTGTTATATACGTCCAGAAATGCCCGCCCCGCATCGTCGTACAGATACTGCCCCCGTCCGCGAACAATCTTCAGTGGCTTCGCGTACGAAAGGCTCAAGTTCGCGCCCAGCAAGCGCCGCCGCTTCGCCAAATCCTGCTCGATTTCTCCCTGAACCTCGTTCGCGCCTTTAATACCGAGCAGCTCGCGTGCGCTGGCTGCAACACACTCCGCCTGAAACAATTCTTCCGCCTCGCGCACATCAATCTTCCGCAGCCGCTCCAACGCTTCCCATGCGTGTTCTTCCGTAACGGTTACGTACGGATCGTCCGGCACAAGCCCCTGCCGGTGCGCGGAGTTCACCACGCTAACCGCCAGCCTCGCGCAAAGCAGTGGAAAGAACGCCGAAATTTCCTCGCTGGTCAGCGGAAAAGCGCGATGGTAACCCGCCAGCACCGCCGCAGCAGCAGCCAAGGGTTCGCGCTTTCCGAGAA
>Ga0210394_10006795_pt1 | contig 12285 bp, 13 predicted proteins | sample IncBWC12MmetaG_FD_160121 | JGI IMG/M metagenome (GOLD analysis project Ga0210394, IMG submission 160121) | Forest soil microbial communities from Barre Woods Harvard Forest LTER site, Petersham, Massachusetts, United States - Inc-BW-C-12-M | ecosystem: Environmental > Terrestrial > Soil >... | reverse complement strand
GCCTCCGGTGCTGCGCGAGTCTGGGCCGGCCAAGCGCAGCGCGAGCGCGCTCTCGCGCAGCGCATAATTGGAGCGCGCCGAGGGCGGAAGGCTGGGGTCGGTATAGCCGCCCGGCCACGGCTCGATGCAAGTGTCGAGGTAAAGCGCCTCCTTTTCCTGGCACCACTCGATGAGCGCGATGCTCGAGACGTCGACCGAGACGTTGAGCAGGAAGTCGCCGCGGCCGAGCCGGCCGTCGAGCACCGCGCGGTAATTCTCCCGGGTCAACGCCCATTCGACAAAGCGGACGCCATATTCGGCGGCAACAGCGTCGCCCCGCGGCTCGGCGCTGATAATCGTGATCTGGTCGGGCCGGATATCGATGTGGCGCAGCAGCAGCGGCAAGACGCCTTGGCCGATGCTGCCGAAGCCAACGATCACAAGGCGGCCTTTAAAGGCGATGTGCTTCTTGTCGGGCATGGTGGTGTGCCTCGGAAGAGGGGCGAAGCGGTACGGTCGCCGGCCGGCAATGTCAAGGCGAGCGCTCGCGAGCTCCGGCGCCTGCGCCATCATTTCGCCATCCCCGGGGATTGCAATAAGGGCGGACTGGGATAGTGTGCGGGCGCTTTTGCGGCTCGTGCTTCACCTCCCGTGAGGAGACCATTAGGAATGCGCAAATCGGCAATGGCGGTCGCTCTGATCGTCTGTCTCGCGCCCGCCGCGGCCATGCCGCAGGCCAAGAGCGGGAAAAGCGGCGTCTACGAACAGCTCAACCTGTTCGGCGAAGCCTTCGAGCGGATCCGTCACGATGCTGTGGAATCAGTCGCCGACAACAAGCTCGTCGAGACCGCGATCGCCGGCATGTTGGCCGGTCTCGACCCGCAGTCGGTCTACCTGAGCGAGACCGACTACAAGGCGCTGCAGGTGCGCAGTTCGGGCGAGGGCGGCGGTGAGAGCGGCCTCGTCGTGACCCTCGCCAACGGGACGGTGAAGGTCGTCGCGCCGCGCGACGGCTCGCCCGCGGCGGCGGCCGACATCAAACCGGGCGACATCATCTTCACGATCGACAAGGAGCCGACCTACGATCTGACCCTGCCCGAGATCGAGCAGAAGCTTGCCGGGCCGGTCGACAGCGAGGTGGCGCTGATGCTGCGCCGCGGCACCGGTGCCCCGGTCGAAGTTAAGCTGAAGCGCGTCGCCGGAAAATTTCCGACCGTCAGCGCCCGGCTCGAATCCGGCGATATCGGCTATATTCGCCTCGCCGGCTTCGACGATGCGACGCCGGGGACGCTCACCGACGCGGTCAAGGATCTCCAGCAACAAGCCGGCAACAAGCTGGTCGGCTTCATCCTCGACCTGCGCAACGATCCCGGCGGCAGCTTCGATGCGGCGGTGACGGCGGCGGACGCCTTTATCGACAAGGGCGACATCACGATCGTCAAGAGCCGCAAACCCGACAGCGCCAAGAAGATCGCCGCGACCCCGGGAGACGTCGCCAACGGACAGCCGATCGTGGCGCTGGTCAATGGCGGTACCGCCCGCGAGGCGGAGCTTGTCGCCGGGGCGTTGCAGGATAGCCACCGCGCCGTGCTGCTCGGCAGCAAGACGTTTGGCGAGAGTGCGATCGAGACCTTGATCCCGCTCAACGGCAACGGTGCGATCCGCCTGACGACAGCTCGCTTTGAGACGCCGAGCGGCCGGCCGATCCAGGGCAAGGGTCTCGACCCCGACCTTACCGTGTCGCCGCTCAAGCTGGAGAAGGTCGCCCAGGTAGATCACCGCCGCGAGGCCGATCTGCGTGGCGCGCTGAAGAACCCCGATGCCGTCCCACCAGCGCCGGCAAAGCCGCCGACGGCCACCGCCAGCGCGACCCCGCCCAAGGGCGATGAGCCGACCGTCGCCTCGGGCGATATCGGGACGACCAGCGACGAGCAGCTGAGCGAGGCCGTCGACGTTCTGCGCGGCCTCGCCCTGATCAACGGCCGCACCGCCGCCCGCTAAGCGTACGTCATTCCCGCGTGATCCCCGGATCACGTCCGGGGAGGAATCCAGGGGCGGCGAGGCGCTGCGGTTGCTCTGACGGTTGAAATCTGGAGGAGAGAGAGACCATGCGCTTTCTCGTGCTCGGGGCCGGCGCGGTCGGCGGCTATTTTGGCGGGCGCCTCGCCGAAGCCGGGCGGGATGTGACCTTTCTGGTGCGCGGGCCGCGCGCTGCACTCTTGGCCGAGCACGGAATCAGGGTCGCGAGCCCGCTCGGGGATTTTCGCGTGCCGGTCAACGTCGCCACCGCCGACCGGGTCGGCGGGCCCTATGATGTCGTCTTATTGACCGCCAAGCATTACGATCTCGAGACCGCGATCGCGGCGATCCGCCCCGCCATGGGGCCGGATAGCGCGGTATTGCCGTTGCTCAACGGCCTCATCCACCTCAACGGGCTCGATGCCGCCTTCGGGGCCCATCGGGTGCTCGGCGGGGTCGCCTATGTCGGCGCCGTGTTGCAGCCCGACGGCAGCATCCGCCACCACAACCGCCTCTCGGGCATCGCCTTCGGCGAGCGGGCCACGGGACAAGCCCGTGGGCGGGACGCCCATGGCGGGGTCAGCGAGCGGGCGCGGGCGATCGAAGCGGCCTTCGCCGACACCCCGGTCAGCGCCCCGGCGAGCGACAATATCCTCCTCGATATGTGGGAAAAATTCGTGATGATCGGGGCGATGGCCGGGATGAACTGCCTGTTCCGCGGCACGATCGGCGAGATCGTCGCGACCCAGGACGGGAGGGCGCTGATGATCGCCGCGCTCGCCGAGTGCCACTCGGTCGCCGCCGCTTCCGGGTTCGCGCCGCGCCTAGAGGCCCACGAGCGGGTTGAGGCGATGGTGACCGAGCCGGGCAGCGTCAACAGCGCCTCGATGCGCCAGGACCTCGAAGCCGGCCGGCGCACCGAGGCCGACGCAATCATCGGCGACATGATCCGCCGCGCCGCCGGCTTCGCCCTCGCAACCCCGCTCCTGCGCGCCGCCTGGTGCCATCTCCAGGTCCACGAAAATCGCCTCGCCGCGCAGCGCTAGGGGATCAGGAATGAGGGGGGCGGAGAGGGAGGGAGACCCCGCCTCCGCCACAAGAGCCTTGTGTGCTGAAGGTTCAGCAATAAGGCGGCCGCGGTCATGGCATGCTGGAGATGTCTGAAGTCACCGACCCGTGAGGGGTGCACACCATGACCAGGAGCGAGGGTAAGTCTGAAGTTATCGACCTGAAAGGCCTGCGGGCGCGGGACGAGGATTTCGTCGCTCTTCGGCGACGGTATGACCTGCGAGCCGCGGAAGGTGGGCCCAGGAATCCTGCGGACGAATGCGCGCGTTGTATTCGCAGAAGGAAACGAGATTGCCCTTTGTATCGAGCGTATGGTGGCAACAGGCCGAGATGCGGTCCTGGTCGTAGCTGAAGCGATCCATAAATGGCTTGATCGCGATACCGAATACGTCGCGCGGCCGCACCAGGCGGCGCCCGAGCCGAGCCATAAGGCGCTGCAGAAACCCACTCCTGCGTGTGCCGATGATCTGCTGCATCTCGCGTTGATTGAGCAGCGTCTTGTAGGCAACCTGATTCATCACTGCACTAAGATCGACTTGGCGCGCGATGTTGACGAACGCGCCGAAGCGCCGCGCAAACAGAGTCACCCATCCGCAATTAGGATGACTGCACGGGATCGGCAGGAAATCCGTCTCGCGCGTACGCTGACCGAGCCCGGCAACCACGCCCTTCACCACATCGGAAAGCGTGAGTCGATCAATCGGATCAGGTGGTAGATCATAGCGGCCGGAATAGGTTGCCGGCTGCATCGCCACCAGGCGCACGTTGCGGTGCCGCCGGCCCTGCGCCACCACCCACGCGATTTCGCGCTCGCTGACGCCGCGTGCGAGCGTCATCGTCAGCTGCATCGGCACATCAAGCTTGTCGAGCAGGCGCAGCAATTTTTCGCGCACGCGCTGCGGATTAGCCTGGCGCAATGCCCGGTTCGTCTCCGCTTCAACGCCGTCGAATTGCAGCAACACCAGCAACTTGTCGCGATAGCCGACTAGGCGCTCGGCCATGCCCGGCTTGACGAATTCGATCCCATTCGTCGGCAGGTATATTCTTCCTACATTCGGCTCTGCGTGCAGAAACGACAGCATGTCCCAGAACTGCGGATGCAGTGACGCTTCACCACCGGTTACCTGTACTGAGTCGAGTCGCCCCTTGATCGCGATCAACTCGTGCATGTGGTTGCGAAAATCCGCCAGCGGCAGCAAACGATCGCCCTTCGAATCGGCGTAACAGACCCGGCATGCGAGATTGCAGGCGTCGGTTATTTCGACCAGCACCGTGCAACTCTTGTTGCTACGCTGATCGCTGAATTCCTGCGTCCATTCATCCGTCGGACTCGCCCCACAGCTCTGTCCGGGACCGCAGCAGCTGCCCCCATCGAACGCCGGAATATCCATGACCCGATCAGGGGCATAGCGACGTCCCCAAGAATCCTTGCTGGAAAGGTAGTAGTAGCGCTCGTCGTTCTCGATGAGTGCACAGCTGAACCCGTGTTCGGCGCACTGCTTGTTCAGCAACACCTTGCCCGCGTCCGCGTAAACCGCAGCAGGCACATGGGCAAGGCATTCGGGACACAGGCTCAACGTGGTCTTGAGCAGACGCGCATCGGCCGGCACTCGGAACTGCGCGCGCACTTGCTCGTAGTCGAGCACACGCAGGTCCGACGCGATGCGCTGAAGACGCGCTGCAAACGGTTCGACCGGCGGGTTGTCGCGCACTTGGATTGCGATTGGCAGTGGCTCACGCATAGCGCAGGAATCCTTGCAGCAGTGCGACGCTGCTACGGTACAAAAGGCGATGCCCGAACGAGAACCGGCTGGCGTACTCGCGCAGAAGGCGGCTCATCTGACGCTGGGAAAAATCAAGATTCGCGCGCTGTTCGGCCGCTCGATGCAGATCGAGAACCGCGTTCGCCGTCCGGCTCGGCAGCAGCTCGTACACCGCCTCGCGGGTGTAGGTCACATGATGCATTTCGTCGTGCAGCACGGCGGCAACTGCTTTCCCCGGATATGGCGAGACGGCATGCAAACAGGCCTCCACGTGGTAGCCGAGCGAGCGTGCGATGCGTTTTTCCAGAAAATGTGCGTGCGCAAGGAAATGTGCGAGCTTCAGCCTGCGGGTGTCGCAATCGTCTTCTCGGCGTATCGCAAAACTCGCAGGCGTGTGCGTACGGATCACCTCGTTGAAGATATCGGCCATCGGAAGGGTCAGCACGGGCTGATCGAGCTTGGAAATCGCCCTTGTATACAGCGCAACATGCTTGTCTTCGTCGGCCAGATGATTGCGCATGCTATCGGCCAGCCCCCATTCTTCGCCGACCGCGATCGGAAAATAATCGTCCACCAGATGCGGATACTGCTCGCCATTGAGATACAAGTTCAGCACCAGACCATGCAGCAGCGGATCGCCGACGATATCGCGATGTAGGCGGCGCTTGACGGTATCGATGATCTTCATATCAGCGCCTAAAGGATAGAAAGCACGTCGCGAAAACCAGCCCCGCCAACACGAAAATCACGATGACCAAAATGAGGATGGCTTTGCCTGCGGCTGCCAGGCACCCACCTCCGCGTTCCGGAGGACGCCGCGCCAACGGCGGACCGCTCGGCGGTTCGTTTGGCGGAAGTCCGATTTCATTATTCTCGTTCATGCGCGTGCACCCACGGCCCGCCATTTCGCCCAGGATTCTGGCTCATGCATCGTGCGAATGATCAATGCCAGGCCGCCGGCAAATACCATCACGACACACATCAACTGATAGCCAGACAGGCCATCATAGGGCTTGGCAGTTTCGCGAATGAACTCGATGAAGAACCGGAATAGACCGTAGCTCACCAAGTACAAGGCAAAAAGTCGTCCAAATAGAATCTGGCGGCGGCACAGCGCCAACAGCAGGAAGGCCATGGAGAAATTGAACAGCATCTCGTATGCGGGCGCGGGATGGCGCGGAATGCCATCCGCATAGGTGATTGCGAACGGGCCATCGTAGGGTAGACCACGGCAACATCCGGCAATCAGGCAACCGATGCGGCCAATTCCGATCGATAACGGCAGAACCACGGCGAAGCGATCGTTGGGTGGAATGTCGTAGTGCAGGATGGGCTTGGCTACCTCGGCGGCGATGAAGCCGAACAGCAGTGCGCCGACGATGGACCGCCCCGAGCCAACCAGGGCATACCAGTCGTTGAACGGTTTTAGCGGCCACAAGGCGTCGCCAATGATCACCGCTATCTTGGCTCCGACCACGGCAGCGACGATGGTGATGATCTGCACTGTGTAGTAGCGCTTGCGATCGGGCCGTTCCGCGAATTGCTTGGTGATGCGAAACGACAACGTCAGCGCAAACCCAAGCACCATCATAATCATGTAACCGGGATCCAAGTCGAAAGGTTCGCTCATGGGCCGTCTCCCTTCCATTGCCAGGTCAGCACGAATGCCAGCAATGCAACATAGGCCGCAAAGTGGATGCGGCGTTCGCGCGCTTCCAAATGACGGTGGAAACCGAATTCGTCGAAGACCTCGAGCACAACAAACACGCACAAGGCGATGAGGGCAACCATCGTCCGAGCGCTGAAAACGGCAGTGAGAAATACGATCAAGCTAATGGCTAGGCCAGCATGCAGCATCTTCTCGATACGCGGTACGCGTCGCGAGCGCTCATGCAACCACGTATCGACGCCGGCGAATATCGCGTAAGGCATCAATGCCATTCCAAGCCAGACCAGACGCACTGCGTTCTCCCGGCTATTCGATCGCACCCTTGGCACGCAGTGCGTTTTGCATTTGCACGCCGTGAACCAGATCAATTCCCGCCGCCATTGCCGCAGCCACGTGCAAGGCTTCGTGCATTTGCTCCGGATTGGAGCCGGCTTCGAGACATTTTGCCGTGAAAGAATCGATGCAATAAGGACATTGCTTGGAATGCGCGACGGCGAGCGCGATCAATGCCTTTTCTCGCACTGACAGCGCGCCGGGCTGTGAGACGGCTGTGCTGAAATACGCCCAGAACGTTTCCATTGTTGCACTCGCGTAACGGCCGACTTCGGCGAAACGCGACAAGTCTTTCGGTTCGTAGTAGCTCGCCGCCAGTGCGGGATCCGGTGAGTTCACCTTATGGCCTGCGGTCGAGCAACAACCCGCTTCGCTCGCACGCGGATGCGATGGATCGATCGGTCGAAGATCGCAACCCATCGATGCTGCGTGTACGACCAAGGGCCCGAACGCAAATTCGAGCGGACGGGCAAACGCAGCGAGATTCGCAGGCGGGTAGACCCAATGCTTCTCGTTGACCTGCGTATGGCAACAATACACCGCGCGGCCTGCGCCGCCTTGCGGCACGTGGCGCCATCCCGTCCGCCCCGCAATCTCCGGGATGGCTTCGAACTGCCTGCGCACGGCGCTGGTTTCCCGGCGCATGTCCACGCCAGCATGATCGAGAAACGGCTTCTTAGGGGAAGATAAGCCGCCAAGACGGTCGTCTTCAGCGACGGGAATCGACGAAAAAATCGCGTTGAACCCCTCCGAAAACGCGTACTTGATGTAGCCGTTCTGCTCGCTTTGCGGTTGCCCGCCCGCATTGCGGATCGCGGCATGCGGAAGATCGGCAGTGTCGTCGACTTTTACATGAATGTGAATCGAGTCAGCCGAACTCAGTTGCGCGTGGAACGGACACGCAGCTTCAAACAGCCATAGAACACTGCCGCTGTCGGCAGCCGAGACCAATGTGAGTTCCCGGAGGAAATCCAGTATGTGCCCAACCTTTTCCTTGCGAATTTCCACGACCCTCCCGAGAAGGAACTGAATGGGACCGCGCTGAGCCCAATATCTTTCTGAGAGCGGACCCTTGCGACTGCCTAATCCGAAATCGGCGTTGACCTGATGCCTACAGCGCTGATCCGGCAGGCAAGGGGCGTCGGCTCATCTGTTGCTTGCCTCGTTTAGCAGCAAGAAGATTATGATTGGACTACGCCCGCGCACTGTAAAACCTCTAGGATGCTGCGCCGAGGAATCCTACGCCAATGCTGGTCCTCGCGCCCTTATTCGCTCATTTTTCCAGCGCAGCAATTGGTTAGACCGAATAGGTCGACGATTCGTGCCGCGAGAAATCGACGAATCAGTTCTCGGCTGCTTCTGTCGTGAGCGCGTCCGAACTTGCCTGCTGATCCATGCTATCCTGTATAAGTGCCGAAACTCGATCAGCGGCTCCGATAAGTGCGCTATCAAGGTGGTGTATGTATCGCCGGGTTACATTGCCGGATCGTTGCCCGAGCAAAGCAGCAATGGTCGCCTCGGTATAGCCAAGCGCGTCCGCGACGCTGGCGAAGTTGACCGGTTTGGTAACGAACTCGAATGCGCCAAGTTCGCAGGCGCACACCGCCGCGGCTCGGTATCGTCATAGGCGATCACGATCGTTTCAACCCGCATTCGCGCCAGTTGCCGACAACAGTGGACTGACGCCACAAGGCACAAACTGGCGTGGCTGGACGATGGTCAAACGAACCGACCCGATCGAAGGGAGCCAGCGATGGCAATGATGGCCTTTGAGATCAACAGACGGCAGCCGCTTGCGGAGGGGCGATCCTTCGGCGCTACGGGACCCTACGAGCAGATCGACGGTACGGCGCATTTCGGCATCGATCCGGCTCATCCCGCGAACCGAGGCATCGCGGATATCGCCTTGGCGCCGCGCGATCCCACCGGTCTCGTGCGTTTCGCCGGGGATGTGACGATCTGGCCCCGCGCGAACCGGAGCGCGGCAATCGTCGGCTGTTGCTCGACGTACCCAACCGGGGCAACCGCCTCGCCATGCGGTTTCTGAACTGCGCGCCGCCCGCTGTTCCCGGCACCCCGCTCGATCCCGGCGACGGGTTCCTGATGCGGCAGGGCTTCGCCGTGGCGTGGTGCGGCTGGCAGCACGATGTGCCGGATGTCCCCGGTCTGATGCGGGCGTTCGTACCGGAGGCGCAGGCAGCGGAGGGCGGGCCCGTTCGCGGCCCGCTGATGGTGAGTTTCCGGCCCAACGCGGCGCGCCAGGTCGAACTACTGTCGAGCCGAGCGCATCGCCCATACCCGGCGGCGGATCTCGACGATGCGCACGCGGTATTGCTGGAGCGCGAGGCGGATGACGCTCCGCCGGTGACAATCCCGCGCGAAGAATGGTCGTTCGCCCGGCTCGACGACGGCAAACCGGTGCCCGACCCGCGCCATGTCTACTTCGCTGCGGGCTTTGTTCCCGGCCAGCTGTACCACGTCGTCTAGACGACCTCCGGCGCGCCGATCGGCCTGGGATTTCTGGCGACGCGCGACTTTGCGAGTTTTCTGCGACATGAAGCGGAGCGGCCGGACAACCCTTGCGTCGGCCAGATCCGGCACGTTTATGCCTTCGACGTGTCGCAGAGCGGCGCTTATCTGCGCCAGTTCCTCTATCTCGGCCTGAACCAGGACGAGCGCGAGCGGCCGGTGTTCGACGGCTACCTCGTTCATATCGCGGGCGGCGGGCGCGGTGCCGACTTCAACCAGCGCTTCGGCCAGCCGTCCAACATGCTGCGTCCGCGGACGCGGGAAACTGCTCCATTCACCGATGTTCCCCAGACCGACCCGGTAGCGGGGCAAAGGGGCGGGCTCCTCGACCAGCTCGCCACGCACCGGCAGCAGCCCAAAATCTTCCTGACCAATACGTCGAACGAGTATTGGCGCAGGCCGCCGAGCGCTTCGATGTCAAAACCAGCGCAGGGGTAGCATCCCCTGACGACTTTGGCGCGGCGGCTCAACATCGATGGCGATGGTCAACGCGATCTGGCAGGGCAGGCGGCGAACACCGCGCTGTTTTCGTCTATCAGATCGAATCCTATCGCTACTGGGGAAGCCAACTCGGTCGAACCGACTTCTCGCCCGTTATCTCATTGGTAAGATGTTGGTGCGGGAGTTGCCTGACGGCATCGCCAGCGGTCGTATTGTCGAGACCGAGGCGTATGTTGTCGGCGACGCCGCCGGGCACGCCTACCGGGGGATGACCCGGCGTAATCGTTCGCTCTTTCTCGAGCCGGGGCACGCTTATGTTTATCTGGGCTACGGCAGCTCATATGATCTCCGCTTCTTCCCTCCGGCCTGTCAGTGCACTGCGTGCGCGCATGATCGAGGACATGAGCGTGCGCGGCCTTACCGAGGACACGCGCAGCAAATACATTCGCGAGGTGCGGGTCTTCGCGGCCTCTATCCACCGGCCTCCTGACACGGCGATGGCGGAGGATCTGCGCCGTTTCCAGCTCCACCAGACGCAGATCGGCATGCAGCCGCCGAGCATCAACAACTCGGTCTCGGCCTTACGCTTTTTTAGCACCGTGACGCTCGACCGGCCGGACCTGGCGCGTCGGCCGACAGTCGTGCGGCAACCGCGTCGGCTGCCGGCCGTGCTGAGCGTCAGGAGGTGATGCTGCACCGGCTCAATGCGACATCAGCACCGGCACGGTCATGTGGTCGAGCAACTCGCGGCTGACCCCGCCGAGCAGCGCCTCGCGGATCGGCGAGTGGTGGTAGGCGCCGGCAACGATCAGATCGACGCCGAGATCTGCAGCGCGTGACAGCAGCACATCAGCGATTGGGAGGTCGCCCCGCAGCGTCTCTTCCGCCCGGGCGGGGATGCCGTGCCGTTCGAGGTGCCTGACGATTCGGTCGAGCGACGGCCCGTCGTGCTCGAAACTTGCCTCCCGGGTGCGGACCGTCATCACGGTTACCGCTTCGGCCTTGGCGATCAGCGGCAGCGAATCATGCAGCGCTCGTGATGCTTCGCGCGTCTCGTCCCAGGCGACGAGCACGCGCCGCCCGACCGCGTCGAAGGTGCCGGCATACGGGACGATTATCACCGGCCGCCCGCTGGCAATGACGATGTCTTCCGGCCGAAAACCGCTCGGAAGGCGATAATCGGGCGCCCCCTGGCCGAAGACGGCGAGGTCGACGGCCTTCAGTAAGGCGACCAGGTTTTCGCCCTCGCGCTCCTCGAACAGATGCCAGTCGCTTGCGATCGCGTGTGGACCCACCGTCTCGCGGAACCGCTGTTCGATAATCTCGGCAAGCGCGGCGGCGCCCGTCGCATTGGCACCGGCCGGCGGGGAGACAAGATGGGGAACCGTGGCAATGCGGCCGCCTTCGGCGGTGCCGGCCGCGGCGGCAAGCAAGACGTATGCGGCGGACAGATGCGCCTGGTGCTCGCGCGCGATCGCCGCGGCGAGCCGCAGCCGGCGCTCTCCCGCATCGGTCGCATCGACGGAAACGAGAATATCCTTAAAGTCCATCGTGGCGCTCCCACTGACAACACCACCCTTGTAGCTCTCAATACCGTCGGTTGAAACGGTGTTCCGCCTCGTGTCGGTGCGGGCGTCGAGGATGCGCCATGCGCAGCCCTGACGGCTCTGCTAGGATGAAACATGAACCGCTACTGAACCGCCTCTCGCGCAGGCGCGACCTGGTCTGTACCCCAGCTACGCCGGTGCCGAGGCAAGGGCCAAAGCTATCCGCCTGCCCGAGGGGCCGCGCCGGAGGGTGATCCCGGTGCGGCTGCCGAGTTTGACCTTCTTCAATCGGCCACCGGCAAGCAGTCGATACAGTTGCGCGTGGCTGATCCCGGGCAAGATTTCGGCCTCGCGGGGCGGGTGGAGAAGGCGCCGGGGGATATCGAGGGCGCTGTCGCGGCCTTGGGCGCAGGATGCAATAGACATGAGCGATCCGTCTTGCTGTGACGGATTGCCATTTACTACACGATACCGGCCGAGACGAACTCGCCAGTTCCTCCACTTCGCTAATTGGTGAAAGTGACGAGGTGGCAAAGCGCCTATGCTCGGGATATACCTCCGCCCTCCCGGTCCTGAATGGCGCGCCTAAGCGTTGAAGGTTTGCACCAGCCGTTGGGCTTCTTTAGATGCTGATCGACCAGCCGACATCGTTCCTTGTCTGAGGCCTTTGGCCATTCCTCGCGCTTTGCGAGCTCATCAATCGCCTTAACGATATCGGGCCGTGTCGCATCGCGTCGGAGCTGAGACAGGCCGCAACCAGCCAGAAATGGGGGAGTGGCGGAGAGGGAGGGATTCGAACCCTCGGTCCCCCGCAAGGAGGACAACGGTTTTCGAGACCGCCCCGATCGACCGCTCCGGCACCTCTCCATCCGAACGGCGGCGAGGGCTTAGCATGGGCCGCCGGCGAACATCAAGCGAACGAAAACAGCGGTAGTGG
>Ga0210394_10006794_pt1 | contig 12286 bp, 5 predicted proteins | sample IncBWC12MmetaG_FD_160121 | JGI IMG/M metagenome (GOLD analysis project Ga0210394, IMG submission 160121) | Forest soil microbial communities from Barre Woods Harvard Forest LTER site, Petersham, Massachusetts, United States - Inc-BW-C-12-M | ecosystem: Environmental > Terrestrial > Soil >... | reverse complement strand
CGTTCGGCCGTTTCCGGCTTGTTTCTTTCTTCACTTGAGCGGCAGCGGGAAGAAACAAGGCGGAACGGTGAAAGGGACAGAACGGAGGCCGAAGGAGGGTGGCAGGGCTGAGTGAAAGCGCGGTGAGTGCCAAACGGGGTTGGGGTTAGTTTGGCGCGAAACCGGCGCAGTCCGAAACGCCCGTCCGAGCCGCGGCCAAGCGGCGTCCACACGGAAGAGGCGTAGTGGGAGGAAAGCTGGCGCAGCCTTCCGTTTGAGATTACTAGAAGGCTTAAGTAAGGACGGCCTTGGAGAAGAGGAGTAATGCTGAGCGTGGTGAATTGTAATACGGGGGTGAGGGATGATTGTCAAGCATTCGGAGTCAGGTATGCGGGGTGCCACTTCCGACGCGATGGGAGTTGGTGACGGGCTCTGCAGGCGGGGAAAGCGGGCGGGTAAGTCGTTTTGGGTGAGAATCGCAGGCGCCCAGTCGCTGAAACAAGACGCCTTGATTCATCGATGTGGTCTAATGGTTGGGATTTAGCAGCGCACCGAAGCGAAAAGGAGACCTCGATAAGCATGGCGCGGGTGAAGAACGCAAAGAAAAGAAAGATCGAGCATTATACTCACCCCAAAAAAGATCGCGTCAATAATCCGCCCGTAGGATTGGTTACTCAAGGAACGGATCAGGATACCGGCAAGAAAAGCTATGCGTACGATCCTCACTTGGACCCATCCCTCCAATGGGCGGGAAAAACCGAGCGTACATCTTTCGAGATTCCGACCGTTTCTCTTCATGTGCATGAGCGGATTGACCCTCGATCAATCATAGAGGCCGTGCGAAGAAAAAATGGAGAGGATTTCGTCCAAGGATCGCTCTTCAGTCGCCTGGACGAGAACCCGCCAATTCGCGAAGCCGTCGAGTTCTACAAGCATAGGCACAATTGGTCAAACCGTCTGATCGCCGGCGACAGCCTGCTCGTGATGAACTCTCTTCTTGAGAAAGAGGGCATGGCAGGCAAGGTGCAAATGGCGTACATGGACCCTCCTTATGGAATCAGGTACGGCTCTAATTTCCAGCCGTTCGTATCGAAAAGAAGGGTCAGTGAAAACGATGCCGATGAGGACTTGACCACGGAACCGGAGATGCTGAGAGCATTTCGCGATACGTGGGAGCTCGGCATTCACTCGTATCTTTCGTACATCCGCGATCGACTTCTACTCACGCGAGATCTCCTAGCCGATGAAGGTTCCGTTTTTGTTCAGATATCTGACGAAAACGTAGCATTGATGCGGGAGGTCATGGCGGAGGTGTTTGGGACGGGAAATTTCGTTGTCACCATTCCACTGAAGAAAAAGGGTGGCCAGAAGGCGGGAATGGTTGCCCCTGTAAATGACTACATTCTTTGGTCAGCAAAGAACCAGGAAGCTGCGAAGTCGAAGTTTCGCAGGCTTTACAAACCGGTTGCCGCGGCGGATCTGATTACGAAATTCAATCTTGTTGCGCTTAGTGATGGTCGGACTGCTTCCGTGACAGAACTCTCGAAGGAAACCGGTAACGATTATCGTCGGTTTCCAAAACTCTTCACAGAAGACTTCCCTAATGCCCGATTGTTCGAGTCCAAAGACTTGACTGCGGGAGGATATCGCCGCACTCAAAGTGTGCCATTCAAGTTTGAAGGAGTGATGTACGATCCCGGCGAAGGCAACTGTTGGAAGCACAGCGCCATTACAGATGATGGCTCTCCATCGGGAATGGATCGCTTGGCAAGCGCAGAACGGCTCATCGTCGGACAGAACCAAATCCGGTTTAAGCGATACGCCACTGACTTCCCGTATGAAGTGGTGACAAACTGGTGGGACGAGTTCGGTGGGGCGCCCGACCAAATCTACGTGGTTCAGACGAACCCGGAAATTGTAAAACGGTGTGTTTTGATGACGACCGATCCGGGGGACCTGGTCCTGGATATCACATGCGGTAGCGGGACTACGGCGTTTGTCGCGGAAGAATGTGGGCGGCGCTGGATAACATGCGATAGCTCGCGTGTGGCCCTCACCCTGGCGAAGCAACGGATCATGACATCGGTATTCGATTACTATCGCCTCGCCCATGTAGACGAAGGAGTTGATAGCGGGTTTGCTTATAAGACCGTTCCGCATGTGACATCGAGCACGATCGCGAATAATGAGCCGCCTATCACTGAACCGCTCTATGACGAACCCCTGAAGGATTCAGGGAAGACGCGCGTATCGGGACCATTCACCGTCGAGGCGGTGCCAGCCCCGGCTGTGAAGAGCCTTCAGGATGTAGAGGAAAGACAAGAGCAGACGGCTGACGAAAGCGTTGCGAGAATGGGAGAAACGCAACGGCAGGGCGACTGGCGGGATGAGCTGCTCAAATCAGGAATCCGGGGAAAAGGCGGACAACATATCGGATTTTCGCGCGTGGAAGCTCTCCCCGGTACGCGATGGCTCCATGCCGACGCTGAGACGAAGGAAGCGGAGCCGCAACGTGTCGTCGTGTCGTTCGGTCCCGATCACGCGCCACTTGAGCAGCGTCAAGTCGAGTTGGCTCTTGGTGAGGCCGAGACGCTGCGCCCAAAGCCCAAGATCGTTGTTTTCGCCGCTTTCCAGTTTGATCCCGAGGCAGCGAAGGACATCGACGAAACGCGGTGGCCGGGAGTTGCCTTGCTAAAGGCTCAAATGAATGCGGACCTGCTGACCGAGGATCTGAAGAAGAAGCGGGCCGGCAACGAGAGCTTCTGGCTGATCGGGCAGCCCGATGTGGAGTTGGAAAAGATCGCGAAAGGTGAAGACAAGGGAAAGTACCTGGTGAAGGTAAAGGGGTTCGACTACTACAACACACAGACGGGCGATGTCGAAAGCGGGGGAGCCGATAAGATCGCGATGTGGATGCTCGACCCCGACTACGATGGCCGAAGTCTTTTCCCGCGACAGGTATTTTTTGGAGCCGAGGTAATGAAGGAAGGTCTGCGAAAACTCGCGGAAAATCTCAAAGCAGAGATCGATCCGAACCTGATCAAGTCGTACTTTGGGACTGTGTCGTTGCCGTTCGCGATGGGCAAGCATGAGATTGCGGCGGTGAAAATTGTCGATGTGCGGGGGATCGAGAGTCTCAGGATACTCGGCCTGAAATGATGGAAAGAAATACGATAGACCGGCTGATCGTTAACTCGCCCTACGAAGAACCGCGTCGTTACTGGCGCTATAACCGGGAAAGCCGCACTTTCACTCTGGTGGAAGGCGAGCGCCGTCCGGCGGGTTACGTGGTCGCTTCCGAAAGTTCCAAGTCGTTCGACGATCCGGGCATATTCGTCGAGATACCGTTGGTCAATCAAATTCGTCCGCGCGTGAATGCCTGGCGGAAGGCAGGCTACCCCGGCATTAGCGGCATCACGAGACGACTTCTTGAACATTGGACGAACCCGGAAGAGTTTGAGAGTCGTCGCTTCTTTTTCTGTCAACTGGAAGCCATCGAAACCCTGATCTGGCTGGTGGAGGCTGCACCTGCGGAGCGGGTCGGGATCGACGTGCCATCTGACGGCGGCGCTTTTCGGCGCATTTGTTCAAAGATGGCGACAGGTTCGGGCAAGACGATTGTGATGGCAATGGCCATTGCCTGGCATGTCTTGAACAAGACGACCTATCCGCACGACGCCCGCTTCTCGAAAAATGTGCTGGTGATCGCGCCGGGGCTGACTGTCAAGAGCCGTCTTGCCGTCCTTGAGCCATCGCACGCCGCGAATTATTACGAGGCTTTCCGTATTGTGCCGGAAGGCCTGATGGAGAAACTCCGCCAGGGCAAGGTAATTGTCCGCAACTGGCACGCTCTCAATTGGGAAACCGATGCGAAAATCAAGAAGAGGCGCAGTGTAGACAAACGCGGAGCCAAGAGCAACGAGGCTTACGTGCGGGATGTTCTGGGCGATATGGCGAGCGCCAGCAACATCCTGGTCGTGAATGACGAAGCGCACCATGCCTGGCGCGTTCCTGCAGAGTCCAAGATCAAAGGTATTACAAAGGATGAGATCGAAGAGGCAACAAAGTGGGTGGGGGGCCTTGATCGAATCAACGATGCTCGCGGGGTCCTGGTAGCGTATGATTTTTCCGCCACGCCTTTTGTGCCTTCGGGCAAGAAAAGCTCCGAGGAAGCTCTTTTCGACTGGATCGTGAGCGATTTCGGCCTCAATGATGCGATTGAGTCAGGCCTTGTGAAGACGCCGCGCGTTGTCGTGCGCGATGACGCGGTGCCCGACGCGAAGACCTATAAATCCCGCCTTTATCACATTTACAACGATCCAGAAGCCAAGGTCGATCTTAACCGCAAGGCTGAGCCGCAAGAGCCTCTTCCGGACCTGGTGATCAATGGCTATTACCTGCTGGGTTATGACTGGAGGGAGACGGCGAAAGCCTGGGCGGATGCGGGTTTCAGGACTCCCCCGGTAATGATCAGTGTTGCCAATCGTACCGAAACGGCAGCGCGTATTAAATATGCTTTCGATCACAAGAAAGTTCATATCGACGAGTTGGCCGATCCGGAGCGAACCCTCCACATCGACTCCAAAGTGCTGGACGAGGCCGAGGCGGCCGAAGAGCCAATCGCGGAACTGGCGGTGGAAGGGGGCGAGGACGAAGACGCGGACGACGATGCGCCGAAGCGAAAGCTGACGAAAAAGCAGCAAGCGGAGTTCCTGCGGCGTCAGGTTGATACCGTCGGTCAGATGGGTCAGCCTGGTGAGCAGATTCAAAGTGTCGTTTCAGTGGGAATGCTCTCAGAAGGGTGGGACGCGAAAACCGTCACGCACATCATGGGGTTGCGTGCCTTCACGAGCCAGCTTCTGTGCGAGCAGGTGGTGGGACGCGGTCTTCGCCGGACAGCCTACGAACTCAATCCCGAAACGGGGCTGTTCGATCCTGAATACGTGAACATCTTCGGCGTACCTTTCACCTTTCTGCCGCATGAATCCGAGGATGGAGCGATTCCGGCGCCCCCCAAACCGAAGACGGCGATAGAGCCGGACCCGGCAAAGGCCTCTTCCGAAATCTCGTGGCCAAACATCATCCGAATTGATCATGTCTTCCGGCCACGGTTGTCGCTTGATTGGAGCAAGGTCAGACCGCTCGAACTGAACGCCAGCCAGACCGCAAAGCTTGCGGAGCTTGCCCCCGTGTTGGAGGGCAAGCCGGATGTTACCAAGGTTGCGCAGATCGATCTTCAGCGCCTGGCAAGCGAATTTCGGACGCAAAAGATCATTTTCGAAGCATCGCGCGATGTTTATGAGCAGATGCAAAAGGACTGGAAAGGCGGGAGGGAGGCGCTGCTTGCGCAGCTTTTCCGGCTGGTTGAGGAATTTATCCGCTCAAACAAGATCACCGTCATACCGGCGCTTTTCAATCAAGACGATCTGAACCGTCGCCTGATCATCACCCTCAACATGACGAAAGTTGTACAACACATTTGGGAGGCGATCCGCTTCGAGAACGCGGAAAAACTGGAGCCGGTCTTTGACCGGGACCGACCGATCCGGTCAACCGGCGACATGGGGACGTGGTACACAGGAAGGCCCTGCGAACGCAACAACCGTTCGCATATTAATTTCTCGGTCTATGACAGTGCGTGGGAAGCGAATGAAGCTTTCGAGCTGGACCGCAATTCGGACGTGGACGCCTGGGTGAAGAACGATCATCTGAGTTTTGAAATACTTTATGTCTATCGCGGCGTCGTCAGGAAATACCGGCCCGACTTCCTCGTTCGTTTCAAATCAGGCAATCTCCTGGTGCTGGAGACAAAAGGCAAGGACACCGAGCAGGACAGGAGAAAGCGGGAGTTCCTGAGCGAGTGGGTGAACGCGGTTAACGGGCATGGGGGCTTCGGGCACTGGTCGTGGGATGTGTCTTTGAATCCTGGGGATATCAAGGACATTCTCGCCAGGCACTGTTCCACAGTGAATGCAAGGTAAGCGCTCCGGCACGAATGGATACGATCCCTAGACGAACCACACTGAATTTATAGTTTACGTGATGACTAGCGGGCTTGGATTGGAGCGTGAAAGAACCAGCAGCAACTTGCTCTTTGCCCGCGTAAGCGCTACGTAAAGGAGACATCTTGCGTCGGGCTTGTCGGGGAAAGTTTTGGTATCGCAAGGCATGACAATGACGCTGTCGCACTGCAATCCCTTTGCCTTATGGATCGTGCTAATGGCTTTGGCTGGGGGCTTTGGGCGCGAGTAAATCCGTCGGTTAGTAATCTCGGCCAACCCAGCATCGACCGTATCGAAATCGCCAAGGCGAACCGCATCCCAAAACTCTTTTTGACAGTCAATTGCAATATCGGCAAAGTCGGGGTCGGTGGATTTCAGCTCGGAAAGGCGGCGGAGCATCTTGGCTGCGCCATAGTGATTGGGCTCAGCGACCAGAAAATGCGCAAGCTCCTGGATCATTGCTGGTTTGCCTCGACATTTCCCGGTGCAGCCGGCGCGTGCCTCCTGCTCGAACCTGTTGCCAAATGCCGACGGGCTGAATCCCTTGCCTACGTCAGCGATGAAGGTGACGATTGCTGCGGAGAGGGCCGCAGGGTCGCCTTGGTTGCTGCCAAGATGGTCAACGAACTTTTCCAGGCCTGGGCGGGTATGGCCTTCCCAAAGCGGAAGTCGGCGGTTGAAAAAGCCGCGAAACGAACGGGCAGTCACGTTATGGCGGGTCAGGATGAGAAGAGACGACTGGGCTTGCTCAAACGCATCTATGGATTTTCGATCTTGTGTGGTGAGCTGGTATTCGAGGTTCTTCTGAGCCTGATTTTCGGCAAATACAATCTTGATGCTGGGTGGCAGGACGCCGCGTAGGTCGATTTTGCCGCCTGTTTTTAGAGCGTTGCGCGCCGCCAAAGTCCATCGCCCCAGCTGGGGACAACCGCTTGACCACCGGTGAGGGGTGTCCAGTTGCTCAAGTGCGTGCGCTTGACGCGTCAGTTCCTCCCAGTCACAGGGAGGGCAAGCACCGTCGACAGTTCTATCCTTGAATATTTTCTGCATGGGGTCGGCAAACACACGAAGCCTCGCGCCGTGCGCCAGCAAGGCCATGACGACGGCGTGTTGGTCGCCGCTCGAATCTTGATATTCGTCGCAGATGACGACGGGATGGCGCTGCGCCACTAAGGCCGCGATCATCGGATAGCGTTTCATGAGTGCCGCGACCTTCACAGCGAGCTCGGCATGCCTTTCTTCGCGGCCTCGGACCCATGCGGCTATGTCGGCTGGAAGCCCGAGACCAGAGTGATAGGCTGAGGCGATCTGGGCGATGATGCTGTCGATGGTGCGGATTTCGGCGTAAGAGCTGGTTCCTTTCGTATAGTCCGAGAACACGGAGCAGGCAGCGTGAGTATGTGTGAGGATGAGGAGTCGGCCCGGTCGCGTCGCGACCGAGATATCGCGGGCATAGTCTGCGCCTTGATGTGTCTTGCCGCAACCGGCTGGCGCTTCCACGACTACAAGGGAAGCATTGGACCGAAGCGCGGCACGGACACTATCGTCACTCACGGCTTTAGGTCCGTAATTTCTGCCAGGTCAAGCGCCTTGCGGACGGCATTGCAGAACGGCATGAGCTGCGGCCGAAGCACCGGCCAGACGCCAAGGCTAAATACTTTCCAAGCGAGTTCGCGACCACCTTCCTCCGACTTGAACCAGTTCTGAGCATGTGATTGATATTGCTTCTTCTCTGTTGACTTGTCGTCGGGCACAGTTCCCACTGCTGCCGCGATGATAAGAGCTTTCAGACCCACGCCAGCTCTGGTCTTGACCGTCTCGAAGTCTTTTTCCTGAATTCCGAGCCGGTCTGCCAGTGTGCGCAGGCGCATACCTGTTTTCTCGTTGTCGGGATCAATCAATAGGGCTTCGAGTTCGTTATCGGGCAGCACAGCGATGATGTTCTCCTCGATGCAGCCCGAAGGCCAGCGGAAAAGCAGCTTGCCGAGCGTTTCTGCAATAGTCTGCCAGCGGGTCGGATGTTGTTTTTCGTTGTCGGCAAATCCGCCAAAGCGCAAACCGCCGCTGGCGAGCGCTTCGAGAAGGCCAAGGGCGGCTTCGTGTCCTCCGCCATCGGTGATGTGGAGACCGTGTTGCTCCAAAGATGAATCGAGTGCCTTTTCAAGAAGTACGGCGGCAAATCCAACCTCCGTGGCGCCCTCCGCGACCACGGTCAACCTGGCGAGGAAGGTTTCCGGGTCAGTTTTTTGATGCCTCGAAATCTTCGCTGTGTCGAGCCTGCCGATGTTGCCGGCATGGTCGATGTACCAGAGATTTGCATCGGAAGCGGCTGAAATAACGGATGGACTATGTGTCGTGACGAAGACCTGCGACTTGCTTTCTTGAAGACTCTTCATCAAGGAGCGTTGGCGGTAGGGTTCGAGACCACGTTCGACTTCGTCAACGAGCGTGATGGGTGCTTCGCCCTGGTTGTGCTCGGAAATGGCAAGGGCCGCGCACCGTCGTGTCCCGGACCCCCAGCTTGCGAGCGGCAGCTGTACGCCATCATGTTCGGCAGTCAGACCGATCAGTGCAGTGATCGACAAGCCCTGGCCGCCGGTTATCGCGAGATCCAGCTTGTCGGGCAGGTTTTTCGTTTTGAAGGACAGATCAAGCGCCTTGAGAACCTCTTTCGCGCTCTCGGTGAGACCCTTCTTAACGTCGCTTTGGGCAAGTTCACTTGCCAGCCGGGAGCGTAAGCCCTTGTCAGACAGAAGCCGGTCAAGGGCCGATCCCTGGACGAGCCGCAGGTCGCGGTCGTTACGGTCGTCACCGCTAAGGCGCACGAGGCCGATGGCGCGTCGCAAGCCGACTTGCAGGCTGTCGGTCGTTCTATCCGGCTGAACGATCTCGTAAGCAAGTTCGAGGTCGGGTGTTCCGCACACGCGCAAACGATAGACGGACTCGTTCTTTACTTCAGCCTCGCCGTCGATGCTGGGCACTACAGCTTCGCTGCCGTTCCAGTTCCAGGGCCAGGAGGGCTTGACCTGGTAGCTGATCCCGCTCGATGCCGGTAGAGCTACGACGGCCTCAATGACGAAGCCGGCCTCGATGTCCCGGTCATGGTAGTCAGTATTGGAAACTGTCGTGGAATTGGTGGGACTGAGAAGAAGGGCGATGGCGTCGAGTATCGTCGTCTTGCCTACATCGCCGCCACCGAGAACGACGTTGACGCCTTTCGCCGGATGCCACGAGAGGACGTTAATGCCTCGGAAGCGCTCTACAGCCAGATGATAGATTGTCGCGGCGCTCGTCTGGCAGCCGCCAGCAGGAGATGAGTCCGGACCTACATGCTGCATTCTATGTGGCCGCCTCTCTGTTGAGAAGTTGGATCATTGTTTTGCTCGAATGCGGGCTGCGGCGCGCACCGTGAGATTCTGGGCCTGGAAACGGTTGCGTACAATTTGTGCCATCTCGTCGTAAACGCGAACTTTCTTTTCAGGATCAGAAATAGTGATGATGAGAGAGAAGGGCTGGGGCTTGAAAGCCTGCTCATCCTCGATACCATGCCGAGTCAGAAGCTGTAGTTTCAATCGCCACTGGTCGCCACGTTCTCCCTTCTCATCCAAATTGCCATAGTAGGTTCGGACCGGAGCCCATTTCCGAAGCTTCTCGACCTGATAGGACTCGTAAAGAACGCCAGGGTTCTTATGCTCGGGAGGTACGAGACCGACAAACTTGGTTGTGACAGCTCCTGTCTCGCGGGATTTCTGTCGGCGGTAAACGCCAAAGTGCGCGTCGATGTGGGTTTCACAATATTCTGTGCCCCAGCGCGCACCGCGCGTCGGGGAAAAGGCAACCGTCATCCATATCTCGCCGAAGTATTTGCCATCGCGGCGAAGGGACGGCGGATAAGGAAAATCCTTCCATTCGAGGAAGTATCCGGGCCTGAGCACGTCATCGAAGACAAGCGTGGAGGTGTGCGGGGTGCATTCGAGGCAATACGGCACGGGGGCTGGCAATCCGAAGCCAAAGAAGTTCTCGTCACCGTCCGGAACGCGCGCTTTGGTTCGCGGGTCGCGCGCGTGATGGGTCAAAAGGGCTCTCGCCAGCACAGCAGATGGCGTGGGCGTGATGTGGTGATAAATCTGTGCGAGCGTTCGGGACACGAGTGGTGCGGCAAAACTGGTTCCAATATTTTCCGCAGATCCGGTTCCGTTCACTGAACGGATACCGGCAATGTGCGCGAAGTCAGTCGAGCAGGAACCTCCATAGTGAACTAGATCGGGCTTGATTATGTAGTTAGGTCCAGCACCATGGCGCGAAAAAGCTGATGGGTAATGTTCCTTTGGTCCGTTGTTTTTGTAATCGACGTGGGAAACAGCGCCCACGGTAATGCCCAGAACACTGTCTGCGGGGGTCGTGATTCTTCCGGCGCTTAGCTGTTCCTTCGTACGGGGAAAATCGAGCAGGGGCGGGGTTACATAATTGCCGGCGCTGATAACGAAAGAGACCTGATATTTATCCTGAAGATTGTCGAGTTCTTCCGCGAGGGCGGAGAATTCGTCCAGGGAACAGACGGCATCGGTTCCGAGTGAGAGGTTCCACACCTTGTACTTGTTCGCATGTTCCTTGAGGGAAGCTTCAAGTGAAACAAGAAGTTCCGATTCCAGAAGTTCGAGCACGTCTCCCTTCGCAGGATCACCGTTTGGAAGGACCTGCAGGTCGAAGATGCCACACGGGCTGTCATCGAGACCGCCAATAGTAGGGTTGAGCGTGCTTCCCCAGCAAACCAGCCCAGCCACGAAGCTTCCGTGATCCGTGTTTTGATACTGCGGGGCAACCTGCGAGTCGCGGCCGACGATCCAGCTCTTTAGTTCCGGAATCTGATCGGATACGCCACTGTCCACGACAACAACAACCGGAAAGTCGCCGATTACATCGCCGGATGTCGGGAGTTTCGGCAACGGCTTCGCATTGAACATGCGCGGTTGAATAGTGCGGATCAGGGGCATGTTCAAAATCGAGCGCACGCCGATGACGCGTGAAAGTGCTTCAACGTCGTCAACATCGCGGCACTCTATTTGGTAAGTGAAGCTCGACGGAGAGTATCCCTTCCGGGTGACCACGATGTTTCGCTTGCGGCAGGTGGCTTCGAAATCATCCACGAGTTTGGGCTGGTCGTTGTCGGTACCGTAATTGAACAAGCGAACGCGCGTTATAAATCCATGTTCGCCGCGCGGACTCCGGCGCAGTACATCCCTGGCATCCATACCGCCACGACGGAAAACTGGAGTAACAGGCTCGATGGCATCAACGCACGAGAGTTCCTTTGCCATGCGTTCAGATTTGTTGTGTTCGATGATATGCGTGAGACGGTCCAATCCTTGAGGCGTCGCCTTAACAAAGAGCTCACCAAGACGCCCGGCTCCTATGATGGGGCACGATTCCGCTGAAAAGAGGTTTTCCGGCCGGTGGCTTTTCGCTACTGCGGTCGGGATGAGCTTTACGCGGACAGGGGCGGTTTTGCTTTGCTGTAGCTGGGGAACAATTGCATCGCGAAGCGCGGAGACCTGATTGGATAAGCGGGCTCGATACTTGGCATCGACGGTGCGTAATGGCTTTGCCGGGCCTCCGCCGCCCGTGACCTTTCGCTCACTGCCCTGTTTGGGCATGATGAGTTTTATTGGCAGGCGTTCATTTAGTGGCGGTCGTTTTTCGTCAGGCATCGATCTTCACCCCTGTGGCCCATCGGTGCGCCGTTGCCTTTGAAACGCCAAACAGATCGGCGAGAGCCGAGTGACTGTATAATTTTGCGTTACGCTCCCGAAGCGACGCGGCCATGGCGTGCTCGTCCTTGCCCCGGAGGCGCGCCAGGAAGCGACGATCCTCTCCTTCGCCCATTGCCATGTTCTGCATTATCGGAAGTGCTTCCTTTAAGGACGGACTTTTCTTTGTGGCAGTGCGCCTGCGTTGAAGGCGCAGGCAGACTTCTTGAATGTCAGACCCGGTGAATCCTTCAGACAGATCAGTCAGCAACTCGATTTCACGGGGCGTGAACTCCAGGGGTCGAACAAACTGTGCCCACATTTTCTGTCGCAATTCCGTGGGAGGATAGTCAAGGGCGAGACGATAGCTGAAGCGACGCCATATCGCCGAATCCAGCAGTTCATGATGATTCGTAGCGGCGATTACAATGGATTGAGTCCCAAGAGTGTCGAGATTCTGGATGAAACTGTTGACAACGCGTTTGAGTTCACCAAGCTCCTGACTATCGCCGCGAAGTTTTGCGATGGCATCGAATTCGTCCAGAAAGAGGATGCAGG
>Ga0210394_10006793_pt1 | contig 12286 bp, 11 predicted proteins | sample IncBWC12MmetaG_FD_160121 | JGI IMG/M metagenome (GOLD analysis project Ga0210394, IMG submission 160121) | Forest soil microbial communities from Barre Woods Harvard Forest LTER site, Petersham, Massachusetts, United States - Inc-BW-C-12-M | ecosystem: Environmental > Terrestrial > Soil >... | reverse complement strand
CGGTCAAAGCGATCAACAGCGACGACGCGCAGAAGGTGATGGCGCAGATGAAGAAGACGCCGGTGAACGATTTTTTCGCCAAGAACGGCCGCATTCGCGATGACGGCCGCATGGTGCACGACATGTACCTGTTCCAGGTCAAAAGGCCCTCCGAGTCGTTCGGCCCGTGGGACTACTACAAGCTGCGCGCCACCATCCCCGCCGACGAGGCGTTCCAGCCGCTGTCAGCGTCCCGCTGCCCGCTGATCAAGAAGTGACGAGCGCGCCCGACAGCCCTCACCCCCGTCCCCTCTCCCGCTGCGCGGGCGAGGGGCGATCCGCCGCCTCTCATTCGACGCCGATGCACGGAAAAACGGCGCCCAAAGCCCCTCTCCCCCGCCCCCTCTCCCGCTGCGCGGGCGAGGGGCGATCCACCGCCTCTCATTCGACGCCGATGCACGGAAAAACGGCGCTCGATCGCCCGTCGCCCGCGCAGCGGGAGAGGGGAGGGGGTGAGGGCTGCGAGCCGTGACGATCTTCGGCGTTTCGCCCCAGGAACTGTTCGGACAGCTGCTGCTGGGGCTGATCAACGGGTCCTTTTATGCCGTGCTCAGCCTCGGGCTGGCGATCATCTTCGGGATGCTCAACGTGATCAACTTCGCGCACGGCGCGCAGTACATGATGGGGGCCTTCCTGGCCTGGATCGGCCTGACCTATTTCGGCGTGAACTACTGGGCCGCGCTGGTGCTGTCGCCGCTGCTGATCGGCGCGTTGGGCGCTCTGATCGAACGGCTGATGCTGCGGCGCCTGTACCGGCTGGACCACCTGTACGGCCTGCTGCTGACGTTCGGGCTGGCCCTGATCGCCGAGGGCGTGTTTCGCAACTACTACGGAATATCCGGCGAATCGTACGAGGTGCCCGAGCAGCTGCAGGGCGGCGTGAACCTGGGGTTCATGTTCATGCCCTTGTACCGCGGGTGGGTCGTGGTGGCGGCGTTGGGCATGAGCTTCGCGGTCTGGTACGCGATCGAGAGGACCCGTCTGGGTGCCACGCTGCGCGCAGCCACCCAGCGTCCGGACCTGGTCCAGGCGCTCGGCATCAACGTGCCGCTGCTGATGACGCTGACGTATGCAGCCGGCGCGGCTCTGGCGGCCTATGCGGGGGTGCTGGCGGCGCCGATGGTCCAGGTCAATCCGCTGATGGGATCGAACCTGATCATCGTGGTGTTCGCGGTGGTGGTGATCGGCGGCATGGGTTCGATCCTGGGTTCGATCGTCACCGGGGTCGGCCTGGGCCTGGTGGAGGCGCTGACCAAGGTCTACTACGGGCAGGCCTCGGGCGTCGTGATCTTCCTGATCATGGTCATCGTGCTGCTGGTGCGGCCGGCCGGCCTGTTCGGCCGCGTGGCGTGATGGGACTCGAATGAAAGTCGACCTCTTGGCCGCGGCACGCAACTCCAGCACGCCGATGTTCGTCGTGCTGATCGCAGCCGGCGTGGTCGCCCCGTTCCTGGTGTACCAGACCTTCCTGATGAAGGTGCTGTGTTTCGCGCTGTTCGCTTCGGCGTTCAACCTGCTGCTGGGTTTCGCCGGGCTGCTGTCCTTCGGTCACGCGGCGTTCTTCGGTGCGGGCGCCTACGTGTGCGGGTTGCTGTGCAAATCGCTGGGCGTGGCGCCCGAGCTGGGAATCCTGGCCGGCACCGCGTTCGCGGGCCTGCTCGGCACGCTGTTCGGGCTGCTGGCGATTCGACGCGCCGGCATCTACTTCGCGATGATCACGCTGGCGCTTGCGCAGCTGGTGTATTTCGTCGAGCTCCAGCTGCCGTTCACCGGCGGCGAGGACGGCCTGCAGGGCATCCCCAGGGGCCGCCTGCTCGGTTTCATCGACCTGTCGAACAACTGGGCGATGTACTACTTCGTGTTCGCGATCTACCTGGCGGGCTTCTGGCTGATTCACCGGACGATCCATTCGCCGTTCGGCCAGGTGCTGAAGGCGATCCGGGAAAACGAGCCGCGCGCGATCTCGCTCGGTTACGCGGTCGATCGTTACAAGCTGCTGGCGTTCGTGCTGTCGTCGACGCTGGCAGGGCTGGCCGGGGCGACCAAGGCCATCGTGTTCCAGCTCGCCTCGCTGACCGATGCGCACTGGCACATGTCGGGCGACGTGGTGTTGATGACGCTGGTGGGCGGCCTCGGAACCGTGCTCGGCCCTTCGGTCGGCGCACTGACGATCGTCGGCCTGGAAGAGGTGCTGGCGGACAAGGTCGGTTCCTGGGTGACCGTGATCATGGGCGCCATCTTCGTGGTCTGCGTGCTGGTGTTCCGCCGGGGCATCGTCGGCGAGTTGCGCGTGCTGCGCTTTCTGCGCCGGACCGAGGCCTGAAAAGGTGCGCCGCCGGGTCGCCGGGTGCTGGCGCCCCTGCCTGATCGTCGGCACGCTGCTGGTCACGCTGCCTGCCGCGGGCGCTGACCCGGTTCTGAGAATCGGCTCCAAGCGCTTCACCGAATCGACGATCCTGGGCGAAATCCTGACTCAGACGGCGCAGCGCGTGACGCCGGCCGAACATGTTCCAGGCATGGGCAACACGGCGATCCTGTTCGAGGCGCTGCGCAGCGGTGCCATCGATCTTTATCCGGAGTACCTGGGCACGATCGAACTGGAAATACTGCACCACGACCAGGCCGGCGCCACGCCGGCGCAGGTCGATCAGGAACTGGCGCCGCTCGGCGTGGGGGTCGATATCGCGCTGGGCTTCCAGAATTCGTATGCGCTCGGAGTGCGCCGCGACACCGCGCAGGCGCTGCATCTTGACCGCATCAGCGATCTGGCCGGTCAGCCGCAACTGCGGATCGGACTTTCGCACGAATTTCTCGGACGCTCCGATGGCTGGCCCGGGCTGGCGCGCCGCTATGGGCTGACGGCCCGGCCCACCGGTCTGGATCACGGGCTGGCGTACGAGGCGCTGGCGGCGCACCAGGTCGATGTGATCGATCTGTATACGACGGATGCCAAGATCGCCCGTTACGGCATCCAGGTGCTGCAGGACGATCGCCGCTATTTCCCGCGCTATGACGCCGTCGTGATGTTCAGGCGCTTTGTGCCGGAGCGCTTCCCGCAGGCCTGGGCCGCTCTGAAGCAGCTGGCCGGTCGGATCGACCAGGGCCGGATGATCGAATTGAACAGCGCGGCCGAACTGGACCATCGCGCGGCGCGCGACATCGCGCGCTCGTTTCTGCAGGCGTCGGCCGCCGTTGCGACACGGCCGACGTTTCGCGATCGATTGTTCGGCGACGATTTCGGCCGGCTGGCGCGCGAGCACGTCGTGCTGGTGCTGCTGTCGGTGGCGGCCGCGAGCGCAATCGGGATCCCGCTCGGCGTGGCCGCGGCCCGGTGGCGGCGCCTGGGCGGCTTGATCCTGGCCGTGGTCGGCGGCCTGCAGACGATCCCGGCGCTCGCGATGCTGGCCGCTCTGATTCCGGTGCTCGGTGCGATCGGAACCCGTCCGGCGCTGCTCGCCCTCTTCATCTTCGCGCTGCTGCCGATCGTGCGCAACACCGCGGTCGGCCTGGCCCAGGTGCCGCAGGATCTGCGCGAGGCGGCCACGGCGCTCGGGGCGCGCAGCCTGATGCGCCTGTGGGCCGTCGAGCTGCCGCTGGCCTTGCCGGTGATCCTGGCCGGCATCAGGACCGCCGCGGTGATCAGTGTCGGCACCGCCACGATCGGCGCGTTCGTCGGCGCCGGCGGGTTCGGCGAGCGCATTTCGATCGGCCTGGCCCTGAACGATCACCAGATGCTGCTGGCCGGCGCGCTGCCGGCCGCTGCGCTGGCACTGCTGTTCGAGGTTTTTTTCAGCGCGCTCGAGCATCTGGCACGCGGTCCGACCGCGCCCTGATCCGGTGCGCCTGGCGGTGCGCGCGGCCGCTTTCAACCGCCCATTAACGGGTCATCGCACGGCGCGCCAGGTAACTGATTGCGTCGACCGCCAGCACCAGCGCCAGCATCGCCAGCAGGACCGTCGCGGTGCGCGTCATCTGGAACAGGCCCAGGTGATAGCTCAGCATCTGCCCCAGTCCGCCCGCTCCGACCACGCCCAGGATCGAAGCGGCCCTGATGTTGTTTTCCCAGCGGTACAGCGCGTACGACAGCAGCTGCGGCGCCACCTGGGGCAGCGTGGCGTACAGCAGAACCTGCGCCGGGCGCGCGCCCTGCGCGCGCAGCGCGAACGCGGGGCCGGGCGGCGCATTTTCGATCGCCTCGGCGAACAGGCGCCCCAGCACGCCGGTCGTATGCAGCGCCAGCGCCAGCGTGCCGGCCATCGGACCCAGGCCGGCCGCGATCAGCAGCATCGAGGCCCACACCAGTTCGGGCACCGCGCGCAGCGCGTTCAGCAGCATCCGGGTCGGAATGCGCCACAGCGCGCGCGACTGCGTGCGGGCCGCCGGCAACGCGAGCAGCAGACCGAACACCGCTGCTAGCAGCGTTCCGAGTGCCGACATCGCCCCCGTCTCCGCGGTGGCCCGCGCGACCTTCCAGACAAACGGCGCCGATGTCTCGGGAGGCACGAATTCGGCGGCGAAGCGGGCCATCGCCGCGACCGATTCACGCGACCACAGCGCGCGCCATTGCAGGTCCAGACTCCAGAAGCTCGCCACCACCAGCGCGGTCAGGGCCAGCAATACCCAGGCGGCGCGGGCACGCAGCGCGATCAGCTCGGACGGCAAAGGCTCCATCGGGTGGACCTGGGGATCCGGGTTCATCGCAGCAGCCGGCGCAGCCGCGCGCTCAGGCCGTCGGCGAGCGCGACCAGTCCGATGAATACCAGCAGCATCGTGCAGACCTCGCCGCCGGCCAGCATCTTCAGCGCGCTGTCCATCTGCTGGCCCAGCCCGCCGGCGCCGACGAAACCCAGCACGACCGACGAGCGGATCGCGCATTCCCACCGGTAGATGGCATACGACGTGAGTTCGGGCGCGGCCTGCGGCAGCAGGCCGTAGAAGAACGCCTGCAGACGCCCGCCGCCGTTGGCAAGCAGCATGCGGGTGGGCTGCGCATCGCTGCTTTCCAGGATCTCGGCGAACACCTTGCCCAGCATCCCGCCATAGGTGAGCCCGATCGCCAGCACGCCCGAGGTCGGGCCGAGGCCGACCACGCGCACGAACACCAGCGCCCAGACCAGCTCGGGCACCGTGCGCAGCGCCACCATGGCAGCCCGCGCCGCCTGTCGTACCACGAAGGGCAGGGCGGCCATCCGACCGGCCAGACTGGATATGGACAGCGCGGCGGTCGCCGTCAGCGCCAGCGGCGCCGCCAGCACCAGCGCCAGGCTGACGCCGGCCGTGGCGACGGCGACGGTGCGCCAGGTTTCGCGCGCCACCATCGCCAGGAAGTCGGCGCTCAGCTCGGGCACCATAAAGCCGCCCAGGAAGTGCGCCGTCACGCGCAGACTGCGCGCCTCGAGCAGCTGCCAGGGCCGGAATTCGGTCAGCACCAGCAGCGGCCACAGCAGCAGCATCGAAGCTGCCAGCCAGGCCGCGCGGCCCCGCCAGGCCGGATCGCGCTCGGCCACCGGGCGCAACGGCGAGATCAACGTGCCGGGGTCCATCGCCGTCCTGATCGATCGCGGCCGCTAGCGCCAGACCAGCGGCGCCGCGGCCGGTTGGCCAGCGTCCTCGAAGCCGAGCTCGCTCGGCGCCGGTTCCGGCGCCGCGTGCGCGTACAGCATGTGTAGCTGCTCGGACGAGACCTCGGAGGCCCGGCTATCGAAGCGGAGGGAGCCGTCGCGCAAGCCGACCACGCGCGGGAAATTCGCCAGCGCCATCTCGACCTGATGCATCGATACGACCAGCGTGACGCCGCGCTGCGTGGCCTGCTGCCGCAGGACCTGCAAGGCGCGAGCAGCCCGGACCGGATCCAGCGCCGACAGCGGCTCGTCCAGCAGCCACAGACGCGCCGGCGCGAGCAGCGCGCGCGCCAGGCTGACCCGCTGGCGCTCGCCGCCCGACAGCCGGTCGACGCGATCGAACAGTCGATCGGCCAGGTCGAACCGTGCCAGCGCCTGATGCGCGGCGCCGCTATCCAGTGGATAGAGCAGCGACCGCAGGCTGCTGGCCAGCCCCATGGCCGGCAGGCGGCCTGCCAGAACCGAGGTCACGACACGCTGGCGCGGCGGCAAGGGCGGCACCTGGGGCGCCAGGAAAAGTCGTCCGCGCAAGTGGCGGCGGCGGCGCGCGTCAAGCGACCACGGTTCCTCGCCGTCGACTACGACTCTGCCGCCGTCGGCCCGCATCGCCGCTGCGGCCACATGCAGCAGCGTCGTCTTGCCGGCGCCGGACGGGCCGACCACGGCGACGTGCTCGCCACTGCCGATCAGCACGTCGACTTGATCCAGAGCCGGGTGCGCCCGCGAGCGCGCGCCCGGATGCCGGACCGAAACACGCTCGAGCCGCAGGCTCAGGCCGCGCGGATCCGGGTTCACAACAGGCCGGCGCTGCGCGCGGCCGCCTCGATGCCCTGGTAGTTCTCAGGCCGGGTCGGAATGAAGCGGGAGGCCCGCTGCAGTCCCAGGATTTCCTTGCCGATCGGGTCGTCCGGCGTCAGGTCCAGGAATGCCTGCCGCAACTGCTCGCGCCGCGCCGCCGGCATCTTCGTGCTGACCGACCAGTTGTAGTCGTAGAACGCCGGCGTCGTATAGAACACCTTGACCTGGGCCGGGTCGACCTTGTGCTCGGCGACGAATTTGTCCCACACCGAGACGTTCAGGGCTCCGGCGTCGACCTTGCCCCCGGCCACGGCGGCGATCGTGGCGTCGTGTGCACCCGAGAAGCTGATGCGGCGCAGATCATGTTCCGGATCGATGCCGGCCTGCAGCAGAAAGCTGCGCGGCATCAGATGCCCGGAGGTGCTGGACTGCGACCCGAAACTGAACGTATGCCCCTTCAGGTCGGCCAGCGTGTTGATGCCGCTCGAAGCCGCGGTGATGAAGACCGAACGGAAGTTCTGATCCTCGGTCCGCTGCACCAGCGGGACCACCTGCCCGCCGGAGCGCACGTTGGCCTGAACGAATGTGAAACCGCCGAACCACGCCAGGTCCACCTTGCCGTTGACCAGCGCCTCGACCGCCGCCGCGTAGTCGGTGACCGGCGTCCATTCGACCGGCACGCCCAGGCGGGCCTGCAGATACCGCCCCAGCGGCGCGAACTTGCGCGCCAGCTCGGTCGGCGATTCGTCGGGAATCGCGGTCACGCGCAGCGGCTGCTGCGCGCTGGCCGGGGCGAATCCGGAAGCGGCCAGGCCGATCGCTGTCAGGGCGGCGATCGCGGCGGCGAATCGGCAGCGCGGTAACACCGGATGGTTCGACATGCCGAACTCCCCACCGCTGTCGGCGGCCCTCGGGTGCAATTGAGCTGCCTGGCGCGGCATCAAGCCGCACGCGCGCAGCTGCGGAACCCGGCGAAGATATCATTTCGTTCGGGAGGGAAGAAATTCCGGTAGCGCGGATGGCGCAAGCGGGGATGGGCCGCAAACGATGCGCCGCGCAGCACCTGGCGCGAACCGAACCAGGGCAATGAGTAGTCGCGGTACGGATGCGGCGCGAAGCCGGGGTAGGGCTCGAAGGGCGAGGCGGTCCACTCCCACACCTGTCCGAACCGGATCGGCGCTCCCGCGGGCGGCGCCGGCGCCGTGAGCGCGGCCACCTCCCATTCGGACTCGGTCGGCAGGCGCCGGCCGGCCCAGCGGCACCAGGCCTGCGCCTCGTACCAGGTCAGGTTGACCACCGGCGCTGTTTCGTCGAGCCCGATCCACCGGCCGAACCAGCGCTGTTGCCACAGGCTCCCGGCGGGCCGCCAGAACCGCGGCCAGCGTGCACCGCTGCGCCGGTTCCAGGCCCAGCCGTCGGCGGTCCAGTGGCGCGGCTGTTCGTATCCGCCGTCGGCCACGAACGCGGCGAAGGCGCCATTTTCGACCGGCGCGCGATCGATCCGGAAACGCTCCACATCGATCCAGTGCGGCATCAGCTCGTTGTCGAACGCGAACTGGCCGTCGGCCGCCGATCCGAGCTGAAAGCGGGTCGCCTCGAACGTCAGCTCCGCCGGCTGATCGGGTTCGATCAGCACCGCGCTGGTCGGCGCGACGGCCTCCAGCGGTATGGCCTGCGAGTTGGCCATGTAAAGCGCCGCCTCGTGATGCATGTCCTCGTGCATCAGCGCCAGCCACGCGAAGTAGAGCAGCCCCTGGGCGCCGGCATCGGGCCGTGCGAGCATCTGCAGCGTCTGCTCGAGCGTGCGTGCCAGATAGTCGCGCGTCTGGTCGGCGTCGGGCAGCGGCAGATGCCAGCGCGACGTATGCTCGACCTTGCCCGAGTCGTACAGCGCATCGGCGTTGCGCAGCATCGGCGCTGGGCGCGCGGCGTCCGGATCGGCCGCGATTCCGAGCAGCCGCTGCGGATTGCGCCCGATCCAGTACTCCTGGAACCAGCCGACATGTCCCAGTTCCCACAACGGCGGGTTGACCTCGGCCGCATAGGGGATCTGCAGCCCGCTTGGGCGCAGCGCCTGTTCGAAGGCGGTGAACGTGCGCAGCGTGTTGGCGCGGCTGTCGAGCAGCGCCGCGCTCAGACGGTCGCGGTCGGCGCGGCGGATATCGTCGAGGGTCGGCATGCGTTATAGAGGTGCGCTGCACCGTGGTCGCCGGTGACCTTCGATTCTACGGGGCGGGGCAAAGCCGTCGTTGGTTCGAGTCGCGTGCTCCTTCGGTGGCAAAATGATTCGCGAGCGACCCGGAATGTACGAACCAGATTAGGCCTGAGACCGATGAAGCGGCCCAGTGCGATCATCGTCTCTCCAGCGGTGTCGCAAAGCAACAACGGCAACTGGCGAACGGCGTACCGCTGGAGCCGGATGCTGGCGTCGATTGCGCGCATCACGATCGCCGAACGGTGGAATGGCCAGCCGTTCGATTTGATGCTTGCACTGCACGCGCGCCGCTCGGCCGATTCGATCGCCGCGTGGGACCGGGTCCGCACACGGGGCGATGAAACCGAGCGCAAGCCGCTGATTGTCGTTCTAACCGGCACCGATCTGTATCGCGACATTCGTTCGGACGCCAAGGCGCAGCGGTCGCTGCGACTGGCCGATGCGCTGGTCGTGCTGCAGGAACAGGGCCCTGCCAGCCTGCCGCGCGCGGTGCGCGACAAGGCGGCCGTCATTTACCAGTCCGGCGGACGCCGGGAGACGCTGGCCAAGACGCGCCGGCATCTGCGCGCGGTGATGGTCGGCCACCTGCGCGAGGAAAAGAACCCGCGCACGCTGTTTGAAGCGGCCCGGATGCTGGGCGACCGCGCCGACATCCTGATCGATCACATCGGCGCCGCGCTGGACTCGGATCTCGGCCGACTGGCCGCCGCTACGGCCCGTACCTGCCCGCACTACCGGTGGCTCGCCGCCTTGCCGCACGCGCAGACGCTGCAACGGATCCAGCGGGCGCACCTGCTGATCAACGCGAGCTCGATGGAGGGCGGCGCGCACACCGTGCTGGAGGCGGTTCGCTCAGGCACTCCGGTCCTCGCCTCGCGCATTGCGGGCAACGTCGGTATGCTGGGCGCTGACTATGCGGGCTATTTTCCGTGCGGGGATGCGGGCGCGCTGGCGCAGTTGCTCGAGCGCTGTCGCAATGAGCCGGCCGAGCTGGCGAGGCTTCGCCGGCAGTGTGCTGCGCGCGCATCCCTGTTCGAGCCGCATCGCGAAGAGCAGGCGCTGCGGCGCCTGGTCGAGCGCCTGCTGCCCGATGGGCGCCGAGGCGCGGAGAACTGATGATGGCGACACCTGAATCCGGATCCAAGCCGCAGGCCGTAGCGCCCGCGCCGCCGCGCTTGACGTCCCTGTCGCACGGGGGCGGCTGCGGCTGCAAGATCGCGCCCGGATTGCTGTCCGAGATCCTGCGCAACACGGCGCGCATGCCGGTTCCGCCCGAGCTGCTGGTCGGCATCGAGACGGCCGACGACGCTGCCGTGTACCGACTCAATGGCGAGCAGGCGCTGGTGGCGACCACCGATTTTTTCATGCCTATCGTCGACGATCCGCACGATTTCGGGCGGATCGCCGCGACCAACGCGATCTCCGACGTCTACGCGATGGGAGGCCGGCCGATCCTGGCGCTGGCGCTGGTCGGCATGCCGATCAACGTGCTCCCGGTGCAGACCATACGCAGGATCCTCGAGGGGGGCGAGGCGGTGTGCGCGAGCGCCGGCATCCCGATCGCCGGGGGCCACAGCATCGACTCGGTGGAGCCGATCTACGGGTTGGTCGTGCTCGGGCTGGTGCATCCGGATCGGATCAAGCGCAACCGCGACGCGCGCCCGGGCGACCGCGTGATTCTGGGCAAACCTCTGGGAGTCGGGGTGTATTCGGCCGCGCTGAAGAAGGACCGGCTCGATGCCGCCGGTTACGCGCACATGATTTCCACCACGACCCGGCTGAACACGCCGGGGCCCGATCTGGCGGCGATCGAGGGCGCGCACGCGCTGTCCGACGTGACGGGGTTCGGGCTGGCCGGCCACCTGCTGGAGATCGCGCGCGGATCAGGCGGCCGGATCCGGATCGACTGGTCGCGCGTGCCGATCCTGCCCGGCGCGCGCGAGCTGGCCGCGGCCGGGTACGTGACCGGCGCATCCGGCCGCAACTGGGCCGGCTACGGAGATCAGGTGCGGCTGCCGCGCGATTTTCCCGAGGTCGAACGCGCGCTGCTGACGGATCCGCAGACCAGCGGCGGACTGCTGGTGACCTGCGAGCCGCGCGCGGTCGACACGATTCTGGCGGTGTTCAGGCGGCACGGATTCGACGCGGCCATCGACATCGGCGAGGTCGCCGCGGCGGGCGAGGGAGCGCGCCTCGAGATCAGCGCCGGCTGAGGCGGACGTCGGCGACGCGGCGGGCTACGTGCGTTCACAGCTTGCCCCGCTCATGGAGCAACCTATGTCGGATTGAACATATCTTTGCGGGGCAGCAAAACCTCTATGATCTGGTACCAGGTATCAGGCATATCTCATGGGTGCTCCGCACTTGCTTCCGCTGGTGTCTCGTGCCAGTCGACCGTTGACCTTCGAGATCACGGCAATCAACGAGAAGGGCGAAGTGCTGCCCATTTCGATCGCCGGAGAGCATCCGTTGACGGTGTATGTGGACAAACGCGAGATCATCACGCTGATGACGCTCGGGGCGTGGCCCGAGGCGCTGACGATCGGATACCTGCGCAACCAGCGTCTGGTCGAGAGCGTGGAGGCGATCGCCTCGGTGCAGGTCGACTGGGACGTCAATGCGGTGGCGGTGACGACGCGGCAGGGCACGGGCATCGCACCCCAGCGCACGGACCGACGTACGGTGACCAGCGGCTGTGGCCAGGGGACGATGTTTGGCGACCTGATGCAGGACGTGGAAAACATCCACCTGCCCGCGGACGCGCGCCTGGACTCGGAGCGGCTGTTCGCACTGACTCAGGACGTGCGCCAGTTGCAGACGGTTTACAAGCAGGCCGGTGCGGTGCACGGTTGCGCGCTGGCCCGCAACGGCGCCGACCAGGTTGAAGTCCTGATGTTCGTCGAGGATGTCGGCCGCCACAACGCGGTCGACGCCATCGCAGGCCAGATGTGGCTTGATGGCATGGACGGTGGCGACAAGATCTTCTTCACCACGGGCCGCTTGACGTCGGAAATGGTGATCAAGACGGCTCAAATGGGAATTCCCTTCCTGATCTCGCGCTCCGGCCTGACGCAGATGGGTTGGGAAATTGCCCGCCAGACCGGCATCACCGCGATCGGGCGGGTCCAGGGACGTCACTACCTCGTCTATACGGGCGCAGAGCGGTTTTCGCGATGAGCGAAGATCTTCGGGTTGCGGGCGTGATTCTGGCCGGCGGATTGGGCCGGCGCATGGGCGGCGTGGACAAGGGCCTGCGCCCGTTGCGCGGCAGGCCGATGGTGCGATGGGTGCTGGAGCGCTTTTCCCCGCAGGTCGATGAAGTGCTGATCAATGCGAACCAGCACGTCGAGGACTACTCGGCGTTCGGCTGCCCGGTGGTTCCCGACCGGATTGCCGGTTTCGCCGGGCCACTGGCGGGCCTGCACGCCGCGCTGTCGGCCACTTCGCTGCCGCTGGTGGCGACTGTGCCGTGCGATTCTCCCTTCCTGCCCACCGATCTGGTTGCGCGGCTGAAGGATGCTCTGTTGCAGCGCGGTGCCGACCTGGCGGCGGCGCGCACCCTGACACAGGCACACCCGGTATTCTGCGTCTGCCGGCGGACCGTGTTGCCGCA
>Ga0210394_10006792_pt1 | contig 12288 bp, 10 predicted proteins | sample IncBWC12MmetaG_FD_160121 | JGI IMG/M metagenome (GOLD analysis project Ga0210394, IMG submission 160121) | Forest soil microbial communities from Barre Woods Harvard Forest LTER site, Petersham, Massachusetts, United States - Inc-BW-C-12-M | ecosystem: Environmental > Terrestrial > Soil >... | reverse complement strand
TCGCGGCGAAAGACGATCGTGATGTTGCGCATAAAGTCAGCCGGAAAAAATCATAAGGAATCTGTCTCCCGTACCTCCCGCAGCCCTCTCCCCCTCCCCTCTCCCGCTGCGCGGGCGAGGGGCGATACACCGTGCCCCTTGGAGCGGATCCGCACAATTTTGCTGCGCTCGATCGCCCCTGGCCCGCGCCGCGGGAGAGGGGCGATACGCCGTGCCCCTTGGAGCGGATCCGCACAATTTTGCTGCGCTCGATCGCCCCTCGCCCGCGCAGCGGGAGAGGGGAGGGGGAGAGGGAAAGGGCAAGCGACGGCTTTCATCCGCTGGTCATCGTCCGGAATACCTCATCCAGCCGCCCCGGCTCGACCCGGATCGCGCTCACCGCGATGCCGGCCTGCGCCATCCGATCGCTCACCGGCGCCAGGATCGCGGCTCCGTCGGCCGGCAGCGCGGTCAACGTCGGCCCGCGCTCGTCGACCTCCACCGCGGCCACCTGCGGCACGCCGGCGATGGCTTCGCGCGCGGCGGCCAGCTGGTCGGGCCGCTGCAGCTGAAGCGACACCGCATTGTGGTAGCGCGAGCGCGCCGCCAGGCCCGCGGGCGTGTCGTCGGCCACCAGGCGCCCACGCGCGATCACCATCGCACGCGTGCAGACCGCGTCGACCTCTTCCAGGATATGCGTCGAAATCACGATGATCTTGTCGCGCGACATCTCCCCGATCAGCGTGCGCACCTCGTGCTTCTGGTTCGGATCCAGACCGTCGGTCGGTTCGTCCAGGATCAGCACGGCCGGGTCGTGCACGATCGCCAACGCCAGCCCGACCCGGCGGCGAAACCCCTTGGACAGCGTCTCGATCGACTGATGCAGCACCGGCCCCAGCTGGAGGCGCTCGATCACCGTGTCAAGGCGGGCGCGCCGCACGGCGCCGCGCAGTCCACGAAGGTCGGCGACGAACTCCAGGAACCCGCGCGCGGTCATTTCGCCGTACGCCGGCGCGCCTTCGGGCAGGTACCCGATGCAGGATTTGGCGGCGATCGGATCGCTTTCCACATCGTGGCCGTAGATCGTGGCGCGACCCGACGTCGGAGCGATGAATCCGGTCAGCATCCGCATCGTGGTCGTCTTGCCGGCCCCGTTCGGGCCCAGGAAGCCGAGCACTTCTCCGGGCCGCACTTCGAAGCTCAGATCGTCGACGGCCGTCAGCGCGCCGTAACGTTTGCTCAGGTGTTCGGTCTTGATCATCGCCGCCAGTTGCGAATTTCGCGGTCGCAAAGATAATCAGACCCGCGACACTTTGCAAACGGGAGGAGGCAACGCCTTCCCGCTAGACATCGGCTGGGGGAGCACGAGGGGGCGGAGGCGGGGTTTCGCGAAGCACCGCCTTTCCCGGCCTTCGGCCGGAAAAGGCCGTGGGACGAAGGGTCCGGCAGGGGTCGGCCCGCTCTTGCACCGGCGTTCGAAACACGGCGTCGTAAGCATCCGGCGGCACCGCGGCGTCGGGGTTGTCCCGCTCGATCAGCGCGATGCTGATGACCCGGTCCTGCTGCTGCGCCGGCAGGAAGCGCGGCACGCCGACGTCGCGGCGCACGTGCCCGTTGCCGGTCAGCAGGATCACGCCGCGCTGAAGATAAGGCCGGATCGCCTGCGCCAGCGCCGCGTCGCGCGCGATCTGTGCGCGTGCCAGCGCGGGCAGCATCTGCTCCGGCATCTGATGGCAGTGGCCTTCGTCCACCGCCTGCTCCTGGATGCGCAGCAGATCGGCCGGCAACGGGTCCAGTCCGAGCTGCCGCTGTTCGGCGGCGTCGAACACTGGACCGAGGCCTTCTTTCGAGACCCGCATCGCATCGGCTCGCGATAAATTGGCCGCCACGATGGGCAGCTGGTACTTCAGCGCCAGTTCCAGGAAGGGCCGGTAAAGGGTCCAGTTCCAGCCGTGCGCGCCCAGCGCGATCAGCTGGTCGACCCGATCGGCGCCGTCGGCCGGTGCCTCGCGGAGCACGCGGTCGATGTCGGGCTGGCGCTCGCGATCGAACTGCTCGAAGGCCAGCGCGGGGCGCAGGCCGGCCTGAAGCACCAGCGCGAGCGCCTGCGCGCGCACCTCGTGCTGCTCAGCATTGTCGTGAATCTCGCCCAGCAGCACGATCGGCCGCTGCCGCATCCGTTGCGCCAGCGCCTGCGCAGTGAAGTCCTCCTGGTGCGCCGGGGGCGCGGCGCACCCGGCCAGCACGACGGCGGCCGCCGCCGCACGCCACAGGCTCAGAGCGCGCCGCATCGACTACTGAAGCAGGCGTGCCAGCGCCGGCAGCGCAACGGCGCCCTCGCTGAGCGCGCGCTCGTTGAAGGCCGACAGCGAATAGTCGGCCGGGTGCCTCTGCCGGAACCGGTCGCGCACCTCCAGCCAGCCCTTCAGGCCCGTGTAGTAAGAGGTCAGCTGGCAGGACGAGAGCTTCGCGCGCAGCAGTTTGGCGGCGGCTTCCTGCGGTTCCTCAAACGCGTCGTGGGTCATCAGGTCCAGCGCCTGCTGATCGGTCATCCCCATCGTGTGAAGGCGAATGTCCAGGATCGTATTCGTGATCAATCTCAGCAACTGTTTCAGCAGCGTCAGTCGCAGCGCACTGTCGCCATCCAGGTATCCCTGGTCGACCATCATCTGCTGCGCGTAGACGGCCCAGCCCTCCACATACGACTCGTTGCCGTACAACACGCGCAGCACCCGACGCTGCGGCGGCTGGATGCGGTTCGCGTAATCCGCCTGCACCCAGTGGCCGGGCATCGCTTCGTGAATGGTCAGCTGCTGAATGCCGAAGTAGTTGTATTCGCGCAGCTTCGATTCGACCAGTTCGCGCGGCCAGTCGGCCGGGATCGGCGTGACCCAGTAAAACGCCCCCAGCTTCGGTTCCAGCGCCGGCGCCGGGTCGAACCCGCCGACCGAGTAGATTCCTCGTAAGAATTCGGGCGTCTCGACCACCTCCAGCCGGCCGGCTGCCGGGAGCGTGACCAGGCCGCTGGCGCGCACGAAGTCCGTGGCCTCCTGCAGCGACAGCCTGGCCTGCGCCAGGTAGCGGTCCGGCGTCGAATGCCGGCGTGCGATCCGATTGAGCGCTTCCGGCACCGACAGCGGCGCCGCCAGGTGTTCCATCTGATCGCGTGTGCGCGTCAGATCAGCCTGCGCCGAGGCCAGCAGGTCCTCAGGCGGGCGCCCGACCGCCAGTTCGTAACTGCACTTTTCGCGGTAATTGCGGGCGCCTAGTTGCCAATCGTGCGGATGCTGCGACAGCGTTCGCTCCAGGAACCGGTTGAATTCTCGCAGCGCATCCAGCGCCTGGCCGGCGGCGGCCGCGTAGGCAAGCCGTTGTGCGGCCGGAACGTGGGCGCGCAGAATCTGGTCGATCAATCTGAAATTGCCGGCATTTTCATCGCGGGCCACCTGGATCCAGGCCGGCGCCGCATCGGTCAAATTGGAGCGCGCCTGATCGAGCAGGCGGGGAATCTTCTGCAATCGCGCGATGATGTGTCCAAAGCGCTCGGTCTTGGGCGCGTAATCCAGTTTGAACGGCTCGAACAGCGCATTGCCGATCAACTCCACGTAAAAGGTCGGATTGTGCCGGTAGGTATGGATCGTCTGCAGGTCCAGCAGCGCCAGACCGACCGCATTCCTGATGATCTGCAGGTCAGCCTGTTGTTCGGCATCGAGCCCCGAGACGTCGAGCCGGTCGAGCCGTTGCTTCCAGTCCAGATAGAACCGCAACGCCCGGTCCATCCCCGAGGCGCTCAAGTCGTCCAGCTGTTCGTCCAGCACCGCGCCGTCGTGCCGGTGATAGCCCTGGGCGGTTGCCGTGACCGGCGACAACGCCAGGCTCGAGTAAACGAACTCGGCCGTCAGTGCGTCGAAATCGCCTGCGGCGCTGGCCGGCACCTCCGGCATCAGGCTGCAAAGAAGGCAGGCGGCGGAGATCCGAAGCACGCGCACGGTGCCAGCATACGCTGGGCCAATCCGGCGGGCGCTCGCACACTGCGATTTTTCCAGGCATCGTTCGACCAACCTGCGACTCAGGACCCTGGTGATGGGTAAAGGCAGACTCGAAGCGTTCAGCGACGGCGTGATCGCCGTGATCATCACGATCATGGTGTTGGACATGAAGATCCCGCGCGGCGCGCGACTCGATGACCTGGTTGAACTGGCGCCGGTGTTCTTCAGCTATGTTTTGAGTTACGTGTACGTCGGAATTTACTGGAACAATCATCATCACATGCTGCACACCGTCAAGCACGTCACCGGCAGCATCCTGTGGGCCAATTTGCACCTTCTGTTCTGGCTGTCGTTGATCCCGTTTACCACCGGCTGGATGGCCGAGAACCAGTTCGCGACCTGGCCAACCTTCGCCTACGGGCTGGTGCTGCTGCTGGCTGCCGTGTCCTATTCGCTGCTGCAGACGTGCGTCATCCGGACGCATGGCGCCGGCTCGCTGCTGGCCGAGGCGGTCGGCGCCGACCTGAAGGGCAAGATATCGCCGGTGCTGTACCTGACCGCGATCGGATTGACCTTCGTCTCAACCCGGCTGTCACTGGCGGTTTACGTTCTGGTGGCGCTGATGTGGCTGATTCCTGACCGGCGCATCGAGAAGCTCGTTGCCAATGGGCCGGAAGGTTGACCCGTCGATGGCGGATGCCTCCACCCTTCCTACACACCGGCTCGTATAAGCTCGGTCGCCCGGGCGTCAGGCCAGTGCATCGATCAACCGGACAGAACCTATGGATATGGACGCAACTTGTGATCGGCAGCAACTGTCCGGGCAGCCGGCGCGACCCCCGACGCGCGCACCGACCGCCCAGCCGGAGTCTTTGCTCGAGCGTTTCCGCAGCGTGCGAGCCGCTTCGCTGCAGCTCGCCAGTCCGCTGTCCGCAGAGGATCAATGCGTGCAATCGATGCCGCAGGCCAGTCCGACCAAATGGCATCTGGCTCACGCCACGTGGTTCTTCGAGACGCTCGTGCTGCAGGCGCACATGTCGAGCTACCGCACGTTCGATCCGGGCTATGCACGCCTGTTCAACTCCTACTACGAGGCGCTCGGACCGCGCCACGCCCGCGAGCTGCGTGGCATGCTGACGCGGCCCAGCTCCGGCCAGATCCTGTGCTACCGGCGGCACGTCGACGATGCGATGGAATCGTTGTTGGAGGCGGGCCCGCCCGGCGCCAGCGTAGAGGCCGCGGCGATGATCGAGCTGGGCCTGAATCACGAACAGCAGCATCAGGAGCTGCTGCTGACCGACATCAAGCACGCGTTTTACCTGAACCCCCTCAGGCCCGCGTATCGCCCAGTCGGCCCAGTCGACCCAGTCGGTCGCGCGTCGCCGTCGGACACGCACGCCCGCCCGACGCCGTTTCGATGGACCCGGCACGAAGGCGGGATCCGGGAGATAGGCCATGGCGGCACGGGGTTCGGGTTCGACAACGAAACCCCGCGCCACCAGGTTCTGCTGATGCCTTTCCAGTTGACTTCGCGGCCGGTGAGCTGCGGCGAGTATCTGCAGTTCGTGCTGGATGGCGGCTACCGGCGCCCCGACCTGTGGCTCAGCGACGGCTGGACTGCTGTGCAGGAGCACGCCTGGCGGGCTCCCCTTTACTGGGAGGCGGACGGCGACAACCGGTTCAACGTATTCACGCTGCACGGCATGCGATCGCTGAACCCGGACGAACCGGTGTGCCACTTGAGCTTTTACGAAGCCTGCGCCTATGCGACGTGGGCCAAGGCGCGGCTGCCGACCGAATTCGAGTGGGAAGCGGCGGCCGCGCAGTGGCCGGTTGCGCGCGAGCGCCCGAGCGCGATCCGGTTGCACCCTGAGTCGGCCGTCGCAACGGCAGCCGGGGACCAATCCGAGCCGATCTGCGGGCCGGTGTGGCAATGGACCCGGTCCTCGTATGACCCATATCCCGGCTTCCAGCCTTACCCGGGGCCGGCCGGCGAGTACAACGGTAAATTCATGGTCGGACAGGTGGTCCTGCGCGGCGGCAGTTGTGCGACGCCGCCCGGTCACATCCGGATCACCTACCGCAATTTCTTCCCTCCCGCCACCCGTTGGCAGTTCTGCGGGCTTCGGCTCGCCAGAGACGCATGAGAAAACAGGCGCTGGACCGGGTCGACTTCGACCCGGTGGCACGAGACCCGCTGGCGGAGTCGGAGTTCGCTGCGGCGATGTTGCGGGCGCTGCGCAGCCAACCGCGCACCATCGCGCCGAAGTTTTTCTATGACCAGGCCGGCGCTTCACTTTTCGAGCGGATCTGCGAGCTGGACGAGTATTACCTGACCCGCGACGAAATCGCGATCCTGCGTGAACAGGCGCAGGCAATCGCCGGGCTGATCGGACCGCATGCCGACGTCGTCGAGTTCGGCGCCGGCAGCCCGCTGAAGGCGCGGATCGTGCTGGACGCACTGACCAGTCCGGCGCGCTATGTGCCGGTGGATCTTTCGATCGCGCATCTGGATGGCACTGCGCAGCAACTGGAGCGTGCCTACCCCGGCTTGTCGGTCGAGCCCCTGGTGGCCGATTTCGCGCGCCCGCTGACGCTGCCGCCGCGGCGGGTGGCCAAAGGCCGTCGTGTCGGACTGTTTCTCGGCTCGACGATCGGCAACCTTGCGCCCGGGCAGGCGCACGATTTCCTGGCCGCCTCGGCGACGGCGCTGAGCGGCGGGGGCCTGCTGATCGGCGTTGACCTGGTCAAGGATCCGGACGTGCTGCATCGGGCCTACAACGATCCGCAGGGCGTAACGGCCGCGTTCAACCTCAATCTGCTGGTGCGTGCGAACCGGGAGCTCGGGGCCGATTTCGATCCGGCCGCGTTCCATCATTACGCGTTCTATCAGGCTCAGGCGCAACGGGTCGAGATGCATCTTGTCAGCGCGCGGCGGCAGATCGTGCACGTAGACGGGTATGCGTTCGAGTTTGCCGAGGGCCAGAGCCTGCACACCGAGAATTCATACAAATACACGATCGAAGGCTTCTGGGAGATGGCGCAACGCGCCGGTTTCGCCCCCGGACCGGTCTGGACCGACGCGCAGCGCCGATTCAGCGTGCACTGGCTGGCGGCGCCACCGGCCGGCGGCCGCGTCGCCGACTGACCGGATCACCGCAACAGCTGGGCCGACAGCTCGGCTGACACAAGCAGCAGCAGCGCCGCCAGCGCGCGCCTGAGCAGCTGAACCGGCAGATGATGCGCAAGGCTGGCGCCGAGCGGTGCGCTGGCGACGGCCGCCAGCGAGATCGCGAGCACGGCCGGGACGAACACGGAGCCGATGCAGCCTGCCGCGCAATGCGCCGGCCGCCCCGCAAGCAGGGTTCCGGCCAGCCCGGCGACCGCCAGCGGCAGACCGAGCGCCGCCGCCGTGCCGATGGCGCGCTTCATCGGCAGATGGTGTGCCAACAACGGAACCGACAGCAGCCCGCCGCCGACGCCTGCCAGCGCCGACAGCAGACCGATCGCGATGCTGTGCCGGACCGGCATCGGCGCACCGGGCGGCCGCGCCTTGGGATCCGGTTCGTCGGCCGTCGCAGCCAGCTTCAGCAGCCGGCCCGCGGCAAATAGCGCCAGGCCGATGAATGCCGCCAGCCCCAGCCGCCCGCCCAGCGTGCACGCGGCCAGCGTGCCGGACAACGCGCCGACCGCGATGCCGGGGCTGAGGCGCCGGAACGCGTTCCAATCGATCGCGCCGCGCGCAGCATGCGCCCGCGCGCTCGAGATCGAGGTCGGGATCACGATCGCCAGCGAAGTGGCCATCGCCACGGTGGCCGCATCGTCGGGGCTGATTCCCAGCGGCCGTGCGGCCAGGATCAGGGCCGGGACGATGATGGTGCCGCCGCCGACGCCGAGCAGGCCGGCCAGGAAGCCCGAGCACAGGCCGATGAAGAGGCACAGCGTCCAGGCCATCGAAATCGGGTCAGACTCGCTTCAGCGCCCGCCGAAAGCGATCGGCCCGGGCCACGTACTGCAGCGCGTTGGCCTGGATCGCCGCCAGCTCGCCGTCGGTCAGCGGGCGCACCACCCGCGCCGGGTTGCCTCGCAGCAGCACGCCGGGCTCGAAGTTGCGGCCGCCAGCCACGATCGAGCCGGCGGCGACCAGCGTGTCGTGACCGATTCGGGTGCCGTCCATCACGACGGCGTTCATTCCGACCAGGCAGCGGTCGCCGATGCAGGCGCCGTGGATCGTCGCCAGGTGCCCGATCGATACGTGTGCGCCGACCACCACTTTCCCGTTCGGCAGGCAGTGGATGACGGCACCGTCCTGGACGTTGCTGTGACAGCCGATCCGGATCGATCCATTGTCGCCGCGGATCACCGCCCCGAACCAGACGCTGGAGTAATCGTCCAGTTCGACATCGCCGACCAGGCAGGCGCTGTCGGCGATGTAACTGTGCCGGCTCAAGCGCGGGGCCATGCCATCCAGCGCAAACGTGCGCGGCCCGCCCCAGGCCCGCGCGGCCTCAGGCGCCAGATGCGGGGCGCGCGCGCATTCGAGCCGGCTCGGCGCCCGCGAGCGCAGGCTGGACCGCACCGGAGCGCGGTTGATGATCAGTCTCATGACGGCAGCCTGGGGCTTGGGACCGATCGGGTCCAGCCGAAAATTGCGCGCCCGGCGGGCCGGATGCGCACGCGCGCATCGGCCCGGATCCGGTTAGGCCGCTCTCAAACTAGGTGTGGGTCAGCAGCCCGATCACGCGATCGGCGTCCCGGCGTGAATCGACCGCCAGGTACGCGATGAATTGCGTGCCGATCACGAGCGCGGTGAAGCCGCGCAGGCTGATGCCGGCCTCGGCGATTTTCAGCGCCACGTTGGCCGCGATGCCGGGCCGGTCACGCCCCGTCACCCGGACCGAGTGCACGGTGTGGGAGGCGCTGAATCCGACCTGCGCGGCGGCGGCGATTTCCTGATCCCCCTGCAAAGGCGTGACGAACACCACCCCTTTTCCGGGTTGGTCGGGGGCGCGCCGCGAAATGACGCACTGCAAATCAGCCCCCGCATCGTGCAACGCCTTCAACGCTTCTGCCAGCCCGCCGGGGCGATCGGGGATAGGTGCAGCCCAAACGTCCACGGCTTCCACGAAAAGACCCATCGCGTGAACCTCAGCTTCGAAATGCGTTACCTGCCACCGAAGCTGTCAGCTTCGGGACCGAAAAGCCGGAGGATCGGCTTCGAGATGCTGCTGCATTTGTGCCAATATAATCGCATCCTGTCCTTCCTCAAGCTCCAGCGGCTCCGGCGGCGGGCTTGCCCGCCGAAGCGCCACCGGGCGCGAAGGCGGGCGCCGCGACGCAGGGTCGCCCCCGGGCGGCCGCATCGGCCCGCACTTCCATGAACACGTTCCGTCTTCAGCTGCGCTTTCTCGTCCCGCTCGTGCTCACGCTCGTCGCGGCCGCGTACCTGGCGCTGCCGCTGATGGACCGGCTGACGCTGCGCTGGTTCTCGCGCGACCTGGACCTGCGGGGCAGCCTGCTGGCGAACGCGCTTTCGGACTCGATCGCGGATGCGCTGGCGGAACGCAGAACGACGCACCTGCAGACGCTGTTCGACCGCGCGGTGCAGGACGAACGGCTGGTTGCGATCGGCCTGTGCGGGCTCGACGGGCGGCTGCTGCGCTCGACCGCCGGCTATCCCGACGCGCTGAGTTGCACCGGAGCGCACCAGACCGCGACGCGGGCCGATCCCCTGCTCAGGATCAAGGGCGGCACCGTGCACGTGGGCGTTTTCCCCGTCAACGACGAATCCGGCCAGGTCGCCGATCTGGTGCTGCTGCAAGACATGAGCTTCATGGAGCGCCGCAGCCAGGACACGCGCCAGTACCTGATCATATTGATCGCGGCGCTCGGCGCCACCATCGCGATGATCACGGTGGTGGTCGCGCAACTGAGCTGGCGCGGCTGGGTCTCGGGGGCGCGCGCGCTGTTGCGCGGTGAAGGCTTGCTCACACCATTGCTGGCGCCCACGCCCGAGCTGGCGCCGCTCGCCGCCGATCTGCGCTCGCGGCTGCGCGATCTGGACGACGAGTATCGCCGGAGCCTGAGCCCCGAAGCGGAGTGGAGTCCGGACCGGCTGCGCTCGCTGCTGCGCACCCAGTTGCGCGGCGACGAAATCATCGTGGTATCCAACCGTGAGCCATATATTCACGAGCAGACTTCAAGCGGCGTGGTCGTCAGGCGCCCGGCCAGCGGCCTGGTGACCGCGATCGAGCCCGTGATGCGGGCATGCTCCGGAACCTGGATTGCGCACGGCAGCGGCAGCGCGGACGCGCAGGCCGTCGACGCGCACGATCACCTGCTCGCGCCCCCCGGGCGCGGGGAGTACACGCTGCGGCGCATCTGGCTGACCGAAGCCGAGGAGCGGGGCTACTACTACGGCTTCGCCAATGAAGGCATCTGGCCGCTGTGTCACGTGGCGCACGTGCGGCCGGTGTTCCGCGAGCAGGACTGGCAGGCGTACCGGGAGGTCAACCGGCGCTTTGCCGATGCGGTGGTGGCCGAGGCGCGCAGCGAAGACCCGGTCGTGATGGTGCAGGACTATCACTTCGCGCTGCTGCCCGCGATGGTGCGCGAGCGGCTGCCGCGCGCCACCATCCTCTCGTTCTGGCACATTCCCTGGCCCAACCCGGAATCCTTCAGCATCTGCCCGTGGCGGCGCGAAATCCTACAGGGCATGCTGGGAAGCACCATCCTGGGGTTTCATACGCCCTTCCAGTGCAAGAACTTCATCGAGACGATCGACCGCACGCTGGAGGCGCGGATCGAGCACGAGCACTCGACGATTTCCTTCCGCGACGAAGATACGTTCATCGAGAGCTATCCGATCTCGATCGAATGGCCCCCCAGCGCCAGCGTGACCGCCTGGCCCTCGATCGAGCAGTGCCGGCGCAACGTGGCGCAGCGCCTCGGTTTCGCTGCCGATCTGAAGATCGCGGTGGGGGTCGACCGCCTCGACTACACCAAGGGGGTGCTCGAGAGGATGCAGGCGGTCGAGCGGCTGCTCGAACAGAACCCAGGTTGGATCGGCCGGCTGGTGCTGGTGCAGGCCGCGGCACCGTCCCGCAGCGTCCTGGAGGAATATCGCTCGTTTCAGGAGCAGGTACGGCGCGTGGCGGAACAGATCAACCAGCGCTTCGGCGCCGCCGACTATCGACCGATCCGTCTGCTGATGGAGCACCACGATCGCGACGCGGTGACCGAGTTGTATCGCGCCGCCGACGTGTGCCTGGTGACCAGCCTGCACGACGGGATGAACCTCGTCTGCAAGGAATTCGTGGCGACGCGCGACGATGAGCACGGCGTACTGATATTGAGCCGCTTCGCGGGCGCTGCCCGCGAGATGACCGAGGCGCTGATCGTCAATCCCTACCATGTGGAGGAATGCGCGGCGGCGATACAACGCGCCCTGACGATGCCGGAGCCGGAGCAGCGCGAACGCATGGCCAGTTTGCGGATGACGGTGCGCGAATTCAACGTCTATCGCTGGGCCGGGCGGATGCTGACCGATGCCGGGCGCCTGCGGCTGCGCCAGCGCATCGAGGCGCGCGTGCAGCGCCATCACGACGCCTGAGATGAAGCACCTGTTCGACCCGGAAGGACGGCGCGCGCTGGCAGCGGCGCTGCGAGCGCAACCGCTGCTGGCGTTCGATTTCGACGGTACGCTGGCGCCGATCGTGGAACACCCCGACGAGGCGCGGGTGGCGGTTGAAGTCGCCGAACGCCTCGACCGGTTGGCGCGGCTGCGGCCGGTGGCCGTCGTGACCGGCCGTTCGGTGGCCGATGTGGCAGGGCGGTTGGGTTTCTCGCCCCGGTTTATCGTCGGAAACCACGGCGCGGAGGACCCGGGACGGGTCGTGGGCCTGGATGGCTCAGGGCTGGACGGCCTGCGGCTGCGCCTGTCGACGCAGGCCGGCGAACTTCAGGCGGCCGGCATACACGTCGAGGACAAGCAATTCTCGCTCGCTCTGCATTACCGCCTGGCCCATGATCAGGCTCTGGCCGCGGCCCGCATCGAGGCCCTGCTGGCCCAGCTGGAGCCGGGGCTCAGGACGTTCGGCGGTAAATGCGTGGTCAACGTGGTTCTGGTGGATGCACCCGACAAGGGTGACGCGGTCGTCTCGTTGGTCCGCAGGGCCGGTTGCAGTGTGGCCGTGTTCGTCGGCGACGACGTCAACGACGAGGCCGTGTTCGAGCGCGCCTTGCCGAATTGGGTGACCGCGCGCGTCGGTCGCGGCGATGCGCCTTCGCGCGCCGAATTCTTACTTAGCGGTCACTCCGA